>Ga0207927_1000137_pt1 | contig 29402 bp, 26 predicted proteins | sample NGESurdeep072012_2_FD_184456 | JGI IMG/M metagenome (GOLD analysis project Ga0207927, IMG submission 184456) | Arctic peat soil microbial communities from Barrow, Alaska - NGEE Surface sample 210-2 deep-072012 (SPAdes) | ecosystem: Environmental > Terrestrial > Soil > Wetlands > Peat ... | reverse complement strand
GAGATGAGCGTGACGTACTTGCCGGCCTCGGTATGGACCGGGCACGCCATCTTGCAGGGGAAGTTCCGCTCGAGCCAGTCGTGGCTGACGTCGGCCATGTACGCTACTTGGCGATCTCGAAATCAGCGGCGGTGGGACCCGCCACCGTCACCGCTTTCTGTGCGGCCTTCAGCTTCGGGTGCCACACCTTCACCGTGTAGGCGCCGTCCGGCACGTCGGCGATCTTGAAGGAGCCGTCCGCCTTCGTGACCGCGAAGTAGGGCGTCGGCACCGCCACCACGAAGCCCTCCATCTCGGGATGCACCTTGCATAGGAGCGTGGCGGCCACGCACTCCTTCTTGAACTGGTAGGACTTGATTTGACCCTTCGGCCAGGTGCCGAGATTGAACTTGTCGGCGCAGGCGTCCGGCGAGAAGACGTTGTGCAGGACCGCGTCCGAGTTGAGGAAGTCGACGGTCGTCCCGACGAGAACCGGAAGAACGTGCGGTGAGAACACGAGGTTCAACTGGTCGATCTTCGCGTGCTCCGCGGGAGCGGGGAAGGTCTTCCCGGGGATGGCCGCCACGTAGACGACCGCGTTGCTGCTGTCGCGGACGCCCTTGCAGGTCACCTTGCCGTGGAGATCGCCGGCCGCGAGCGGCAGAGTCGTGCCGGCGACGAGGGCGAGGGCGAGAACGAGGGGTCGATTCATGTCATGCCTCCTTCTGATGCGGCTCGGAAATTTGATGCGGCTCAGAAAATAAAGCGCGCAAGCAGATACGTCGTGTTGTTGTCGCTCGCGTTCCTGCCAGCGCCGTCGTAGTTCGTCGAAGCGCCGTTGAAGCGCGTGTACGCCGTGTACTGGAGAGCGAGCTGGATGTTCTGTACCGGCCACCAGGACAGGTTTCCGGTGTACGCCGTGCTGTTCGGACTTCCGTTCGCGGCGCCAGTCAGCGGACCGGGCGCGTACAGAAGCGCATCGGCCGTGCCGCTAGTATCCTGCCAGCCGAGCGCCACGGAGCAGCGATTGCCGAAATGGTATTCGACGTTCGCCATGAACACGCTGAGGTTGTGCGCGCTCTGGGCCGCGCCGCCCTGATCGAACGTCGCGGCCAGCGAGGAATTCTCGCGGACGTACGAGCCGCGGAACGAGAGGACGTCCCTCACGAACAGCGTGCGATCGTACTGGAGATCCACCGCCCAGTCCGTGAAGCTGTCCTGCAGTCCCGTGACGGCGCCGGGAGTAGATGTCATGTGCAGGCCGTACGCGCCCACTTCGACGTAGTTGTCGCTTCCGATCGATTGCTGCCACGCGACCCGCCAATACGGCGCGACGCCCCGGATGTTCGTGGCGAACCCCTCACCTGAGTTGGGCTGCGAGTTCCCGATGTGATTCGAGCGGTAAACCGCTCCGGCGAGATACAGGTGGTCGTTCCACATGGCATAGGCGCCGATTCCGGCGACGTCCTGGGCGAGGGCGCCCAGGATGACCGGGCCGGCGCCCGGTGTCGGCGCGGAATCGCTCGCCATGAAGGGATATCCCCACGCCGGAGTCGTGTGCCACAGGTCTTCGACGGTCGGATTGTTGTTGAGCGTCAGACCGTAGATGAGCTCCTTGCCACCCAGCTTGGTCGTGTTCGCGTAACGGATGTCCGTGTTGTCGATGCTGAAATGGTCCGCTTGGGCGTCGTAGGTGACCTGCATGAAGCTGCCCACGTGCGTGGACCACGCTCCGGCGAGGAACAGGGACACGTCCTGAGGAAGCTCAAACGTGCCGTTCTGCGTTCCCGGCTGCGAGGACTTCGTCGACGTGAAGGAGGTCTCGAGCCATGCGGAAAGAGGAAGCGTTTTGAGCAGATCCAGACCGGCGTGTCGCGTGCCCGGGTCGTTGCTCACGGCGGGCGTGTTCTGTGCTCTGTCGGTGTAGCCGAGCAGCTTGAAACGGCGGCCTGCGCCGTTGAGTTCAGGAGGCGTGGTGTGGCATCCATTGCACGCGAGCCCTGTTTGGCGCGCGAAGCTCGGGACCGCGTGCGCCGTCGATGGATTCAGTGCAACGAGGGTGAAGAGCACCGCAACGACGAACGAGAGCGAAGAATGCTTTTTCATCAGCGTCCCTTTCGCCGATCAACGTGCGGCCGGGGCGGCTGCACCACCATCCCGCAAGCTCACCAATTCGTCTGGTGCACGGGTATCCAGCGGGTACGGCCCGCGGTCGCGGCTCCTCGGGGGAGCTTCGTCAGACCAGCTTCAGCCGCTTCTGGAAAGCGAAGGCGACGGCTTCGCTCTTGGAGTGGACTTCGAGCTTGTACAGGATGTTCTGGATGTGGTTCCTGGCCGTGAGGTTCGAGATGTGGAGGGCGATGGCGATCTCGGGGGTCGAGCGGCCGGCCGCGAGCATCCCCAGCACCTCGACTTCGCGCGTGGAAAGCCTGCGCGCGCGGATGTCCGGCGACTCTCGCGAGCTCGCGAACGGGGATGGCGGCGGAGCCGGACGGTCCGAATCCTTGAGGGAGGGAAGCTCTATTCGCTCCGTCCGGAGGATATGCGCGAGAAAGAAGTCGCCCGGCGTGCTCGCTCCGAGATTCAGAATCGTGACGTCCACGGTGACGACATGGCCGTCGCGGCCCTTGAGCTGAAGACCGAAGTGGTTCACGCTCTCCCCCCGGGCGCCCATTGCGGTGACCGGGCAACTCTCCGAGCAGTAGCGGTTCCCGAACGCGTCGCAACCCTCGAGACGCTCGGCGCACGGCTTCCCGACGACCTCGGCGGCCGAGAACCCGAGCATCCGCTCGGCGCTCTGATTCCAGAAGACGATCCGGTTGTGGCGGTCGGTGATGAAGACGGGATCGGGAGACGGCGCCAGCGAGCCGAAGACGGCGGCCATCTCCCCACGGACGGCGCCAGACCACATGTCGAGACCTTATACGATTTTGCCTCGGGCGTGTTAATGCGTTCCCCGGGGCGAGGAGTCTCTACTTCTTCGCCTCCTCGAGCAACGGCGGGGCCAGCGAAACGAATTTCTTCACTCACGCTGCCGCCCCTCCCAGAGCCGACTTCGGGACGACGGAGATCGCACCGTTGTTCTCGAGGATCGCTGAGTGGACGTCCTCGGGGCAGAAGACGCCCGCCTGTCGGATAGCGGCGTTGAGCTCGTGGTGGGTGAGCTGCGCGCGGGACATCGCCTTCTCGTAAAGCTGGCCGTGGTGGATGAGGACGAGCGGCCGCCCCTCGATCAGGGCTTCGAGCCTCTTGTTCCGGTAGGTCGCGAATCCCATCAGCCAGTTCGCGAGAACGAGCGTCGCCGCGGAGATGAGGCCCCCGACGAGCGAGTTGTCGCCGGCGTTCATCGAGTTCTGCACCGCGTTCGACAGGACCAGTAGGAGGACCAGGTCGAACGGCGCGAGCTGTCCCACCTGGCGCTTGCCGGTCAGGCGCAGAAGCACGATGAGAAAGACGTACACGACGACGCCTCGGATGAGGAACTCCCACCAGGGAATCGACATGCTGAGCATTGGGCCGGCCCTCCTTCGAGTCCAGACGATTTAGGTGGCGGCGATTTTGAATCTGGTGCCCTGGTTGGCGCGAGGCGCCGAGCAGGCGCCCCTCACCAGACGCGAACGCGATCCTTCGGCGCGAGATAGAGCTTTTGCCCCTGCTTCACGGAGAACGCGTCGTACCAGGCGTCGAGGTTGCGGACGGTGTCGGCGCGGTACTCGGCCGGTGCGTGGCCGTCGATCACGATGCGCTGGCGAAGCGCCGGCTCGCGGAACTTCGTCCGCCAGCTCTGGGCGAAGCTGAGGAAGAACTGCTGATCGCCCGTGAGCCCCTGGACGGTCGGGGCCTCCTTGCCACCGAGCGAGAGCCGGTAGGCGTCGTAGGCCGCGGCGAGCCCGGCGACGTCGGCGATGTTCTCGCTCACCGTGAGCTTGCCGTTCACGGAGAGGTCGTCAAACGGGTGATAGCCGTCGTACTGCCTCACGAGGGCTCCCGCGGACGCGTTGAAATGGGCGAAGTCGTCCTTCGTCCACCAGTTTTCGAGCCGCCCGCTCGCGTCGAACAGGGCGCCCTGGTCGTCGAAGCTGTGGCTGATCTCGTGGCCGATGACGGCCCCGATGGAACCGTAATCCATGACCGCCGGCCTCGCCGGATCGAAGTCGGGCGGCTGCAGGATCGCCGCCGGAAAGTTGAGTGCGTTCATCGCCGGCAGATTGACCGCGTTGACGAGCTGCGGGTTCATCACCCACTCGCCGCGGTCCACCGGCTGGCCGAGCTTCTTCAGGTTCCAGCGGTACCTGAACAGCGAAGCGCGCTGGGCGTTGCCGAGCGCGTCGCCTCTCACCACCTCGAGAGCCGAGTAGTCGCGCCATTTGTCCGGATAACCGACGCCCACCTTCAGGGCCGCGAGCTTTGCCTTCGCCTTGATCTTGGTTTCAGGGGCCATCCAGTCGAGGCCGTCGATGCGCCGGCCGAACGCGGCCACCTCGTTGCGTACCATCTCTTCCGCGCGCGCCTTCTCGGCGGGCGGGAAATAGCGCGCCACGTACAACCTGCCGACGACCTCGCCGAGCGCCGCGTCCGTGACCTCCACGCCGAGCTTCCAGCGCTCAGGCAGCTTCGGGATGCCGGTGAGCACCTTGCCGTAGAAGGCGAACTGCTCGTCGATGAAGGCCTTCGGGAGGAAACTGGAAGCGCGCTCGATGGCGCGGAAGGTCAGATACTCCTTCCAGGTCTCGAGCGGCTGATCGCGCACGAGCGCGGCAATGCCCGTGACCGCGCTGGGCTGCCAGACGACGAACTCGTTCTGGACATCCAGCCCCGCGGCCGAGAAGAAAGCCTGCCAGTCGAGGCCGGGCGCGCGGCCGATGAAATCCTGGCGCGTCCAGTGGTTGTTGCCCTTCAGGACGTCTTCCGAGTCCACGCGGCTCACGTGCGCCTCGGCGATGCGGTGCTCCAGCCCGAAAATCCGCGCGGCCTTCGCATCGCCATCGGGGATGCCGGCCAGCTTCAGGACGGCGGCGATGTGCGCCTGATAGCGCGTTCGGATCTCCGCCATGCGCGGCGACGCGTCGAGGTAGTAGTCGCGGTCGGGCATTCCCAGGCCGCCCTGCAGCAGGAAGGGCGAATAGCGACCGGGGTCGTTGAGGTCCTGCGCGACCCAGAGGCCGAACAGGTTGGCGGTGTAGAGATTCGTGTTGTTCAGGACGTCGACGTCGGCGCGGAGCGTGCCTCCGAGTGCGCGCGCGAGCGCAAGGGGCTCGGAGATCGCCGCGAGACTCTCGAGCGCGGGTCGGAGCGGCTGAAGGCCCTTGGCCTCGATGGCCGCCTCGTCCATGAAGGTCGCGTAGGTGTCGCCGATCTTCCGCGCGTCCGAGCCGGCGGGCGCTTCCGTCTTCGACGCCTCGGTGATGAGGTCGGCCGTTCGCCGGGCCGTCAGCTCGATGAGCTTGCCGCTGACGCCCCAATAGCTTCGGTCGGCCGGAATCTCGGTGGTTTTCAGCCACGTCCCGTTCGCGTAGCGGAAGAAGTCGTCTCCCGGCGCGACCGATCGGTCGATTCCGGCGAGATCGATGCCGCGGGAAGCGGGGACGGCCGCGGCGGCGCCGGAGCCGGTCGCGCGGGTGGTGGGGGCACACGCCGTTTCCGAGACGACCGCGAGGGCGGCGAACGAGCACAGCACGATCAGGTGACTTCTGGTTTTCATGGGCGTGACGATAGGAAGTTTGGTTCCTGCCCGCAAGAGCGAAGCCGCGCCGCGGGAGCCCGCGTTCGTTTCTTCGACTTCGAGGCGTGGCGACGATGCGTCTGCACTATAATCATGTGCATGGGCGCGTCCCCCGCTCCGCGCGTCGTGGCCCGAGCCTGGGCGATCCGCTCGCTCCGCGAGTTCCTGCTCACACTGACGGATGAAGACCACTCGATGTGCCGGGTCGCGACCGACCGTGGCATCTTCTGCCAGGGCTTTCGCAAGCTCGATGATGCCGAGCTTCGCAAGCACTTCGCCGGCATCGTGAAACGGCGGCCGGGCGCGAACCGCTGGCAGCTCGAGGCTCTCGGGAACCAGTGGGAGCTGGCGCGCCAGACCGTGAACCAGCTTCCTCTCGCCTGCGACGTTCAGCAGAAGGAGCACGAGACCTGCGGCGGATGGGACGATTTCAGCAATGAGGATCTGGCGCGTTACTGCGCCGACCTGCTCGGGCTGGACGTCATCGTGACACCGCAGGGCACGCTCACGCCGCCCGCTTCCGCCGGCTGAACCGCCATAATCGGCGCGTGGGCGAACGCCCCGGCCCTGCTCTTGACGTCCTGCGCGCGAGCTTCTTCGCCTCGCTGCCGCGGTACGAGTACCTGGGCTCGCTCGGCCAGGGCGGAACGGGCTACGTCTTCAAGGCCACCGATCGCGAGCTGAACGACGTCATCGCGATCAAGGTCATGGGGCGAGCCGGCGGGGAAGAGCGGGACACGGTCCTCCGGCGATTCAAGGGCGAAGTGACCCTGAACAGGAAGATCAGCCACCCCAACGTCTGCCGCCTCTACGACTACGGCGTCGTGGATGGCCTGCCATACCTGACGATGGAGTTCGTCGACGGGCGCGACCTTGGAACCATCATCGACCTGGAGGGTGCGGTTCCCGCGAAAAAGGCGCTCCGGATCCTCACGCAGCTCACGCGAGCCGTCGCGGCCGCGCACGCCGCGGGCATCGTCCACCGCGACCTGAAGCCAGCGAACGTGAGGGTGCGACCTTCGGGCGACATCTCCGTTCTCGACTTCGGGCTCGCTCACGATACGACCCGCACCGATCCGCGGATCACGCGCGTGGGAAAGACGGTCGGGACACCGCATTACATGTCTCCCGAGCAGATCCAGGGCCGCATCGTGGACGAACGGAGCGACATCTACGCCATCGGCGCCATCGCGTTCGAGCTCCTGAGCGGCCGCCGGATGTTCACGGGGCGCACGTTCCTGTCGATCGCGAAAAAACATCTCGAGACGACGGTGTCGCGCGACACGCTCGAGAAGCGCGGCGTGCCGCGCGAGCTGGCCGCCACCGTTCTGCGATGTCTCGAGAAGAAGCCCGAGGATCGTTTTTCCACTGCCGTGGCCCTGGCGGCGTCTTTCGAGGCGCTCGAACGACTGCAGGAGCCGCGGGGACCCGCCGTCACGCCGGAGGCGCCGGCCGCGGCCCGCGTGAAGACGGCTGTCCACCGGCGGAGCGACATCCTGCCCGCGGGAGCGCCCGGGCGCCGGCCCGTTGTGCTCGTCGTGGACGACGAGGAGCAGGTGAGGAATCTCGTCTGCACTTACCTGCGCCGTGGCGGGTTCGAGGCCGTGCCATCGCCGTCGGGAGAAGACGCGTTGACGTTTTTCGAAACGCGCACGGTCGACCTCATCCTCATCGACGTGCTGATGCCCGGCGTCGACGGCTTCGACACCGTCCGGGTCCTGAAGTCGCGGCCGGACCAGGCACAAATTCCCGTCCTGTTCATGTCGGGATTTCCGGAGAAAAATCGGGTGCTCTTCGCCGGCCAGACGGGCGCCGTCGACTTCCTCACGAAACCCCTCGATCTCAAATCCATGCTCGGGAAGGTGACTGCGATCCTCGGGAAGCCCGTGTGACCCGCTCTCAAATGTCGTTCGGGACGCGTGCGACGTCCTCGGGAATCCGTTCGAGAACGCCCCGGAACGAATCGAGAAGCCTGAGGTCCCACCATCCGCGGCCGGCCTCCTCCTTCATGATTGCGATGGCTTCGGCGCGCGTGAGCGCCGCGCGATAGACGCGCGCCGACGTCAGGGCGTCGTAAATGTCGGCGATCGTCGTGACGCGGGCGGTGAGCGGGATGGCTTCGCCCGCGACGCCGTCCGGGTAGCCGGACCCGTCGATCCTCTCGTGGTGCCCGTAGACGACATCGAGCGCGAAGGCGAGCGTCTTCATGCCCGACAGGAGCTCGCGACCCACGACCGGATGCCGGCGGATCTCGGCGAATTCTTCGGGAGTGAGGCGGGCGGGCTTGAGGAGCACGGCGTCCCGGATCGCGATCTTCCCGATGTCGTGGAACAACCCGCCGCGCCTCACCGCCTCCAGATCGAGGCCCGTGAGGCCGGTCGCAGCGCCGAGGCGGCCGGCGTACGTCGAGACACGTTCGCTGTGCCGTGCCGTGTACGGATCGCGCGCGTCGATCGCGCGCGCGAGCGCGACGATCACGTGCTCGGCGTGCTCGAGCGCGTCCGTGAAGCGCTTCATCCGCACGAGAGGCTTCAGTCTCGCGAGAAGCTCCTCGGCGGCGAACGGCTTCGCCACGAAGTCCGTAACGCCTTCCGCGATGGCGCGCAGCCGTTCCTCGCCCGTGGCGCCGCCCGTGATCATGATGATGGGCAGAAGCCTGGTGACCGGGTCGGCCCGCAAGCGCGCAAGGACGTCCTGTCCGCTTTTTCCGGGGAGGTGCAGGTCGAGAAGAAGAACGTCGGGTCGAAGCGTCTTCAGCCGCTCCTGGGCCTCTTCGGCCGAAGCGGCCGTCTCGACCTGGTAGCCCCGGGGCCGGAGGAGAGCCACGAGCAAGCCGCACACTTGGGCATCGTCGTCGACGACCAGCACGGTTCCCGGCGATGTGTCGAAGAGCGCCAGATGGTGGATGCCGCTCATGGCACGAGAGGATCGTTGCTTTTCGATTCGATCGTGTCAAGCGAGCCGCAGATTCTCGTTCAGGCTTGGACGAGGGCAGAGGGCGGGGCCGCCCCCTCAGCGCGCCTCGTTCGCTCCGGCCTCGTAGCGCCAGGCGACCTGCTCCTTGGCCCCTTCGGCGAAGCGCGTGTCGACGTACTCCTCGAACTCGATCTTCCGATCGAGGACGCCCGTCTCGATCATGAGGTCGCGCACGAGGTCGAAGTCTCTCTTCCGCGGCGAGAGCGGCGTGTACATGACGCGGTCGAGCGGGTTCGTGAGGGCCCATCGGAGGATCTTCGGGTCCTGGTTATAATAGAAGCGCCCCACGAAGTCCGCGGCCTGGTCGCGGTGCGGCTTCCCCTCCTCCAGCCAGAGGCCCGAGCGCGCGATGCCGTCGACGAGCGTCTGGACGGCCTCGGGGCGGGAGGCGATGACGTCCTCGCGGACCACGAGGACGCACGACATGTAGTCCGGCCAGTACTCGCGCGCATGGAAGAGGACGCGGCCGTATCCGCCGAGCTCGGCCTGGGAGGGAAACGGCTCGCCCATGGAAAACGCGTCTATGGCCCCCGCCGCGAGCGCGCCCGTCACGTCCGGCGGAGCCATCTCGACGATCCTCAGGTCCTCCGGCTTCATGCCGTACTTCTTCAGGACGCGAAAGACGATGAGCCGCTCGTCGGAATACCGGCTCGGCACCGCGATCGTCCGCCCCTTGAGATCGGGGAAGCTCTTCACGGGGCCGTCCTTCCTCACGACGACGGCGCTCCCGTATCGGTGCCCGAGGTAGACGATGCGGATCCCGACGCCCTGCGCCTTGAGAGCGATCGCCATCGGGGCGACGATGAACGCCGCCTGCATCTTGTTCGCGATGAGGGATTCCTTGATCTCGGGAAAGCCCTGGAACATGCGTGGGACGAAGACCTCGCCCGCCTCGGAGAATTTCGAGATGTAGTCGGTCACCGGGCAGGCGAGATGGCAGGTGACCGGGATGTAGGCGACGTTGAGCTTCCTCTTGTCCGGCGCCAGGAAGTCGTTCGCGAGAACGGCCCAGTTCACGTTGAGGACGGAGTGCAGCGCGGACACGACGAGGAGCCAGGCCCCGACGCCGAGAGCGATGCGCTTCGGGCCAGTCATGCCGTTTCTCCCTGGAAGCCCCAACGCACGCTCCGGAGCCGCTCGAGTCGCCGGGCCAGGGCGTCGAGGACGAGGCCGATCGCACCGATGAGGAGCATCCCCGCCACGACGAGATCGTAGCGCTTGCCGGCATTTCGCGAGTCGATGATGAGATAGCCCAGGCCCGAGTCGACCGCGATCATCTCGGCGGCCACGACGACGAGCCACGCGATTCCGAGCGCGATGCGCAGGCCCACGAGGATCTGCGGCAGCGCCGCCGGGAAGACGACGCGGGCGAGGAGGCGGGGCGTGGACAGGCCGAAATTGCGGCCGGCCTGGAGGTACATCGCAGGGACGCTCCGGACACCGTTCATCGAGGCCACGACGATCGGAAAGAAGGCGCCGAGGAATATGAGGAGATCCGGCGCCGCCTCCGACACGCCGAACCAGAGGATCGCGAGCGGCATCCACGCGAGCGGGCTGATCGGCCGCGCCATCTGGATGACCGGATTGAAGGCGGATGCGAGCGCGGGAATCCAACCGAGCGCGAGGCCGGCGGGAACCCCGAGGACGAGCGCGAGCGAGTAGCCCGTCGCGACGCGCCGGAGCGAGTCGCCGGTGTAGCGCCAGAGAACGCCTCGTGCCGCGAGCTCCCTCAGACCGGCCGCGACCTTCAAGGGCGACGGGAAAACGGTGGTGTGCGTCAACCGCACGGCGAGCGACCAGGCGACGATCGCGAGAGCCGCTGTTCCGAGGGGCAGCAGGACCTGCTCGACGTCAGATCTGGTGGGCAAGGCCGATCTCCCCGAGCAGAAGGTCACGGAGCGCTATGTAGCGGGGGGAGCTGAGGTCCCGCGGATGCGACATGTCGATCTCCACGATCCGCCGGATCGTGGCGGGGCGCGTCGACATGACGACGACGCGGTCCGCGAGCTGGACGGATTCGTCGATATCGTGCGTCACGAAGAGGATCGTCTTTTTCTCGGCACGGCGGATGCGAAGAAGCTCGCTCCGCATCACGAGGCGCGTGATCGAGTCGAGCGCGCCGAAGGGCTCGTCCAGAAAAAGCACGTCGGGATTCACGGCGAGCGCGCGCGCCACCTCGAGCCGCTGCTTCATTCCGCCGGATAGCTCCTGCGGGTACGCGTTCTCGAACCCGGAGAGCCCGACGAGCTTCACGTAGTACGCGATCCGTTCCGCGCGCTCCGCGGCGCCGAGGCGAAACAGGCCGAAGCCCACGTTGCCTTCGACCGTGAGCCAGGGGAAGACGCCCCGCTCCTGGAACACGAAGATGCGGCGCGGATCGGGGCCAGCGACTTCCTGTCCGTCGATGAGAACCGCGCCGCCCGTGGCCTTCAGGAACCCGCCGACGATGTTCAGGAGCGTGGATTTTCCGCAGCCGGAAGGCCCGAGGATGCAGACGAGCTCGCCATCCTTCACCTCGAGATCGATCGATGAAAGCACCTCGATGACCGAGCCGTCCGTCGGGAACCGCATCGAGAGGCCGCGAATGCCCACTTTCGGCGGTGGTGTCACGACCCGTACCCCCACTTGAGGGCTTTCATCTTTTCGAGCTGCTGCATTCCCAGGTCGAGGACGAGCCCGATCAGCCCGATCATCACCATTCCCGCCACGACGAGGTCGTACCGGTTCCCGGCGTTTCGCGCGTCGACGATGAGAAAGCCAAGCCCCGAGTTGACGGCGATCATCTCGGCCGCCACGACGACGAGCCAGGCGACGCCGAGGGAGATCCGGAGCGCGACGATGAGCTGGGGAAGCGCCGCCGGCAGGATCACGTCGACGAGGAGGCGCGGGTTCGAGAGGCCGAAATTGCGCCCGGCGCGGAGAAGCGTCGGCGGCACGTTTCGCACCGCGTTCATCGCGGCCGCTGTGAGCGGCAGGAACGAGGCGAGGAAGATCAGGAAGATCAGCCGAGCAGGAGCCCGAGCGGAATCGCCGTCACGACGGCGAGCGAGTAGCCCCATGTCACCCGGAAAAGCGACGCGACCACGTATTTCGCGAGGAGGCCGCGCCGCAGAAGCTCGAGGAGGCCGTTCAGGACCTGCAGCGGGTCGGGAAACAGGCCGGAAACCTGCCGGTGGGCCGCGAGGAACCAGACGATGAGCAGCGCCGCCGTCGCGGAAAAGGGCAAGAGACGCTTCACGAGGCTAGGCGCTGTCCGCCGAGGCAGCTTTCGCCATCTGAGGCACGGCCGCCGGAACGCCCTGCGGCTTCGGTGGCAGGTTCGGGACCGGCCCGCCTACGGGCGCCGGCTTGACGAGATAGGACCACGCGTTCGCGAGCTCGGCTTTCGCCCAGCGCACGAGGCCGTGTGCGAGCATCACCCAGCTCGCGCCGCGGACGGAGAAGCCGACGAACCCCGGACGCCGGAGAGCGTTGTGATTCCCGTAGATCCCGAGCGCCTTTTTCCTCTTCGCAATCGCCACGAGGCGCCGGTTGTAGAAACGCATCGGGTAGAACGCGATCTCCGAGCCGTCCTGATAGTAGGGCGGAATGCCTAGACGCTCCGACGACCAGCGGTAAATCGGAATGACGGCCGCGAGGTAGTAGAGCGCCGTGTCCATCAGGAAGGCGATCGTCATGGTGTCGTAGTCGCCCATGACGTAGTACTTGTCGCGGAAGATCGCCTCGTAGAAGTACGTGAAGTAGCGGGCGTACCGCTTGTTGTGAAGCTCGTACTCCTGCGCCATTTCGCCCGCGGGCGTGCCGGACAAGGCCTTCTCGACGAGGCGGACGCGCGCATAGACCGAGAACGCCATCTGGTCGAGGCCCGGCGAATAGAAGGGATCGAGGAAGCCGCCGGCGTCCCCGACGCACGTCCAGCCGGACCCGATGAAGCGGTCGACGTAGTAGGGGAGATGGCCGTAGAAGCGGCAGTCGCCCTCGACGGGCATTGCATGCGTCAGGAGCTCCCTCGTGAGCGGGTTCGCGTCGAGGAAGCGCGTGAGCTTCTCGAGCGGCGTCGCACCCTCCGGCTGCACGAGGCGCGTGTCCCATACGAGGCCCACGCTCGTCTCGCCGCCGCTGAGCGGGATGAACCAGATCCAGTAGCCCCAGCCCGTGAAGTGGTTCGTGGCGAGGCGCCGCGCCGTGAGGACGGCGCGATGGAAGGGATCGGACGAGTCTTTACCCGCGACCTCGACACCGTCCATGTCCTTCACGCCTCGGTACCGTACCCAGATCGCCGACGTCGGGTGCGACTCGATCGGCTTCACGCCCCCGCGCTTCCTCGCGAGCAGAGCCTGGCGGCCCGTCGCGTCCACGACCCATTTGCAGCGGACCGTCGCGCGCGCCCCGTCCGCCTTCTCGATGACGAGCGTATTTCCGGCGTCGCCGCTCAGCGCGACGTCCACGACCTTCGCGGGCCGCCAGACCTCGGCCCCTTCCTTCGCCGCCAGGGTGAGGACGTGCTCGTCGAGCTTTTGCCGGTCGATCTGGAACGAAGGCGTGCGGGCGAGCTGCGTCGGCCCGGTCTCCGAGGCTTCCCTCAGGCACGAGACCTTCTCGTTGTGGAACCAGTAGCGGAATGCCTGCTTGACGAGCTGCTCGCGCGAAAGGTGGTCGTAGATCTTCAGCTCGCGCGTCAGGAAATAGGCCGAGATCTCGACCGTCGATTCGCCGACCTTCCAGTCGAACGCCGCGCTCTTCTCGACGACGAGAATCTTCACGTGCGGCATCCGGCGGCGCAGCAGGACGGCCGTCGCGGCGCCCGAGATGGCGCCGCCCATCACGACGACATCGTAGGAGAGGGGCGCCGGAGACGGAGTCTCGTTCACGGGTGCGAAGTTACCGGAAACCGCGCGCCTCGTCCACGGTGGTCACGCGATCCACCGACGTGACGGCGCCGAGATCCTGCACGGTGCCCGACGGCCAGCGGATCACGAGCTTCTCGATCCGGGTCGCCGGACCGAGCCCGAGGTGCACGATCGGGCTGCCCGTCGAGAGGTAGCCGCTCGCGTAGCCGCTTTCGCGCACGAGGACACGCCCTCCGGGAAGCGTGGCCGTGACAGACGCGCCGAGGCCGTCCGTATTGTCCTTTCCGCGCGTGCCTTTCAGGCGGAGCCTCAGGAAGTGCTCCGCGTTCGGGTTCTTGCGGCTTCCGAGGAAGAGAGCCTCGGGCGCCCCGACGGAGCGGACGTAGAGATCCAGAGCGCCGTCGCCGTTCGCGTCGAACGCTGCGACGGCGCGTCCGTTCGTCTGGAGGTCGAGCCCGTCGAGAAAGGCCTGCTCGGTGAAGAGCGGGGCTTTTCCCGGGCCGCGGTTGACGAAGTACGCATCGCGCTCGATGCCTTGAACGCCCGCGCCCTTCCGGTCGAACGTCTTTTTCATGCCGATGTAGTCGTCCCAGTACGCGAGCGTCTCCCACCAGAACTCCAGCTCGCGGTCGTGCTCCCGCCCGTCCCCCCACATGCCGTTCGTGGCGTAGAGGTCGAGATTGCCATCGTTGTCGAGGTCCGCGGCGACTGTGCTCCAGTTCCAGCCCGCGCGCCCCGCCCCCGAGCGGGCGGTGGCGTCCTCGAACGTTCCGCTCGGCGTCTGGAGGAGCAGGGAGTTGCCGCGGCACATCTTCTCCATCCAGGAGATCGCGACGGGACGGAAGATCCTGCCGGGGAGCGGCACCGGAAGCCCTGGGTACTCGTGCAGGAAGCCCCACTGCGTGTACGTGCCGGTCGTGTAGAGGTCGATCCTCCCGTCGCCGTCGAAGTCGCCCCACGCGGCCGACATGCCGTAGGCGCGGTCCTCGACACAGAGCTTCTTCGTCACGTCCTCGAAGCGCTTGCCGTCGACGTTGCGGTAGAGGTTCTTCAAACCGAAGTCGTTCGTGACGATCAGGTCGGGTCGCCCGTCGCCGTCGAAGTCCGCGAAGAGGCACGAGAGCGACCAGCGCGTGGGCTTCGCGACACCCCACTCGGCGGAAACGTCGCGGAAATGGCCCTTCCCGTCGCCGAGGAAGAGGTAGTTGCGGCGGCCGTCGTTCGCGTCGAACGGAGGATCGGGCATCTGACCGTAGTAGTCGCCCGTCCCGCACACGAAGAGGTCGAGGTTGCCGTCGCCGTTCACGTCCGCGAAAGCGGCCGAGCGCGTGGGGCCCTCGGTGACGATGCCGGACGAAGCCGTGATCTCCTCGAACGTGCCGTCGCGCCGGTTCCGAAAGAGCCGGGTCGGGCCGAACGCATCCGTCACGACGAGATCCGGATAGCCGTCGCCGTCGACGTCGCCCGCGGCGACGCCGGTGGCCGCGATGCCCGAGGAGTCCGAGACCGCGAGGCCGGCCCGCACGGTTACGTCCGTGAAATGCCCGCTGCCGTCGTTCTCGTACAGGATCGACCGCACGCCGTCGCCCACGAAGAGGTCTTCGTCGCCGTCCTGGTCGAAGTCCAGGACCGCGACGCCCGAGCCAGGCCAGATGCCGTCGATGAGGCGGTTCGTCAGCTTTTGCGGCGGGTCGCGGCGCGGGGCGCCGAGCCCCGCCGCGAGAGTGGCGTCGTGGAAGCGGGGATGCGGCTCGATTCTGTCTGCTTCGGAAGAGAGGAGAGAGACGGAGAAATCCTCCCCCTGCGCGTCCGAGTTCGGGAGCACGAATGCGACCCTGGCGGCGCGTTCAACCCGCGCCCCGTCCGCGCGAAATCCATCCACGACGAAAACGGCGGTCCCCCTCACCTCCCGCCTTTCTAAGAAATCTTTCTCTTTCTCTTTCTCTTTTCTTCTTTCGATTTCCGGCTTTCCCTCCACGTCGAACGACACGAGCGCGACGCGGTCGAGGTCCTTCCAGGCCCACGCGCGCAGCGCCTCGATGCCTTCGGCTTCGCCCGCTGCGCCGGCGTTCCGCCGGCGCAGCGCGGCGCGTGTCGTCTCCAGCGCGTCGCGATAGCGCTCGAGCCGGTGCATCCACGGGATGAACTCGGCCCTCAGCCGCGCGAGCGACGCATTCTGGAAAAGCCAGACGAGAAGGACTGCCAAGACGGCGGCCGCGGCCCAGAGCTTCTTTCGGGACATCTACGCCGTGGCTTTCGCGCGCCCGGGTTGGACGGCCGCGATGAAGCGCAGGCTCGGGTTCTCCCGCTCGGCGCGCTCGAGGTGCCACGGGCTCTGGAAGAGAGCGAGAGGCCGGCCTTCGAGATCCACGAGGCAGGCCACGCTCGGAGGATCGTCGAAGAGCGTGCGGTCGAAGCCTTCTCCCTCCACCCAGCGCGCGAGCGTGAACGGCAGGCGGACGTACGAGATCTCGGCTCCGTACTCCGAGCGAAGGCGGTGCTGGATGACCTCGAACTGCAGGACGCCCACGGCGCCGAGCACGGGGTCGCGCTCGAGGCGGTCGGGGTCGAGAAAGACCTGGACGGCGCCTTCCTCGGAAAGCTGGTTGAGCCCCTTCTTGAGCTGCTTCCTCTTGGCGGGGTCGAGCATGACGACCCGGTTGAAGAACTCGGGCGAAAAGCGCGGAATGCCGTCGAACTCGATCCCCGGCCCCTCGGCGAGGGAGTCGCCGATGCGCAGGTTGCCCGCGTCCCAGAGCCCGAGGATGTCGCCGGCCCACGCCTCCTCGATGAGCGTCCTTTCCTGCGCGAGGAACTGCAGCGGCTTCGCGAGCTTCATCGTGCGGCCGGTGCGTGGATTCAGCACCTCCATGCCGCGCGTGAACTTTCCCGAGACGATGCGCAGGAACGCGATCCGATCCCGGTGCGCCGGGTCCATGTTCGCCTGGATCTTGAAGACGAACCCGGAGAACGTCGGCGAGAGCGGGTCTACTTCGCCCGTCGCGGTCTTGCGCGGCAGCGGGGCGGGCGCCAGGTCGAGGAAGCGTTTCAGGAACGGCTCGACGCCGAAATCGTTGATCGCGCTGCCGAAGAAGACCGGCGTGACGCCTCCCGCGAGGAACGTCTCGCGGTCGAAGCGGTTGCCGGCCGTGGCGAGGAGGTCGAGCTCGTCGCGGAGCGTCGTATGGGCCTTCGCGCCGATCGTCGAGACGAAATCCGGATCGTCGACCGACGCCACTTCGACGGGGGCGACGCGCTCGCCGCGGTGGCCGGGCCCGCGCTCGTAGCTGAGGAGCGTCTTCGCCCACCGGTCGTAGACGCCCCTGAAGTCCGGACCCGAGCCGATCGGCCATGTCACGGGATGGCACGGGATGCCGAGAACGCGCTCGATCTCGTCCATGAGGTCGAGCGGGTCCTGACCCGCGCGGTCGAGCTTGTTCATGAACGTGACGATGGGGATGCGCCGCATGCGGCAGACCTCGAAGAGCTTGATCGTCTGAGGCTCGACGCCTTTCGCGCTGTCGATGAGCATCACGGCCGCGTCGACCGCCGCGAGCGTGCGGTAAGTGTCCTCGGAGAAGTCGTTGTGGCCCGGCGTGTCGAGGAGGTTCACGTGGTGGCCCGCGTACGGGAACTGCAGCACGCTCGTCGTGATCGAGATGCCGCGCTGCCGCTCCAGCTCCATCCAGTCGCTCGTGGTATGGCGGCTCGCGTTCCGGCGCATCTTCACCGAGCCCGCGAGATGGATCGCGCCTCCGTAGAGGAGCAGCTTCTCCGTGAGCGTCGTCTTGCCCGCGTCGGGGTGCGAAATGATCGCGAAGGTGCGCCGGCGGGCGACCTCGGCGGCGAGGTGGCGTGAGGCTTCGGACATCCTCAGTGCTTCGGCGTCTCCACGGCCTTCAGGGTCGGCGCCTCCGTCTCGGAGAGCGCGAACGCGTATTCGTCCGCGCGCGAGGCGACCGCGGACTTCACGAGATCCGCGCCGCCGTGCCCCGCGTGCCTTTCGATCCTGAGGATCACGAGGCCGCCCGTCGACGCCGCCTGCAGCGCGGCCGTGAATTTGCGCGCGTGCATCGGATCCACGCGGTCGTCGCTGTCGGCCGAGAGGACGAGTACCGCGGGGTATTTCGTGCCGGCCTTCACGTGCTGGTACGGCGAGTAGGCCAGGAGCGCCTGAGACTGTGCCGCGTCGTCCACCGAGCCGTACTCGGAGATCCACGTCTTGCCCGAGCCGAAGAGGTGGTATCGCACCATGTCGAGAAGCGGCACGGCGCAGAGGGCGGCGCGGAAAAGCTCGGGGTGCTGCGTGATCATCGCGCCCACCAGGAGCCCCCCGTTCGAGCCGCCCCGGACAACGAGGCGCGCGGGCGAGGTCCATTTCTCCTTCTCGAGGTACTCGGCGGCCGCCGCGAAATCGTCGAAGACGTTCTGCTTTTTGAGCAGCATCCCGGCCGCGTGCCAGGCCTCACCGTACTCGCCTCCGCCGCGCAGGTTCGGAACGGCATAGACGCCTCCCTTCTCGAGCCACGGAATGACGCCGGGCGTGAAGGTCGGCGTCAGCGAGATCAGGAAGCCCCCGTAGCCTTCGAGCAGGCACCGGGCCGAGCCGTCGCGCTCGAGATCCTTGCGGTGCACGATGAACATCGAAACGCGCGTGCCGTCCTTCGAGGGGTAGAAGACCTGCGAGACGGTGTAGGGAGAGAGATCGGCCGCCACCTTGACCTGGAAATAAAGCGACGTCGTGCCGGTCTTCACGGACGTCCGATAGATCGTCGTCGGCGTCGTGAACGACGTGAACGCGAAGTACGCCTCGTCTTCGTCGTCGCGGCCGACCGGTCCGCCGACCGTCCCGATGCCCGGGAGAGGAACTTCGCGCACGAGCTTCCCGTCCGTTTCGCGGATCTCGAGGAGGCTGGTGGCGCTCCTGAGATAGTTGAGGGCGAGCCGGCCGCCCAGGATCTCGTAGGCTTCGAGCGTCGCGTCCTTCCGCTCCGGCACGATCTCCTTCCAGAGGGCGCGGTCCGGCTTCGCCGGATCGACGGCGAAGATGCGCCCCTTCGGCGCCCCGTCGTCGGTCTTCACGAAGATCTTCCCGTCGAAGGCGTTCACGTCGAAGTGCGCCTTGATTCCGACGGCGAGCGGCGTCCAGCCGGCGGGCTTCGGATCCGGCGCGAGATCGCGGAACGACACGTCCTGGGACGTCCAACCGTGCGAGATCACGAGGAACAGGAAGCGCCCGTCGCGTGTCAGGTATGCGCTCTGGAAGACCGTCGGATCGCCCGTCTTCTCCTTCACGACGGCGTCGTTCTTCGGGTCGGCGCCGAGCCTGTGGAGGCGCACCTCCGCATAGCCCGGCCGGTCGGCCGTCGGGATCTTCGGGTCCACGGGCAGCCACGTGTAATAGAAGGCGTTGCCATCCGGTGTCCACGACGCGCCCGCATACTTCGCGCCCGCGATGACGTCCACGTCGGAATCCACCCCGGTCGCGACGTCCATCACGTAAAGCGTCGCCTCGTCGGAGTTGTTGATCTTCTTCTGGTAGGCGACACGCGTCCCGTCCCAGGCGACCTGCCACCCGCCGAGAGAGGCGCTGCCGTCGGCGCTCCAGGTGTTCGGGTCGAAAAGCACCTTCTCCGCGCCGTCGGCTCCTTCTCTCCAGTACACGACGCTCTTTTCCTTGTTCGAATGCCGTCGCGTGAAGAAGTAGCGCGAGCCCCTATGCTGCGGGGCGGACACGCTGTCTATGTACAGGAGCTCCTTCAGCCGCGCGGCGAGGCCGTCGCGCCCCGGCAAGGATGCGAGGCGCTGGCGCGCGAGGTCGTCCTGCGCCTTCATCCAGGCCTTTACCTCGGGAGACGTCGCGTCCTCGAGCCAGCGGTACGGGTCAGTCACCGGGACGCCGTGCAGGACGTCCGTGACGTCCACCGTTCGGCTCTGTGGATAAGGCGTCCGGAAGCCCGTCTCGGCCGCGCGGGCCCGGGGCGATCGCGCGAGCAGAAAAGCGAGAAGGGGCAGCAGCAGCGTGAGGCCGTCGGCGGGCTTCTTCATACAGGGAAACGTAGCATGCCGGGTGCCGCGGCGTAGACTCGGGTCCGCATGGTCGGAAACTCGGATTCCTCCTCCCGCGCTTGTTTCCTTTGCGGCTTTCCGGCGTCGTTGGGGGAGGAGCACGCCCTTTTTGCGTCCTCCGAGCGCGGGTTTTCCGTGGATTGCGAGGAATGTGGCCCTTACGCGGTCACGCCCGACGCGATCCACCGGCTCGAGGTGCGCGCGATCGCGAGGCCGGGCGTGCGGTTCGAGATCTTCCGCCTGCGCTCGAACGGGCAGACGCCCCGGCCGACCGTCGACCTGAAGATGGTCGAGCATTTCTGCACGGGCTACACGCCGATGCGCGGCTGACCCCGGCCAGTGCGCTACAGTTCCCTTCCATGAGCAAAGAACACCCCGACCACCACGACGCAGAGCTTGCGTTCCGCGCCTACGACCTGCGCCGCGAGAGCGTCATGCGCGACTCGCGCAACGCGATCAACCGGGATTTCTGGCCGAAGTCGTTCGCCGAAGCCCAGGCCGTCACGAAAGCCGACCACCCGCTCAACGCGGCATGGCGCCAGACCACGACATACTGGGAGATGGTCTACGGCACGGTCAGGCACGGGATCGTGAACGCGGACTACTTCATGGAATCGAGCGGCGAGGGGATGTTCCTGTTCGCCCGCGTCGCCCCCTACCTCGAGGAGCTCCGCCGCGAGGTGTCCCCGCTCGCGTTCCAGAACGCCGAATGGGTGGCGAAGAACACCGAGGTGGGCCGGAGGTTGTTCGCCATGTACGGGGCGCGCGTCCAGAAGATGCTGGCTGCGAAATAGAGGACGGACAAATCGTCCGGTCGGGCGGAACCCGCCGGACCTCCGCGGTATCCTCCCGCTCCTGGGGAGGATTCATGCGCGGATTCCGGCGGTGTCTCGGCCCTCTTCTCGCTCTTGTCGTCGCCCTCGCTCCGGCGCGCCCGGGCGCCGCCGCCCAGACGACGCCTCCGGCCCCGCTTCTCGGCTTCGACACGGAGGGCGCCGCCGCCGAGCGCGCCCTCGAGGCGACGTTCGACGCGGCGCTCGACCCTTCGGAGCAGCGCGCCTGGATGAAACGCCTCACCGCGCGCCCGCACCACGTGGGGTCGCCGTACGACAAGGAGAACGCGGGGTTCCTCGTGTCCCTTTTCAGGTCCTTCGGCTTCGAGACGCGGATCGAGGAGTTCACGGTCCTGTTCCCGGTCCCGAAAACCCGCGTCCTGGAGATGGTCGCGCCGTCGCCGTTCACGGCGTCTCTCGCCGAGCCCGCGCTTTCCGAAGATGCGACGTCGGGGCAGAAGGACGAACAGCTTCCGGTCTACAACGCGTACTCCATCGACGGGGACGTGACCGCCGAGGTCGTCTACGTGAACTACGGCGTGCCGAAGGATTACGAGGAGCTCGAGACGCGCGGCGTGGACGTGAAGGGCAAGATCGTCCTCGCGCGCTACGGGGGCTCGTGGCGCGGCATCAAGCCGAAGGTGGCCTTCGAGCACGGAGCCGTGGGTTGCCTCATCTACTCCGATCCGCGGGACGACGGCTATTTCCAGGGCGACACGTATCCGAAGGGCGCGTTCCGCAACGAGTCCGGGGCGCAGCGCGGCTCGGTCGCGGACATGCCGGTCTTCCCGGGCGACCCGCTCACGCCCGGCGTCGGCGCGACGAAGGACGCGAAGCGCCTCGACCGCAAGGACGCGCCGACGCTCACGAAGATTCCCGTCCTGCCGCTCTCGTGGGCCGACGCGCTGCCGTTCCTGAAGGCTCTCTCGGGCCCCGTCGCGCCCGAGGCGTGGCGCGGCGCGCTGCCCGTCACGTATCACCTCGGGCCCGGTCCCGCGAAGGCTCACCTGAAGCTCGCGTTCGACTGGCGGATGGAGCCGGTGCGCGACGTCCTCGCGGTGCTGAAGGGCTCGGAGCTTCCGGACGAGTGGATTCTGCGCGGAAACCACTACGACGCGTGGGTGAACGGCGCGCAGGACCCGATCAGCGGCCTCGTGGCCGAGCTGTCCGAGGCGAAAGCGCTCGGAGCGCTCGCGAGGGCCGGGTGGAAGCCGAGGCGCACGATCGTGTACGCGGCTTGGGACGGCGAGGAGCCGGGCCTGATCGGCTCGACAGAGTGGGTCGAGACGCACGCCGAGGATCTATCGAAGAAGGCGGTCGCGTACGTCAACACCGACAGCAACGGCCGCGGATTCCTCGGTGCCGCCGGCTCGCACACGCTCGAGCGGTTCGTGGACGAGGTCGCGCGCGACGTCGTCGACCCTGAAACGAACGTGAGCATCACCGAAAGGCAGCGCGCGCGCCGGCTCGTGCGGGGCTCCCCCGAGTCGAAAAAAGAGGCAAAGGAGCATCCGGGCCTGAAGCTCGAAGCTCTGGGCTCCGGGTCGGACTACTCGCCCTTCCTTCAGCATCTCGGCATCGCGTCTCTCAACCTGGGCTTCGGCGGGGAGTCAGCGGGCGGCTCGTACCATTCGGCTTACGACTCGTTCGACCACTTCTCGCGCTTCATCGATCCGGAGTTCGCGTACGGCGTGACCCTCTCGAAAACCGCGGGTCGCGTGGTGCTGCGCCTCGCGAACGCCGGCTCGCTGCCGTTCACGTTCGATCCCCTCGCCGAAACCGTGGCGCGGTACGCGAAGGAGGTGGGGACGCTCGCGGACGAGCTGCGCGAGAAGACCGACGACGACAACCGCAACATCGCCGCGAAGAGCTGGGAACTCGCGGCGGACCCGAAGGAGACGTTCGTGGCGCCGAAGCCGAAGGCCAGCGTGCCGTTCCTGAACTTCGCGCCGCTCCAGAACGCGGTCATGGCGCTGAAAAAGAGCGCGGCCGGGTACGAGAAGGCCGAAAAAGAGCGCAGGCCGCCACGCACGACCGGGGCGAGAAAAGCGCTCGACGAGGCGCTTTACACGACCGAGCGCGCGCTCACACGGAAAGAAGGCCTTCCGTTGCGGCCCTGGTACGTCCACCAGCTTTACGCGCCGGGTCTCTACACGGGCTACGGCGTCAAGACCCTCCCGGGCATCCGCGAGGCCATCGAAGAGCGCCGCTTCGACGAGGCGCAGCGGCAGATCGCCGCCGCCGCCGAAGCGATCGAGGCCTGCGCGGCGCGCATCGACGCGGCGGCGGCGGCGCTCACGTCCGCGCCGGCCGGCTGAAGACGAGCGACGTGTCGCGCGCGTAGAGGACGGGCACGGCCCAGTCCATGGGCTCGGCGCCTTTCGCGTACGACACGGCGACCCGCGCCTCACGCGCGGCCACGCCCAGGCTGTGGCCCTTCGCGAGCGCCCAATAGAGATGGCGGGCGAAGGCCGTCGCGGACGCGTCGAGCACCTTGTACTGGTTCGCGAGGACGGCCGGGATGCCTCCCACCAAGAGAGCGGGCGCCACTCCACGCAAGAAATCCGTGCGTCCCCCGCGGCCCGTCTCGCACGCGTTCAGAACGACGAGCTTCAACGCGCGCCCGGTGAGGAGGCGCAGAACGCGGTCCGTGTCGACGGCGAGGGAGCGTCCGCGCGCGTCCACGAAGAAGAGGGAGCCCGTCTTCTCCTTTTCGTCGAAGGCCCCGTGCCCCACGAAGTGCAGGACGTCCGCGCGGCCCGCCGAGAGGCGGCGGTGAAGACCCGCGGGCGAGGTGGACGCGAGAACCTCGAGACGCACGAGGCCGGCCTTGACGAGCGGTTGGAGAGCGGCGCGAATGGCGGCCGCCTCCTGCCGCGCGGCCACGGGTGCGGCGTCGCGCGGCTCGGCAAGGGCGACGAGAACGTGCAGCGGACCGCGGCCCGGTGAGGGCGCGGTGGAAGGCGGGGCCCCGAAGACGCCGCGCACGAGGACGGCGTCGTCCGCGAGGAAGCGCCTGCGGGAGGAATCCCAGGCGAGCTCCCACGGCTTGTCGGCGATCCAGTCGAGGCCCGGTGTGAAGACGACCTCGAGCGCACCCTTCGCCGCCGTGCGTGCCTCGTCCCAGAGGCGCCGCACGGCTCCCGGAAAGAGCGTCTCGAAGAGGACGGTGCCGTATTCGCGCAGCTCCGCCGCGGCGGGAAGGGGCTCGCTCCCGCCGCCGTCGAGGGCCGCGAGGACGCGTTCGTGCATCGCGATGATGACGCGCATGCGCTCTCCCGCGGCGCCGCCCTTCGTCTCGAAGGGCTCGACGACGCGCGCCCCTCCGAAGCTCGCGAGAAGGTGCGCGGGCGTCCCGCCCTTTCCGCCGACCAGGACGAGCTCGAAACGGCGCACACCTCGCGGTACGCGCGCGGAAGAAGAAGAGGGAGATCTTGCTGAAGATGAAGAAGAAGACGCGCTTCGCGCGTGCTTGGAATAGGAGGATTTTTTCTCATATGCGGCGGCTGCTGATGCAGCCGCCGATAGATGAAATTTCTTCCCCGGATGTCCGGTGTCAAGGGTCCTCGACCGCTGCGCGGCGCGCGAGGCGCGCCCTTGACTCCGGACATCCGGGGAATACTGGTTCTTTCCTTCTAAGAAATTCCGGATCCCCTCTCTCGTCTCTTTCTGAGCAAACAGATTCAAATGGTGAACGATCGCTCCCGCGCCCGCGTTGCCGCCCGGCCCGAAGCGGATGACGTTTTTCTCGGGCACCGGAGGGGCCGCGCCGAAGCGCGCGCCGCCCTCGGTGGGAACCACGAGGTCGTTTGGATCCTCGAAGAAGACCCCGGCTGCCGCGTCGAGGAGCCGTCGGGCCGCGCTGCCGCGCGGCTCGTAGCGCGCAACGGCGGCGGCGACCTCGTATGGCCGTGCCGCGACCGCGTTCAGCTTCTCCACGAGCCCTCCGGCCGGGTCCATCGCGGCGATTCCCGGCAGCGTGCCGCCGGCGCGGGAGGCCATCCACACGAGCGCCTCGGCCGCGAAGTCGAGCCCGAAGGCGAGCGCGCCTCCGGGGAACATCTCGCCGAGATTCGCGAGCCACGCGGCGAGCCGGTCCCAGCGCGCGGGCGAGGCGAGCGGAGTGCCTTCGTTCGGCGACGCGGCGAGGAACACGCGGTTCACCCGGGGGGCTCTGGCCGAGGAGGCGAGGAGACGCACGACGAGGCCGCCCCGCGAGTGCGTCACGACGTCGAGAGAGGAGCCAGAAGAAGAGCCGCGAACGGCCTCGAGCAGAGCTGTCGCGTTCTCCTGGGGCGAGCGCCCCACCGTCAGGTGGTTGAACGCGAAGACATGCCCTTCATAGAGTTTCGAGAGCGCTTCGAAGCCACCATCCCGCGCGAGGTCTGAGAACGCCGCGGACGCGTGCGAGAACGTGCCGTGGAGAAAGAGCAGGCCCTTCGCCTTCGCCCGCGGGAAAGACGGCCTCCCGATGCGCGAGGCGACGAGCTTTCCCCCCTCGGCCGAGAGCAGCACGAGGCCGAGCGGAACGTGAGCCTCGGCGAAACGTTTCGTCTCCCAGGCGCGCGCGAGAGCCGGCAGCAGGACCCCGGCCACCGCTCCGGCGACCCGCAAGAAGAAGACGCGGAGGACGGCACCGGGACCGCGGCGGCCGAACGGCGGCGGCGCGAGGCGCAGCTCGAATCGATGAGAGCCTCCTTCGATCGCGCTCGCCGCGTGAAACGTCAGCGCACCCGACGGGTGCCGGGCCACGAGGACCCACCCCGGCGAGGCGGGCGCTTCGACCCGGGCGTCGAGAAAACCGGCGCCGGCCGGCGCGCCGCGGCGCGGACGCGCGGAGCGGATTCCTCCGAGCGCGAGCCGCCCGTCCCCGAGAACGCGCTCGAGAAACGGGTCCGACTCGGCCGCCGCCCGCAGACGCATTCGGGCCGCGGGAGTCAGGACTTCCCAGCCGGGGCTCGCCGTGACGCGGATGCGCGGAGGCGCCATGGTCAGGGAGTCTAGCCGCGCGTCACGAGAGGAACCCTTTCATCCGAACTCGACCAGGACCGGGCCGTGGTCGCTGGTCCCGAACTCGCGGTACACGCGGGCCGCCACCGCTTTTGACGCGAGCGTTTCGCTCGCGAGGACGTAGTCCAGCCGCCAGCCGATGTTGCGCTCCTTGAGCTGCCGCCACGGCGCCCACCACGTGAAGAGGGAGTCGTTCTCTTGGTCGAGAGCACGGCCCGTGTCCACGAGCCCCTGCGCGAGAATCTTTTCGACGAGCGCGCGCTCGTCGGGGCGCTGTCCGATGGCGCCCGCCTTCCGCTCTTTCGGGTGGACGTCGCGGTCCGTGAGCGCGACGTTGAGGTCGCCGCAGAGGAGGAGCTTCCGCCCTTCCGCCCGCGCCGCGGCCGCACGACGTTCGAGAGCCTCGAGGAACGCGAGCTTGGCGGCGAAGTCCTTTCCGCCGTTAGGAACGTAAAGGGACGCGACCGTGAAGTCCGGCAGATGCGCCTCGACGACCCGCGTCTCGTGGTCGAAGTCCGGGTGCGTGAAGGCGACGTCTCCCGCGAACGTCTCCCTTCGGAGAAGCAGCCCCACGCCCGAGTAACCCTTGTGTCCGTGCCAGTACGTCGTGTAGCCCTCGGGCGCGACGAGGGAGAGCGGAAGCTGCTCGGGCGCGGCCTTCAGCTCCTGCAGGCAGAGAACGTCGGGCCTCTCGCGCTCGAGCCACTCCATGACCTGCAGCTCCCGCGCTCGGATTCCGTTCACGTTCCAGGTGACGACCTTCATCGCGTCAGAGGGGCGAACCTCTCCGCGAACCGCCGTGCGAGCTCGGGAGCCGCGCCGTCTTCCTCGTGCTTGAAAAAGACGTAGGCCTCTTCCCAGGCCTGCTCGCCGACGCGCGTCGCCCACGCGTCGAGGTCCGTCCCGGTGTAATCCTCGCGGCGCAGGCGCAGGTATCCCCAGCCCGCCGTGGCCTTGAGCGGCGTTGTGCCCTTCTCGTCGTCGGCGATGCACAGGGCCGCGCCGGCGGAGTCGAGGAGCGCGAAGACCTCCTCGTCGAGCCACGTCGGGTTGCGGAATTCGAAGGCGACCTTCACGTCCTTTGGCAGCAGCGCGAGAAAAGCGACGAGCCGAGGCACGTCCTTCTTCAGGTTCGGCGGCAGCCCGAAGAGGATCGGCCCGAGGCGGCCGCCGAGGTGCCGGGCCGACGCGATGAGGAAGCGCACCTCCTCGGACGTGTCCTTGAGCCGCTTGATGTGCGTGATGCGCTGCGAGGCCTTGAGCGCGAACTGAAACGTTTCCGGCACCTGCGCCGCCCAGCCCGCGAGAAGCTCGGGCTTCGGCATCCGGTAGAAGGTGTTGTTGATCTCGACCGCGGGAAGCTTCGTCGCGTAGAAGTTCAGGCGTCCGCTTGCGGGGAGATCCTCCGGGTAAAATGTGCCGGTCCAGCCGTCGTAGCTGAATCCGCTCGTGCCCGCGAGAACGCGCATGCGGGATTCTAGGTCGCCCGCCTCGCTCGCGGCGCGGGTGGGACGCTTCGGACCACGAGCGCGGTGACGTTGTCGGGCGCGCCGGCTTCGTTCGCGGTGTCGATGAGGGCCCGGACGGCGTCCGCGGGCTGGCGCGAGGCCAGGATCGTGGCGATCCCCAGCTCGTCCACGATGCCGTGGAGGCCGTCTGTCGCGAGAAGCAGCGTCGAGCCCGGCTGCCACGGCCTCCAGAAAAGATCGACGTCGACCTCGTCCCGCGCCCCGAGCGAGCGCGTGATGAGGTGATGAATGGGCAGCAGAGCCACGGCCTCTTCGGTCACGAGGCCGCGGCGAACCTCTTCGGCGAAGCAGGTGTGGTCGCGGCTGATCTGCTCCAGGCGCCCATCCTGGAAAAGGTAAGCGCGGCTGTCGCCCACATTGCCGAAGAGGACCCATTGTCCGAGGACGAGAGCCGCCACGAGCGTCGTCCCCATGGGCGGAAGAGGCGCGGCGCCGGGGTCCGGCCCCGCCTTCTCGGGTGCGGCGAGGATGCCCGCGCGCCTCACGGCCGTGTTCGCGGTCGTCATCGCGCGGCGGAACTTCTCGGCACTCTCGCCGGGCGCCGCGTAGAACGTCGAGAAGAGCACCTCGACAGCGAGCTTGGAAGCAACCTCGCCGCGGGCGTGGCCGCCCATTCCGTCCGCCACGGCGAAAAGCGCCCCTCGCGTGCCGAGGCCCGCCCGCGGGCCGGCGAGCGCGGCCAGCATGTCGGGGTCGCCCGCGAAGTCCTCGTTTCCCGGCCGGATCTGGCCGCGGTCCGACAAGCTCGCCCACTGGAGCCGGACGTCTCGTTCAGGATCGGGTTTCACGCCCGCGAATGGTAGCCCGGGCCGGGTCTCTGACGATTCAGCCCTTCTTCTTCGGCGCCCAGCGCAGGATCTCGACCTTCTCCATCGTCATGAGGACGCCGCAGCCGGCTTCGTCGAGGATGAGGTCGACGCGCTCGAGGTAGGCCCGGATCTTCTCCTCCGTGTCCACGATCTCCACGACGATCGGGAGGTCCTCGGAGAGCTCCAGGAGCCGCGAGCGGTGGACCACGCTGGAGGCTCCGAAGGACTCGATGCCCCGGAGGACCGTCGCGCCCGAGAGGCCGGCCACGCGCGCTTCGCCCACGAGGACCTCGAAGAGCGGCTTGTGTCGCGCGCGGTCCAGCTCGCCGATGTGGATGCGCAACAGCTTCGCGGTCGTGACGTCTTTCATGCGCCGATCCTCCCCACCGAACGGCCGAGAAACGCTCCGAGGAGCCCGCAGAAGACCGACCCGCCCACGTAGAGCGAGGCGCGGAGGAGGTCTTTCACCGTGAGAAGGCCGAGCGACTCCCACGCGAAGGACGAGAATGTCGTGAAGCCTCCGAGGATTCCGACCATGATGAAAGTGCGCGCTTCGGGCGAGATCGCCGCGCGCTCGAGGCCGAGCGCGCCGACGAGGCCGATGGCGAAGCACCCGAGCAGGTTCACGGTGAAAGTGCCGACCGGAAACGGGCCGGGAAACGTCCTCTGAAACGCGGTCGCCATCGCGTACCGGCACACCGAGCCGATGCCGCCGCCGACGAAAACGAGGAGGAGGAGAGAGAGCCGCATGCGCGCGTGCCGTTATACTTGAATCCGCAACGAAGGCGATGGAGTCCGCCTGAACCGCCTTGTGAAGGCTGATGACTCCTACCTCAGGTAGGAGTTGCCCGTGCTTCAGCAGCAGGATGTGAGCGGACCGCCCCTCGAGGCCGAAGCGCTTCCCGCCGCCGGCCTGCGGGACCTGGCGCGGCTCGCGTCCGAGGCGGGCGCTCCCCGGATCGCCTCGGAAGCGACGGCCGTCTCCGAGCGGATAGCGGAAGGCCGCTTCTACGTGGCCTGCGTCGGGCAGTTCAAGCGCGGGAAGTCCAGCCTCCTGAACGCGCTCGCCGGCAGCGCGGTCCTTCCGGTCGGCGTCCTGCCCGTCACGTCGGTTGCGACGGTCCTGCGCTGGGGCGAGCGCCTCGCCGCCCGTGTGCGCTTCTCGGGAGGCTCGTGGCGAGACATCCGGCCCGAGATCCTCGCGGCCTACGTGGCCGAGGAGAACAACTCGGAGAACAGGATCGGCGTTTCGGCCGTGGAGGTCTTCGTGCCGAGCCCGCTCCTCTCCTCGGGGATGTGCCTCGTGGACACCCCCGGCATCGGTTCCGTCTTCGCCGGAAACACGATGACCACGCGCGAATTCGTTCCGCACGTCGACGCGGCGATCGTGGTGCTGGGTGCCGACCCGCCCATCTCCGGTGAGGAGCTGGCGCTCGTCGAGGAGGTCTCGCGCCACGTCGAAAATCTGTTTTTCGTCCTCAACAAGACAGACCGGTTGCCGGCCGACGAGTCGAGCGAGGCCGCACGGTTCACGGAACGGGTTCTGAAGGAGCGATTGGGCGAGCGCGCCGCCCCCCTCCTGATGGTCAGCGCCACCGAGAGGCTCCTTTCCGGTCCGACGCGCG
>Ga0207927_1000136_pt1 | contig 29425 bp, 30 predicted proteins | sample NGESurdeep072012_2_FD_184456 | JGI IMG/M metagenome (GOLD analysis project Ga0207927, IMG submission 184456) | Arctic peat soil microbial communities from Barrow, Alaska - NGEE Surface sample 210-2 deep-072012 (SPAdes) | ecosystem: Environmental > Terrestrial > Soil > Wetlands > Peat ... | reverse complement strand
GCTGTTCCCAGATGGTCTTTTCATCGATCAGCTCCTCTGGGAGGCCGTGATGGTGCAGGATCTCGGGGTGTATCCGGGCGATGAGGACGTCCTCGTAGTAGGAGCGGTTGAAGATGCCGATCCGTCCGCGTTCGGGTAGGCAACGAGTGGTGCGCCAGAGGAAGTCATGTTTGAGTTCTTCAGGGCTGGGCTGTTTGAAGCTGAACACCTGGCAGCCTTGCGGGTTCACCCCCGACATGACGTGACGGATGGCACCGTCCTTGCCTGCGGCGTCCATGCCTTGAAAGATCAGCAGCACCGCGTAGTGACCGGAAGCGTAGTGCATTCGCTGCAATGAGCTCAATTTCTTGACGTGCTTCCTCAGTGCTCTGTGGTACTTCTTCTTGGACGCATACAGGGGTTCGATGTCGGTCGCTCGTTTAGTGAGGTCGGCCTTGTCCTTAGGGTCGACACGGAACGCACTGGTCTTGATCTTCATGGTGTGGTGATTCCTTCGGTCTTGGTCCCGTGTGCGGTGGGCAATGCTCTCGTAGAGACGACTGGCTTGGGGGTACCGGTGGGCAGGTTGCCAACCCAGGGTCGTGGGAGCGCTCGGGAAGTCGTATCCCGATCTCGGTACCTCGGTGATCATGGCTGTTGTCGAAGCAGTCCATGGTCACAAGGTGAGGTCGCGGGCTTGTTCCAGCGTACGCACGTTCACCATGTTCAAAGGGATTTGGTGTCGGACGCTTCGCGTCTGCTTGGCTTCGAGGGTCTGGCAGTCCAGCGAGTGGAGTCGGATGCGTTCGGAGGCCGGTGGTGCATGTCGTGACCGCCGATGAGACCGCGTCGACATGTCCCAGCTGTGGGGTGCTCTCCGTCACTCTGAAGGGTCTGGCCTGCGCCAGGCCCAGGGACATCGGGTTGGCTAGAAGCGAACGGTGGTGATGGGCGCCTCCGCAGCCCACACCTGGGAATGTGGCTCTTGGATTTGGGACGAGGCTGACTCGACCGCGGTAGTTCACGCGGCCCGGTGGGCTGCGCTGTCGCACATGATGCGCCTCTCGTAGTTGTCCTGGTTACGGAACGGTCAGCGGAACACGTGACAGCGCCGTCAACGCCACCTTGGTCGTCCCGTAGCCGGATCGGTGACCGGTCACAGATCGGCCTTGCGGACGTGAGCCCAGACGACGATCATGCAATTCTCCCTAGGGCTGAGGTGGCTGCCGTGCATGAAGCGGGTCGGGCAAGCTGGCAGATCAGCACCGATCAGCCTCAGCCCCTGGCGGTCGGCTGTTCATCCGCGACGTTGCGGGGGTGCCCTCCGGCAATAACTGGTTGCCGCCCACTTCGCCGATTGTCCCGCGCGCCGGCGACCAGGCTCCAGAGGCGGCGGGGCTGCAATGGGACGACTGGTGGAACCAAGCCCTGCGGGAGGAGCGTCAAGCGGACAACGGGAACTGGCCACCTGACCTCAGCTCCTGGTGGACCCCACCCGCCTTCGAGTCTCTTCATGCGGCGCCCGAACTCCAGGCGATCGTCGCCGCGAACTTCTTCGACGCCGTCCGCTGGAGCAACGCCCGCCATCAAGAGCATGGCGCGACCATGCACAGCAGCGTCGGAGCGCTGTTCGAGACAAGGCTTGTCAGAAACATGGAACGTGCCCGGGCGCGGAAAGCTCAGCCGTTCCACCTGCGGATCACCGAGATCCCAGTCCAGGGACAGCAGATCTGGCAGCTCCATCCTGACCACGTCCTGGTCACTGCCGCTCTGCTGCGGGACACCGCCCAATACCGGCAACGCCTCATACCCGTCGTCGAGGCATTGTTCTGACCGGTACGACGTCACTTCGCCATCGTCGCAAGTGGATCCTGCCGTGGGCGGGGTCAGGCGCCAAACATCCGTGGAACGGCGTGGACCATCCGGCTCGGGTGGCCAGCACCTTGAAGTTACTGGCTCCGTTCCTGCACGAGCGGACAGACCTGGTCTGGGGCGGCGACTGGAACCATTCGCTCGCCGGTCCCGAACGGGCTGGGAGCAGGGCCGGTCGTATGGACCTCCTGGCTCTCGTCGAGGATCTCGGCCTGTGCGTGCCGACCGCAGGGCTGTCGCACCACCTGGCAGGTCTGCTCAGTATCGACCACGTGGCCCTGCGCAGTGGCATGGAGGAGGCTCGACGGATCGCCGCAGTGGCGGAGGATGGCGAGCGCCTCAGCGACCACGACTTCTACATTGTCGTCGCCCAGGACAGCCCCCTGTAACGCATCGGGTCAGGCCGCAGCCGCTGCCGCAGGTCAGACGACGCTGGGTTCCTTCGCCTGCAACACGACCGACGGGTCTGCTGCTGCTGGTTGTGCGTGCTTTGGCATGAGGACCAGGGCGATCATGGACACGACGCAGCACCCCACGATGTACCAGCTGATGCCGATGCTCGAGCCGGTGTTCTTGAGGATCCAGGTGGCGATCAGCGGCGCTGGTCCACCGGCGATGACCGACGCGAGCTGGTAGCCCAGGCCCGCCCCGCTATACCGCACGTTGGTCCCGAAGTTCTCCGCGATCAGTGCGGCCTGAGGGCCGTACTGCATGTCGTGGACGAGCAGCGAGACGACGATCGCCAGCAACGCCATTCCGGCCACTTTGGTGTTGAGCAAACCAAAGTACGGGAACGCGAAGATGGCGGTCGAGGCGATGCCGATGCCGTACATCAGTCGTCGCCCGATCAGGTCGGACAGGAATCCGAAGAACGGGACGCTGATCAGGCCCAACGCCGCCGCGATCATGGTGTCGGTCAGCAGTTCGTCCTTGGTGAACCCGACCTTCGTGGTGCCATAGGCGAGCACGAAGGTGATGAAGAGGTAGAACGGCGCCTGCTCCGACATCCGCACGAAGGCCGAGGTGAGGATCTCGCGGGGCTGGGTCCTGATGACCTGGAGCACCGGCGCCTTGACCACCGCTTTCTCCCTCTTCACGACCGTGAAGTCGGGGCTGTCCATCACCCTGAGCCGCACGTAGAGCCCGACGCCGACCAGGACGGCGCTGAGCAGGAACGGCACCCGCCACCCCCAGGTCTCGAACGAGTCGCCGCTGACGTTGCTCATCAGCTTGACCATGCCGGTCGAGGCCAGCAGACCCAGCGGCACGCCAAGCTGCGGCCAACTGGCCATGAACCCACGCCGCTTCGCACTGCCCCACTCCATCGACAGCAGGACCGAGCCGCCCCACTCGCCGCCGACACCGATGCCCTGGATGAGTCGCAGGAGGGTCAGAAGCACTGGAGCCATGAAACCGAGGGTCGCGTGGGTGGGCAGGACGCCAATCAGGAACGTGCCAACACCCATCAGCATGAGGGTGGTGATCAGCGCGGACTTGCGACCAAACCGGTCGCCATAGTGACCGAAGATCGCCGCTCCGATGGGTCGGGCGGCGAAACCCACGAACTGGGTGCCGAACGCCGCAAGCACGCCGACGTATGCCGAGGAGTCTGGGAAGAACAGCTTCGGGAATACCAGCGCTGCGGCCGTGCCGTAGAGGAAGAAGTCGTACCACTCGATGGTCGTTCCCACCGTGCTGGCGACCACTGCCCGTCGTCGTTGGGACCGAACGATCAGGTCGGGGTCGTTCTTGTCAGTGGCCATACCAGACTTTCGACAGGGGAATGTATCGATGGGTTAATATGAGCGAAATAACACATTACTCGATATTCGAGCGATTACGTCCAGCAGGTAGACGGAAGGGGAGACGATGAGCGCACCGCCCAGCTATCAGGCCACCCATCCCGAGAGCGTGTTCACCTATGGCGCGCCGCAGCTGAAGTTCGGCAGCGGGGCGTCCGACGAGATCGGCTACGACCTCAGCCTGACCGGGGCCAAGCGCGTCCTGGTCGTGACTGACCCGGGCCTCATGGCGACCGGCACCCCCGCAACGGGGGGCCGACCAGATGACCGGATACGGCATTGAGGCCCACGTCTTCGACGGCAGTCATGTCGAGCCGACCGATGAGAGCCTTCAAGAGGCCATCGACTACGCCAAAGGCTCCGGGCCCTGGGATGCCTTCGTCGCAGTCGGCGGTGGATCGGTGACCGGTCAGCGATCGGACTGCGGGAAGTGCTGAGTGAGCACCTCCGCTCCCGGCCTGTTACAGCGAATTGAAGTAGTCGACGTGATCGGTGAGCTTGACCTTCTTCCCGTTCCCCGGGTCGGGTGCGGCCCTGGCTCCGACTGCCGCATCCCGTAAGATCTCTCATCACTTACGCGCCGTACGCGCCTTGACTTGGAGGATTCGTGACCACGACGACAGCGAGCCGCGATGTCTGGTCCACGCCCCTGACTCCGTTGGCCTTCCTCGGCCGCGCCGCAGAGGTGTTCGCCGATCGGGAGGCCGTCGTCTACGGCGCGCGACGGATGACGTACGCGCAGCTGTCCGAAGAGGTGACCCGTGTCGCTCAGGCGCTGCGGGCCTGCGGGGTCGGCGCCGGTGACCGGGTGGCGTATCTGCTGCCCAACATCCCCGAGATGCTCGTCGCCCACTTCGCCGTGCCGCTGGCCGGGGGCGTCCTGGTGGCGATCAACACCCGGTTGGCGCCGGCCGAGGTCAAGTACATCCTTGCGCACTCCGGCACCAGCGTGCTGGTCGTCGACGCCGCACTGCACGACAGCATCGCGTCGGTCCTGGCGGATCTGCCCGAACTGCGACAGGTCGTGACGGTCGTGGACCCCGCTGGCGGTGCGGAGCCGTCACCCGACGTCCCGGGCATCGACTACGCCGAGCTGTGCGCCCGAGGCAGCGACGACCCGCTGCCGTGGACGGTGGAGGACGAACGGTCGACGATCTCGATCAACTACACCTCGGGCACGACGGGCCGACCGAAGGGCGTCATGTACCACCACCGCGGCGCCTACCTGAACTCCCTCGCCGAGGTCATCCACTCCCGGCACGCATCGCGAACCCGCTACCTGTGGACGCTGCCCATGTTCCACTGCAACGGCTGGTGCACCCCCTGGGCGGTCACGGCCATCGGCGGAACTCACGTCTGCCTGCGGGCCGTCGACGCCGACCGGATCTGGGACCTGCTGGACGACGAGGGCATCACGCACCTGAACGGCTCCCCGACCGTGCTGGTGTCCATCGCCAACTCGCCGCGGGTGCACACCCTGGACCGTGAGGTCGTCGTCACCACGGCCGGAGCTCCCCCCAGCCCGACGGTGATCACGACGATGGAGGGGATCGGCGCCAAGGTCGTGCACGTCTACGGCCTCACCGAAACCTACGGGCCGTACACCGTCTGCGAGCCCCAGGACGGCTGGGAGGCCCTCGACGTCAGCGAGCGCAGCAAGCTTCTCGCCCGACAGGGCGTCGGCATGGTCGTCACGGACGGCATCCGCGTGGTCGACGACCAGATGCACGACGTCCCCCGTGACGGGACGACGCTCGGCGAGGTCGTCATGCGCGGAAACAACGTCATGAAGGGCTATTTCGCCGACCCCGAGGCCACCGCGGAGGCCTTCCACGGTGGCTGGTTCCACTCCGGCGACCTCGGGGTCTGGCACCCCGACGGCTACCTGGAGCTGCGGGACCGCGCCAAGGACATCATCGTCTCGGGTGGAGAGAACATTTCGACGATCGAGGTCGAGGCAGCCATCGACTCCTATCCCGGCGTGCTCGAGGTCGCCGTGGTCGGCGTCCCGGACGAGAAGTGGGGTGAGCGGCCGAAGGCCTTCGTGGTGCCCCGGGCGGGCGCGGCTCCGACGGCCGAGCAGATCATCGCGCACGTCCGAACGCAGATCGCCCACTACAAGGCGCCCGACCAGGTCGAGCTGGTCGAGTCGCTGCCCAAGACGTCGACTGGCAAGATCCGCAAGGTCGAGCTGCGCGAGGCCGAGTGGGCCGGTCACGGCAGCCGCGTGCAGGGCTGAGCGCCCGCGGTCAGCCGCTCCAGACGGGGGCCCGCTTCTCCAGGAAGGCTGCGATGCCCTCGGCGGCGTCCGGGGTCTGGCTGGTCGCGGCCATCACCTCGACCGCGTAGGCGTACGCCTGGGGCTGGGCGAGATCGAGCTGCGCATACAACGCCTGCTTGCCCATGCCCTTGCTCTGGGCGCTCCCGCGCGTCACCCGCGAGACCAGCGCGGCCACGGCGCCGTCCAGCTCTTCGGCCGGCACGACCTGGTTGACCAGGCCCCACTCGCGAGCGGTCGACGCGTCGATGACGTCGCCGGACAGCGCCATCTCGACCGCCCGCTTTCGGCCCACGGTGCGGGCGATCGCCACCATCGGCGTGTGGCAGAACCAGCCTCCCTTGCCGCCGGGCGCGGCAAAACCGGCCGTGTCGGCGGCAACGGCGAGGTCTGCCGCGGCGACGAGCTGGCACCCCGCAGCCGTCGCCAGCCCATGCACCCGCGCCACCACGGGCTGGGGGATGCGCTGCATGAGCGTCATCAGCTCGGTGCACGTCCACAACAGGTGCCGCACCTGTTCCAGGTCGCTCCCGGCCACGTCGGCGAAGTCGTGCCCCGCACAAAAGACCGGTCCGTTGGCCGCCAGCACGACCCCTCGGGCATCGCTCGCCCCCACCCGTGCGAACGCGTCGGTCAGCTCCTGCATGTGCAGCAGCGACAGGGCGTTGCGGCGCTCCGGCCTATCCATGGTGATCGTCGTGACGTCCGCGTCGCGGGTGAGCCGGATGCAGTCATATTCCATGGACACTCCTTCGTCAAGCCGTCGTCGTGGGCACGTGCCAGCGTACCCAGTCGCCGGCACCTGCCGGGGACTGCATGTGGGCCGCAGGGCCGCGGCGCTCGACGCACCACCCGACTCTTGGGGCGCTCCCGCTTCGTTCCCATCTGCACGGCATCGAGCAGCCACGCGAGCACATCCGAGACGTCGACCAGCTGCGTCGGCGCGTTCGGGGTGCCAGGGACGAGGACCGGCCCGCGCGGGTCACGCAAGGCGCGGGCGACCCAGTAGCCGAAAGCGTCCGGACTGGTCACCTGGTCCGCCGGACAGGCCGGCGCTGGACACCAGCAGCCGGTCGTCGACGGTGTCGCGGGACGCCCGCTCGCAGGCGACCTTGGCTTCGCCGTACTGCTCGCGGTAAACCTCGTCGCGATCGGTCGCCAGCAGCACCTGTGCGGTCTCGGCGGCGCCGCGAGCGTCTCGACCACCAACTCCAGATCGTCGATCACCGGCGGCCGACCCGATCGGGTTCACGCGGGCCGTTCATGCCCGCGTGCCACGACGAGATCGCCGACGCGCAAGCGCCCACCGGTGATGACCGTCGCGCGCAGACCGCCCGCACCCCGTTGCGCGGCCTTGGCGGGCTGGCCGGTCGCCCGATCCAGGCGACCCAGTGAGAGAAATGCCCGACCCAGGCCGAAGCCCGTCCCACAGCACCATCGGTGACCGGTCACCGATCCTGCGGCGGGGCTACTCCGCGGAGCATGCGTTCGAGCACCTGGGCGACGCCGTCGTCGCCGGCCGTGGGCGCGAGGTGGTCGGCGGCGGAAATCGCGTCTGGATGACCGCCTGACATCGCGTAGCTGGTCCCGGACCAGGTAAGCATCTCGATGTCGTTGGGCATGTCGCCAAAGGTCACGACGTCTTCGGGTGCGATACCCCACATGCGGGCCAGGTCGGCCAAGCTCGAGCCCTTGGTCACCCCCTGCGGACCCATCTCCAGAATGGCCATGGTGGGGCTGGAATGCGTGGGCGTGACGAGGTCCGTCACGTGTGCGCGCCCCGCGGCTAGCAGCTCGTCGGGTGTGGATCTTGAGCTGAGCGCAATCATCTTGATCAGCGGCACGTCGTCCAGCAACTCCTCCAGGCGCAGCGCTTGGCGCCGGGCACCGACTTGCTGCGGATCTGGGGCGAGCCCCTCGCCGCGCCCAGACCCGCGCACCGCTTCATACCCCCATTCCGCGCGCAGTTCGAGGGGTGTTTCCACCGCGAAAACAACGTCCGGAACGGCGACTCGTAGCCTGCGGGCCACCTCCGTTGCCACCTCGTTGGTGATCGAGTGAAGTGCGACGATCGAGTCGGATTCAAGGTCCAGGGTGATCGATCCGTTAGCGCATATCGCGAATCCCTTATGGCCGGTGGCCTCCACAACAGGTGTGAGCCAGCGCGGAGGGCGTCCAGTCACGAACACCACCCGCACACCAGCCTTCGTGCACGCCCGCATTGCGGCGCGGGTGCGAGCCGAAACCCCCTGGCCATGGGGAATGATCGTCCCGTCGAGGTCGGTCGCCACCATGCGCAACGTGCGTGAGGCCAACAATGGGTACAGCACGAATGATCCAGCTCCCTCTTTTTGTGAACCGCGGAGCGCGGATCCTGGCGGCGACTGCAGCGCGGGGTCCGCGTGGAGCCCAATGACGACCTGTAGCGATGATCACTCGCGCCTCTTGCCCGATACTGGGCCGCCTAAGCCTCGCAGCAGCAATAGCCACATACACCCTAGCCGGATCGTGAACCGTTCTTCGCTTTCGCCAGGTGCACCGTGCGCCGATCGGTCCACGGGACGGCTCTGGATCGACCGACCCGACGACAGGCGTGATGGGCAGGTCGAAGAGGGATGGGAGTGGCTCAGATCGGCGGTGCTGGGTCGTACTGGATCCCTCGGCGCACCTCTCGGGCTCGGTCGACACCGGCGAGGCGGAACACCAGATGCAGCGCCATGTCGATTCCCGCGGAGATGCCCGCCGAAGTGACCATGTCTCCGTCGTCGACGAACCGCTCGTCGGTGCGGACCTCGATAGTCGGGTCAAGTTGGGCCAGCGTCTCCAGCGAGCTCCAGTGCGTGGTGGCGGGCCGGTGCGCGAGCAGGCCGGCGGCCGCGAATACCAGCGAGCCGGTGCAGACGCTCGTCATCATTGGCACCTCGAGACGCTGCTGGCGCGCCCACTTCAACTGTGATTCATCCTCCAGTTGTGGGCGAGTGCCCTTACCTCCGGGGTAGACCAGCACCTCAAGTGGCGGCGCGTCAGCGTAGGAGTAGTGAGCCTGCACCGCCAAGCCTTTGGAGCACTGTACGAGACCGCCAGACTTGGACAAACACGACACCGCGAAGCCGTCCGCAGGGTGGTTTCGGGTCCAGTACGACAACACCTCCCACGGCCCAATGGCATCAAGCTCTTCGACGTCGTTGAACAACAGGATTCCGATGTGCTTGACCTCCGGCAGTGTCATCTCGCCATTCCATCATCCGCGGTGAATTTGTCTATCCGCGTCCCGCAAGTCGAACGGCTAGCGGAGCATGTGACCGACGATCACCGCAGCCTCTGGTCGTCCCGTAGCCGGATCTGGTTACGGGCAACGCCGGGCAAGCGCTCGTCAAGCAGGGCCGCTGTGCGGCAGGATCGACAGAGTGACTGACAACCTCGACGACCCAACTCCAGAGCAGTACGCCCAGTTCTCCACCGAGGTGTCGAGCGCTGGCTTCGCATGGATTGAGGCAGTCCACCGTCACGATTCTGCCGAAGTTTGGCACGGCCTTGATTCCAGCTTCCGGCCAGCGCTCGTTCAGCAATGGCTATACGACAACCCGTCCAGCCTCGCTGACCCATCCGCGGTCGGCATCGCGCGCGACGATCTGGCCGCGATGCTTGCCGAGGAACAGCCCGAGCATCCACTGTGGCAGCACTGTGAGCGCGTTAGCATGCGAGCGATCAGAAGTGCTACGGCTGGCATTGAAGACATGGAAGTCGGTCAGGGGCCCCGAACACGAGCCATTAGCGTCGACCTCGAAATCGTCCACCTTATTCCGATGGAAGACTTGCCCGTAGATGCTGACGGTCGCAAATACCACCCTCCCGGCGCGGCGGTCAAGTCACTCCCACTGGTCATGCACCTCAGTGAGGGCGAATGGAAGGTAGCCGGGATAGGCGCGCGGCTCCTCAGCCCGGGGTGGCCACCAGTCTGGACGGAACTTCCACAAGAACTCGTGGAGTAATGGGTTTCGGTCGAAATGCAACGCACGGTCCCAGTCTTCGACAAGACTTCGGCGTGCCTGCCATCGCACGAAGCGCCTCTAAACCGATGGCCCGCATAACGAATGGCAACCGGAGATCAGAGACCGTCCTCTGCCGCCCGACCAGTGGTCGTCGAAAGCGGATCCTTGTACGGATCCCTTGACGTGGCAGTAGCGGAAGGGCGTCTTGAGGGTTCGGATCCCGGCCGCTGCGGCATCATTGTTCACGGCTGCTTGCCCATCGGTGCCCTGGCCACCAGGGTGAGGTCAATGGCGTCGCCCTCAGGCAGGTGGCGGACCACCTCGCCGAGCTGTTCAACCACCAGCCCCTGGCTGGCCGCGCGGTAGCCGGCTTCGGTGTGCAGCAGCCGTGCATCGCTGGGGCCACCTACTCCCTCGGTGAGGTTGCACAGGGCGTGACCGACCATGACCAACGCCCCACCCGGGGCCAGCCAGTCGCGTGCCCGCGAGAGCACGTCGTCGCTGAGCTGCAGGTAGGCCACCAGGATCAGGTCGTAGGTGAGCCCTGCCGGCGGCTCCCACGTCCGTACGTCGGCCACGACCCAGTCAACCTCGACGCCCACCTCGGCAGCACCGTTGCGACCACGTTCGATCCCCGCCGCTGAGAAGTCGACGGCCGTGACCTGCCATCCCAGGGACGCCATCCAGACGCTATGGCGTCCCTGCCCCGCGCCCAGGTCCAGGGCCCGGCCCGTGAACCAGGCGTGGATCGTCCTGGCGACCCAGGTGTTCGGTGCCGCCGACCAGGCACGGTCGGATCCGGCGTACCTGGCGTCCCACTGCTGCGCATCCTGGCCCGCGCTCACGCCAGGGGCTCCAGAATGGCAATGCACTCAACATGATGGGTCATCGGGAAGGCGTCGAAAGCACGCAAGGACCGGATGCCGTATCCCGCGGCACGTGCGTAGGCGACGTCGCGCGCCAGCGCAGCCGGATCACACGCGACATAGGCGACGGCGCGAGGTGCCAAGGCGGCGATGTCCTTGATCACGGACTTACCGGCCCCGGTGCGAGGTGGGTCCAGAACGACCAGGTCGGTGTGGATTCCCTGCCGGACCAACGGTTTCAGCGTACGGTCGACCTTGCCGCGACGCAGCTCGATCTCGGGGCGGGACCGCAGGTTGCTCTTGGCATCAGTGATGGCGCGCGCGTCCGACTCGATGGCCAGGACCGCTCCGGCAGGCCCCACCGCGTCGGCAAGTGCCAGCGCGAACAGCCCGACACCGGCGTAGAGATCCAGTGCCCGCTCCCCCGGCTGTGGCGCCAGCTCCCGGCGCACATGGGCGACGAACGTGGCTGCGGCTTGCGGGTGGACCTGCCAGAAACCCCGCGCCGAGAGATGGAACTCGGCCGACCAGTCGCCGGTGTCGACCCGCTCGGTGACATGCGGGATGGTCGAGTCCCGGGAAGGAAGCGGCACAGTCATGGCCGCACCCTCACCGCTGGCGTCAATGACATCAACAGAGGTGGCCAGCGGCCAGCGGCGCTCGAGCACTCCGGTCCCGATCAGCCGCTCGGTGGAGATGAGGCAGTCCTGGACGGGGATGATCTCGTGGCTGTGGTGGCGGTGAAGCCCCGCGACACCCGAGGCATCGATGGCGAACTCGGTCCTGGTCCGCCAACGAAGCCCCTCCTTGTCGCCCGGCAGCGCCTCCACCTCCACCTGGAGGTCCACGTCTGCCAGCCGGTGGAACTGTTCGGCCACCACCGCTGCCTTCAGCTCCCGCTGATAGGTGAGGTCGCTGTGTTGCCAGTCGCATCCGCCACAGTTGCCTGGTCCGGCGAACCGGCAGGCAGGTTCCACACGGTGTTCGGAGGCCTCGATCACCTCGACGGCATCGCCGAGCAGGAACCGGTCGCCTTTGTTTCCGTCGGTGATCTGCACGCGCACCGTCTCGCCCGGAAGTGCATGCCTGACGAACACCACGCGGCCGTCATGGCGGGCCACGCAGTGGCCGCCGTGGGCGACCTTGCCGATCTGGGCCTCGAACTGGGTGCCGACCAGCGACTTGCGGCCGTCCTGAGTCGGGTCGTGCTTCGGGTCTTGCTTCAGGCCAAGGTTCTGGTTGCTCATCGTCGGCCTCTCTGCGGGCCCACGCCCACGTCTGCGCCCGCGAGGGGTTCTTCCGGACCCGCCAAGGGCGCTGTCGGCCCTGCGAGGCGCTCTTCGGCGCCCTGGGAGGAACGCATCTGCCACGGCACGCTGGTCACCATGACGCCAGAGGTGAAGAACAGATGGCTCTTGAGACGCAAAGCGGTCTGGTTGTGCAACAGATGCTCGTACCAACGACCCACCACATACTCCGGGATGTAGACCATGACAACGTCGCGGGGGCTTGCCCGCCTGGCCGACTTGACGTACTGCACGACCGAGCTGGTGATCTCCCGGAAGGGCGAGTCCAAAACCTTCAGGGCAACCGGGATGTCACGGCGTTCCCATTCGTCCTGCAACGCCACGGTCTCATCGGGCTCCACATTGACCGTGACGGCCTCCAGAAGCGAGGGCCTGGTCGCCCGCGCATAGGCGAGGGCACGCAGGGTGGGCTTATGGATCTTGGAGACCAGAACGATCGCATGAACCCGTGAGGGCAGCATCTGCTCGTCACCCGAGTCATCCACGGCGAGCTCACTGCGGACCCGGGCGTAGTGCCTTTGGATCCCGTTCATGATGATGAACAGGACCACCATGGCCGCGATGGCAAAACCGGCACCCTTGACGAACTTGGTCGCCAGGACGACCAGGAGCACCGTGCCCGCCATGAGGGCCCCGATGGTGTTGATGACCCGGCTGCGCATCATCCGCCCTCGCGCCTTGGGGTCACGCTCGGTGCGCAGCTGGCGGTTCCAGTGCCTGATCATGCCGCTCTGGCTCAGGGTGAACGAGACGAAGACTCCCACGATGTAGAGCTGGATCAGCTTGGTGACCTGTGCGTTGTAGATGAAGATCAAGAAGATGGCGGCACCGGCCAGGATGAGGATGCCGTTGGAGAACGCGAGCCGATCGCCGCGGGTGTGCAGCTGGTGGGGAAGATAGCCGTCCTTGGCCAGGATCGAGGCAAGCACCGGGAAGCCGTTGAATGCCGTGTTCGCGGCCAGGATGAGGATGACCCCGGTGACGATCGAGATGAAGACCACACCGACGGGGAATCCGGAGAAGATGGTCTTGGAGAGTTGGCCGATGATGGTGTCCTGGGTGTACCCGCTACCGACGGGCTTGCCTGCCAGCGTGAGCTGGCTTCCCGGGAACTCCACGTACTTGATGCCGGTCAGCTTCACGAGCGTGATGATGGACATCATCATCGTGACCGAGACGACGCCCATCAGAAGCAGGGTCGTCGCCGCATTCGTGCTCTTGGGCTTCTTGAACGCCGGTACGCCGTTGGAGATGGCCTCGACCCCGGTCAGTGCCGCACTTCCCGACGAGAAAGCACGCAGTAGCAGGAAGATCATGGCAAAGCCGGCGAGTCCCCCGGCACCGTGCTCCGGCAACAGACCGAATCGGGCACTGTCAGCCTGAGGCAGGGATCCGGTGGCTGAGCGGTAGAACCCGAACAGTGACATGCCGATGATGCCGATCATGAACGCGTACGTCGGGAACGCGAACGCTGAACCGGATTCGCGCACGCCACGCAGGTTGACCGCAGTGAGCAGCACTACCAGGGCGATCGCCGCGCTCATCTCGTGCCCTCCCAGGAACGGCAGGGCGGCGGCGGCGTTCTGCACGCCCGACGAGATGGACACCGCGACGGTCAGCACGTAGTCGACCAGCAGGGCGCTGGCGACCGTCAGGCCGGCTCGCGGTCCCAGATTGACCGTCGCCACCTCATAGTCACCGCCACCAGAGGGGTATGCGTGGACGTTCTGTCGGTAGGACGCCACCACGACGAGCATGACAAAGACGACGGCCAGGCCGATCTGCCAGGAATGGGTGGTGGCGAAGGTGCCGCCGACAACGGCGAGGGTGAGGAAGATCTCGTCGGGCGCGTAGGCCACCGACGAGAGTGCATCGCTGGCGAACACCGGCAGCGCGATCCGCTTGGGCAGCAACGTCTCGCCGAGCCTGTCGCTGCGCATGGCCCTTCCCACAAGGAGCCGTTTGATGATCCTGCCTGAAGTCGACACGGCAAACACTCTAAGCGGCACGCCCAGCACACCAGTACGGTGCGCCCGCTGCAGCCGTTTGGGCGCGAACGGGTCGCCGCTCGGTGTAGCGTCGCTGCGTGTACTTCGTCATTATGGGTTGTGGCCGGGTCGGGTCGACCCTGGCCATCAGTCTCGAGCGCCAGGGCCACGACGTGGCCGTCATCGACAGCAACAGCGCGGCCTTTCGCCGGCTGGGGAGCAGTTTCGAGGGCAAGAGGGTGACCGGCCTCGGATTCGACCGGGACACCCTGGTCGAGGCCGGTGTGGAGGATGCCTACGCCTTTGCTGCTGTGAGCAGCGGCGACAACTCCAACATCCTGGCTGCCCGCGTTGCCCGTGAGACGTACGGCGTCGAGCACGTTGTGGCTCGCATCTACGACCCGGGCCGGGCGGCGATATACCAGCGGCTCGGAATCCCCACGGTCGGCACGGTGCGCTGGACCTCGGACCAGATGCTGCGCCGCCTGCTACCCCAGGGCTCCGTCCCTGAACACACCGACCCCAGCGGCCATGTCGTCATCGCCGACGTGGCGATCAACCCGGCCTGGATCGGCCACCGGGTCGTCGACCTCGAGCTGGCCTGCGGTGCCCGGGTGGCCTATGTCACCCGGCTCGGGGACGGTCTGCTGCCCGACAACGACACCGTCTACCAGGACGGAGATCTGGTCCACGTCCTGACGACCGCCTCTGCCCTGACGACCGTCGAGCGGACCCTGGACCAAGTACCACCGGCCCTCTGAACACCTGACCCGTTTCGCCGCCCGAAAGGAACCACGCCCCATGCGAGTTGTCATTGCCGGAGCAGGCAGTGTGGGTCGCTCGATAGCCCGCGAGCTGCTGCACAACGGACACCAGGTGTTGCTGATCGACAAGGACGCCGACGACGTCCAGGCGGCTCGTGTCCCGGCGGCCACGTGGCTGCTGGCTGATGCCTGCGAGATCAGCTCGCTACATGAGGCCGGCCTTGCCGATTGCGATGTGGTGGTGGCCGCGACCGGGGATGACAAGGTCAACCTGGTCCTGTCGCTGCTGGCCAAGACCGAGTTTGGGGTGCCCCGCACTGTGGCCCGGGTCAACAATCCCAAGAACGAGTGGATGTTTGACGAGGCGTGGGGTGTCGATGTCGCCGTGTCGACCCCACGGCTGATGACCGCACTGGTCGAGGAAGCAGTCAGCGTCGGCGACCTGGTGCGCATCTTCACCTTCGGACAGGGCCAATCCACGATGGTCGAGCTCACCCTTCCGGACGACAGCCCGTACACCGGCAAGCGCGTTGGGGACGTCCCGTGGCCCAACGACAGCGTCCTGGTGGGAATCATCCGGGAAGACCACCCGATCGCGCCCGGCCGCGATGACTCGCTTGAGGCTCACGACGAGCTGTTGTTCCTTGCCACGCCGCAGGTGGAGGATGCCCTGGAGTCCATGCTCAGCCCTGGCGAGCGGTTGCCCCGCGAGAAGGAATGACGAGGCAGCGCAGGCGGCTACCGAGGTCCGGCGCGCGGTCCGGATGGGGCCCGGGCCGGTTCGGATGGGACGAGCGCGGTCTTGCCGCGCACCAGGATCATTCCCATGATCGCCAGGGCGCACAGGTACGCCGGCCATCCGAGTGCGATCTTGGCCACTCCGAGCAACTCCACCTGGCCCGCCAGATACATCGGGAACATCACCACGACCCGTACCGCATACAGCAGGACCAGAACCATGGTCAGGCGCTGGCAGACCGCGACCAGACCGCGGTCTCGTCGCCATCCGGTGGGGTCCTCGACCATGTGCGGGTCACCGGCGGCGACCATGAAGCCAACGATCGGCCAGCGCACCAGGACCGATATCAGCGAAGCGACTCCCCAACCCGCGCTGGTCAGGATGCCGGGCAGGAACGCCGCCTCTGCCTTTCCGCTGCGTAGCGCGAAGAAGGCGGCGGCGGCGGTGGCGAAGAGCGCCATCAGGACGTAGCGGGGCGTCTGACGCATCACCAGACGGACTGCCAGCAGGGCCAGCACGATGGCCACCGAAGCGCCCACCGCGGCCACCACGTCGTGTCGCCATGCCCAGGCCACGACGAATGCGACCGTTGGCAGCGCCGTCTCCAACGAGCCCCGGGCGCCTCCCAACGCGGACGAAAGCCGTTCCCGGATCAGGGATTCGACGGTGTGCGCGATGGCGGTAGCAGGGGTCGCGATGTCGTCGCTAGTGGCCACGGTCAGGCCTTATCTCATAGGCGGGGTTGAAGATCGTGGGTATGCCGTGCTGATAGGTCACGCGTCCGTGCACGCTCAGATAGGCCCCCGGCACGACACCACGGATCCGGCGACGTCCGAGCCAGATGATATTCAGAGTCTTGCTGCCGTCGTAGATCTCGACCACCAGTGCCGGTACCTTGACGCGCGGTCGAAGGGTCACGCTTCGGACGGCGCCACAGACGCTGGCCTCGGAGCGGTCCACCAGGTCGATGATCCGGGTCCCGCCCAGTCGGCCAGTGTCCTTCTGCAGATCCTGGGCCTCAGCCTCGGACTCGGTTCGAGCCAGGCGCGCTGTCACACGGGAGAGCAGGCCCGCCGGGCCAGTCCCCTCCATGTGCTCAGTTGTCATGACTCGTTCCCATCTGGCTGGTTCCCTTTGACTAGTGGATCTCGGTGATCTCTGGACCGCGCTCAAACGGCTTGAAGTCGTCGATCGAGGGGGCGACCTCGCGAGCATCCTCGTCTGCGCCGTCCTGTTCGGCCGTGTCCGGCTGGTCGGGCAGCCTCAGCGCCAGTAGCTCGCGCGGCGCCATGGCCTCGTCGCCACGCACTACGACCGTCGCTCTGACCACGTCGAGCAAAGTCGAGGCGGCGCTCTCATCGATGGCTGCCTGCCCGCTGAGGACGGCGCGCAGGAACCAGCGCGGGCCATCGACGCCGACGAAGCGTACCGGTGAGAACACGGTGCGCCCATCAGGGCCCTGACCCGGCATCTGGGCCCGCAACTCGGCGCCCAGTGGACCGGACACCTTGTCCGCCGTTCCACCCTGACTGGTGATGCTCGCGGCTATCTCGGTCCTGATCTCGTCCCAGATACCTTCGCTTCGAGGCGCCGCGAACGCCTGAATCTGGACTGCCGACTCCCCGAGCACTGCGGTGACCCCGACCACGTTCTGCGACTCCTCCTCGACCTCCAGACGCAGCTCCATACCTGGGACGCCGGTCAGCCACAGTGCCCCCAGATCCAGGCGCCCTTCCAGACTCCCGACCTCTGAACGGTCGAACGGCCCGCCACGACGCTCGCCCCGGCGAGGCGCCTTGGTGCCGGCGCTGTCTGCGGCGCCGGCATCCTCACCCTCATTGCCCTCACCGCCTGTCGCGGGCATGGCCGAGCTCAGCTCGGCGATGGTGTCTTTGGTGCCACGGCGGAAGATGCCCACGTGTTCGTCAGTCCTTAGTCGTCGTCGATGTCTCAGCTGTCGATGTGTGTGCTGCCGATGTTTCGCGTGTCGTCGCGCAGGGGTTCTGAGTGCCAAACCCACCGCTGGCTCCATGTCCATTGTCCCCCCGTTGACTGCCCGGAAGCGACCTCACCTCCACAAAATGGGCTTCACTGACCCGCTGGACAACAAGCTGGGCGATCCGGTCCCCACGAGCGATGGTGAAGGCTTGCTGGGTGTCGGTGTTCAGCAGGTTGACCAGGATCTCGCCGCGGTAACCCGCGTCCACCGTGCCGGGCGCGTTCACCACGGTGATGCCATGTCTGGCAGCCAGGCCGGAGCGCGGGTGCACGAAGGCGGCATACCCCGCGGGCAGGGCGATGGCGACGCCGGTCGGAACCAGTGCGCGCTGCCCGGAAGGCAGGACCACGTCCTGCCGGGCATATAGATCCGCGCCGGCATCACCGGGGTGGGCGTAGCAGGGCATTGGCAGCTCAGGGTCCAGGCGTGAGATCAGCACCCGGACCTGCGAGGGGTCAGTCATGAGAGTCCTTTGTCCAGACGCCTTCCGCGTACGGTGGGCGCTCCGCTCAGGCCGCACACTCGCGACAAACCGCATGGCCCTTGACCTGCTTGGCCAGCTGGCTGCGGTGATGCACCAGGAAGCAACGTGAGCAGGTGAACTCATCGGCTTGGCGTGGGACCACACGCACCGACAGCTCTTCGCCGGACAGGTCAGCTCCGGGAAGCTCAAAGCCGTCGGCGTGCTCCGTCTCGTCAACGTCAACGCTTGAGGCGCTCTTGTCGACACGACGAGACTTCAGCTCCTCGATGGAGTCTTCGGCATCGTCATCATCGGTCTTACGGGGCGCGTCATAGTCAGTCGCCATATGTGGTGTCCCCCTCCTTCAGTTCGTGGGTGTGAATCGGTGTCAGGAATCGGTTGCAGGAGTCAATGTTGTGCATCGCTGCGAGGTTAACGCCGGGCCCGTCGTTTTTGTGCCCGCTGCGCCGCGCAGTATGCCCTATCCGAGGGCCGATGTCACTATCGGGAGCCCAGTCAATCAACAAAAACGTCCTCCATGGAAGTTCGAACCGCCACATAACCGGACACAGTGTGCGCCGAAGCGAGGCTGTGAGCGGATGCACAATGACCGACAAGCACCGGCGTGGAGAGTACGAGGGTTGGCTGTACGCAAGCTGACAGAACGGCGGGCACCGGCCGCTGCGGTGCTCCCGTCGCTCACCGCAGGGGCGCCAAAGCCTCGAGTCGGGACAACAACGACGCGTGTATGCCGGGCCCGGCGGCGACAACCGCTGCCTCCCCCGGTGCCAGGTTGTTCAAGCCGCTCACCAATGCCCCGGCCTCTGTGGCGATGAGCCAACCAGCCGCGAGATCCCACGGATTCAGGCCCGACTCGTAGTATGCGTCGACCGTGCCACAGGCGACCGCGCACAGATCCAGCGCCGCGCTACCGGCCCGCCGGATGTCCCGGATCTCGGGCAGGATCGCGGCGAGCACCTCGCCCTGGCGGGCGCGCACCTCGGGCCGGTATCCGAATCCAGTTGCCACCAGCGACTGCAGGAGCACGTCAACGGGATTGACCGCGATCGCCGTGTCGTCAGCTCCCCGCAGGAGATACGCACCGCCGCCCATCCGGGCGTGGAAGATCTCGGTGCTGAGCGGGTTGCAGATTGCGCCGGCCACGGGTTGCCACTGTCCAGGCGTGCCTGCGTCCCCGATGACGGCGGCCACCGAGACGCAGTAGGCCGGGATCTCGTAGAGGTAGTTCACGGTGCCGTCGATCGGGTCGATCACCCAGGTGATGCCTGAGGTTCCCTCAGAGGCGCCATCCTCCTCACCGAGGATCGCGTCGTCCGGCCGGGCGTCCAACAGGTGCCCACGCAGGAGCGCCTCGGACTGCTGGTCCATCTCGGTGACGATGTCGTTGATGCTGCTCTTGGTGTCCAGGACACCAAGACCGCGCGGGCGTTCTTGCACGATGAAACGGCCGGCCGAGCGCGCAGCGGAGACCGCCAGGTCCTCGAGCTCGCGAAGCAGCGGCTGCCACGATGGCCCGGACAAGTGCCCAGGGATTGGCGGACCGGAGAAGCTCACGTCAGGACACATCAGTCGGACCCGCACAGCGCTGGCTTGGCGGTTTTCAGGTTGGGGCAACAGCCGGGACGGCATACCGGCGGAGACACCTCGTGGCTGGGCCATGAGGGACAGAGAACGGAGGCTGAACCGCGGGCCAGTGCGGCTCGCTCCAGGACGAGGTCGACCAGCCCTGACACGAACTCGGGGTCGGTACCGACGGTGGGCACCCGGACCATTTCCAAACCCTGAGCGGCAGCGGTCTGCGCGGCTTCGGTGTCCAGGTCGAACCTGACCTCCATGTGGTCCGAGACAAACCCGATCGGCGCCACGACCACGGCCCTGACCCCGGCGGAGGCCAGGGACCGGAGCGCGTCGTTGACATCCGGCTCGAGCCACGGCTGGCTCGGTGGGCCCGAGCGGGAGCAGTAGACCAGCTCGTGGTCCAGCTCTCGACCCAGCGTCGCGTTGACCTCGTCGGTGACCGCTGCCGCCAGTGCCAGATGCTCGCGGCGGTACGCGTTGCCCTCGCCGTCGCCGGGACCCGAGGTGTCGTCCATGGCCTCCGGGATCGAGTGGGTGACGAAGACTAGACGGACCTCGTCATCGGGACGCTGGCCCAGACCGCGCACCGCTTCGGTCACGTGCCGTGCGTTGACGCGCGAGAAACCGGGGTGGTTGAAGTAGGGGCGCACCTTGTCGACCTCGATCTGCCGTCCCTGTTCGGCCAGGGCCGCCACAGCGCCAGCAAGGTCCTCGCGGTACTGACGACACGAGGAATACGAGGTGTACGCGCTGGTCACAATGGTGACCAGCCGGCGCATGCCAGCCTCGTGGGCCTGAGCCAGGGTGTCGACCAGGAAGGGGTCGAAGTTGCGGTTACCCCACAGGACCGGCGTCGTAAGCTCTCGTCGGTCCAACTCCGAGCGCAGGGCGGCCAGCAGGAGGCGGTTCTGGTCGTTGATCGGGCTCTTGCCGCCGAGGAAGTAGTAGTGCTCAGCCACGGCACTGAGGCGTTCGTCCGAGATACCTCGTCCCGCGGTCACGATGCGCAGGAAAGGCATCACGTCTTCGGCCTTCTCGGGTCCGCCGAACGACAGCACTAGGATGCCGTCATACGGCTTGAGCGGGCTGACGTCGGACCTGGCCTGGGGTGAGGTCACAGGCATTTCTCCGGTTCGTTTGGGACTGCGGGGGCAACATTGACTGCAGCCTGGACTTCGCCAAAACTACCCTTGCGGCGTGGCCTGCGGACGCTCGGGCCGAGAAGATGGCAGAGTCTGTTGGTAATGGGCGACTCAGGAGAAGGCGATGCAAGACCTGCAACTGATCGGCGTGCATGAAGACGGTGAGCATCTGCTGCTCAGCGGTCCCGGCGGCGAACGCTTCCAGATGCCCGTCGACGACGCGCTGCGGGCTGCGATCCGGCGCGATCGCCCACGCTTGGGCCAGCTTCAGATTGAGGTCGACGGAGGGCTGCGCCCACGCGATGTCCAGGCCCTGATCCGCGCCGGCTCCTCGGCCGATGAGGTTGCTCGGCGCGCTGGCTGGACCGTCGAGAAGGTACATCGCTACGAGGGCCCGATTCTCGCCGAGCGCGAACACGTGGCCGGCCTTGCGCAGCGGGCCCGTCTGCGCTCCCGCACTGGTCTGTCCAGCAGCACCAGCGCGCCCACGCTGTCGGCACGGGTGACCGAACGGCTCAAGGGGCGTGACGTCGAGGTGAGCGACGCCAGCTGGGACTCCTGGCGGACCGAAGGCGGCCCCTGGACCGTCGTGCTGACCTTCGCCGCCGGTGGGCGTCAGCGTCAAGCGTCGTGGAGCTTCGACCTTGCCGACCGGACCGTTTCAGCTATCGATGACGAGGCTCGCTGGCTCAGCGAGGAGGTGCAGGAGGCCAAGGGGCCGATCCCGGCGCCGAAGCTGCGCCCTGCGCCCGCGCGGGACACCATGGTTTATGACCTGGAGGCCGAGGGAGGCCTGCGACCGCCTGCCCGCGACGAGCACCAGGAAGACCCCCTTGATCTAATGACTGCGATGCGCAAGCGCAGCACCGCGCGCAGCCGCCGCAAACCTGGCGCCCGCAGTGGTTCACATGGGTCAGCCAAGGCCGCCACCAGCGTGTCCAATACTGACGAGCAGGTCGCGGAGCGGGCTCTGCCTCTGGAGGACCTGGAGTACGACCCTGAGTCGATGCCGCCTCCCACCGAGCCCGCCGCAGCTCTGATGGGCCTGGCGGACGAAGGCGGTTTCACGGTGGGCGACTCCTCACCCGATGAGACGTCATCAACGCAGGACGACCAGATCCTTGAGCCGGCGGAGAAGACCGCGCGCCAAAGCCAGTCCAAGGCGCGGCCGAAGCGGACGGCCGGTGAGGCTGCCCGCAAGACCGGCCGTCCCAGCGTCCCCGCGTGGGACGAGATCATGTTCGGCTCAAGGCCTGGCGGCATCGACCGTTCGTCGTCCTGACCAGCTGGGTGAGCCTAGTCGTTGCCCGCTGGTGCCTGGATCGGACAGAAGTCAAGATCGAAGGGCAGGACCTCGGGCGAGGCGTTCGCGTTCTGCGCGGCATATGAGGTCATTCTGCGCATGTAGTGGCGTCGGCACAGAACCTCGTACTGCACCCGTGCGGCTTCGCCGGCCGTAATGTCCCCCAGCGCGACCTGCTCACCCTCGACGACCATCACGCCATCCACGACACGGGCGTTGTGGGTAGCCCGACAGCCACACCAGCACAGTGCCTCAACCTGCAACGCCTGGACCCGGTCGGCCAGCTCGATCATCCGCTGGGATCCGGGGAACAACGCTGTCCTGAAGTCGGCGGTGATGCCGAAGGCATAGACGTCCACCCGCAGCTCGTCCACGATGCGGGCGAGCTGCTCGACCTGTACCGGCGTGTAGAACTGGGCTTCGTCGCAGATCAGGTAGTCCACCCGTTGGCCACTGGTGGCCCGGCTGACGATGACGTCCCAGAAGTCCAGATCGTCCACCACCTCCAGGGCGCTGGTGGCCAGACCAAGACGCGATGACAGCACCGACTCGCCAGCCCGGTCGTGCTTGGTGAATATCAGCCCTGACCGACCCCGCGCGGCGTGGTTGTGGTCCATCTGGAGTGCCAGGGTGGATTTGCCGCAGTCCATCGTGCCGGAGAAGAAGACAAGTTCAGCCATGACGCAGAACTCTACGGCGCGACCAGCCATCTGACTTCCCGGCCAGTCGGGCGCAGTCACCATCCCTTGACGCTGTCCCTTGCGGGCACGTGCAGGAGCGGGATCGCCATCTCCGCTGGGGTCAGTGATCCGTGAAGACCCAACAAGGCCAACAGTGCTGGCCTTGCGGTCCGGGAGTCCACGATGGCGAAGTTGTCACGCATCGCCACGACGATGTCGCCGATCCGGGGCATTACACGCTCAGAGACGGCACCGAACAGACCATGTTCCACTGCCTCGTCCCGACTGAGCACGAAGGCGCGGGCGTCCACCCGCCCGCGCCAGGTGGCGAGCACGTCCTGGACCGCACCCGGCTCGCAGTACAGCTGAAGCGATCGGGGTTCGCCGCCCACGTGTCGGACGTTTGCAGCCAGCTCGGCGTCGTGGGCAAGGTCGATCCGCAGGGCATGCGGAGCATCGACCATGCCGTGGTCGGCGGTGATATACACGGAAGTATCCGAAGGCACGCCCGCCACGAGACGGGCGAGGCACCGGTCGATCCGCTCCAGCTCATCCCCCCACTCCCATGACTGGCAGCCATGAACGTGGCCCACTTTGTCGAGCTCTCCCCAGTAGAGGTAGACGAGGGCACGTTTGCTCTCCCGCACTGCCGCCAGTGCCGAATCCACCCTGGCATCAAGGGAACGCGCCGCTGTGAAGGTTCCGCCGCGTAGCGCCGCGTTGGTGAGCCCAGAGCCGTCGAAGAACCCCGGGCCGATGCGGATGACGGCCACGCCGTCTGCGACAGTCCGTTCGAACACGGTCTGACTCGGTTGCCACAGGCGCGGATCGGGGCCGTTGTCCCAGGACAGCTCGTTGAGCAAGCGGTCTTCCCCCGGAACGAGCACCTCGTAACCGACGAGTCCGTGGGAGCCGGGGGCCAACCCCGTCCCGAACGTGCCCATGCTCGTCGCGGTGGTGGAGGGGAAGCCGGCGCTGAGCCGGTACGCCGCGGGCAACAACCCTCGCAGAAACGGTGCGTGCCCGCTGCGCTGGCGCAAGAGGTCATAGCCCAGCCCGTCAACGAGCACCACGACCGCGCGCCTGGCCGGCAGCAGATCCAGGCCGATGCCCTGGCCTGGCTCGGGCTCGGCCACCCCCAAAGACCGCACTACGGATGGCAGCACGCCGGCCAGCCCCGACGCGTCATAGGCGGGCATCATGCTCTGCTCGAACACAGCCGCGACCTCAACGACCAATGGCAGCAGACAGCGTCCGCGCGAACTCCATGGCGTGCGCCAGTGCGGGCTCCCCGTCGGCATCGGCGCTGATCCGCAGCCCGATGTCGTCTGTGGTGACGGTGCCCTCATAGCCGTGATCGGCTTCGCAGTTCGGGTCGCCGCAGGTCGCAGGGATCATGTCGACCCTGCTGACCGCACCCCAGCCGAGAGTCAACGTGAGCTCGCGTCCCAGAGAGCCGGGTTCATAGGTCGCCGGAGAAGCCACCACGTGAGTCAGCATGACGCCCCGAACCGCGCTCAGAGGCACGCACTCGGATGTCGCCGTCGCGGTCGCGATCGACAGGGGGTCCGCATCATTGGGTTCACCGTGCTCCTCCTCAGCCGCGTGGTCATCGGCGTGGGCGACTACGAGCCGGTTTGCCGTCAGTGCCAGCACCGTGATGTGACGGCGCACGGTGTCGTGGTCGAACGTCGTCTCCTGGTGTACGAGGTGTGAGACGACCTCGCCACCGGCGACCGCCGACTCGACCACGTCAGCCACCAGGGCTGGGTAGTATCCGGCGGCCTCGATGTCCCTGGTCAGTGAGCTCGGCAGCGGACGTCGTGAAGTTGTGATCTGATCGGCAATGTCACCCATGAGACCCATCTTCGCCCATGTCTGCCCCTGGCGCGCACTGTGCGGCCCGTTCCTCGTGTCCGCGCCGCGCCCTGGCGGCGCCTCGACGCTACGTCAGGGCCCGCCGCTCAGCGTCCGTGCGCTTCGTCGAGGGGATCACCACGATCTCGACCCCGAGCACATCAACCCCGCCGGGATGGGCCAGCACGGGGTTGATCTCCAGTGATGCCACGTCGGGCTGTCGGTCCGCCAGAACGGAGACGCGCGCGATGAGGTCGGCCAGCGCTGCGCGATCGGCCACCGCGGCCCCGCGGTACCCATCCAGTAGAGGCGAGGCCTTGACCGAGGAGATCAGGTCCGTGACGTCGACGTCGGTCAGCGGCGGAATGCGGTACCCGATGTCGTCGAGCAGGTCAGTCGGCGGCCCGGCGATGCTGAAGGCGACCACCGGGCCGAACACTGGGTCCTCGGATGTGCGGACGACGCAGGCAACCCCCGGGGTGCCCATGCGCTGCATCACGAACGTGTCCGCGCCCAGCGGCGACAGCCGCGCCGACAGCGACTCGAAGGAATCCCGCACGGATGCCTCGGTCTGAAGGTCCACATGCATGGCGGCCTGCCCCGGTTGGTGCCGCACGACGGGCGAGATCGACTTGACCACCACGGGGTAGCCGAGCTGTTCGGCCGCGGCGACCGCCTCATCGGCGCTCGACACCGGGACTGTCGGCCAGAGCCTCACGCCGTATGCCGCCAGCAACGTCTCGGACTCGGTCGGGGTCAGTGTCCGACCCGCAGGGGTTTGGGCCAGCACGTTCTCGACGAGTCTCTCGGCTGCTGCGACGTCCAGCCCAGAGGGTTCGACCACCTCCCCACGGTCGCGAGCCCGCCATTGCCCGTACCGGGTGGCTGCCGCCAGCGCGCGAACGGCATCCTCAGGCATCGCGTAGGCCGGTACCGCCCGTACCGGGGTGCGCTCTGTCCGATCAGCGCCATCATCGTCGCGGTCTGTGCGTTTGCCCCCGGACAGCGCCTCGGTGACCCCCACCATGCCGAGAAATGTTGCCGCACAAGGCTTCTGCGACTTGCCGGCGGACTCGACGACCGCATGGGCGACATCCTCGCCGCTGGTGACCAAGGGAGGGATGAAGCAGGTCAGGACACTGTCCACGCGCTCGTCACCGAAGGCCGCGTCAAGAACGGTCGAGAACTCCGCGGCGCTGGCCTCGGCTGGCAAAGAGACCGGACCGTGCGTGACCTCCAGCCCCCAGCTGACGCAGGCCTGCGCGGTGAGCGCTCCCAGAGCGTCCGAGTTGCCGACGACGGCCACCCGGTGGCCAGGTGGCAGCGGCTGGTGAACCACGAGCTGGGCCACGTCGAAGAGCTGGTGCACGTTCTCGACGCGGATGACTCCGGCCTGGCGCAACATCGCGTCGAAGGCCGCCGGCGGCACACTGCTGGGGCGGACCCGGTGACCGGGCGGCACGCCATAGGAGCTGATCGCGGACTTCACCACGATCACCGGTTTGCGCAGTGCGAGCTGTCGCGCGATCCTGGAGAACTTGCGAGGGTTTCCCACCGACTCCAGGTACAGGCCCACCGCGTGAGTGTCATCATCATCGATCCAGTACTGCATGAAGTCGTTGCCGGAGACGTCGACCCGGTTTCCGGCCGAGGCGAAGACTGAGATGCCAAGGTTGCGTCGGGCAGCCAGGGCGAGCACTGCAATACCCAGCGCTCCGCTCTGAGCCACCAGCCCCAGGGTTCCGGCAGGTGGCAGCTCGGGGGCCAGGGTGGCGTTCAGCCGGACGTCGGGATGGGAGTTGATCACCCCGAAGGAGTTGGGACCGATGACCCGCATGCCACTGCTGCGTGCCGTGCGCAACAGCTCTTCTTGACGCTTCTCACCGGCCGGTCCGGACTCGGCGAAACCTGCCGAGACCACTAGCAGGGTCTTGACACCCGCCGTGGCACAGTCCTGGACCACGAGCTGTACCGACTCCGCGGGGACGGCAACGACCGCGAGGTCAACGTGGTCGGGGATCTCGCTGACTCGTGAGTGGGCCTGCAGTCCCTGAACGTGCCGGGCCTCGATGTTGACAGCGTGGACCCGACCTCTGAATCCGCCGGCACGGATATTGGTCAACAGCTGATGCCCGATCGAGTCGACCCGCCGGCTGGCCCCGATCACGGCGATCGAGTCCGGGAACAGGAAAGAACGCACGCTCAGAGCCTCGGCGCGGTGCTCACGCGAAAGTCGGACTGCCTGGGACTGCTCGGTCGGCTCGATCGTGAAGGCCACCGCGATGACACCGTCATCGAAGTGGTAGTTGACCTCATACCCAGCCTCGGTGAAGACCTGGATCATCTTGTGGTTCTGGGGCAGTACATCAGCCACGAACTTGTTCACCCCGCGCTCTTGTCCGATCGCCGCCAGGTGCTCGAGCAACACGGACCCCACTCCCCTGCCCTGATGGGCGTCGGAGATGTGGAACGCGACCTCGGCGGTGCGCTCGTCAAGCTTGTCGAAGCGCGCGATCCCGATGATCTCCTCACGCACCGTTGCCACCAGAGCCACCCGCAAGTCATAGTCGACCTGGGTGAACCGGGCCACATCCTTGTCACTCAACATCTTCAGGGGGGCAAAGAAGCGAAGGTAGATGGATTCGGCGGACTGTCCTGCGTGGAAGCGTCGGATGCGGTCGGCGTCGCTCGGCACGATCGGACGCACATGAGCCACCCCTCCGTCCCGGAGCACGACGTCGGCTTCCCACCACACCGGATAGGCATCAGGGCGGACGTCCGTGTCGGTCATGGGTTCAGAATGTCAGATCCAGGCGGGTCCGGTCCCCCAAGATGTCGAACGGCGTAATAGGAGATCTGTGACTATGGTCATGCCATGGCTGATGCATACGCGCAGTTCCGTAGTGCCCGAGACCTCCTGCTGTCGGCACGGACCGACTACGACCGGGCGCTGGCCGGCTACGACCCGCCACGGACTGCGGATTTCAACTGGGCTCTGGACTGGTTCGACCAGGTGGCTGCCGATGCCTCGACCGGCCCGCGGGCTGCCCTGCGGATCGTCGAGGGCGACGGGACCAGCCGTTCGGTGACGTACGCCGAGATGTCGGCCCGCTCCTCGCAGGTGGCGTCGTGGTTGTCCTCCATCGGCGCAGCCAAGGGGGACCGCCTCCTGCTGATGCTCGGCAATCAGGTGGAGCTGTGGGAGACCCTGCTGGCCTGCATCAAGCTCGGCGTGGTGGTGATCCCGGCCACGACATTGCTGACGTCCGCCGACCTGGACGACCGGATCACCCGCGGCGGTGTGGGACATGTCGTGGCCGCGTCGGCCGACGCAGGCAAGTTCGACGACGTGCCCGGCAGCTACACGCGCATCGCCGTCGGAGACCCGGTCCAAGGCTGGACGACCTATGGCGCGTCACACTCTGGCGCCACATACCCTGCCGGAACCGGGTTCGTGCCTTCGCAGAAGGCCGGCGGCGAGGACGCCCTGCTGCTGTACTTCACGTCCGGCACGACCGCCCAGCCCAAGCTCGTCAAGCACACGCATCTGTCCTACCCGGTGGGGCACCTGTCCACGATGTACTGGATCGGCCTGCAGCCCGGTGACATCCACCTCAACATCTCCTCGCCCGGATGGGCCAAGCACGCATGGTCGTCGTTCTTTGCTCCGTGGAATGCCGAAGCCACCATCCTGGTCGTGAACCAACATCGCTTCGACGCGGCGGCGCTGCTTGCGACGATGGCGCAGGAGTCGGTGACCACCTTCTGTGCCCCGCCGACCGTCTATCGGATGTTGATCCAGCAGGACCTGGCACCATGGCGCCGGCAACTGAGCGTTCGCGAGATGGTGGGCGCCGGAGAACCGCTGAACCCTGAGGTCATCCAGCAGGTCCAGGATGGGCTCGGGATCGTGATCCGGGATGGGTTCGGCCAGACCGAGACGACTGCCCAGGTCGGCAACAGCCCCGGCCAGGAGGTCGTGCCCGGCTCGATGGGACGGATTCTGCCGGGGTACGACGTGATCCTGCTCGACCCGGCAACTGGGCAGGAGCGGCTCGGGGACGGCGCCGAAGGTGAGCTGTGCCTGCGCCTGTCCGGCGCCGGTGGGCGCCCGGTGGGTCTGATGGCCGGCTACCACGGCGACCCCGAGCGGACAGCAGAGTCGATGCGAGAGGGTGCGTATCACACCGGCGACGTGGCCTCGCGCGATGAGCGCGGCTACATCACGTACGTGGGACGGGCCGATGACGTGTTCAAGGCCTCGGACTACCGGATCAGCCCGTTCGAGCTCGAGTCGGTGCTGATCGAGCACCCGGCGGTCGCCGAGGCGGCCGTGGTGCCCTCGCCGGACGCGACCCGCCTGGCCGTGCCGAAAGCGTATGTCGTTCTGGCGCCGGGCAACTCACCGACGGCGGAGACCGCCGAGTCGATCTTGGCCTATGCGCGTAAGAACCTGGCGGCGTACAAGCGGGTTCGTCGTATCGAGTTCGCCGACCTGCCCAAGACCATCTCGGGCAAGATTCGCCGTGTTGAACTGCGCGGTCGCGAGGAAGAGGTCCACGGGGCCGGGGCCGGCGACAGTGCCTTGGATAGGGCGAGCAAGCTTGAGTTCTGGGAGTCCGACTTTCCGGGGCTCAAGGACTAGTGGGACCTTCCGGGCTATTTCGTTCTTGATCGGGTGAGTCGGGCGTCGCACCCGACCTGACCTGGGGTTTCTCGGCGTGTCGGCTGTTCCGGAAGGCTCAAATAGTGTATGACCTAAAGTATGGCAAGTTTGTACAAGAAGGTGATCAAC
>Ga0207927_1000134_pt1 | contig 29540 bp, 29 predicted proteins | sample NGESurdeep072012_2_FD_184456 | JGI IMG/M metagenome (GOLD analysis project Ga0207927, IMG submission 184456) | Arctic peat soil microbial communities from Barrow, Alaska - NGEE Surface sample 210-2 deep-072012 (SPAdes) | ecosystem: Environmental > Terrestrial > Soil > Wetlands > Peat ... | reverse complement strand
CTATCAAGTCAACACGGGATCAAGCCACCAATTGGCACCTGGTGACATCACTGTTGGGTCTATCCCAAAGAGTCATCCGAGTGGACGAGGGCCGCCGGTTCTACTCGAATCTGCTGGCAATCCGAGCGTATGACACAGCGTTCGTCTTCGCAAGTTCACGCGCCCAACGCACCACGATTACTCGTAAACGACGAGCAGATCCTTCGCATCGACTTGCAAGCCGGGTTTCGCCAAAATCTCTTTGATCACGCCGTCGTGTTCCGCGCGAACCGTGGTTTCCATCTTCATGGCTTCAAGCGTCGCCAACACCTCGCCGCGAACCAGGTGCTGACCGACGTGCACCGGGACCGTACTGATGATTCCGGGCATCGGTGCGCCAACATGCTTCGCATTGCCCGCCTCTATCTTTCGCGGCGGCGGCCGTTTTGCGACTTGGCTGCGATCCGCCACGCGAATCGGGCGCGGCTGACCGTTCAACTCGAAGAACACCGTGCGTGTACCGTCGTCATGCGCATCGCTGGTGGTGACGTACCTGACGATCAACGTCTTGCCGCGCTCCAGGTCGATGTTGATTTCCTGACCCGGCGCCATGCCATAGAAGAACACGCAGGTCGGCAACGTGCTCACATCGCCGGACGCTGCGCGCTCGGCCGCGTATTCGGCGAACACCTTGGGATACATCAAATGCGAGGCGAGTTCGAATTCGGTGATCGGTCGGCCGATTTTGGTCTCGGCCGCGGCGCGTTCCGCATTCAGATCCGCGGGCGGCAACAGTTCGCCCGGGCGCGCGGTGAGCGGCGCGGCACCGCCCAGCACCTTTTTCTGCAGCGCCCGGGGGAAGCCCCCGAGCGGCTGGCCAAGTTCTCCGCGGAACAATTGCACCACGGAGTCCGGAAACACGATGTCGACCGCCGGGTCGAGGACGGCGTCCTTCGTGAGTCCGCTCGTAACCATCGTGAGGGCCAGGTCACCGACAACCTTGGAAGTCGGCGTAACCTTGATGATGTCGCCGAACATCTCATTGACTTGGGAGTAGGCCTGCGCCACCTCGGGCCAGCGATGTTCATCGATGCCGAGAGAGCGCACTTGCTCGCGCAAGTTCGTGTATTGGCCGCCCGGCATGCCATGTATATAGACCTCCGAGGTGCCCGCACGAATGTCGCTTTCGAAGGCGACGTAGCCGTGGCGAACTTGTTCCCAATAGCCGGAGATCGATCGCAGCGCATCGGGGTCCAGCAGCGAATCACGCGGCGCGAATCTTAGCGCTTCGACGATCGAGCCCAAATTGGGCTGCGAAGTGAGCCCCGAGAGGGCGTCGATGGCGCCGTCGACCGCATCCGCGCCGGCCTCGATCGCGGCGAGCACACTGGCCGCGGCAATCCCGCTGGTGTCGTGGGTATGAAAGTGAATCGGCAGCCCCACTTCGTTCTTTAGCGCGCCTACCAGGGCGGCGGCCGCCCGCGGCTGGCACAGACCCGCCATGTCCTTGATGGCGATCACGTGAGCGCCCATGGCTTTCAATTCCTTGGCGATCTTGAGGTAGTACCGAAGATCGTATTTCGTCTCCCGCGGGTTCGACAGATTGCCGGTGTAGCAAATCGCCGCCTCGCAGAGCCGGTCGGCCGCCCTGACCGCTTCGATCGCCACTTTCATGTTGTCGGTCCAATTCAGGCAATCGAAAACCCGAAACACGTCGATGCCGGCGGCGCTCGCCTGTGCGACGAAGTACCGCACCACATTGTCCGGGTAGTTGGTGTATCCGACCGCGTTCGCCGAGCGCAACAACATTTGCAGCAGCAGATTCGGCATGGCTTTGCGAAAGCTCGCGAGCCGCGCCCACGGATCCTCCTTGAGATATCTCATGGCCACGTCGAAGGTCGCGCCGCCCCAGCATTCGACCGAGAGCAATTGCGGCAGAAGGCCCGCGTAATAGGGCGCGATCATCGCCATGTCGTGTGTTCTAAAGCGGGTCGCGAGCAGCGACTGGTGCGCATCACGCATACTGGTGTCGGTGACCAGCACGCGCTTTTCTTGCAGCATCCATGCCGCGAATCGCTCGGGTCCGAGCTCATCGAGCTTCTGTTTAGTGCCGGGCGGCGGCGGCGGCAACACGACGCTCGGCAACCGAGGGAAGACCGGCATGTGCGGCTTGCGCCCTCGCCCTTTGACTTCGGGATTGCCGTTGACGATCACCTCGCCGATGAAGCTCAACAGGCGCGTCGCCCGGTCGCGCTTGGGCGGGGTGCGGAATAGCTCAGGGGTTTGGTCGATGAATTGAGTGGTGTAATCCGCACTTGCGAAGCGCGGATGCATGATCAGTTGATCGAGAAAGCGTAAATTGGTCAGCACGCCGCGAATACGGAACTCCCACAGAGCCCGATGCATGCGCGCAATCGTCTCCTCCGAGGTCGGCGACCAGGCGGTGACCTTCACCAACAGGGAGTCGTAAAAACGGGTGATGATGGCGCCCGAGTAAGCGGTTCCCGCATCGAGCCGAATGCCGAATCCGGCGGGGCTGCGATAGGCCGTTACGCGGCCGTAATCCGGCACGAAGTTGTTTTCAGGATCCTCGGTGGTGACCCGGCACTGCAGTGCGTGGGCGTTCACGCGGATATCCTCTTGCAGCGGCACTCCGCTCTGCGCCGTGCCGATTCTCGCGCCGCCGGCGATCCGAATTTGCGCCTTGACCAAATCGATGCCGGTCACGCACTCCGTGACCGTGTGCTCGACCTGGATCCGCGGATTGACCTCGATGAAATAAAACTTGCCGGTGTCGGCATCCTGCAGGAACTCGACCGTCCCCGCGGCGCGATACGCGACCGCGCGCCCGATCTTGAGGGCCGCCTCGCATAGGTCGGCTCTCTGCTCATGCGTGAGAAACGCCGCCGGGGCGCGCTCCACCACCTTCTGATTGCGCCGTTGCACGGTGCAGTCGCGCTCGTACAGATGCACCAAGTTGCCGTGCGCATCGCCCATGATCTGCACTTCCACGTGCCGGGCGCGTCTGATGAGCTTCTCGAAGTAGACCTCGTCCTTGCCGAAGGCGGCCTTTGCTTCTCGCTTGGCGGCCGCCACCGTCTCGATGAGTCCGCGCTCGCCCTCGACGATGCGCATGCCGCGGCCGCCGCCGCCCCAGCTCGCCTTGAGCATGAGCGGAAAGCCCACGGCGCGTGCCATCGCGAGAATCTCGGCTTCGCCGGGCGGCAAAGGTGCCGTGGCGGGCATCACCGCAACGCCGGCTGTCATCGCCAGGTTGCGCGCCTCGATCTTGTTGCCGAGTCTGCGCATGGTGTCGGGCAAGGGCCCTATGAATACGATGCCCGCCGCTGCGCAAGTCTCCGCGAATTCCGGGCTTTCCGATAAGAATCCGTAGCCCGGATGTATGGCGTCGACACGCGACTCGATGGCAATGCGAATGATGTCGGCAATGTCCAGATACGCCTCGATCGGTCCCCTGCCGTCGCCGACCAAATAGCTTTCATCGGCTTTGGTTCGGTGCAGCGAAAAGCGATCTTCCCGCGAGTGGATCGCCACGGTGCGAATACCGAGCTCGGTGGCGGCGCGCATGACGCGAATGGCGATTTCGCCGCGATTTGCGATGAGCAGGCCTTTAATCTTCGTGTCGCTCATTCCATGATCCGCGGCGCTTCTCGCATTGACAGTTAACGGAAGATTACCACCCCCGGAACAAGCGAACGCGTAGGCGATTCAATCGCGCCGGCCGATCTTCGCCACCGGCACGCGCACCTCGGGTGAGGGCGACTCGGCGGCCGGCTGATCCGAAGCGCAGCTGCCGCAACCGCCGCAGCCGCCCGCGGCCTTGCCGGCGGCCGCATCGAGTCGGCGCGCGAGTCCATCCAGCCGCAGGAACGACGGCGCACGCGCCGCGATGCGCGCCAGTGTCCCCCACATACGCCTCCGCAGGCTCTTCGGGCCGAGCGATGACAGGGCATAAGCGCCGCTCGCCAGCAGCGCCAGCATCACCAGGGAATTGTCCAGAAATCTGTTCATGATCTTAAGGCGCCCATCATCCGCCGAGAGCCCGCGCGATTCGATAAGTGATCCACGATCCCGCATAGGCCAGCGAAAAAAGGTAGGCGGTCATCATGAGCGGATAGCGCCAGGAATTCGTTTCGCGCTTGACGGCCGCGAGGGTCGCCAGGCACTGGGGAGCGAATACATACCAGGCAAGCAGAGAGAGCGCCGTCGCCAGACTCCACGACTGCGCGATCAGCGGCGTCAGCGCTCCGCTCATATCGGTGCCGGTGGCGGACAAGGCGTAGACGGTGCCGAGCGCGCTCACCGCGACCTCGCGAGCCGCGAGCCCCGGCACCAGCGCGATCGATATCTGCCAATTGAATCCGATGGGCGCGAACAGCACCGCAAGCCAGGCGCCCAAATGCCCCGCAATACTGTACTGGATGGCCGGACCTGGGGCGCCGGGCGGCGGGGCCGGGAAGGAACTCAAGGCCCACAAGATCACCATCAACGCGAGAATGATCGTGCCGACACGGCTCAAGAAGATTTCCACGCGCTGCCACAGACCGATCACGAGATTGCGCGGATTCGGCCAATGATAGGCCGGCAATTCCAACATCAACGCGTGGAAACGCGCACCGGCACCAAATCGCTTGAGCACATAGGCGACGCCCATGGCGCTCGCGACTCCGGCAACATAGAGCGCGAACAGCACCAAACCCTGCAGCTGCAAGCCGCCCCAAACGGCGCGTCGCGGAATGAAGGCGCCGATGATCAAGGCGTACACCGGCAGGCGCGCCGAGCAGGTCATCAACGGCGCGATCATGATGGTCACCAACCGATCGCGCGGATTCTGAATGGTGCGGGTGGCCATGATGCCTGGAATCGCGCAGGCGAAACTCGACAGCAACGGAATGAAGGCGCGCCCCGACAATCCAACGCTGCCCATCAGCCGATCCAGCAAAAATGCGGCGCGCGGCAGATATCCCGAATCCTCGAGCATCAATATGAAGAAGAACAGGATGAGGATCTGCGGCAGGAACACCAACACGCTGCCGACGCCCGCCAACACGCCGTTGACCAGCAAATCCTTGAACAGGCCCGTCGGTAGGGATTGGTTCAACAATCCGCCGAATGCGCCCACGCCGAATTTGATCGCATCCATCGGCACCTGTGCCCACGCGAACACGGCTTGAAACACCAGGAACAGGATCGAGGCGAGTATCAGCGGCCCCAACACCGGATGCAGCACCACGGCGTCCACCTTGTCGCTGAAGGTGACGCCGTCGAGCCGGTCGGCGCCGACGACACTCAAGATTCTGCGTACTTCGGCCTGATCCCGCTCAATATCGGCGGGCTCGGGAGTACGCCACGGTGCCTTGGGGGGCGAGTGCGCCGGAATTTCCAGCGCATCCAGAACCTTGATCAAAGCGCCCGCTCCGGACGCTTTGACGCCGATGGTTTCGACCACCGGTACACCGAGCTCGGCTGCCAGACGCGGCGCATCGATGAGGATGCCTTTGCGGCGCGCGATGTCCGTCATGTTCAGTGCGACGACCATCGGCAGGCCCAAGCGCTTGAGGGAAAGCACCAGCCGCAGATTCTGGCGAAGATTGGTCGCGTCCGTAACGCAGACCACGAAATCGGGCGCCGTCTCGCCGGTACGCCGCCCGAGCAATACATCGGCGGTGATCTCTTCATCGGGCGTCGACGGGTCGAGGCTATAGGCACCCGGCAGATCGAGGATGCGCACGCGCCGCCCTGACGGCGTCAGAAGAGAGCCTTCCTTGCGTTCGATGGTGACGCCCGCATAGTTGGCGACCTTTTGCCGGCTGCCGGTCAGGACATTGAACAGGGCGGTCTTGCCGCAATTGGGGTTGCCGACCAATGCGACCAAGGGGCTGGGATGCACACTGGCCAAAGCATTCATGAATCTAACCGAGCAACGGCTGCTCCGGGCACACGCGGATACAAGCTGCTTCGAACAAGCGCAATGCGAAGGTGCCGGTGCCGATGCGCACCGCGATTGGTTCGCGCGCCATCAGGCCGCGGGCGACGATCCGCACCGCTTCGCCGGGCAGGAAACCGAGTTCCGCCAGGCGTCTGTCCATGTCGGGGGCAGCTCCGTCGGCGGCCGATACCGAAACCACACGTGCCACCGCACCCGTGGCGAGATCGGCAAGTTTGATCCCGGCCTGTACATCCGCTGCCCGGGCAATTTCAGGTTTCGCTGCCATAAACCCATTCTATATGAGAATCGTTCCCATTACCATTCATCGCCCACGCCGGGGCAGCGACCAGCAGCGGCACCTTGCTGCACTGCAACAGACAAGCGGCGCCACCGGAAATCGAGGCACCACCCGGCTTCCTGCTAATCTTATGGCCCCCGAACCGTCGGAGGCGTATGAAATGCCTACGCTTTTTGAAAAGATCATAGCGGGCGAGCTGCCCGCAACCGTGGTTTTCCGCGATTCGCGGGTGATCGCATTTCTGGACATCCGCCCCGCTGCCCCGGTACACATATTAATTGTGCCGCATAAACCCATTCCGACAACGGATGATATAGAGGATGAGGACGCGGCGCTGATCGGACACATGGTCATCGTCGCGCGCGATCTTGCGCGCAAACAGGGAATCGCAAAGAGCGGCTATCGCCTCGTGATCAACTGCAATCCCGATAGCGGACAAGAGGTCTATCACCTGCATTTGCATTTGCTGGGCGGCAAACCGCTGGGGCCGATGCTCCAGCGCGCATAAAGTAGCAACAGAGGAATAGGTCATGAAGAAGAAAAAAAACGCGCAGCCCGCGGCCAAGCGCACCCGGCGCAGCGCCGCCGCCAAGCGCCCATCCGCAGCAAAACGCGGCACCGCAAAGTCAGCGGCGCGCGCAGTGGCTTCGCGTACCTCCGCGAGGATCTCGCAACCCGTGGTGCGCCGCGAACTGTACCCCGCCATCGAACCGTTCCGGCACGGTTACCTGCGCGTTTCCGAGATCCACGAGATCTATTACGAGGAATGCGGAAATCCCGCCGGCAAACCGGCGGTGTTCCTGCACGGCGGTCCCGGCGCGGGTTCCGACAAGCGCGCGCGGCAATTCTTCGATCCCCATCATTATCGCATCGTGGTGTTCGATCAGCGCGGTTGCGGCCGCAGCCGCCCGAGCGCCAGTCTGATCGAGAACACCACCTGGCATCTGGTGGCCGATCTCGAGCGGCTGCGCAAGCATCTCGGCATCGAACGTTGGCTGGTGTTCGGCGGATCCTGGGGCAGCACCCTGGCTCTCGCCTACGCCGAGGCGCACCCGGAGCGCGTCAGTGAACTCGTGCTGCGCGGCATTTTTCTGTTGCGCTATGCGGAAATCCGCTGGATGTACCAGCATGGAGCCTCGGATATTTTTCCGGATTGTTGGGAGGCGTACCGCGACGCGATCCCGCTCGACGAACGCGACGATTTCCTGCGCGCCTACCACCAGCGCCTGACCGGCAACGACCAGCGGGCGGCCCTGGCGGCGGCGCGAGCCTGGTCGGTGTGGGAAGCATCCACCAGTTTCCTGTATAGCAATCCGGACAACATCCGCAAGTGGGGCGAAGACCAGTTCGCGCTCGCGGTGGCGCGAATCGAATGTCATTACTTCGTGAATCGCGGCTTCCTGCGCAGCGAAACGCAACTGCTCGACGATGTGCAGCGCATCCGCCATATCCCGGCAACCATCGTGCAGGGACGCTATGACGTCGTCTGTCCGGCAACCAGCGCTTGGGACCTGCATCGAGCGTGGCCCGAGGCGACGTTGCGCTTGGTACCGGATGCCGGCCATTCGGCGTTCGAGGCGGGCAATACCAACGAACTGGTGCTGGCCACGGACCGATACCGGAGCCGCTGACCGCGCTATGCCGCAACTCGCCACATTGACTCTCGCGCGGCTTGCCGACTCGCGCGAAATCGCGGAAATGTCACGCGATTTGATCGAGCAGGGCCTGTCCTGGTCATGGACGCCGGCGCGGGTGCAGCGCTTCATCGCCGGCAAGGAATGCTCGGCCGTGGTCGCGCGACGCGAGCGGCGGATCGCGGCCTTCGGCATCATGCATTTCGGGGAAGAGGTCGCGCATCTTAATCTGCTGGCGGTGGCAAGCGATCACCGCCGCCAAGGGCTCGGCCGCCGGCTGATGGACTGGCTCACCTTGACCGCCATCGAAGCCGGCGTGTTTCGCATCAATTTGGAATTGCGCACCCACAACACGGAGGCGCGCAACTTCTACCAGTCCCTGGGATTCACGGCGCTCGATGTCGTGCCGGGTTACTACCAGGGACGGGAGGCGGCGCTGCGCATGACGCGACGCCTGGCCCTGGAGCAGCCGGGTTGAATCACCGGTGCGGCGCGCGGATGGCCTTCACATGAGCACGGCGCTGCGACCCCCTAAGCGTGTTTTCGGCTCCACCGGCCGCGAGGTAGGCGCGGTCGGCCAGGGTTCGTGGCGTGCCGAGGAATGCGCCATCGACGACGCAATTGCCGCTGTGCGCTGCGGCCTCGATCTCGGCATGACGCACATCGACACCGCGGAAATGTACGGCTCCGGCGCCGCGGAGAAAATAATCGGCGCCGCCATCGAGGGGCGGCGGGACGAGGTGTTCCTGGTGTCCAAAGTGCTGCCGGGCAACGCCTCGAGGCGCGGTACGGTCGCGGCCTGCGAGAAATCCCTCAAACGCCTGGGAACCGATCGGCTCGACTGCTATTTGTTGCATTGGCGCGGCGCTCATCCGCTCGAGGAAACCATCGAGGCCTTCGATGCGTTGCTGCGCAGGGGGGCGATACTCTCCTGGGGCGTGAGCAATTTCGATGTCGCCGATCTGGATGAAGTTGCGGCGATCGCCGGTACCGGGCACCCGTCGTGCAATCAAGTGCTGTACCACCTGCAGGAGCGCGCGATCGAACACGCGGTGCTGCCGTGGTGCCTCGAGCACGGAACCGCCGTGGTCGCCTACACGCCCTTCGGCGATTCCTCGAGCGCATTCGACCCAGGCACCAAGCACGGGGGCATCCTGCAGGAGATCGCCGCGGCGCATCACGCCACCGCCCGACAAGTCGCACTGGCATTCTTGCTGCGCCATCCGAACACCTTCGTGATTCCCAAGGCATCCAAGCTCGAGCACGTGCGCGAGAATGCCGGCGCCGGTTCGCTCAAGCTCAGCGCTGCGGAAATCGCGCGCATCGACGCGGCTTTTGCACGCGGCAAGCCGCGGCCGTTGCCGACCGCATGAACCCGGACTGGCGCCTCTATGCGCTCGGATCGGCGTTAATTGCCGCGCTCACCGCCATCTTCGGCAAGGTCGCGGTATCGGAAATCAACTCCCACCTCGCGACATTTTTTCGGACCGTCATCATGTTGATCGTCGCCGCCCTCATCCTGTGGGCGGTGGCTGCGCTACCTGAGCATGTGCCGTCCCGCGGCCGCCGCATTCGGGGTGCCGGTCAGCGCCAAAGTCACGCGTAGCTCGTCGCGCATGATGCCGAGGGCCCGGGTGACGCCCGCTTCGCCGCCGGCGGCGAGCGCGAACAAAAACGACTTGCCGATCAAGCCGGCGCGAGCTCCCAGGGCGAGCGCTTTGGCAATGTCCTGACCCGAGCGTATGCCGCCGTCGAACAGCACTTCGCAGCGCCCATCGATCGCCGCCACGACTTCCGGCAATACCGAGATCGTGGAAGGCGCGCCGTCGAGCTGGCGGCCGCCGTGATTCGAGACCACCACCGCATCGGCTCCGGCGGCCAGCGCGAGGTGCGCATCTTCGGCATCCAAAATGCCCTTCAGAATGAGCCGGCCCGGCCACCGGCTTCTCACCCATTCGACGTCGCGCCAGGTGGCCGACGCGTCGAACTGCGAGTGCGTCCACTCGGCGAGGTTCAAGACCCCGGTGACACCGTGGATGTGTCCGACCAGATTGCCGAAGGTGCGGCGTTTGCCGAACAGCACCTTCATCGCCCAAGCGGGTTTGGTCGCGACGTCCCAGGCGTTGCGCAGCGACACGCGCGGCGGGATGGACAGGCCGTTGCGCGCATCGCGCCAGCGCTCCCCGAGCAGCGGCAAATCCAGCGTGAGCATCAACGCCGAACATTGCGCCGCGATCGCCCGGTCGATGAGCGCCTGATTGAATCCGCGGTCGCGCATCAGGTATTGCTGAAACCAGAACGGCCGGTCCGTGGCCGCGTGCACGTCCTCGATCGAGCAGATCGACATGGTGCTTAAACAGAACGGGATACCGAAGGCCGCGGCGGCCCGCGCGCCGAGGATTTCCCCATCGGCGTGGAACAGCCCGGCGAGCCCGGTTGGCGCGATCGCGAGCGGCATCGAGATCTCGGTGCCGAGCACCGTGGTCGCGAGCGAGGTTGAGGAAACATCCACCATGACGCGCTGGCGGAAGGTCAGAGCGTCCAGATCCGCCGCGTTGGCGCGCAGCGTGCGCTCTTGATACGCGCCGCCGTCGGCATAATCGAAGATGGCCCGCGGTATGCGCCGCCTGGCGATCTTGCGCAGATCATCGATGCTCTGAATCAAGGGCATGACCCGTCACTCAGACAGGCTCCCGGAATCCACGAGGTGCCGGCCAACGGAACACCCGCCATCGCCGCGGCTTCCACCGTCAATGCCACCAATCCCGATTCACGCCGATACTCCTCTTATCATGCCGCCGCTTTCAACGACCACCGCCCCAAGGGTTTCACTCAAGGAAGGACCGAAACTGGGGTCGCACCAAATCCGATACCGCCGCTCAGGGTAGGACCCCTCATGCATCGCCTGCGGCACCACCAGCACCGCGACGCGCGCCGCCAGCATTTCGCCGTGATCGGCGCGAATCCGGATCTCGCCGCCGGCCTCCGCCAACTGCGGCGCCAACATGGCGAGCCCGATGGTTTGGTTCAATGTCCGTGAATGCACCACGCTGGTGACGCGGCCCGCGATTTCCCCCTTCTCGATCACCAGATGGCTCTCTTTCGGCCGATCGAATAACGATTAACAGCACAGGTGGCATGTGCGAATATAAGCACGATTTTTAACTGTGGAGCAACTAACTTGCGTATTGCGCAATGGCCGAGATGAAGCGCGTTCATGCGCCGATCGGCGCGCGCCGGGCGGGCGAGGGACTCGAGACGGTGCGCCTGGAAAAGGTGCCGATACGCATGCTGTCGATCATCATTTATGGCGATGACGGCGAGCGGGAATAAGGAGCGGTACCGTTCACGGCGGATGTTCGCTAAGCTTTCGATCATCCTTAAGGAGAGCGCCATTGCCCATCCCAGCCCGCGCCGCGGCGCGCATCGCCCGCCGTGTCTTTGTATGCGCCGCCTTGATTGCGCCCCTGGCGGCGCTTGCGTCCGGCGCGGCATCGAGCGCGCCGGGCAGCGTCGACGCCGCGCGACTGCAGGCGGCGGATTCCGAACCGCAGAACTGGTTCACCGGCGGGCGCGACAAGGACGGCACCTATTATTCCCCCTTGAAGCTAATCGATGCCAAGAACGTCAAGGACTTGGGCTTCGCCTGGGGCTACGATCTCGGAACCCCGCAGCGCGGCCAGGAGGCGACGCCGATCGTCATCGACGGCGTCCTGTATACCTCGGGCACCTGGGGTTACGTGTACGCAGTCGACGCGGCAAGCGGGCGTGAATTGTGGCGCTACGATCCACAAGCGGACTATGCGGCCGCGAGAAATCCCTGCTGCGACCTCGTGAACCGCGGCGTGGCGGTTTGGCAGGGAAAAGTGTACGTGGCGTCGGTCGACGGGCGTCTGCATGCGTTGGACGCGGCAACCGGCAAGAAAATCTGGGTGGTCGACACCATCACCAACCACAAGCTGCCCTACTCCAGCACCGGTGTGCCGCAGATCGCCGGCGACGTCATCGTCATCGGCAACAGCGGTTCGGACATGGGACGCGTCGGCGTGCGCGGCTATGTCGCCGCCTACGATTTGCAGACCGGCGCCTTCAAATGGCGGTTCTACACGGTGCCCCCGGCACCCGGGCAGCCGTTCGAGAATCCGGAACTCGAAGCGGCCGCGAAAACCTGGGATTCGCACCGCGACCCGAAGTACCAGGGCGGCGGCACGGTCTGGGACGGCATGGCGTACGATCGCGCGCTGAACCTCGTGTATTTCGGCACCGCCAATGCGGCTCCTTACGACTTGCGCGAACTCGGACCCGCCAAGCTCGACAGCCTCTACACGGCCTCGATCATCGCTCTGCATGCCGATACCGGAAGGCTCGCCTGGTACTACCAAGTGACGCCGCACGATCACTGGGATTACGATTCGAATCAAAAGCTGATTTTCGCGGACCTCGATATCGATGGGACCCCGCGGCAGGTGCTGTTGCAGGCGTCGAAGAACGGATTCTTTTATATTCTCGATCGCAAGACCGGCAAGCTCCTGTCGGCAAAGAACTATACCTACATCAATTGGGCCAGCGGCGTCGACATGAAGACCGGACGGCCGATCCCGACCGACCAATCCGATTGGTATGCCTCGCCCAAGAACGTGTATCCCTCGTGGGCCGGAGGGCACACCTGGAATCCGATGTCCTTCAGCCCGCAGACTCATCTGGTCTATATTCCGGTGCTCGATGTGCCGAGCGTCTGGGTCGACATGCTGCACAACGGCGGCCAGGTGAAATACATCGACGGGTTCTATACCGTCAACGGGATCTTTCCCGACGACACCTACGATGCGGCGGATTTGAAACGGCTGTTCGGGCCCCTGCCGGACTTGAAGGAGATCAAGGCGGCACGAAAGGTCAAGCCGGTGCGCGAACTTCTTCGCGCCTGGGATCCGATAGCGCAGAAAACCGTGTGGGAGCACGAGACTTCCAGCGGCATTCGCGGCTATGACGGAGGGGTGATGTCGACCGCGGGCAACCTCGTGTTCCAGGGCCGCGGCAGCGGCGGACTGTGGGTTTACGCCGCCGACACCGGCAAGGTGTTGAAGGTGATCAAGACCGGCAGCCACATCATGGCCGCCCCCACGACCTACGCGGTCAACGGCGAACAGTATGTCGCCGTTCAAGCGGGTTATGGCGGCACCGCCATCGCCGAGGGGCCCATTCCACCGAGCAGCGCCGCCGTGACCTATGAGAACACCAACCGCATCATCGCCTTCAAGTTGCGCGGCGGCGAGGTGCCGACGCCGCCCGCACGCGTGAGCGAGCCGCTCGCCAAGCCGCCGACGCAAACCGCCACGGCCGCCGGCATCAACGCCGGCGAAATCAAGTTCGTCGAAGAGTGCTCGCGTTGCCACACGCTCGGCCTCTCCACCATCCCCGATCTGCGCCGGCTCAATGCGGGGCTGCACGCGGCCTTCAAGGACATCGTTTTGCGCGGCGCGATGGCGCCGGCGGGCATGGAGCGGTTCGATGACATCTTGAGCGAAAAAGATGTCGACAACATTCACGCGTACCTGATCGAGCAAAGCTGGATCGCGTATCGGGCGCAGGAAGCGGCCGCGCATCGGTGACCCTTGTCGAACCGCCCCAATTTTCTCATTTTAATGGCCGATCAGCTCACGGCGCGCGCGCTCCCCGCCTATGGAAACCGCGTCGCCAAAACCCCGCACATCGACGCCCTGGCCGCGGCCGGAGTGGTTTTCGATTCGTTCTACTGCAACAGCCCGCTGTGCGCGCCCTCGCGCTTTTCCTTTCTCGCGGGGCGCCAGGTCTCCGCCATCGGCGCCTACGACAATGCCGCGGAGTTTCCGGCGCAGGTGCCCACTTTCGCCCATTATTTGCGCCGTGCCGGATACCACACGGTGCTGAGCGGCAAGATGCATTTCTGCGGGCCCGATCAGCTGCATGGTTTTGAAGCGCGGCTGACCACTGATATCTACCCGGCCGACTTCGGCTGGACGCCGGACTGGTCCCGCCCGCAGGAGCGCCCGAGCTGGTATCACAGCATGGAGTCCGTGACGCAGGCCGGCCCCTGCGCCCGCACCAACCAGATCGATTTCGACGACGAAGTCATCTTCCAAGCGCGCCGCAAGATCTTCGACATGGCGCGCAGCAAGGATCGGCGCCCGTTCTGCATGGTCGCCTCGATGACGCATCCGCACGACCCGTACGCGATTGCGCAACGCTATTGGGATCGCTATGCCGGCGTCGAGATCGATATGCCGCGCGTGACCTCGGCGGCGGTCCAACCGGATCCGCACTCGCTGCGATTGCGCCACGTGTGCGGGCTCGACTCGCAGCCGGTGACTGCGGCGCAAGTGCTTGCTGCGCGCCGCGCCTACTACGGCGCCGTTTCATACGTCGATGACCAGATCGGCGTGCTGCTCGCGGCGATTTCCGATGCGCGCTTCGCCGACGATACCATCGTCGTGCTGCTCGCCGATCACGGCGACATGCTGGGCGAGCGCGGGCTGTGGTACAAAATGAGTTTCTTCGAGCCCGCTTGCCGGATACCGCTGATCGTGCACGCGCCGCGGCGCTTTGCCGCGCGCCGCGTGGCAGAGTCCGCTTCCCTCATCGACATTGCCCCCACCTTGTACGAACTCGCCGGCGGCGCGATCGCCGACTACGCGACACCGCTCGACGGCCGCAGCCTCGCCGCGCAGCTCGCCGGCGCTGCCGGGGCCGCCGGCAGCAATGAAGTCATCGGCGAGTACTTGGCCGAGGGCGCGATCGCGCCGCTGGTGATGATCAGGCGCGAGCGCTACAAATTCGTGCATTCGCCCGCCGATCCCGATCAGCTCTACGATGTGATCGAGGATCCGGACGAGTTGCGAAATCTCGCCCCCTCGCCACGCTTTGCGGCGCGCGTGCGCGAATTTCGCGCCGAGGTCGGCCGGCGCTGGGATCTCAAGGCCCTGCATACGGAAGTGATCGCGAGCCAGCGGCGCCGGCATTTCGTCTACGATGCGCTGCGCGCCGGGCGCCAAACGCCCTGGGACTTCCAGCCGCTGCGCGATGCCAGCCGGCAATATGTGCGCAACGATCAGGAACTCGGGGACTTGGAGGCCAGGGCGCGCTTTCCGGCGGTAGGCGCCTCGAATGTGCCTCAGGGCTCGTCGTCGTAGATGATGATCGACAGCATCCGGATCGGCACCTTGCCCAGTATTTCCGGACCGTGCGGCACCTCGCCGCGAAAACTGAGCGAGTCACCGGGTGCGAGCGGGTAGCTATGGCTGCCGTGCCGATAGGTCAGCGACCCCGTCAGTACATACAGGAACTCGGTACCGGGATGCTGAAAGCCCGGGAACACCTCGCTCTTGTCGGTGAGGGTCACAAGGAACGGTTCGAAGGATTTTTTCGGGCCGCGTTGGGCGGCCAGCAGATGATAAGTGTGGCCGCGGCGGGTGCCGCGCCGCACCACTTCGAGCCCTTGGCCCGCACGCACCCGCTGAGCGCCCTCTTCCTCGCCGCCGACGTCCTGCAACAGCAGCGCCGGCTTCACGCCGAGCGCATCGGCCAGGGCGACCAGTGTTTCCAGACTCGGCGTTACATGACCGGTCTCGAGGCGGCTCAACATGCCGGCGCTGATTCCGGCCCTCGCCGCCACATCGCTCAAGGTCAGGCCCTGGCTTTCCCGCACCCGGCGGGCGACCGCGCCGAGTCGCCGGCCGACGTCGGGCGCCGCGGCCGGCTTCCGGGACGCCGCAGCCCTTATAGGGTTCTTGGGTAAACGCGCCACAGCGGCTCTCTTGGAATTTGCCTCAAACGTTGCCGGCCGAAATCTCAAGCCTTCGCCTCGCTGCGCCAATTTACGCTGTACGCAATTAGTTTGCACTACAGTAACTAGCGTGCTATTTATTTCCGACGGCAGCGCTCAAGGTCCGGTCAAGCCGCGCACTCTCCGGTCGGCTCGGCGGGGACGCCGTGGCCGGTGTCGGACCGGGTCCGATCGGCGCAGCAATTGCCCTGGCCAGCGCCGCTCCTTAACGAATATGATACCGCTCCCTTAAGCCCGCGGTGGCGAGCCCCGCAGCATTGAATCGCTACGATATAGATACCGCCCTCAATACACACCCCAACAGAGGACCATAAGCATGGCGCGCGATCCGAAACACGACATCTTATTTCAGCCGATCAAGATTGGGCCGAAGACGCTTCGCAACCGGTTCTACCAAGTGCCTCATTGCATCGGCGCGGGCTCCGACAAGCCGGGATTCCAGGCCGCTCATCGCTCGCTCAAGGCCGAAGGCGGTTGGGCCGGCATCAACACCGAATACTGCTCCATCCATCCGGAATCGGACGATACCCACCGTCTCTCGGCGCGCATCTGGGACGCCGGCGACGTGCGCAACTTACGCGCCATGACCGACCACATCCATCATTTCGGCGCGCTCGCCGGCGTCGAGCTGTGGTACGGCGCCTAGCACGCGCCGTGCATGGAATCGCGCGCGACACCGCGCGCTCGGATCCAAGCTCGAGGATTGGAACGGCATGGGCACGGCATGGACCTACGCCAAGGACATATCCCAGGATCACGTGGCGATTCGCACCAAAGCCGGCTTGATGGACGTCTCGGGCCTCAAGAAGCTGCACTTGGTGGGTCCGCACGCGTCCGCGGTGCTCAACTACGCGACCACCCGCGATGTGACCAAGATCTATCCGGGCAAATCCGCTTACGCCTGCATGTTGAACGAGGCGGGATATTTCATCGAGGACTGCATCCTGTACCGCACCTCGCCCAATGCGTGGATGGTGGTGCACGGCAGCGGCGCCGGACACGAAACCTTGACCCCTTACGTCGTCGGCCGCAACGCCGCGATGATCGTCGATGACGACCTGCACGATCTGTCGCTGCAGGGGCCCGTCGCCGTCGATTTTCTGGCCAAGCACGTGCCCGGAATTCGCGACCTCAAGTATTTCCATCACATGCCGGCGACACTGTTCGGCCGGCCGGTGACGATTTCGCGCACCGGCTACACCGGCGAGCGCGGCTACGAGATCTTCTGCAGGGGCGAGGACGCCGGACTCGTCTGGGACACCATTTTAAGCGAAGGCAAATCGATGGGCATCATCCCCACCTGCTTCACCACGCTCGATTACCTGCGGGTCGAAAGTTATCTCTTGTTCTATCCGTACGATATGTCCCAGATGTATCCGTTCGAGCGCGACCCGCCGGGCGACAGCCTGTGGGAGCTCGGACTCGATTTCACGGTGAGCCCCGGCAAGAACGATTTTCGCGGCGCCGATGCGCATGCGCGGCTCAAGGGCAAGGAGCGCTTCAAGATTTTCGGGCTGCTGATCGAGGGCAAGGTGGCGGCGGAGATGGGCGATCCGGTCTTTGCCGGCAACAAAAAGGTGGGCGTGGTCACCGGCGCCATGGTCTCAACCTTGACCGGCAAATCGATGGCGATCGCGCGTCTCGACGTGCCGGTCGCGGTGCATGGCACCAAGCTCGAAGTTCGCGGCAAGAGCCTCAAGACCTCGGCAACGGCGCACACGCTGCCGTTCGACGACGTGGATAAGAAGAAGCGTACGGCGGTGGGTTAAGAAGCTCCCAATGCAAACCAAACTCTTGATCAACGGTATCCTGGTGAAGGGCGAAGGAACCCTCGAGCGCGTGCTCGACCCGGCGAGCGGCAAGTGCATTGCCGAAGTGCACGAGGCGAGCCGCGCGCAGCTCGATGCGGCCGTTGCCGCGGCCGAGGTGGCGGGCCTGGGCTGGGCGCAAACGGTGCCGAAGGACCGGGCGGCGCGGCTGCAATACGGCTGCACCTGGATCAACACGCACTTCATGCTGATCAGCGAAATGCCGCACGGCGGCTTCAAGCGCTCAGGCTACGGCAAGGACCTGTCGGTGTACGCGCTAGAGGACTACAGCGTACCGCGGCACGTCATGGTCAAGCTGTAGCGGCGGCCGGCTGTAACAAGAGCCGTTAGAGGACCGGCGGCGGATCGATGGGTCCGAGCACGCGTTCGAGCGAAAGTCCCAGCGACAACAGCTTCGGGTCATCGCCGGGCAGCATGTCGAACTCCAGAGCGACCGGCAGGCGCGCCGCTGTGAGTCCGGCCGGAAGTACCAGCCCCGGCGCACCGCCGCAGCTCGCATGCACAGTATTTCGCAGCATCGCGGTTCGCACCGTCGTCGCTGCGCCCCGCACGGTGATATCGCCCTCCACGCCGACGGACAGCGCCGGCGTCATGGCCGGCGGATAGACGATGGCGGTCAGCCGATGCTCATGGAAAAACTCTCGGACCGCCGCCCGCAAGACCTCGAGCTGCCCGATGGACCGTTGGTAGCGCTCATGCGTGACGGCATTCGCACCGCCCGCCAGAAACAAGGTATCGAAACGCTTTCGCAGAGGGGCCCCGACTTGCGCCAGCAGTTGCTCGAAATCAACTCCTGAGTACTCCCGCAAGTAAGCCTTCTCGGCGGCGACCACTTCGTAGCAAAGAATATCCATCGTAATCGTGAGGTCGGCGTGCAGCGCGGCCGGCAGATCGGCGCGAATGAGCTCGATACCGGCCTCGTGCAATTTCTGCAAGGCGAGCGTTGCGACCCGCTCGAGTTCCTCATCGAGGCCGCTCCAAGCGGTGGATGGCACGCCGAGGCGCACCTGCCGCAATGGGGTCGGCGCCATCGGCATCGAATGGGGCCGCAGCACGGAGTCGAACAGGATCAAATCCTCGACGTTCCGCGCCATCGGCCCCAAGCTGTCGAGGCGCGGCGCGATCGGCATGACGCCGCGCGAAGGATAACGGCCCGTGCTCGGGCGCAGACCCGCAATCCCGCATAGGGCGGCGGGCACGCGGATCGAGCAAGTCGTGTCCTCGCCCACAGCCAACGGCGTCATGCGCGCACTCACCGCAATTGCCGATCCTCCGCTGCTGCCGCCCGGACTGCGGAGCGGATCGTACGGGTTGCGGCAAGCGCCGAAGGCCGTGTTGTTGCCGGTCACCCCAAGCCCGAGCTCGTGCAGATTGGTCTTGCCGAGCAGGATCGCGCCCTCCGACAGAAGCGCCTGAAGGATCGGCGCATTCGCCGCGGGGCGAAAATTGGCGAGCGCCGCCGTACCCGACGTGGTCGGCAGGTCGGCTGAATTGATGCTGTCTTTCAGCGGAATGGGTAGGCCGTGCAGTGCGCCGAGTCTCGCTCCCGTGGCCCGCGCCCGGTCGGCGCCGCGCGCCGCCTCGAGCACCGCGTCCGGCTGTATCGAGATGAACGCATTCAGGACAGCCGAGGCGGAGCAGCGCGCGAGCAACGCGGTCGCATACCCTTCGGCGGTGATCTCGCCTCGGCGCATCGCGCCCGCGGCGGTTACGGCACCAAGCGAACTCAGATCCGTCATTGCCCGATGATAGGCCATTTCCGCAAGGCCCGGCCGGCGGCTCTGAATGAGTGCCGGCAGCTGCGCCGCCGCGGCACCGATGGATTTGCGCATCACCTCGTCTCCTGCGAATCACTCAAGGTCTTTCGGACCGACTATATCGCGCCCCCATCGCGAGACCCACCAGAAGCACCAGCGCCGCGCCGCTCAACAGCGCAGGCAAGCCGTTGCTCGGCCACTTGTCCATAGCGATGCCCCCGAGGCTCGGTCCGATGACCCCGCCCAGGCAATACACGATGACGAACAGCGTATTCGCCGTCGGCAGATCCGCCGCCGCAAACTCGGCGCCCAACAGGGCGATCCCCTGGCTGTAAAAGGCGTAGAGTGTCCCTCCCCAGACGAACAGCAACGGCCACAGCAGCAGCGGCGCACCGAAGAACGGCTGCAGCAGCAGCGGCCCGAGGAAGCTCAGGAGCGCGCAGATCCCGAGCATGAAGCGCCGGCCGAGCCGATCGGCGAGCAGTCCGATCGGCACCTGCAGCACCACGTTGCCCGCCATGAATGCCGCCAGCAGGAGCAGAGCCGTGCGCTCGGGAAACCCCGCCTGCAGCCCATAGAGCGGCAACAGCGTGATGTCCGCCGATTCGACCAATCCGGCCACCAACGCAGCCATCATGACGAACGGGGCAGAGCGCACGGCGCCCGCGAGCGAGCGCAGCGGCACAATCGGCTGCGGCGCGCCTTCCACGCTGCGCAGCAAGATGAGCGGCACCAGCGTCACCACCAAACCGACGGCTCCGACCACGAACGGCTGCCAACCGCGGGTACCGGTGAATTCCAGCAGTATCGGTCCGGCGATGGTGCCGATCGAGAATACCGTGCCATAGATGCCCATGACGGTCCCGCGAGATTCCTCGCCGCTCACCGTGTTCATCCAGATTTCACTGGCGACCCACGATAGTCCGAGCGCGCAGCCGCTCAAGAATCTCAAGAACAGCCAGGAGCCGGCGGTGGGCCATATCGGCATGATCGGCAGAATCAGCGCGGCGATGCCGATACCGGCGATGACGCAGCGTTTCAAGCCGAAGCGGGCGATGACGCGCGGATAAAGCGGCCCGAGCAGGATCACGGCGATCAGGCTCGAGGCGATGACGGCCCCGATCGCAAAGCTGGAGAAGCCGGAGCGGCTCATGGTGAGCGCGATCAGCGGCGGCTGGAAGCCGAAGATCAACCCGACGCCCAAGCTCGAGGAGAACACGGCGGCGAGGGTCAGATGTCGCGAGGCTTGCTTCAAGGGGGACACGATCGATGCATGAGGGTCGCCTTGGGCGGCAAGCGAACCGCCGCGCCTTTTCCGCAACAGAGCGCGCGGTGCTTCAGGTGCCTGCTGTGCAATAGACTTGCGTGTGGGTAAACCCTATGTTACGAATTGATCCTGCAGATCACAAGGGGATCGCCAAGAGGCGCGGCCGGGATGCCAAAGTCCGCCACAAACGCGGGCGCATGCGCCTTTGGGACATATGCTTGGCGCGGCCGTTAGAATTGCTGATCAAGGGAGACTAGTAAATGAAAAAAGCGTTGTGTGCCGCCGACACGGCCGCGTTCCTTGCTTCTTCAATCTTGTCCGCGCTCTTGGGCGCCGCGCTGCTCTGCGGCGCGGCGATGGCCGACCCGGGGGGCCCAGAAAACCCCGCGAAACCGGCCCCTGCAGCCAAAAGCGGAACCGAATTGGAAGAGATCGTGGTCACCGCCGAAAAGCGCGAATCAACTGTACAAGCGACCGCGATCAGCATCACGGCGCTCACCAGTGAAGATTTCAAGCAGGAGAACATCACCACGGTCGAGGATATCGTCGGCAAGGTCCCGGGCATTTCCATACGCACCGCGGGTCCCGGCCAGACCGAGTACGAAATGCGCGGCCTGTCGGCGGCGGGCGGCAGCGCGGCGACCGTGGGCTTCTACCTCGACGAGACGCCGCTGTCCGCCAATGCGGTGGCGCTCAACGGGCGTACCGTCATCGATGCCGACCTCTTCGATCTCAACCACGCCGAAGTGCTGCGCGGCCCGCAGGGCACCCTGTACGGCTCGGGCTCCATGGGCGGCACGATCAAGCTCGTCACCAACCTGCCCAAGTTCGGCACCTGAGAGGCCGCGACCGACTCGACCGTCTCCCAGACCCAGCATGGCTCGACCAATGGCGGCGGCAGCCTCATGCTCAATATGCCGATCGGCGAGATCTCGGCGCTGCGCCTCGTGACTTCCGTGAAATACACCAGCGGCTGGATCGATCGCAACGTGATCGCGCCGCCTAATTTTCCGGCCCCCACCGAGCCCTCCTTTACGCCCTCGGCGCCGGCCAACTGCCAAGCATATTATTGCCTGCGTGGTAATGTAGCGAGCGCCCCCATCTCGCAGACCATCCATGGTTCAAACCTGGAAAAGTTTGGATCGGCGCGCGCGACCTACCTGATCAAGCCCATGGATGCGCTGACGGTCACCGCCACCGGGATGTACCAGGTCATCAACTCGGACGGCTACAACAATTTCCAGGAGCAGGGGGGCGGGGCGGCGATTTACCAGCCCTATAACCAGCCGGAACCCTATCGTGACTACTTCAGGCTGGGAAGCATCAAAGTAGATTATGCGTTGTCGTTCGCCACGCTCACCTCCGCCTCCAGTTACTGGAGCCGCGGTGTCTACCAGTCGACCGACTCGACCGAGGCGCTGCAGAACATCAACAACCTCACACATCTCGTCAATGGCGCCTAAGTTCCGAATTTCATTCAGAACCTGTACGTGGAATACGATCCCACGCACCAGTTCGCCGAGGAAATACGCCTGGTCTCGAGCGGCGACGGACGGCTGCAATGGGTCGGAGGCCTTTACTACGCGAACCTGCATTCCGGCTACATCACCTACAACTAGGCACCCGGCTTTGCCAACGCGCTGACCTGCGGACTGCCCTCGGCGAGCAAACCGGTCGCGGGCTTCTGCCCGGCGTCGAACGTCTCGCCGGCCAACAGCGTGCTGCGGTTTCCCAATCCCTTCCTGCCGCCCTATCCGAGCGCGTACGCGTCCAATCCGAATGGGGTCGTGTTCAATGACAACAACCCCAATGTCTTGAAGCAGTACGCGGTATTCGGCGAGTTCACCTACAAGCTCAAGGAGGATTTGAAGCTCACGGTCAGAACCCGCGTCTATCACTGGCAGAACGATAATTTGGCCAATCAGGCGGGTTTGGGCACCGCCGCCGTGAACCAGGATCACACCATCCAGTATCAGAGCGGCAACGGCAACGCGGTGCTGCCAAAGGTCAATCTCTCCTACGAGCCGACGGCCGATCTCACGTTGTACAGCACGGTCGCGAAGGGCTCGCGGCCCGGCGGATTCAATTTGCCGATCCCGTTGCCGACTCCCCAGGTACTTGCCGTCAATCCGTTTGCGTACAATTGCGCCGCGGGCGCGGTCACGGTGACGAAGCAGCCGTCTTACGCCTCGGACTCGGTATGGAGCGTCGAGGTCGGCGAAAAGGCACGCTTTTTCGATCGGCGCCTCACCGTCAATGCGGACGTCTACTACATCAAGTGGAAGGACATCCAGCAGGTGCTGTCCTTGACCTGCGGCTATCCCTACAACACCAACGCGGGCGATGCGAAGTCCTACGGTCCCGAGCTCGAAGTCTCGGGAGTCATCACCGACGGCTTGACCTTCGATCTGTCCGGCACCTTCACCCAGGCGTACGTGAGCAGTCCGAACGCGACCGCCTTGGCCTCGGGGATCACCCCCGGATCCCGGGTGCTCAGTGTGCCGAGGTACACCGGCGTCGCCTCGCTCAACTATACGAGGGCGATCAACGACCGGCTGAACGGCCTGTTGCACGTGGGCAGTTCCTTGGTTGGCCCGAGCGATGACCAGGCGGCGGTTCGCCAAGAGCTGGCCTCGTATAACCTCGTGGATGCGCGCATGGGCGTCGCCAGCGGCCCCTGGACCGCGGCGCTCTTCGGCACCAACCTGACCAACAAGCAGGCATTCATGACCATCAACAACACCGTATTTGCCTGGCAGACCTACGCGATCACGCGCGTCTCGACCAATCAGCCGCGCACCATCGGCTTGGATTTCGCCTACAAGTGGTGACAAGAAATTCGTGGCCGCCCACGTGATCGTCGATGGTTGACTTAAGGGGGGCACAGGCCCCCCGATTTTCGTAATATGGCGCCCATCAGCCCTGCGGGCGCTGGATAATCCACGAGACGCAGGCCGCTCCAAAGCGGCGCGATCAATCGAGGGAGGGCAAGCCACAGTGACCGTCAATTCCGGCAAGCCGATCGATCAAGACGCCGAACAGCTACGCGCCTTGGGCTATGTATCGCATTTCGACCGATCAATGTCGAAATGGGAGAATTTTTCCTTGGGGTTCACCTACCTCTCGCCGGTGGTCGGCGTGTACACCATTTTCGCGAGCGCCTTCGTGGCCGGCGGACCGCCCATGTGGTGGACCTATATCGGCGTAGGAATCGGCCAGCTCATGGTGTGCCTGATCTTCGGCGAAATCGTCTCACAGTTTCCGATCTCCGGCGGTCTTTATCCCTGGGCGCGCCGCCTGGTGGGAAAGCGCTGGGCCTGGATGGCGGGCTGGGTCTATGGCTGGGCTCTGTGCTGCACCATGGCGGGCGTGGCCACCGGCGTCGCGCCCTATCTCGCGCAATTGTTTGGGCTTCAGAGCACGCCGATGGCGACCACGGCAATTGCGCTCGTCCTCATTGCCATGACCACCGCGCTCAATTTGAGCGGCACGCGCCTGTTGGCGCGGGTTGCAATGTTCGGGTTCGTCTGCGAGCTGGTGGGCGCCATCGTGGTCGGCGGGTATCTGCTCATGTTCGCGCGCCATCAGACGTTGAAGATCCTGGTGGACACCTCGTTCGTGCATACCGAGGGACCCTATTGGCCGGCATTTCTCGCCTCCTCGCTCGCCGCCATGTTCTGCTATTACGGCTTCGAGGCCTGCGGGGACGTCGCCGAAGAAACCCCGGACCCGGGCCGCATGATTCCCAAAGCCATGCGCATGACGATCTATATAGGGGGTGCGGCCGCCATCTGGGTATGTCTCGCCTTCGTGCTGTCGATCTCCGACATCGGCGCCGTGATGTCGGGCAAGGACACCGATCCGATCGTCACGCTGCTTAGGGCCGCGATGGGCGAAGTCGGATTCCGCGCGGTGATCGTGATCGTGCTGGTCTCATTCATATCCTGCCTGTTGAGTTTGCAGGCCGCCGCCAGCCGGCTGATCTTCGCCTACGCGCGCGATCAAATGATCTTCGGCAGCAAATACTTGAGCCGCATGTCCCCGCGCCACCACGTTCCGGCCAACGCGCTCCTCATGATGGGGGCCATACCGGCGGTGATCGCCTTATCGGCGCTGTGGCTGCAGGACGCGATCGCCACCATCATCAGCTTCGCGGCCGTCGGCATCTATATTTCCTTCCAAATGGTGGTGCTGGCCGCGTTGATTGCGCGCGCCATGGGATGGCGGCCCACTGGGTCGTTTAAGCTGGCCGGCTGGGGATGGTCGGTGAACCTGCTCGCGCTCGCCTACGGCGTCGGTGCGATCATTAACATTCTGTGGCCGCGCAGTCCGAACGACCCGTGGTACGTCAACTACGGCATGTTGGTAACTACCGTAGGCGTCGTGCTGATCGGCGGCATCTACATGCTCATGGCCCGGCCCTACGAGCACGGCCAGGCGCCGGCGGGAGACGCGCATCGATTGGGCCACGCACAGGCGTCCCCGGGTGCGGCCATCGAAACGATCGGGTGAGAATGGGGTCGCCGCCGCTTCTTACGGATAGGGGCCCGCGGTCGCGTCATTGCCCCCATCGACGCTCAAATTCGTGCCGGTGACGTAGCTCGCGAGGTCCGAGGCCAGGAAATGCACGCAACGCGCGACTTCGCTCGGGTGGGCCAAACGCCGCATGGGAATTCCGGCGGCGAGTTCGCGCAGATTCGCGGCGACATCGCCGCCCCGCTTGGCGAGGATCTCATCGACCATGCGGGTGTGGATCTCTCCGGGACACACCGAGTTGACGCGGATATTGTCGGGCGCGTGATCGAGCGCCATGCAGCGCGTGATCTGCACCACCGCGCCCTTGCTGGCGCAATACGCCACGTGATTCGGCTCGCCGTTCAACCCCCATTCCGAGGCGACGTTGACGATGGCGCCTCTGCCCGCGAGTTTCATGTGCTTGACCGCCGCCCGGCTCAAGTAAAAAAGAGCATTCACGTTCACCGCCATGGTGTCGAGCCACTGCTCGTCGCTGGTCTCGAGGGCGTTCGCGGTGTATAGAATCCCCGCATTGTTGACGAGCACATCGAGCCCGCCCAGACGCTCGATCGTGTCGGCAACCAGCCGATCGCAGGCACCGGCGGCGCGCAAATCCGCCGCGCTGAACAGAGCCCTTCCGCCCGCCGCGGCGATCGATTCCACCACCGATCGGCCTCTGGCAGCATGGCGGCCGCTCACCATGACCGCGGCGCCGGACTCCGCGAAGACGCGTGCGCACGCCTCGCCGATGCCGCTGGTCGACCCGGTGACGAGAACCACTTTTCCGGCAAAGCTCATATCGGCACACTCCGCTTGGACGGGCTCGCTAGCGCCCCTCGGGCATCAGTATAGTCATCGGCAGCGCGCGGCGGACGGCGCCCGCGCAGCTGAACCAGGCGATGTGGGACGCTCATCGTCTGGCGCGCGAATTCGATGGCCCGCATCCCGCCTACCCGCTACCCTGGATCCGCGAACGTCAATTATGGGGTGGCGCGACCATCCCCAAATTGGGCGACCCGCGGGTGCGCGTGGAGCCCACCTGACGCATGCGGCGGATTGACGGCGCGGCGGATAACGATGAATAACGGCTGAAGAAGGTACACCTGATGGTCCAAACCAACTCGACGACGGCAACCCCCGGCACGAACGAACTCAGCCGTTCGCTCAAAGGCCGCCACCTGACGATGATATCGATCGGCGGCATCATCGGTGCGGGACTGTTCGTGAGCTCGAGCACCTCGATCATCGCCGGCGGCCCCGCGAGTTTCATCAGCTACGCCATTTGCGGCTTGCTGATACTGCTGGTGATGCGCATGTTGGGGGAAATGGCCACGGCGCTGCCGAAGGTGCGCTCCTTCACCGAGTTCGCCCGCGCCGGCTTGGGCGATGGCGCCGGGTTCGTCGTCGGCTGGCTGTACTGGTATTTTTGGGTGCTGGTGGTTCCGGTGGAGGCCATTGCCGGCGCGAAGATCCTGCAGCTGTGGCTGCCGCTGTCGCCGCTGCAAATCGGCATAGGGCTGATGACGATCATGACCTGCGTCAATCTCATGTCCGCACGCTCCTATGCCGAATTCGAGTTTTGGTTCGCCTCGATCAAGGTGGCCGCCATCCTGGTGTTCATTGCCATCGCCGGCTCGTACGCGTTCGGTTTTCGCGCCCCGCACGGCGCGACCTTCGGTAATCTCGTCGATCATGGCGGCTTTACGCCGCACGGTTGGATCGCGGTGCTCGCGGCCGTGCCCACCGTGTTCTTTGCCATGACGGGTGCGGAAATCACCACCATCGCGGCGGCGGAGTCGACGCAGCCCGGCCGGGCGGTCGCCCGTATGAGCACCCAGGTGATCTGGCGCATTTTAATTTTCTATGTGGGCTCGGTGTTCCTGATCGTGTCGGTGACCCCCTGGATCACGGTGCGCTCCGGAGAGTCACCGTTCACCCTGGCGCTCAACACCATGCACGTGCCTTGGGCCGGCGCGATCATGAGCGTCATCATCCTGACCGCCGTTCTGTCCTGCTTGAATTCGGCGTTCTACGTGAGTTCGCGGGTGCTGTTCATCCTGGCGGATCGCGGCGATGCGCCCCAGTCGCTGGTCAAGTTGAACAAGCGACGCGTGCCGGTGGCCTCCGTGCTGATGGGTTCGGTGGCCGGCTTTCTCGGCATCATTGCGGCCACCGAGGCGCCGCAGGTGGTCTTCGATTTCCTGGTCAGCTCCTCCGGCGCGCTGATCGTGTTCGTCTACATGACGATCGCGGTGGCGCAGATCCGCTTAAGGCTGCGCCGCGAACGAACCGGTGAACCGGTGCCCGCGGTGACGATGTGGCTGTTCCCCTGGTTGAGCTACGCGGCCATCGCCGGCATGGGGGCCGTGATGATCGCCATGGCGTTCACCCCCGCCTTGCAGCAGGATTTCAAGGCCAGTTGTCTCACCCTGGGGTTGGCGATTGCCGCATACTTGATCGCCAGGCGCCTGCGCCAGCCTCGAGATGCGCCCTATCCGGTCACCTGAGCGGCGCACAGAACTTGCGCGAAAAGGAGAAGATGCCATGCCGATCGAACGTCTGCACACGGGCCCACGAATGTCCCAAGTCGTGATCCACAACAATACCGTGTACCTCGCCGGTCAAGTGGCAACCAATGCGGCGGCCAAGAGCGTCGCCGAACAGACCAAGGATATCTTGGCGATCATCGATACCCTGCTGGCGGAAGCGAAAACCGACAAAAGCCAGCTTATTTCGGCCACCATTTGGCTCACCGACATGGCGACTTTTGCCCAAATGAACCAAGTCTGGGACCGGTGGGTGAAGCCGGGCGCCGCGCCGACGCGGGCGACCGTCGAGAGCGCCCAATTGGCGGCGCCCGAGTACAAGATCGAAATAGCCGTGATCGCCGCCCAGTCTTGAGGCTGCCGGTCCGATTACCGCCGGTAGACCAGCGGAAAATCGCACTCCGATTGGGATGACTGACTCGGGCGCGATGGCGCAGCCGCGGGTTCGAGATGCGAGCGTAGAATTGATAGACTCAGGGCAGGATTCCAAACCGGAGTAGCCGCATGAAACCGCCAGTCAGTACAATCATGTTCGCGTTATGTATGGGCACGGCCTTGACCTTCGGGACGATCGCCGTTGGCGCCGAGAAAATCCCCGCTTCGTCGATCCCTGCTGAGTACCTGGTGCAGCCGGCGAGCCTCGCCGCAACCCTGCAGTCAACGTCGGGGCCGCCGCCGCTCGTCCTGCAGGTCGGCTTCCGCAAACTCTTCGATGAAGCGCATATCGTTGCCGCCGAGTACGTGGGCGAAGCTGACGAGAGCGAGGGCCTTGCTGCGCTGCGAGAGCGCGTCGCCAAGCTGCCAAAGGATTCCGCCATCGTCATCTACTGCGGCTGCTGCCCGTGGAAGAAGTGCCCGAATATGGGTGCCGCCTTTGCGGCGCTGCAGAAGCTCGGCTTTCTCAATGTCAAAGCCTTGTACATCGCCAAAGATTTCGGCACTGACTGGATTGACAAGGGCTATCCAGTGACCAAAGGCGGGTAAGCTCATGCCGCGACTGCGGCGTGTACTCGGCGCGGCTGCGATCTGCGCCTGCCTCTCGATGCGGATATTGGCCGCCGGCGGGGCAGCAGAGCCGGCCGGGCGGCTGAACAGCATCGCACCGGATTTCACGCGCACCGACCTGTCGGGCCGGCCGCTGCGACTTGACCAATTCAGGGGCAGGGTCGTACTGCTGAACTTCTGGGCGACCTGGTGCGCCCCCTGTATCGAAGAGATTCCGGTCTTCTCGCGCTGGCAACGCCGATACGGGGCCGCTGGGCTACAGGTCATCGGCGTATCGATGGATGACGATGAAGCCGCCGTCAAACGCTTTCTCGCGAAGCATGGTGTTCCCTACCCGATCCTGATGGGGGACGCGAAACTCGGCGAATCGTTCGGTGGGGTTTATGGACTGCCGCAGAGTTTTCTGATCGATACGCAGGGCAGGATCGTGTTTCGCAACGTCGGCGAACTTGATCTCGAGGCACTGCGGTCGCAGATCGAAGGCCTGATCGGTATCCACTGAGACAGCGATCGGGCCCAGACTCGAAGCATGATGCAAAACATCGACCCCTACGACCTCCGGCGTTTCTGCGACGCTCAACGTGGTGTTTACGAGCAAGTTCAGCACGAGCTTCTCGCCGGCCGTAAGCAGAGCCATTGGATGTGGTTCATCTTCCCGCAAATCAAGGGGCTTGGGCACAGTGCGATGGCTCAGATGTACGCCATATCGTCGGTAGCCGAAGCCAAGGCGTATCTGTATCACCCGTTGCTCGGACCCAGGCTCCGCGCTTGCACACAACGGGTGACGAATTTGAACGGCCTATCGATCGAGGAGATCTTCGGTCATCCCGATTGCCGTAAGTTGGTTCTGGTGCAATGCGGGATTCTGCGGACGCAGTTAGGCCATCGCGCGATTCGCGACACTTCTAGCGAGAGCCATCGCCCATTCATCCTTGCGGGAC
>Ga0207927_1000133_pt1 | contig 29713 bp, 30 predicted proteins | sample NGESurdeep072012_2_FD_184456 | JGI IMG/M metagenome (GOLD analysis project Ga0207927, IMG submission 184456) | Arctic peat soil microbial communities from Barrow, Alaska - NGEE Surface sample 210-2 deep-072012 (SPAdes) | ecosystem: Environmental > Terrestrial > Soil > Wetlands > Peat ... | reverse complement strand
TCGCCGCCGGCGAGCAGCTCGGCTCCCTCCTCGCGACCGGAGTCGATGTAGCTCATCACGCGGTCGCGCTGCTCCGCCGAGACGAGCGGTCCGAGCTGCGTCGAAGGATCGAGGCCCGGGCCGAGCCGCGCGCCGGCGGCCCGGCGCGCCAGCGCGTCCATCACCTCGTCGAAGCGATCGGCCGGCACGAACAGGCGCGAGCCGGCGTTACAGGCCTGGCCCGAGTTGAAGTAGATCGCCTGATAGGAGCCCTTGACGGCCGCGTCGATGTCGGCGTCGGGCAGGATGATGTTGGGCGACTTCCCTCCCAACTCGAGCGTCACCCGTCTGAGCGCCCGCCCGGCCTTGGCGCCGATCTCGCGCCCGACGGACGTCGAGCCGGTGAAGGCGATCTTCTCGACCCCCGGACAGTCGACCAGTGCAGCGCCGGTCTCGCCGTCGCCGCTCAGCACGTTGAGCACGCCCGGCGGGAAGCCGACCTCGAGCGCAAGCTCGCCGAGTCGCAGCGCGCTGAGAGGCGTCTGCTCGGCCGGCTTCAGGACGCTCGTGCAGCCAGCCGCGAGGGCCGGCCCGAGCTTCCATGCGGCCATCAGCAGCGGGAAGTTCCAGGGGATGATCTGGGCGCACACGCCGACCGGCTCGCGGCGGGTGTAGCAGAGCGTGTTCGGCGCGGTCACCGGCATCACACCGCCCTCGATCTTGGTCGGCCAGCCGGCGAAATAGCGCAGGTGGGCGGCCGCGCCGTGCACGTCGACGGCCAGCGCCAGCCCGACCGGCTTGCCGTTGTCGAGCGACTCGATCTGGGCGAGCTCCTCGGCGTGCTCGTCGATTGCCTGAGCAAGCGCACGCATCAGCGCCTCGCGCCCCGATGGCGCGAGCGCCGCCCACGGGCCGTCATCGAACGCGGCGCGCGCGGCCGCGACAGCGCGCGCGGCGTCCTCGGCCCCGCCGAGCGCGACGTGGGCGACCTCGCGGCCGGTCGCCGGGTCGAGCGTCGCGAACGTCCGCCCGTCGGCCGCCTCCGGGCGCTCGGAGCCGATCAGCAAGCGATGGGCGGCGCCACCGAGGAAGCTTCGTGCGGCCTCCCCGAGACCGTCGGGGAGGGCGTCCGTGGGAACTGCGCTCATGCGGGCAGCCTACCTAGCGACACGCCCGCGAACCCGTATGCTGCGCCCGTGCCCGAACCCTCCAAGGCGGTATTGGTCACGGGATGCTCATCGGGCATCGGGCGGGCCACGGCGCTGCGACTGCTCGGCGCCGGCTGGAACGTCTATGCGACCGCCCGGCGGCCCGAGGCGATCTCCGAGCTCGCCGATGCCGGCTGCCACACGCTCGCGCTCGACGTGACCGACGAGGCCTCGATGCAGGCGGCCGTCGCCGAGATCGAGGCCGCCGAGGGTGCCGTGGGCGTGCTGATCAACAACGCCGGCTACAGCCAGAGCGGGGCGATCGAGACCGTCCCGATGGACGCCGTCCGCCGCCAGTTCGAGACCAACGTCTTCGGGCTCGTGCGCCTCACCCAACTCGTGCTTCCGAAGATGCGCGCGCAGCGCTGGGGCAAGATCGTCAACCTCGGCTCGATGGGCGGGCGCCTGTCATTCCCCGGCGGCGGGCACTATCACGCGACCAAGTATGCGCTCGAGGCGATCTCCGATGCGCTGCGTTTCGAGCTGCGCGGCTTCGGCATCGACGTCGTCCTGCTCGAGCCCGGCCTCATCACGACGGAGTTCGGCGATACGGCGACCGCCAGCATGGGCGCGGTCGAGGGCTCCTCCGAGGACCCCTACGCCACGTTCAACGCAACCGTCGGCGCGGTCACCAAGGGCGTCTACGACGGCCCCATGAAGATCCTCGGCGCGGGGCCGGCCCGCGTCGCCAAGGTGATCGAGCGCGCGATCACGCGCTCGCGGCCCCCGGCGCGGATTACGATAACCCCGTCGGCCAAGCTGACGATCGCCGCCCGGCGACTGCTCGGCGACCGGGCATGGGACGCGGCGATGCGCCGCCAGTACCCTCAGCCCGGCTGAGCGACGGGGCCGCGCGCGAGCGACTCGACATCGCCGCGAGGACTGGACGAATGGGCCGTGCGAGGCGCCCCGGGCGCTCGCGCGCAGCTAGGCGGTGACGGGGATTCGGGCGGCCGGGCGGCCGACCTCGAAGCCCTGGGCGTAGTCGACGCCGTAGCTGCGCAGCATGCTCATGGTCGGCTCGTCGCCGACGAACTCGGCGATCGTCTCCCTCCCCATGCCCCGGACGACGCCCGCGAGCGCGCGCACGACGAGCTGATCAGTTCGCGAGACGGGCAGGCGGCGGATGAAGTCGCCGTCGATCTTGAGCTGGCTGAAGGGCAGATGCTTGAGGTACTGGAAGGATCCGAAACCGGCGCCGAAGTCGTCGAGCGCCACGTGGCAGCCGAGGCTCAGCAGCCCGGCGCAGAACGCTCTCGCGCTCTCCATGTCGGAGATCGCCGCCGTCTCGGTCAGCTCGATCACGAGGCGGGCCGGGTCGACGTCGTTGAGGGCCAGCCGGTGCTCGATGTGCCGGAGCATCCCTGGGTCGGTGACCGATACGGCCGACACGTTCATCGCAATCCTCACGTTGCGCAGGCGATGCTCCCGGCCGAGCATCTCGGTGACCTTGGCGAGGACCATGCGATCGATCTCGCAGATCAGCCCGTAGCGCTCGGCCGCCGGGAGGAAGCTCCCGGGCGCGACGAGCGCGCCTGCGGGTTCGTCGGCCAGGCGCAGGAGCGCCTCGTGGTGGGAGACGCTGCCGTCGGAGAGCGAGACGATCGGCTGGAAGTGCAGGACGAACATGTCTTCGGCGAGCGCGCGCCGCAGGCGCGAGAGCCACGGGCGTCGGTGCAGCCCGGCCGGGGAGAGGAAGCCTTCGCTCAGCGCCCGTGCCCCGACCGGACCGCGATAGCGGCTGATCCGAGGCGGCGTGGCCGCCCCGAGCAGCAGGCGCGGCGTGGCGCGGGTGGTCGTCGAGCTGTGCATGTGAGCGTCTACTTCGACGGCGCGTGCGCCGTACCTGCGGGGCACAGGGGCGCCCGCGGCTCTCTCCCGAGCGCCCCGGCACCTCCCCGGTCGCGGCTCAGCGCCGCCGCGGACGCGAGTACGGCCGGCGCGCGCGGTCTGAGACGACGAGGAGCAGCGCGACGAGCACGAAGTTCATGACAATCGACGAGCCGCCGTAGGCGACGAACGGCAGCGTCACCCCCGTCAGCGGTATCACGCGCGTGACGCCGCCCACGATCACGAAGACCTGGATCGCGACGATGAACGAGAGGCCCGTCGCGAGCAGCTTGGAGAACGAGTCGCGCGCCAGCACCGCCGTCTTGAGGCCGCGCGCGACGAGCAGCAGGTAGACGAGCAGCAGGGCCGTCGCGCCGACGAGCCCGAGCTCGTTGACGATGACCGCGTAGATCATGTCGCTTTCCGGCACCGGCAGGATCGACGGGCCGTGGTGGGCGGCGCGCAGCAGCGACTGGTCGAAGCCGGTGCCGAGCAGCCCGCCGTCGGCCTGCGCGAACAGGGACTGCGCGAGCTGGTAGCTGCCGCCGAAGGACTTGAAGTAGAGGGTGCGGTCGAAGGGGTGTTCCCAGGCGAGCACGCGCGCATGGACGTGGCTGACGTGCCCGGCCAGGAACCATGCCCCGAGCGCGAACAGGATGAGGCCGATGAGGGGGAACGAGAGCCGTCCCGTGGCGACGTAGAGGAGCGCCAGGAAGGCGCCGTAGAACATCAGTGAGGTGCCGAGCTCGCGGGTGAGCAGCAGCGTCGCCATCGAGGCGCCCCACACGATCAGCATCGGGCCGAACTGCTTCATCGGCGGGATCGTCACGCCGAGCACCCGCCGGCCGGCCGTGACGAGGATCTGGCGGTTGTCGCGGAGGTAGCTGGCGAGGAAGATCACGATCGCGATCTTGGCGAGCTCCGCCGGCTGGAAGGAGACTTTGCCGACGTGGATGTCGAGGTAGGCGCCGTTGACCTGACCGCCGATGCCCGGCAGACGCGGCAGCACCGTGATGCCGATCCCGACGGCGGCGATCGTGTAGCGGTAGCGCTCGAGTACGCCGACGCCGCCCTCGCGCAGCACGAGGATCGTCGCCGCGAACAGGATCAGGCCGAGGACCATCCACTGGGCCTGCTGGCGCGCCAGCACGGGGTCGATCCGGTAGACCATCACGATCCCGAAGCTCGACAGGACGGCGGTCAGCGGGAAGATGTAGGGGTCGGCGTGCGGGAGCGCGTAGCGGATCACGACGTGGGCGGCGAGGCACAGGGCCAGGAACAGGGCGCCATAGGCGAGCGAGACGCTCGAGGCGTGGTTGAGCGTCAGGTTGGTCGACGCCCGCGACGTGTCGTTCTGGGACTGGATGAAGATCGCCGTGAAGCCGCCCGTGACGAGCAGCGCCGAGGGCACCAGGCCGAGAAGCTCGCGATTTCGTGAGCTGAGCACGGCATCGAGCGTACCCGCAGATCCGGCGCGTGGCCTCCGATACGACCGCTAACCTTCTTTGCGAACGCGCCGCCGGGGGGTGGTGTGTGCCTGTCTACCGCCATATGAGCGACTTCGCGCCGATAGCCCATGCCTGACGAGCGCCCGCCCCTGCTCTGGTGGAGCATGTGGAAGCGATTCCTGATCGCGGGCTCGCTGATCGTCGTCCTCAGCGGCGCCGCGACGGCGGTCGTCGCGCTCAACACGGCCAGCAGCCTGGCGCATGACATCTTCTCCAAGCTCAACCAGGTCAAGGCCCCCAAGGGCCTCGTGACGCACGAATACAACGGCGGACCCGAGACCTATCTGGTCCTCGGCTCCGACCGCCGCGCCGCCTCCAAGGACTCGCTCGACCGCACCGACCCGCCCCACAGCGACACGATCCTGCTGGTCCGCTTCGACCCCGAACAGGGCCAGACCTCGGTGCTCTCGATCCCCCGCGACCTGCTCGTGAACATCAAAAGCGACAAGGGCCAGTACTACCCGCAGCAGAAGATCAACGCCGCCTACACCTATGGCGCGATGCTCGGAGGGACGCGAGGCTCGATGGTGCTGGCGGCCGAGACGATCGAGAGAGAAGTCTTCCCCGGCCTGAAGCTCAACGGCATCGTCGACGTCAACTTCGGCGGCTTCATCAAGGTCGTCGACGCGCTCGGCTGCGTGTACATCAACGTGGACCACCGCTATCTGCACGTGCAGGGCGAAGAAGCCGAAAACTACTCGGAAATCAACCTCCAGCCGGGCTACCAGAAGCTCTGTTACAACAACGCGCTCAGCTACGTACGCTACCGCCACCACGACTCCGACTTCGTCCGCGTGGCGCGCCAGCAGGACTTCCTGCGCAACCTGCGCGAGCAGATCTCCCCCGAAAACGCGATCGGGCAGCTCGACTCGGTCGCCAAAGCGGTCGGCCGGGCGATCGTGACGGCAGGCTTCAGCTCCTCGGCCGGCCAGCTGCTGGAGCTGGCAAAGCTCGTCGGCTTCTCCCAGTCAAAGCCGCTGCGCCAGGTCAAGTTCCGGGTCGCCAACGGCAACTTGATGATCGCCGGCGGCTCGTATGTGACGAGCACCCCGGAACTCGAGGCGGCCACCCTCAACGACTTTCTCTACGGCCAGCAGCACGTGACCCCGCCGCCGCCGAGCCGCCCCGCGCCCAAGCCCGGCAAGGGCCACGCCCACGGCCACTCCTCCAGCGGGCCCACGATCGCCTCGCTGGGCCTCACCCACTCCTCCAGCACCGGCCAGGACGAACTCGTCAAAGCGGCGGTCAGCGTCCCCTTCCGCGTCCTCTACCCGTCGCTGCAGACGGGCGTCGCGACCCAGCAGCCGGTCCGCGCCTACGTGCTGCGCGACAGCGCCAACCACCTCCGCCACGCCTATGTGGTGCCCTTCCAGCAAAACGGCCTGGGCGGCTACTACGACTTCCAGGGCACTGACTGGCTCAACCCGCCGCTCGTCGCGCACCCGAGCGAAACCCGCAAGATCGGCTCGGTCGCCTACCGCATCTTCGCCGACGGCAGCCACATCCACACGGTCGCGTGGCGCCAGGGCAACGTCCTGTACTGGGTCACCAACACGCTACTCGAGGATCTGAGCAACGAGCAGATGCTGGCGATCGCCCGCTCGGCCCTGCCACTGCACTAATCGGTGGCGCGACCTGAGTCGAGCGCGGCGTTGACGAGCGCGTCGGCGTCGGCGTTCTCGTCACGGGGAACGGTCCTGATCGACCACCGCTCGAAGCCGCGGAGGGCCTCAATCGCCTCGAGGTAGAGCGGGCGCATGGCCTCGTGCTTGACCTTGTAGATGCCGCCGACCTGCTTGGCGATCAGCTCGGAGTCCCCCACGACCTCGACCTCCGTGGCGCCCAGCTCCGCCGCGCGGGCGAGCCCGAGCAGCAGGGCCCGGTACTCGGCGACGTTGTTGGTGGCGCGGCCGAGCAGCTGCGAGTGTTCGCCGAGGACGGCGCCGTCGGGCGCGCTGATGACGCATGCGCCAGCGGCGGGACCCGGGTTGCCGCGGGCGCCGCCGTCGACGTGGACGATGACCTTCATCGCGGCCGGATCATGCAGGAGAAGGCGCGGCGGTGCGTTCTAGGCGCGACCGCTGGCGAGCGGCAGCATGTCTCCGGGCACGCGTGCCCGGCGCCTGTCACGCACGATCCGCCGCTGCGACTCGGGCGCAGCCGAGTGGCCGTGACGGGCGCGGCGGTCGAACTCACGCCGGTCGACGATGACCGTGACGTTCTCGTCGCCCTTGTAGTGCTCGACGAGTTTCGGGTAGAGCTCATCGGCGAGCGGCTTGGGTACGACGCAGTAGATCATCCTGCGATCGATTCTACTCCCCGCCCGCCAATAAGCAAGGGATGCGAGACAGCCCGTCAGGCGACGGTCAACGCGATCGCGCCGGACTCGCCGGCGTGCGCGTTGGCCTCGCGCTCCTCGGGTGCGAGCTCGGAGAGCTCGGTCCCCTGCGTGAGCGCCCGGGCCTCGGCGAGCGCCTCGCTGAGGTCGACCTCGTAGCGGTACCAGCACAGCTCCCACGCGACCACGATCCGCACGACGCTCTCGAGGTGTTCGGCTGAGCGGACGTTGACGACGGGCACGCCGAGCGAGCGCGCGACGCCGGCGACGCGGCGGGGGTACTCGCTCGCGTTGAAGACCTCGACAGCGAGGTCGAGGTAGGACGCGGGTGCTTGGACCGCCTCCTCGGCGTAGCCGTTCTCGTCGGCATCGATGCCCGGCACGCTCGCGGCCACCGGGCGCGCACGGGCCGGCGGGGCGCCGTCGGCGTCGTAGCCGTCGAGGAAGTCATAGGAGGGCGCGGGGCGCCCGTCGGCGGGGCTCTCGCCGTCAGACTCGGGGGCACCGGGTGGACGACCGACCTGGCGGAGGCGCTCGAAGAAGCTGCGTCCCCGCCGCGGGCGCATCGGCGGGAGGCTGACCGACTGGCTGTCGCGCTCGCGCATCCAGCCCTCGTGGGCGGCGCGCGGAGCGCACAGCTCGCAGACCGTCCGGCGGCGGCCGGCCGCCAGGAAGATGTCGTGGTGCTCGCCGCGCAGCAGGCGCCGCTCACACACGTCGCAGGCGACGTCGGGCTGGGATGTGACGATCGTGCGCGTTGTCATCAGGCCTATGAGGGTAGCCGGACGCAGACGCGGGCGCGGCCCGGGCGGCTCAGGCGTGGGCCGTCGCCTGCTCGGTGCCGGTGCTGTCGAGGAGCTTGCGGGCGAGGTGGTCGGGCACCTCCTCATAGCGCAGGAACTCGAGTGTGTAGTCGCCCTGTCCGGCCGTGATCGAGCGCAGATCGGGGGCGTAGGTGAGCATCTCGGACATCGGCACCTCGGCGTGAATCTCGGTCATGGCGCCGGTCGGCTCCATCCCCTGCGGGCGCCCGCGCCGGCCGTTGAGATCCCCGATCACGTCGCCGACGTGGGCCTCGGGCACCGACAGGGTGACGAGCATGACCGGCTCCAGGAGCACGGGGTCGGCCAGCTCGAGCGCCTTGCGCATCGCCTGCATGCCGGCGAGCTTGAAGGCGATCTCGGAGGAGTCGACCGAATGGTGGGCGCCGTCGCGCAGGCGAACGCGGACGCCCTGGACCGGGTAGCCGGCGAGCACGCCCGCGCTCATCGCCTCGCGCACGCCCTTCTCGACCGCCGGGATGAACGAACTGGGGATCACGCCGCCCTTGATCTCGTTGAGGAACTGGAAGCCGTCGGCGCTCGGCGAGTCGCGCAGCGGCTCGATCTCGATCCGGCAATCCCCGAACTGGCCGCGCCCGCCCGACTGCTTCTTGTGGCGGCCGTGGGCGGCGGACGGGCGGCGGATCGTCTCGCGGTAGGGCACCCGGGGCGGCTGGAGCGAGACCTCGACGCCGAAGCGCTCGCGCAGACGGTCGACGATCACCTCGACGTGGACCTGGGAGAGGCCGGCGATGATCTGCTCGCCGGTCTGCGGGTCGCGGTGCAGATCGATCGTCGGGTCCTCCTCCTGGAGGCGGCGCAGCGAAGCGAGGACCTTCTCCTCATCGCCCCTGCTGCGGGGCTCGACCGCGAAGGCCATCACGGGCGCGGGCAGCGCCAGGCGCGGCATCTCGATCGGCTCGTCGCGCGAGGCCAGCCAGTCGCCGGCGCGGGTCTCCTTGAGCTTGGCGACCGCGCCGATGTCGCCCGGCCCGAACTCCTGCACGTGCTCGATCTCCTTGCCGGCGAACACGAGTAGCTGGCCGATCCGCTCGCGGTGATGGGAGTGCGTGTTGAGGACGTGGCTGTCGGCGTGAAGGCAGCCCTGGTAGATCCGCATCAGGTTGATGCGCCCCGCGAACGGGTCGGCGCGGGTCTTGAACACGTAGGCGAACAGCTCGCGGTCCTCGACCGCCTCGAGCTCGATCTCCCCGACCTGCAGGGCGCCGTGCTTGACCGGGGAGGGCAGGTCCTCGACGATCGCGTCGAGCAGGCGGGCGGTGCCGAGGTTGCGCGTGGCGCAGCCGCACACGACGGGGAAGATCTTGCCGTGGTTGGTCCCCTCCTTGAGCGCGTCGACGATCTCCTGGTGGGAGATCTCGCCGTCGTCGAGGTAACGCTCCATCAGCGTGTCGGAGACTTCGCACACCTCGTCCATCAGCTTCTCGCGGTGCTCCTCGGCGCGCTCGAGCCACTCCTGCGGGATCGGCACCTCGCTCCAGCCGCCCCGCTCGGGCGAGTCCTGGCGAAGGGCCTTCATATCCACGAGGTCGATCACGCCCTCCAGACCATGCTCGGAGCCCATCGGGATCTCGGTCGCGACGACGTGGGCTCCGAAGGCCGCCTTGAGCTGCTCGAGCGTGCGGAAGAAGTCGGCGCGCTCTCGGTCGAGCATGTTCACGAACAGCATCCGTGCGATGTCCAGCTCGGCGGCACGGGCCCACAGGCGGGCGGTCGAGACCTCGACGCCCATCACGGCGTTGACGACGAAGACGGCCGACTCGCACACGCGCAGCGCGCCGAGCGCATCGGCCACGAAGCTCGGCTCGCCGGGAGCGTCGAGAAGATTGATCTTGCGCCCGCGCCAACCGAACGAGCTGAGCGTCATCGAGATCGACATCTGCCGTGCCTGCTCGTCGGGGTCGGAGTCCGACACGGTGCTCCCGGCCGGGACCGACCCGAGCCTGTTGGTCGCGCCGGCCTCGAACAGCAGCGACTCGTGAAGCGAGGTCTTACCGGCCCCGCGATGGCCGACCAGGACGACGTTGCGGATCCGGTCCGCGGGCGGGCGATTTCCATTCTCACGCATGGCTGCCTCCCTTTCTGGCTGTCGGGCAACCATACCGCCGTGCTGCTGAGCACGCCAGGGGTGCCGCGAAGGCGCTCGGCGGATGTTGGCGGCGAGCACCGTTGCGAAGCCAATAGTCATCGACCTCGACGGCGAAGGCCACGTCGTCGGCTTCGAGTTCCTCGACGCATCAGAGATGCTCCCGGCGAGGCTGCTCGACGAGTTCCGGTAGGTCTGCTGAGCTCGTTCGGCGGGCGCATGCGCCCGCCGCTCCTCGGCGCATGCGCCGAGGAGACGGTCGTGCATGCACGACCGTCTCCATGACACGACGGCCTGGCGGAGATGAATCACGCTTCTGACGTTCGTTGACCAAGCGAGCCAAGGACGCAGGGAGGGTGGCCTGCTGCGCAGGCGAGCGACCGAGGACGCCGACCGATCGAAGATCGGCCAGCGCCGCGTCAACGGGCGTCAGGACTCGAAGGACTCCTCCTGCATGCGCGAGCGCAGGCGCAGGACGGCCTTGGTGTGCATCTGCGAGACGCGCGACTCGGTCACGCCGAGCACCTCGCCGATCTCGCGGAGGGTCAGGTTCTCGTAGTAGTAGAGGGCGATCACGAGCTTCTCGCGCTCGGGCAGCTTGGCGATCGAGTCGGCGATCCGGTCCTTGAGGTCACCCAGGTCGAGTGCCTTGGCGGGGTCGGGCGCGCCGGGGTCCTCGATCGTGTCCATCAGCGACACCTGATCGCCGCTGGAGTCAGACACGCTCCACAGCTCGTCGAGGGCGACGATCGATGAGTGCGAGATGGCCAGCAGCGACTCGTTGAGTTCCTCGACCGTGATGCCCATCTCGGCCGCGATCTCGGCGTCGGTCGGAGCCCGCTGGAGGATGTGCTCGAGCTTGGCGTTCGCGCGCTCGACCTCGCGCGCGCGGGCGCGCACGCTGCGCGGGACCCAGTCGAGGGAGCGGAGCTCGTCGATGATCGCGCCCTTGATCCGCATGATCGCGTAGGTCTCGAACTTGATGTCGCGCGAGAGGTCGAAGCGCTCGATCGCCGAGATCAGCCCGACGAGGCCGTATGAGATGAGGTCGGCCTCCTCCACATGGGGAGGCAGCCCGGCGGCAGTCCGGCCGGCGACATACTTGACCAGCGGCGAGTAGGCGAGAACCAGCCGCTCGCGGACGCGGGTGTCTCCATCGTTCTTATACCGCCGCCACAGTTCGCGCAGCTCGATCGGTTTGACGTTCGTCTCCAGGGTTCCTTCCCCCTGCTCAGGCCCGAGGGTGACTGCGCGCGTAGGCGCTTCGAAGCCTGGCGGACTCTACCCGAGTGTAAATCTGGGTGCTCGACACGCTGGCGTGGCCGAGCATCTCCTGAATGCTACGAAGGTCAGCCCCGCCGTCCAGCAGGTGCGTCGCGAAGCTGTGGCGCAGCGCGTGCGGCGAGCTCCCCTCGGCGACCCCCAGGCGCGTGCTCCACGTCCGCAGTCTCCGCCTCACGTCGCTCGTCCCCAGCGGCCGGCCGGTCTTGCTGAGGAACAGAGCCTGCCCCGGATCGCGACCGGTGCGCGCCCGTGTGCCCGCGGCCGCCGGGCCGCCGGCAGCCGCCGCAGCGCCCTGGACGGGCGCGCGCAGGGCGCCCCGCGCGCGTTCCAGATAGAGCCTCACCGCCGCCATCGCCGGCTCGCCGACGGGCACGAAGCGAGTCTTGCGTCCCTTGCCCTCCACCCGCAGCTGCTCCCCGTCATGGTCGACGTCGGAGACGTCCAGCGTGACGATCTCCTCGGCGCGCAGGCCACACGAGTAGGCCAGCTCGAACATCGCCCGGTCACGCAACTCGAGTGGGTGGGCGGGTATCCCGTTGGGGATGCCGTCGAGCAGCCGGCCGGCCTCGCGCGCGCTCAGCACGCGCGGCAGGTGCTGAGAGCGCCGCGGCGTCGAGACGAGATCGGCCGGGTTCTGGGCGATCAGGCCGTGCTCGCGCTGACTGCTGAACAGCGAGCGCAGGGCCGCAAGCTTTCGCGCCGAGGTGCTCGGCGCGGCGCCCCGCTCGGACAGGTGGGCGATGTAGCGGCGCACGGCCTTCGGCCCGACCTGCGCCGGCGCCAGTTCCTGGGCGCTCGCCCAGGTCCCGAACTGGCGCAGGTCGACTCCGTAGGCGCGGATCGTGCGCTCGGCACAGTCGCGCCTGCGCAGGTCGAGCACCAGCAGCGCCAGCGCCTGCTCCCATGCAGCCTCCGTGGGTGTCGTGGCCGTGACCTCGGCCTGTGGATCGCTCACCATGGACAGGGTATTTCGCCGCCGGCTGCCCGCCGCCTGCCTCGGCGGGCCGGCCACCAGGTGCGGGGCGGTCCCGCTCGCAGCTCAGGAGTCGATCTCGAGCTTCACCTCGCACATGTCGACCGATGCCCGCATCAGTTGGCCGCGCCGACATACCCCTCACCCGCATCGGATAGATTCACCCGATGGGCGCCACGCACCGCGACCTGCCGAATGACGTTCGCGTGCCCGCGGGCGAGGCGGCCGCCTACGGCCCCGTCGGCCGATCGCGCTGGCTGGACGTCGACTGGCGCGAGCATCAGCGCTGGGTCCAGATCGACGGTGCCACGATCAACACGATCGAGATGGGCGACGGGCCGCCCCTCGTCTTCGTCCACGGCCTGTCTGGCTCGTGGCCCAACTGGCTCGAGCAGATCCCGGTCCTCGCCGACGAGCATCGCGTGATCGCCGTCGACCTCCCCGGCTTCGGCAGCTCGCCGATGCCCGCCGGGCCAATCTCGATCTCGGGCTATGCGCGGATGCTTGCGGGGCTGTTCGCCGAGCTCGGCGTCGACGCGGCCGCGCTCGTGGGCAACTCGATGGGCGGCTTCATCTCGGCTGAGCTGGCGATCGCCTTCCCCCAACTGGTAGAGCGGCTCGTGCTGATCTCGGCCGCCGGGATCTCGACGACCGGCGACCCCCGCACCGGGCGGGCGCTGCCGACGATGAGGCGGATCGAGCGGATCACGGCCGCGAGTGCCGCCTGGCTGGCCTCGCGCTCGGACACGGTCGCCCGCCGGCCACGCCTGCGCGAGGCCACGCTCGCGCTTGTAGCGCGACACCCTTCTCGCCTGCCGACGGCGCTCGCGGCCGAGCAGTTGCGCGGCGCCGGCAAGCCCGGCTTCCTGCAGGCCCTGGAGGCGATCATGGAGTACGACTTCCGCGACCGGCTGCCCGAGATCGCGTGCCCGACTCTGATCGTGTGGGGCGACGGCGACCGTCTGATCAGCGTGCGCGACGCGGATGTGTTCGCCGAACTGATCCCCGACTCGCGCAAGGTCGTCTTCGAGGACACCGGGCACGTGGCGATGCTCGAGCGCCCGGCGGCCTTCAACTCCCTGCTGAGAGACTTCCTCGCCGAGTAGGGCTAGATCGTGACGGCGCCCTGGGCAGCGCTGCCGACGAGCTTGGCATACTTCCGGATCGCGACGTCGATGTGGGCATCGGCTTTCGAGGGCGCCTCGTAGGCGGCCACGCGCGCGGCTATCTCCTCGTCTGAGAGCGTCACGTCGAGGCGGCCGCTGTCGACGTCGATCGTCACCTCATCGCCATCGCGGATCGCTGCGATCGGGCCGCCCCTGACGGCCTCGGGCGCCACGTGGGCGGCCATGAAGCCGCGGGTCGCGCCCGAGAAGCGCCCGTCGGTGATCAGCGCGACCTCTTCGCCCAGGCCCTCCCCCGTGATCGCGGCCGTCACCATCAGCATCTCGCGCATCCCCGGTCCCCCCGCGGGTCCCTCGGCGCGGATCACGATGACGTCCCCGGCCTCGATCCGGTGGTCCATGACCGCGGCCATCGCCGCCTCCTCGCCGTCGAACACGCGCGCCGGGCCGACGTGCCTGCGCCGCTCGTGCCCGGAGAGCTTGACCACACAGCCGTCGGGAGCCACGTTCCCGCGCAGGATCGCGAAGCCCCCGGTCGCTTTGATCGGGTCGCTCAGGGGCCGCACGACCCGCTGCCCGGCGGTCTCCTCGGCCTCGGACGCATGCTCGCCGATCGTCCGCCCGGTCACAGTCACGGCATCGGCGTTGAGCAGGCCCGCCTCCTGCAGGCGGGCGAGCACGAGCGGAACGCCGCCGGCCTCGTAGAGCTCGGTCGCGACGTAGCGCCCTCCGGGCTGCAGGTCGCACAGCAGCGGCGTGCGCTCGGAGATCGCCTCGAACTCGTCTAGCTCGAGCGGCACGCCCATTTCGCGGGCCACCGCCAGCAGGTGAAGCACGCCGTTGGTCGAGCCGCCGCTGGTAGCGACCGCGGCGATCGCGTTCCCGAGCGCATCCTTGGTGATCACGTCGCTCGGACGCTGGCCGCGGCGCAACACGTCCATCACGAGTTCGCCCACCTCGACAGCGACCTCGAGCTTGCGCCCGTCCTCGGCCGGGACCATCGAGCTGCCGCCCGGCGAGATCCCGAGCGCCTCGAAGGCCATCGCCATCGTGTTGGCCGTGAACTGGCCCCCGCAGGCCCCGGCGCCGGGCGACGCGGCCTCCTCCAGTTCGTGCAGCTCCTGCTCGGTGATCTTGCCCGCGGCGAACTCCCCGACGGCCTCGAAGACCTGCTGGATGGTGACCTCGACGCCCTTGAAGTGCCCGGGCCGGATCGAGCCGCCGTAGAGCATCAGGCCGGGGATGTTCAGCCGCGCAAGCGCCATCACGGTCCCGGGGATCGTCTTGTCGCAGCCGCTGATCGTCACGAGCGCGTCGAAGGCGTGGGCGGAGGCGACGAGCTCGATCGAGTCGGCGATCACCTCGCGCGAGACGAGCGAGGCACGCATGCCAGAGGTTCCCATCGTGATCCCGTCGGAGATCGCGATCGTGTTGAGCTCCATCGGCGTGCCGCCCGCTTTGCGGATGCCCTCCTTGACCTTCGCCGCCAGGATGCGGTTGTTGAAGTTGCACGGCATCGTCTCGATCCACGAGTGGGCGACGCCGATGATCGGCTTGGCGAGGTCCTCGGCCGAGTAGCCGATCCCATGGAGGTAGGCGCGCGCGGCCGCGCGCTCGGGCCCCTCGGTGAGGGCGCGGCTGCGGTGCCTTACATCGAACTCGTCCGGACTCACGCGGCGCGCACATTACCGGGCGGCCGCAGCTCGGCCGCGCGCACCCCGCGCTGGGCCTCCCAGCGGGCCAGGCGGGCGATGTCCCGGCGAACCCGCTCGGGATCGATCTGACGGCCCGGGAGGTGCATGTTGGCCTCACCGATCAGCCGCCGCTCGTCGGCCGTCAGCGCCATCCACTTGGCGAGCACGTCGTCTGAGTGGGGCAGGCGGGCGCTCCCGTAGGGCCGCGACAGGTCGGGGAAGGCGACGCAGTACTCGTTGAGCAGCTCGCCGGTCTCCGGGACGTAGGCGACGATCGGCTTGTGCGGGTAGATCAGATAGGCGTACTCCGAGCCCTCGACCGCCCCGCCCGTCTCCTCGCCGAGCCGCCCGCGTACGCGCAGGAAGCCCAGGTCCGTGTACATCGCCCAGTCGTGCTCTGCCACGCACGAGCGCAGCAGAGCGCGGGCGCGCTGCTCAGCGCGGCGTTCGCGGCCCGGGTCATACCCCGATGCCGCGGCCGCCGTGCGCCGTGCGTGCCAGCGCAGCTGCAGGCCGATCAGCGTGCGCCTCAGCGTCGGGCGCACCAGCTCCCACACGAGCACGACCAGGACGACCGCGCCCGTGCCCAGCGCGAGCGCCATTGCAGCTAGGCGGGCTCCGCGCCGCAGCCGCCGGCCGCGCGCGGGAAGAAGATCACGCGCTCGGCGTCCCGCGGGACTTCGGCGAAGCTCTTGACCAGCTCGGCCTCGCGCCGGCCGGTCTGCGTCTCGGTCGGGACGGCCGCCCACATGCCTTCGTCGAGCTCGCGGCGGAACGCCTCGATCAGGGCCCGCTCCTGCTCGGGCACCTCGATGTCGCCCTCGGCAAGCACGATCTCTCCGTGACCGGGCTTCATGCGCAGGAGCTTCATCGTCAAACGATTATGGCAAACCAGCGGACCCGCCTCGCCGGGCGGCCCGCACGCGGGCAAGGCCGATGACGTCGACGGGCCCCGGGCCCCGGCCGATATCGCGCAGCCCGCCCGCGACCGCTGCCCCCGCGAGCTCACGTGCGATCCGGGCGGCCTGCAGCGGCGGACGGCCGAGCGCGAGCTGGGCGGCGAGCACCGAGGAGTGCGTGCAACCCGAGCCGTGAGCAGCTCCGCCGGGATGGCGCGGCCCCTCGATCCTCACGATCTCGCCGTCGCCGAGGGAGTCGAGGAACAGGTCGACGACCGTATCGCGATGCCCGCCCGTCAGGACGACCGCGCGGGGGCCCAGCGCGAGCACCGCACGCACCAGCTCCTGCGCTTCGCCGTCGCGCTCGCCCTCCCGCGCCGGCGCACCGGCGAGGACGCGCGCCTCGAGCAGGTTCGGCGTGAGCACGCTCGCGCGAGGCAGGATCAAGGCCGTGAGGGCGCCCTGGGCGCCTGGGTCGAGCAGCCTCCCGCCCGACTCGGAGACCATCACCGGATCGACCACCACGGGCGTGCCCTCCGGGAGCGCCTCGAGCGCCTCGGCGACCGCCTCGATGATCGCGATGTTCGCGAGCATCCCGACCTTCACCGCGTCGACGCCGATGTCGTGGAGCACCGTGCGCACCTGCTCGAGGACCAGCTCGGGAGCGAGCGCCTCGACCGCCCTCACCTCGACGGTGCTCTGAGCGGTGATCGCCGTGATCGCCGACATGCCGTGCACGCCGCAGGCGGCGAAGGCCTTCAGGTCGGCCTGGATTCCGGCGCCGCCGCCCGAGTCCGAGCCCGCGATCGTCAGGACCCGGGGCGTTCGCTCGCCGCCGACGTCGGGCGGGCTCATGCCCGGCACATCCTCGTCTCCCATCGCCCGCTCGCCTCCCGCGCGTCGTCAGCCGTCGGGTGCGGCGGGCGGGCGGGGACGCTTGCGAGCCGGGAAGATCGAGTAGCTGCCGATCGCCGTCACCAGCAGGCGGCCGTCCTCGTGTCTGACCTCCGAGCTCATGATCCCGATCGTCCGGTTGCGCCGGTCGAGCACCGTCCGGCACACGATCTCGCCCTCGACCGCCGTCTGGATGTAGTTGACCGAGATGCCGATCGTCGCGATCCGCTCCTCGGGGGTCGTCTGGGCCCACAGCGTCGAGCCCATGCAGTAGTCGATCAACGCGTACGTCACGACCCCCGACAACAGGCCGCCGCGGTTGATCAGCTCCGGCCTGATCTGCAGCCGAACCGTCTGCGGGTCCTCCCAGCGCATGCCGATGAAGCTCGTGACCCCGTCGAGGGCCTCCGGGCCCTCGCGGCCAACGGACTCGCCGGGACGCCCGCTCGCTGCGCTGTCGGCGTCCTCTGACACCGCCCGCAGGCTACGCGAGCCGACCGCGGCGTGCGGCTTGCGCCGCCTCGCGGCCACCCGCGCGCGCGGCCCCTGCATGTTTCTCGAGCAGCCCTTGATTTTTCTCATATTGTCGATATACTTGATAGACAATGTTCGGGGATGCACTCGCCACAACGCCTGTCCCGTCCATCCCCGGGACCGACGTTACCCGCGCCCTTCGGGAACGGGTCGGCGTAGCCGAACGATGTAACGCAGTACGCAGGTAGACGTCTCATCTCCTCCTCCGTCCGGGGAGGGCGACCCCTCCGCCCTCCCCGGACACCCTCCTTCACCAGCCGGCGGTCGACCACCGAACGGCGATCGGAGATCTACGCAAAGGAATTCCCCATGCCCCGCATCATCGTCACGACCGACGCCCCCCGCGTACCCCGCGACACATCCGTGCTCCTCGACGAGAGCGTCCGAACTGTCCATCTGAGCACCGGACACGCGGCCGCCCAGCTGATCGAGCGCCTAGCCTGGGCCATCAGCGATGCCGAGAGCGCCGAGAGCTCCGCGCCGAAGCGCGCCCCACGAGCGGCGGCGGGCCGGCGCCGGCCTCGCAGGACACACCCAAGTCACACTCGAGACGCTCAATCGACACACCGTTGACACGCGTGTGACAGGCGGGGGCTTAGCGTGAGAGCCGATGAGCGTCACGCGAGCCCCCAAAGGTCACCCGAGCCCCTGCGGCCCCGAGCGGCCCCGAGTTCACGGTACCCCGCGCCTGGCACTCGGGCGCCAGGGGGAGGACGTCGCGGCGGCCCACCTGACGCGACTCGGATATCGGGTCCTTGCACGCAACGCGCGGACACGTCAGGGCGAGATCGACCTGATCGTGGCGGGCCACGGGAGCCTCGTGTTCGTCGAGGTCAAGACGCGGCGGTGTAGCGTCGCGGCGCGCGCCCGCGGCGCCCCGGCGATCGAGCCGCTTGCGGCGCTGCGGCCCCGTCAGCGGGTCCGGCTGCGGAGGCTTGCGGCAGCTTGGATGGCCGACGGCGGGGTGCCGAGGCCGGCCGCGAGGGAGATCCGCTTCGACGCCGTCGGCGTCGTGATCGACGCGACAGGTCGCCTGGCTCGCCTCGACCACGTCGAAGCGGCGTGGTAGCGCCGCTAGAGGGCGAGCTGCTGGTAGGCGAGCGACTGGAAGGACATGCGGTGCAGCGGAGACACCCCGTTGCGCAGGATCGCCTCCCGATGCGAGGGTGTCGAGTAGCCGACGTGCTCGGCAAAGCTCCAGCCCGGATGGCGGACGTCGGCGTGGTGCATGAAGCGGTCCCGCGTGACCTTGGCGACGATCGAGGCGGCGGCGATCGCGGCGCTCGTGGCGTCGCCGTCGACGATTGCTCGCTGCTGGCGCTCGAACGCCGCGACCGAGAACCCGTCGACGAGGCACAGGACCTCGCCGGGCGTGCCATCGCTGACCCCCCGCAGGGCGTCGCGAAGAGCGGCGAGATTCGTCTTGTGCAGGCCGCGCAAGTCGATCCCACGAACGCAGCGCGAGACGACGTGGACGCGCGCGGCGCTGCGCAGCACGAGCGGGTAGAGCGCCTCGCGCGCCTCCGGGCTGTGCTGCTTGGAGTCATTGAGCGCACTCAGCGCGCGCAGGTCGCGGGTCGTGAGCGAGCCATAGTCGAACATCACGGCCGCCGCCACCAGTGGCCCGGCGAGACAGCCGCGTCCGGCCTCGTCGGCTCCCGCGATCAGCTCCACTCCGAGGCGCCGGTCGAACGCGAACAGGCGCTGGCCGCTGCCGGCGCGACGGCGCTGGCGGCGCGAGCGCGCCGAGGATGCACGTCCCTTCGAGCGCGCCGCGCTCATCTCGCCGCCGGCCTCCTCGGCACCGCTAGAGGGCCCCGATTCGATCGAGTGGCCAGTAGGTGGCGAAGGCTCCGCCGATGATCCAACCCCTGGGGACAGGTCCCCAGAACCTGCTGTCGTCGGATTCGCCACGATTGTCGCCCATCATGAACCAGTGATCGGCCGGAACCTTGATCGGCTTGGGGAAGTTGCACTCCGGTACCGAATCGCACGCGCGAATGTAGGAGTCCTTCTCGCGCACGAACCCGCTGGTGCCTGCGGCGCGGCGGAACGCGTGTCCTTCGGCGACGTAGATTTCATCGCCGGGGCCGGCGACGATCCGCTTGATGAAGTTGACGCCCGACTGCTTGGGCACGGGTTGTGAGCACATCGTCGAGCCCGGGGTGACCCTGTGCGGGAGCGGACCGCATGCTCCCTGTTCGGCACCTTCGGGCGGGTGGAAGACGACGATCTCTCCCACGTGGGGGCCGTTGATGTGCATCCCGATCCGGTTGACCAGGACGCGTTGGCCGATCGCAAGCGTCGGCTCCATCGAGCCGCTCGGGATTCGGTAGGGCTTGACGAGCCAGGCCTGGACCCCGAACGCCAGGCCGACGGCGACGGCGACGATCACCAGGAACTCGACCACTCGGCCGGTCGGCGACTTGATCTTCTCCTCGCCGGGCTCGGCCGCGGTGCTCATGCTCAAACCCTTCCACATCCGGAGCCTCCGGGGCGAAGCTTCCCAGGCTCGGATCTCAACAGCAGCGGGGCGCCGCCCCGCCCGCGGTCGAGACCCCTACAGGATCCCTACGCGATCGGGCGGCCAGTAGGTCGCGACGGCCCCGCCGATGATCCAGCCGGTGGGGACAGGCCCCCAGAACCTGCTGTCGTCGGAGTCGCCGCGATTGTCTCCCATCATGAACCAGTGACCGGCCGGAATCTTGATCGGCTTGCGCAGATTGCAGGCCGGCGAGGATCCACACGCCTGGATGTAGCCGTCCTTCTCGCGCACCCCGTTGCGAATCACGTGCCCTTCGACGATCGCGATCGTGTCGCCCGGGCCGGCGACGATCCGCTTGATGAAGTTGACGTTCGCCTTGCGCGGAACCGGCGCCGAGCAGGCTTCGCCGCTGTGCACGGCCACGCCGCACTGCTGCTGTTCGGCGCCTTGAGGCGGATGGAAGACGGCGATCTCTCCGACGTGCGGGTCGCTGAAGTTCATGCCGATCCGGTTCACGAGGACGCGCTGGCCAATCGTGAGGGTCGGCTCCATCGAACCGCTCGGAATGCGGTAAGGCTTGATGACCCAGGCCTGGATGCCGAGAGCGAGGCCGAGCGCGACGGCGATGATCACGACGAGCTCGATAATCGAGCCCGTGAGAGATTTCGAGCGCGTCTTGCTGGTCTTTGCGCCGGGGCTCACGCCGGCTGGTCGCCGGCGGGAGCGCTCTCTGTCGACTCGCCGGCGTCTGAGGAGGTATCGGCCACAGCCTCCGGCTCGCCGGCACCCGCCGAGGACTGCTGCGAGTCTGCGCCCGGATCCTGCGTCGAGGCATCCTGAGCCTCGGTGCCCCCCTCGGCGGCCGCGCCGTCGAGCTGCGTCTCGGCGACCGCCTCCTCCGCGGTCATGCCGTCGGCGTCCGTCGCCTCGGTCGGCTCGTGCAGGAGCCCCGGCTGGACGATCTCCTCTGGACCGGTGTAGCGGCGCTCACGAACGCGCGCCCGCTTGCCGACCCGGTCACGGAGGTAGTAGAGCTTGGCGCGCCTGACGTCGCCGCGCGCGGCGAGCTCGATGCGCTCGATCTTGGGCGAATGGACGGGGAACATGCGCTCGACCCCCACGCCGAAGGACTGCTTGCGGACCGTGAAGGTCTCACGGGCTCCGTGGCCCTGGCGCTTGATGACGACGCCCTCGAAGACCTGGACGCGGCTGCGGACCCCCTCGATGACTTGGAAGTGAACCTTAACGCGGTCGCCCGGCGCGAAGTTTGGAACGCGGCGCAGCTGCGCGCGCTCAATGGTTGCGATGACGCTGCTCATGACTAGGAGGCGCGCTTGTCGGCCGCGGCAGGCCCCATGACAGGGCTCTCGGCCAGCGCGAGGCAGCAATGGTAGCGAACCGCCGTCGCCGTTCGTCTCACCACGGGCGCGCCACTCACTCCCGCGAGTCGGGATGGCGCGCGGCGCCGCGTTCGCGGCTGCGCTCCAGGCGCCACTGCTCGATGCGCTCGTGATGGCCCGAGAGCAGGATCTCGGGCACCTTCCAGCCGCGGTACTCGGCGGGGCGCGTGTAGTGCGGGTACTCCGGGTTGCCCTCCAGGGCGGCGCTGAAGGACTCCTCGGCCGCCGAGTCGGCGTGGCCGAGCGCCCCGGGCAGCTTGCGCAGGACGGCGTCGCAGAGCACCATCGCGGCTAGCTCGCCGCCGCTGAGCACGTAGCGCCCGATCGAGATGACGTCGCCGGCGAAGTGCTCGACGATCCGCTCGTCGAAGCCCTCGTAGCGCCCGCACAGGAGCGTCAGGGCGGGCTCGGCGGCCAGCTCGTCGACGAGCTCGTCGTCGAGGACGCGCCCGCCCGGCGCGAGCGCGATCACGCGGCGGCGCGTGCGCAGCTCGAGCGGATCGACGCCGTAGTGGCCCTGCAGGGCGCTGTCGAGGACGTCGACACGCAGAACCATCCCGGCCCCGCCGCCAAACGGCGTGTCGTCGACCTGGCCGGCGCTGAGCGGCGTGTGGGCGCGGATATCCACGCAGTCGAGGCTCGATCCCGAGGCCAGGACGTTCGCTACGTGGCGCTGGGAGGCGAACCAGTCAAACCAGCCGGGGAACAGCGTGAACACGTCGATGTCCACGGCGCCCTCAGCCCTCCGCCTCGGGCGACCGTGGCTCGGCGCCGGCCTCCTCATCGCCCGGCAGGCCGATGAAGTCGAGGTCGATCTCGATCCGCCGCCCCGCCGGGTCGACCGACCTGACGGCGTCGGAGACCATCGGCACGAGCACGACCGGCCCGCCGTCGGCGGGGTCGACCTCGAGCACCTCGCACGAGGGCAGCTCGAGCAGGCGGGTGACCGTGCCGAGGAGCCGCTCGCCGTCGCGCACCTCGCAGCCCTCGAGTTCGTGAGCCCACCACTCGCCCTCGCCGAGCGCCGGGGCGTCACGCTGTTGAACGGTCACCTCGGCGCCGCGCAGCGCTTCGGCTCCGGCCCGGTCGCCGACGCCGGCCAGGCGCAGGATCGGATGCCTGTCGGTGCCCGACCGCCTGACGACCTCGCGTCGCTCGCCGCCGACCGTCACCTCGCCGCCGAGCGTCAGCAGACGCGCCCTCGGGCGCGTGACGTAGAAGCTGCCATCGAGGCCGTGCGGGCGCCCCACCCGTCCGGCGTTCAGCTGTGCCGGGCTCTCGCCGCCGGTGCCCGTGAAGGGCTCCTCGCCGGGCGCAGGCGTCAATCGACGATGTCGAGGAGCACGTGGGTGCCCTCGCCGGCCGCGGCTGCTTTGACGACCGTGCGCAGGGCGTGCGCAGTGCGCCCGCCCCGGCCGATCACGCGGCCGTAGTCGTCGGGCGCTACGCAGAGCTCGAGCACGATCGTGCCGTCGTCCTCCTCGAACTGCTCGACGGCTACTGCCTCGGGGTCCTCGACGAGCCCTTCGGCGAGGTACTCCAAGAGTCGCTGGGGGGCCTCGCTGGCCATCTGGATGCCCGCCGTCCGGCCTGCTAGCCGGTGCGGGTCTCAATACCCTGGATCCGCAGCAGCTTGCGCACCGTGTCCGAGGGCTGGGCGCCCCGGGCGAGCCAGCTGCGGGCGCGCTCCTCGTCGATGACGATCGTCGAAGGGTTGGTCTGGGCGTTGTAGTGCCCGATCGTCTCGATCACCCGGCCGTCCCGGGGAGAGCGCTGATCGGCGACCACGACGCGCCATATCGGGTCCTTCTTGGCGCCCACTCGGGTGAGCCTTAGCCTGACTGCCACGTGTTCCTCTCTGAAGCTGGAAGCGGTTGAACGGCCGAAGCCGTGGCTCAGAGCTTAGACGGTGCGCCCGCCGGGCGCCCGTCGCCGGGCGGGCGAGAGCTCACCGGGCTCCCCGCATGAGGGCGCCGATGTCGGGCATCTTGCCGCGGCCGACCTGACGCATGACCTTGCGCATCTGGCCGAACTGCTTGACGAGTTTGTTGACCTGCTGCACGTTGGTCCCCGAGCCGCGGGCGATCCGCAGGCGCCGCGACCCCTTGATCAGCTCGGGTCGGCGGCGCTCCTCGGGCGTCATCGAGAGGATGATCGCCTGGATCCGGTCGAGCTCGCGCTCGTCGACCTTCATGTTCCTGAGCTGCTGGCCTCCGAAGCCGGGAATCATCCCCAGGAGGCTCGTCAGAGGGCCCATTTTGCGGATCATCCTGAGCTGGTCGAGGAAGTCGTCGAGGCCGAACTCGTTGCGCCGCAGCTTGCGTTCGAGCTCGCGGGCATCGGTTTCGTCGAACTGCTGCTCGGCCTTCTCGATCAACGACATCACGTCGCCCATGCCGAGGATGCGCTGCGACATGCGGTCGGGGTGGAAGCGCTCGAACTGGTCGAGCTTCTCGCCCGTCGATGCGAACAGGATCGGCTTGCCGGTAACGGCCTTGACCGACAAGGCGGCTCCACCGCGTGCGTCGCCGTCGAGCTTGCTCATGATCACTCCGTCGAACTGGACGGCCTCGCTGAAGCTCTCGGCGACGTTCACCGCGTCCTGCCCGGTCATCGCGTCGACGACGAGCAGGACGTTGTGCGGTTTGACCTTGTCCCGGATCCGCACGAGCTCGGCCATCAGCTCCTCGTCGACGTGCAGCCGGCCGCTCGTGTCGACGATCAGCACGTCCTTGCCCTCGTGCTTGGCGCGCTCGAGTGCCCACCCGGCGATCTCGACCGGGTCACGGTCGGGGTGGGTGGAGTCCCGGAAATAGACCTCCGCGCCCGCCTGGGCGCCGACCTTGACGAGCTGATCGACGGCCGCCGGGCGGTAGACGTCGCAGGCCGCCACGGCGACGGTCGAGTTGTGCTCCTCGCGCAGGTAGCGCGCGAGCTTGGCCGTCGCGGTCGTCTTTCCCGATCCCTGCAGGCCGGCCATCAGGATGACGGTCGGCGGGCGCGGCGAGAAGCTGAGGCCGGCGGCAGCTCCGCCCATCAGGGCCGTCAGCTCCTCGCCGACGATCTTGACGACCTGGTGGCCCGGATTGAGCTTGCCGATCACCTCCGCGCCCATGCAGCGCTCCTTCAGCTGGGCTGTGAACTGCCTGACGACCTTGAAGTTGACGTCGGCCTCGAGCAGCGCGAGGCGGATCTCGCGCATCGCGGCGTCGACGTCCTGCTCGCTGAGCGTCCCGCGCTGGCGGACGTCTGAGAGCGTGCCCTGGAGCTTCTCGGCGAGGGAGTCGAACATGCCAGCGGCATTCTCGCAGCCGCCGCGCCTCCTTCAGGTAGCGACGCGGGTGCGGCGGCTCAGGCCCCGGGCGGCCTGGCGGGCGGGGGAGGCGGTGTGCCGCGAGGAGGCTCGCCCGACTCGACCCGGCGCGCAAGCGCCTCGCCGATGCCGCCGAAGGCCTGGGCGAACTCGGAGGGGACGACGAACACCTTGTTGGCGTCGCCTTCGGCCAGCTGGGGCAGCATCTGGAGGTATTCGTAGCTCAGCAGCTCGCGGTTCGGTTTGCCCTCGTGGATCGCGGCGAAGACGGTGTCGATCGCCTTGGCTTCGCCCTCGGCGCGCAGGATCGCCGCCTGGCGCTCGCCCTCGGCGTCGAGAATCGCCGCCTGCTGCGCACCCTCGGCGGTGAGCACCGCCGCCGTCTTGGCTCCCTCCGCCGTCAGGATCTGGGCCTGCTTCTCGCCTTCGGCCGTCAGGATCGCAGCGCGGCGGTCGCGCTCGGCGCGCATCTGCTTCTCCATCGCCGTCCGGATGTCTGCCGGCGGGTCGACCGACTTGATCTCGACGCGGTTGATTCTGATTCCCCACTTGCCGGTCGCCTCGTCGAGCACCACGCGAAGCTCCGTGTTGACGTTCTCGCGCGCTGTCAGCGTCGCCTCCAGCGTCAGGCCGCCGATGACGTTCCTGAGCGTCGTGACCGTCAGCTGCTCGATCGCCTGCAGAGGGTTGGCGATTTCATACGTCGCCGACTTCGGGTCGGTGATCGTGAAATACAGCACCGTCTCGATCCCGACGACGACGTTGTCTTCGGTGATGACCGATTGCGGCGCGAAGTTGACGACCTGCTCTCGCAGGTCGACCAGCGGCTTCACGCGGTCGATGAACGGCGTCACGATTGTCAGGCCCGGCTCGAGTGTGCGGCTGTATCGGCCCAGGCGCTCCACCACACCGGCACGCGCCTGTGGGATCACACGAATCGCCCGTGAGGCGACGGCCAAGATGAAGATGATTACTACGGCGAGGACGATCAGAACGGCCATGGCGCGGGGTTCCTTTCTCGTGTGCTCCGCGGACAGCCTATCCCCAATCGCCGAACCCGCCCGGTCAGGCGAACCGGCGAGCGACCGAGGACGCCGCCCCGCGAAGCGCCCACGTGCGGCTCAGTGCATGACTAGGGCTGTGGCTCCCCTTATCTCGACCACCTCAACCCGATCGCCCGCGTCGATGACCTCGTCGTCGTCGTAGCTGCGGGCGGTCCACACCTCTCCGCCCTCGATGCGGACGCAGCCGACGCCCTCGTCGTTGGCGATGCGCTCAAGGACGGTGGCGCGCCGGCCGACGAGCGCGGCGGCGCCGGTGCGGATCGACGGTGGCAGGCGGCGGTGTCGCCGAGCGACCGGTCGCAGGGTGCCGACGACTATCCCGGAGGCGGCGATGAAGACGACGCCGGAGAGCAGGGCACCGACGCCGAGCAGCGTGACGATGGCCGCGAGGCCGGCGCCGACGGCGAACGGGAGCAGGTAGAGACCGCCCGTGTGCATCTCTCCCACACCCAGCAGGCATGCTGCGATCACCCAGAGAAGCCACCCGTCCATGTCTTCAGGTTAGCTCTCGGCGATCAACGCGCGCGCGAAGTCCTCTGAGTCGAACGGGCGCAGATCCTCGACGGACTCCCCAACTCCGATCAGCTTGACGGGCAGCGAGAGCTCGCGGGCGATCGCGAGCGCGATGCCGCCGCGGGCGGTTCCGTCGAGCTTGGTGAGCACCAGACCGCTGACCTCGGCGGTCTGGGCGAACAACTTTGCCTGGCGCAGCCCGTTCTGTCCCGTCGTGGCGTCAATCGTCAGCAGCGTCTCGTGTGGGGCGCCCTCGAGCTGGCGGGCGATGACGCGGCGTACCTTCGCGAGCTCCCCCATCAGGTCGTCCTGGGTGTGCAGGCGCCCGGCTGTGTCGATGATGACGACGTCGACCCCGCGGGCGCGGGCCTGGGCGATCGCCTCGAACGCGACGGCGCCGGGGTCCGATCCCTCGGCGCCGGTGACGATCTCACACCCGGCCCGCTCCGCCCACCCTTCGAGCTGCTCGGTGGCTGCGGCCCGGAAGGTGTCGGCGGCGCCGAGCAGGACCGTCTGTCCGAGCTCGTTGCGCAGATGCCAGGCGAGCTTGCCGATCGTGGTCGTCTTGCCGGTCCCGTTGACCCCGACGGCCATGATGACAGTCGGCTTGGGCGTGATGTCGATGCGCCCGTCGCCGACACGCGCGGTCTCGGCGAGCAGGTCGATCAGTCGCTCGCTGAGCGCCTCGCCGCCCTCCAGCTCGCCACTGGCCGCTTCGCCCTCGAGCGTCTGCACGACCGTCGCCGTCGTGCTCGCGCCCACGTCGGCCATGATCAGCGCCTCCTCAAGCCTTTCCCAGGTCTGCTCGTCGAGGACTCCGAACAGGGTCGCCTGGATCTCGCTGCCGAGCGCCTGGCGCGTCTTGGCCATGCTCTCGCGCAGGCGGCGGAAGAGGCCACCGCGCTGGCGCTTCTCCCCGGATGCTCCCTCGGATGCGCCTCCCGTGTCGCTGCCTGCGACGGGCTCGGCGGTGATGAACAACTCGCTCCAGTCGCGGGCCACGGGGCGCGCGACCATAGCAGCGACGCCCTAGATGGTTGATTCCACGGGGAGGTGCCGGTTTCTGGGGGTGCGGATGGTCGAGTCGGCCAAGGACGCAGGCCGAAGGCCTTGCTACCGATCAAAGATCGGCCAGCAAGGCCGAGGCCGAGGACACCGGCCGGCGAAGGCCAGACGTGCCATCCAGCGGTGCATCGCCGTGGAATCAACCATCTAGGCGACCCCGGCCACCTCGGCGACATCGGGGGCCTGCTCGTCCTCGGCGGGGAGCCGGCGTGAGAGCACCTTGGAGACGCCGTCCTGGCCCATCGAGACGCCATATAGCCAGTCGGCGGCCTCCATCGTGCGCTTCTGGTGGGTGATGACGATGAACTGCGCGCGGCCCGCGTAGCGGCGCAGGAGCGCGAGGAAGCGGTCGAGGTTGATGTCGTCGAGCGCGGCCTCGACCTCGTCGAGGATGTAGAAGGGGCACGGGCGGGCGAGAAAGACGGCGAACATGAAGGCGAGCGCGGTCATCGACTTCTCGCCGCCGGAGAGCAGCGTGAGGCGCTTCGTCGCCTTGCCGGCGGGCGTGATCTCTATCTCGACGCCCGGGAGCTGCTCCTCGCCGGGCTCGGCCTCCGCCTCCGCCTCCGCCTCGGCGGCGGCCTCGATCGCGTCCTCGTCGGGGCCGTCGTCCGGCAGCGGCTGCCCGCCGAGCACCGGACGGGGGCCCTGCTCGTCGGCCACCAGCCGGAGGCGTCCCGACCCTCCGGGGAACACGTCGCCGACCAGCTCCTCGAAGTTGCGGGCGGCGGCCTGGAAGGTCTCCTGGAAGGTCTCCTGGATCTGGCGGTCGGTTTCGCGGATCACCGAGCGCAGCTCGCGGAGGGCGGTCTCCAGGTCCGTCCGCTGGCTCTCGAGCTCCTCGACGTGGGCGACGGCCTCCGTGTACTCGTCCTGTGCGAGCGGGTTGACCGGACCGAGCTGCTCGCGCCGTCGGGTCAAGCGCTCGATGCGGCCGCGCAGCGCAACGATCTGCTCCTCCTCCAGCGCGGCCGGCTCCACGTCGGGGGCCGGCTCCTCGGCCGAGCCGAGACGCTCGGCGACCGTCCGCAGCTCGAGCTCTGCCTCCTCGGTCTGGTCGCGCAGGCGCTGGGCCGCCACCTCGGCCGCCGTGACGACCTCGCCGGCGGTGCGCAGGCCAGCCTGGATCTCGGCCTCCTGTGCGGCGCATGCCCGCAGCTCGCCTGCCATCTGCTCGCCGGCCTGGCGGTCATCGGCGAGCTCTGCCTCGAGCCGCCCGACGCGCTCCTGGACGGCCTCGGCCGCGACTGTCAGTGCGGCCGCGAGCCGCGACGCGCGCGGCCCCGTCGCGGTGTCGGCGGCCAGCTGCGCCCGCAGGCGTGCCAGGCGGGCGGCTCGCTCGAGGCGTTCACGCTCCGCGCGCTCGCCCTGGCGGCGCTCGGCGGCGAGCTCGCCCTCGAGCTCCGCCTTGCGCACCGCCAGTGGCCCGTCCGCCGGGGCACTGCGGCGCTGGCCGATCAGCCATTTGCTGCGGCGCTGGGCCTCGGCCGCCTCGGCGTGGCTGCGCTCGCAGGCGCGCAGGACCGTGTCGCCCTCGCCTCGTCGGTCTTCGGCTGCGCGGACGTCCTGCAGGGCAGCCTCGACGGCGTGCTGAGCGGACTGCTCGGCCTGGGCGGCCAGCTCGGCCGCTGCCACCAGCCGGTCGCGTTCGTTGCGTCGGGCGAGCACCCGCTCGGTGCCTCCCTCGCTCAGCTGGCGAACCTCGCCCCAGGAGCCGAACAAGACGCGCCCCTGGCGCGTCGCCGCGATCCCGGCGAAATCGCGTGGCAGCTCCTCGAGGCGCTCGACGACCCACGCCTGGGCGAGCAGCCTCGCGGCGAGCTCCATGACCTCGCTCGGCCCGCTCAGCAGCTCCATCAACGGACGTGCGCCCGGCACGGGCGCGAGCGCGGCGTCCGGTGTGCGCGAGCTGCCGGGCGTAGCCGCTCCAGCCAGCAGAGCCGTGCCGCCGTCGGGGCCCGAGCGATCGAGCAGCGCCTCGGCGCCGGCCACGTCGCTGACGAGCGCCGCATCCAGCCGTCCGCCGAGCGCCGCTGCGAGCGCCAGCTCATAGCCGTCCTCGACGCGGAGCTCCTCGCTGAGCGAGCGGGGAGCATCCCGCTGCTCGCTGCCAACCCGAACGTGGGCGCGCAGGAACTGGTTGGCCGCCGCCAGCTCGGCGCCCACGCGAGCAGCCTCGCGGCGGGCATCCTGAGCAGAGCGCTCGGTGTCCTTGAGTCGCTGGCGCGCCGATTCGGCGGTCGTGTCGGCGTCGGCTCTGGCCTCGCGTGCCGCCGTCACCTCGCGCTCGCAGCGTTCGACGTCCTCGCCCTGGCGCTGCAGTGCCGTCTCGAGCTCGGCGATCTCGCGTGCGATCTCCTGCTCGCGCATGCCCTCGATCTCCGCGAGCTCCGCCTCGAGTGTCGCGATCCGCTGGGCTCCTGCCTCCTGCAGGTCGGGGCCGTCGGTGTGCTCGGCGGGCTCGGCGTGCGTCGCGAGCTCGGCCTCGATTCGCTCGATCCTGCGACGCAGCGTCTCGGCTCCGGCGGCGACCTGCTCGGAGCGCAGCCCGAGGCGCTCGCGCGCCGAGCGCGCCTCATACACGCGGCGCGAGAGCGCGTCGTGACGCTCGGCGCGCTCGCCCAGCGCGCGCTCGGCCTTCCCGCGGCGGTCGATCGTCGCCTGCAGATGCGTCTCGATC
>Ga0207927_1000131_pt1 | contig 29756 bp, 23 predicted proteins | sample NGESurdeep072012_2_FD_184456 | JGI IMG/M metagenome (GOLD analysis project Ga0207927, IMG submission 184456) | Arctic peat soil microbial communities from Barrow, Alaska - NGEE Surface sample 210-2 deep-072012 (SPAdes) | ecosystem: Environmental > Terrestrial > Soil > Wetlands > Peat ... | reverse complement strand
TGGAGATATCATTGTAGAATGCCAGGCTCATCAGCAGGACCAGCAAGGCTATCCCCACCTGCTGTCCGAGATTCTGGGCGCGTTCCGACAGCGGGCTCCCCTTGGCGGCTTCCACCAGCTGATACACCACCTGACCGCCGTCGAGCAGCGGCACCGGCAGCAAATTGAGCACGCCCAAGCTCACGCTGATGATGGCCAGGAAGGAAATGAACGCGGTCGCTCCCAAATAGGCGCTGATGCCCGCGAACTCGGCAATGCTGATCGGGCCCGAAATGTTCTTGGCCGACACCTGCCCGGTCAGGATGCGCGAGAGCATCTGCACCGTCAGTGACGACATGTCCCAAGTCTTGCGCACGCCGGCCGCGAGCGCGGCAAGCGGTCCTGATCGGCGCATCTCGACCAATCCCGGCGGCCATACCCTGGGGCCTTCCGCGAGCGTGATTCCGAGCCGGCCGATCGGGCTGCCCTGCTCCGTGACCTGCGGCACGACGCTAATGATCCGCACGCGCGTACCGGCGCGCTCAACGTCGATCGATATCTCTCGGCCGGGCGAGCCGGTCACGACCGAAATGAAGTCCGTGCTGTTGCCGATGGGCTGATCGTCGACCGCCAACAGCCGATCGCCGGCGCGCAAGCCCGCGCGCGCTCCCGCGCTGCCCTCGGGTGCAGACTGCACCACCGATTCGGCGTTCCATGCGGCCAAATCGAAACCCAGGCCCTGCAATAGCCTGCCCGGCTCCGTCAACGGACGCCTGTCCGACGTGACGCGCAGGGTGAGCGCACGTTCGCTGCCGTCACGGCGCACGCGCATGGGTATCACACCGTCATCCGCCACCTGACGCAGCAGGTCCATCTGCAGCTGTTCGGTGTCCTCGACCTCGCGATCGCCGACTCTGATGATTTGATCGCCTCGCCGCAAGCCGGCATCGGCGGCGGGGCTATCGAGCCGTACCTGCCCGACCACCGGCTTGACGACTTCGGTGCCGACCATCGCCAAGATCGCATAGAGCAGCGACGCAAATATGAGATTCATGGCCGGCCCGGCCAGCAACACCGCAATGCGATGCAAGATGGGTTTGCGCGTGAACGAGCGATGCAGTTCGGCAGGCAGGACCTCGCCCTCGCGCTCGTCGAGCAGCTTCACATATCCGCCCAACGGTATGGCCGCCAGACAATATTCGGTGCGGTCGGCGTCGCGGCCGACCCGCATCAACAGCGGTTTGCCGAAGCCGATGCTGAAGCGCAATACCTTGAAGCCGAGTTTCTTCGCGACCCAATAATGTCCGAACTCGTGAACCGCGACCAATATTCCGATCGCAACCAAGAAGGCGGCGACAAAGATCAGCATCTTCATGCGAGGGCTCCATTCGCAGGCTCGATCAACGCGAGCGCCAAGCGTCGCGCTTGGGCATCGGCCTCCAATACATCCCCCAAAACACTCACCGGACGCGAATCGAGGCGCTGCAGCACACTGTCAATGACCGCTGCAATGCCGGTAAAGTTCAAGCGCCGGTCAAGAAACGCCTGCACCGCGACCTCATTGGCCGCATTCAATAGCGCCGGCGCCGTACCGCCGGCGCGCGCCGCCGCCCTGGCAAGTCCGAGACTGGGGAAACGCGCGTGATCCGGGGGTTCGAAATCCAACCGGCCGATCTGACCTAGGTCGAGGGATTGTACACCGGAATCCACCCGCTCCGGCCAGGCCAGCGCTTGCGCGATGGGGGTGCGCATATCGGGTGCGCCGAGCTGCGCCAGCGTCGAGCCGTCGACGTATTCGACCAACGAATGCACCAGGCTTTGCGGATGGACCACCACCTCGACCCGCGACTCGGGCAATGCAAACAGCAATGTCGCCTCGATGACTTCGAGGCCCTTGTTCATGAGAGTGGCGGAGTCGACGGAAATTTTTCGGCCCATTTTCCACTTCGGGTGATCGCAAGCCTCGGCCGGCGTCACACTGCCGAGCCGCGCGAGCTCCGTCAAGCGAAACGGCCCGCCCGATGCGGTCAAGATCACGCGCACGACCCCGCGCGCGGCTTCTCCGGGGAGGTAGCCGGCCGGCATGCACTGAAAGATCGCATTGTGCTCGCTGTCTATGGGGATCAGCTCGGTTCTCGAGCGGCGCACTTCGTCCATCAACAAGCGCCCCGACATCACCAGCGCTTCCTTGTTGGCCAACAACACGCGCTTGCCGGCGCGCACCGCGGCGAGCGTCGGGAGCAATCCGGCCGCACCGACGATAGCCGCCATCACCGCCTGAACGTTGCCGCCGGTCACCGCCGCCGCAAGCGCGTCGACCCCGCTTTCCACCTGGGTCGACGACCCGGAAGCCTTCAAGGCCGCGCGAGCCTGCGTCGCGGCCTCATCATCGACCATGACCACGGTGTCGGGCCGGAATTTGAGCGCCTGCTCGACGACGGTTTGCCAGCTTCCGTAGGCACCCAGCATGGCGACCCGAAATCGCTGCGGATGCAGTTCGATTACCCGCAGGGTGCTGCGGCCGATGCTGCCGGTGGACCCCAGGATCGCAATGCCGCACGGCGCACTCATGCGATGACGCCGGAGCCGAACAATCCCAAAGCGTACAAGGGCGCCGCGGCCGTCACGCTGTCGATCCGATCCATGATGCCGCCGTGCCCCGGCAGCAACCCGCCGCTGTCCTTGAGCCCGGCAGAGCGTTTGAACATGCTCTCGGTCAAATCCCCCACCACGGAGAAGATACCCACGGCGCAGCCGAATGCGACGCACGGCAGCGCCGGCAAAGCGAAATACAGCGCCCCGCCGAAGGCGACCAAAACCACGGCGCAGAGTCCGCCGATCGCGCCTTCCCAAGTCTTGCCGGGACTCACGCGTGGTGCCAGCTTGCACCGGCCGAAATTGCGGCCGGCAAAGAACGCGCCGATGTCCGCGCCGGTCACCAACAGGAGCAGCCACAAAACGATTTGCGGGCCGCGAGCAAATCCGTTGCCGGCGATCGCAAGCCTCGAGAGCGCGACGAAGGCGGGCACCAGCACCGGCACGCCGCACAGCAGCGCGAGGAGCGGCTGATGCCGCTCGGGCGCCAGCACCAGCCACAGGAAGGCGATCGCCCACCACACGCAGGCGCCGCTCAGCAAAATCAACAGATGTTTCGGATCGCCGGTCCACAGCCAACTCAACAGCAACAACAGGGCGATCGCGCATGCATACGCCAATCGCGCCGCCCCGCCATGCAAGCCCCCGAAGCCGGCCCATTCCCACGCTCCGACGGTCACCAAGGTCGCGAATGCAAACACCGTCCGCTGCGGCGCCAGCACGAACAGGCCCAGCAGCAGCAAGCCGATCAACACCGCCGCGGTCAAGATTCGCAGCTTAAGCATCCGCTTTCACCGCCAGCTGCGCGGAGGTCTTGCCGAAGCGGCGTTCGCGTTGGGCGAAGAACGCGAAGGCCGCATCGAGATGTGACGTTGCGAATTCCGGCCACAACACGTCGGTGAAATACAGCTCGGTATAGGCGAGATTCCACAGCAGGAAATTGCTGATGCGCTGTTCGCCGCCGGTGCGAATGAAAAGATCGGGATCCGCTATGCCACCGAGCGCGAGGCGCGCCGCGACCTGCGCTTCGCCGATTTCCGACGGCGATAGAATTCCGGCGCTGACGTCGGCCGCGAGCGAGCGGCAGGCCTGAGTAATGTCCCAGCGGCCGCCATAAGCCATCGCCACCGACAGTCCGAGTCCCGCATTGCCTTCGGTCAAGGACTCCGCGTCCTCCATGCGCCGCTTTAGCTCACCGCCCAACATTTCCCGGTCGCCGATGAAGCGTATGCGCACCTGGTTGCGATGCAGATTCGCCGCCTCGCGCGATAGAGAGGCGAGGAACAGATTCATGAGCGTGCCGACCTCGTCCGGCGGCCTGCGCCAATTCTCGCTGCTGAAGGCGAACAGCGTCAGGTAGCGAACCTTGCGCCGTGCACACTCCTCGACCACCCGGCGAACCACCTTGACGCCGGCGCGGTGACCAGCCGGCCGCGGCAGGCCGCGCGAACGGGCCCATCGACCGTTGCCGTCCATGATGATCGCGACATGCAGAGGCGTGTCGGCCATTGTATTTAAAGGTTATGCGGGTCTCGCCGAGGTCAGACCTGCATCAATTCCTTTTCCTTGTCGGCCATCGCGTGCTCAATCTCCGCGACGTACTTGTCGGTCAGCTTCTGGATGTCGTCCTGGGCGCGCCGATCGTCGTCTTGTGCGATCTGCTTCTCCTTGAGCATTTCCTTAAGCTGGTTCATGACCTCGCGCCGCACGTTGCGCACCGACACGCGGGCGCTCTCGGCTTCCGATCGCACCACTTTGGTGATGTCGCGGCGCCGTTCTTCGGTCAAGGCAGGCATCGATATTCGGATCAGCTGCCCGGCCGTATTCGGCGTAAGTCCGAGGTCCGATTTGAATATCGCCTTCTCGATGATCGGCACCATCGCCTTCTCCCAAGGCGTCACGGTCAGCGTACGCGCATCCTCGGCCGCGATGTTGGCCACCTGGTTCAACGGCATTTCCGAACCGTAGTAATCGACCTTGATGTGTTCGATCAGGCTGGTGTGCGCACGGCCGGTGCGCAGCTTCTTCAGCTGATCCCTGAATGTCGACACGCATTTCTGCATGCGTTGGCCCGCATCCTTCTTGACTTCCTCGAGCATAGGTTCTCCCCCTTTAAGGCCCGGCGCAAACGACGGTGCCCACGTCCTCGCCTTGAACAATTCGCAGCAGATCCCCTGCGTTAAACAGGTTGAAGACCTGCAGCGGCAAGTTATTTTCCCGGCACATCACGATCGCGGTGGCGTCCATGACGTTGAGTCGGTCGTTCAGGACCTGATCGAAAGTCAAACGCCTATAGCGCTTGGCGTCGCTATTCTTCAGCGGATCCGAATCGTAAATGCCATTTACCTTGGTCGCCTTCAGCAAGATTTCCGCATTGATTTCAATGGCGCGAAGACTCGCCGCGGTATCCGTGGTGAAGAAAGGATTGCCGGTGCCGGCCCCGAAAATGACCACGCGGCCCTTTTCCAGATGGCGCACCGCACGGCGGCGAATGTAGTCTTCGCAAACCTCGTTGATGCGCAGCGCCGACATGACACGGGCATAAGTGCCGAGACTTTCGAGCGCGTCCTGCATCGCGAGCGCATTGATCACGGTGGCCAACATGCCCATATGGTCGGCGGTGACTCGATCCATACCGGCACGGGCGAGCCCTGCACCGCGAAAAATGTTGCCGCCGCCGAGCACCACCGCGACCTGCACGCCCATTTGCGTCAGGTCCCTGATTTCACCCGCGATACGTTTGAGGATCTTTGGATCGATTCCATAATCCTCGCTGCCCAACAATGCTTCGCCGGACAATTTGACCAAGATTCTGCGGTAGCGTGCCGTCGGCGTTATGTCCGTCATGATTCCGTACCCTACTACAAAAGACCCCGCCGGCGCGGGGTCCCTCGATCATTTTTATCGGGTCCTTTGCACTGCGGACTAGTGTTTCTTCAGCCCGTCGCCGCCCTGCGCGGCCTTGTCCTGCGCCTTCACCTGCGCCATCACCTCGCCGACGAAATCGTCCTGCTTCTTTTCGATGCCGGCGCCGACTTCGTAGCGCACGAATTGCACCACCTTGACTCCCGACTTCTTGACCAGTTTATCGACCGTGGTCTGCGGATCCTTGACGAACGGCTGGCCGAGCAGGGTGATCTCCGCCAGGAACTTGCGCAGCCGCCCTTCCACCATTTTGGCGATGATATCCGGCGGCTTTTTCTCGCCCTTGGTCTGATCGGTCAGGATCTCGCGCTCCTTGTCGAGCACGGCGGCCGGCACATCGGGCGCATCCACATAGGCGGGGTTTGCGGCCGCCACGTGCATGGCCAGGTCGCGCGCGAGAGCTTCGTCTCCGCCCTCGAGCGCCACCAGGCTTCCTATCCGCGATCCGTGGACGTAGGAACCGAGCGCCTTGGGCGCGGTTATGCGCACGAAGCGCCGCACGGCGATATTCTCACCGATTTTCGCTATCAATGCACGGCGCCTGTCTTCCAAAGTGCCGGAGCCCTGCTTGAGCTGCAGCAGCCCCTGCACGTCGGCGGGCGAATGCGCCAACGCCGCCTTCGCCAGGTCGCGCGCGAATTCCTGGAACTCGGGGCTGCGCGCCACGAAATCGGTTTCGCAATTGACTTCGATCAGAACCGCGCTGTTGCCGGCGCGCTCCGCGACGACGGTGCCTTCCGCCGCGATCCGGGCGGCCTTCTTATCGGCCTTGGCCAGGCCGCTCTTGCGCATGAGTTCGGCCGCCGCGTCCAAATCGCCCTTGGTCTCGACCAAAGCCTTCTTGCACTCCATCATGCCGGCGCCGGTGCGTTCACGCAGCTGTTTGACCGTATCTGCCGTAATATTCATGGTCCTTCAAATCCGCCCTTGGGCGGTTTTCGTTTCAGTATCATTTGGACAATCATTTAGAGAGGGCGGATCTCGATCCCACCCTCCCTTTAGGATCGAATCTTAAGCGCCGCGCGCCGGTGCACGCCGTCCCACAGGCCGGCGCCGCGGCGCGCTCGCGGGCCGTGTTTCGGCCGGCGCAGCGTCCGGTGCGTCGACCTCGTCGGCTTCCACTTCGACTTCGTCGAGCTGGGCGGCGACCGACGCCGCTCCTGGAATGACCGTCACCGGCACCTTGCGGCGCGGCGCGGGTTTCTTGCCGCGTGCGGTGGATGGCGGCGCACGGCGACCGGCCGCTGCGCGCTTCTTCGGATTGCCCTGTTCGTCGAGCTCCACGAATTCGTCTTCACCGACCGGCACTTCCGGCAGTGAAGCCTTGCCTTCCAGCACCGATTCGGCGACACCGCCGGCATAGAGCAATATCGCACGCATGGCGTCGTCATTGCCCGGAATGACATAGTCGATGCCGTCCGGAGAGCAATTGGTGTCGACCACGGCGACCACCGGGATTCCGAGCTTACGTGCCTCGTTGACCGCAATTTCCTCGTGGCCGACGTCGATCACGAACAACGCATCGGGCAGCGCGGTCATGTGGCGAATGCCGCCGAGACTGCGCAGCAACTTGTTCATTTCCCGACGCAGCATCTGCGCCTCTTTCTTTCCGCGGCGATCGAGCGAGCCGTTTTGCGCCATTTCATCGAGCTCATTGAGCCGCTTGACGGACAGTCGAATGGTTTTGAAATTGGTCAACATCCCGCCCAGCCAGCGCTGGTTGACATAGGGCATACTGCAGCGCGTGGCTTCCTTCTCGACCGCATCGCGGGCAGAACGCTTGGTGCCGACGAACAGCACCTTGCCGCCTTCGGACGCCACGCCCTTGATGAATGCGGCCGCCCGCGCATACAAGGGCTGAGTCTTCTCGAGGTTGATGATGTGAATCTTGTTGCGCTCGCCAAAAATGAACGGCGCCATCTTCGGGTTCCAGAAGCGAGTTTGATGCCCAAAATGGACGCCCGCTTCCAGCATCTGTCGCATTGACACGCTGGTCATGAATAGTTCTCCTGTCGGGTTGAGCCTCCGCGTATCCCAATCGGCAACCCGGGAAGCCTTGAAATCGCAAGCTGAGCCTGCAAATCCCAGAGGCGGCGCCGGGCACCCGGCCGATTGTGACGACACGCGTGCGGGGTTGTTAAAAATAGCCGCGCTTTATACCATGAACCCTTATCAGAAACAAAGCCCAAGCCTTTTATGAATGTGACCATCAAGACCGCCGCCGAACAGGACATGATGCGTGCGGCCGGGCGCCTGGCGGCGAGCGTGCTCGATATGATCGAACCGTTTGTCCAACCCGGGGTTACCACCCAGGAACTCGACCAGCGCTGCCATGATTTTATCGTGGATGAGCTCAAATCGATTCCGGCCAACCTCAATTATCGCGGCTTCCCGAAAACCATTTGCACGTCCGTCAACCATGTCGTGTGCCACGGAATCCCCGGGGACAAGCGCTTGAAGAACGGCGACATCATCAATATCGACGTCACCGTGATCCGCGACGGTTTCCATGGCGACACCAGCCGCATGTACTTCGCCGGCACCGCCCCGGTGCTCGCCCGCCGCCTCACCGCGGCTTGCTACGAATCCATGTGGCACGGCATTCGCGCGGTAAAGCCCGGCGCGCAGCTGGGCGACATTGGCCATGCAATCCAGACATTCGCCGAAAGCAACGGTTTTTCGGTGGTACGAGAGTATTGCGGGCACGGCATCGGCCGGGTCTATCACGAAGATCCGCAGGTGCTGCACTACGGCAAACCGGGAACCGGCCTGGAACTTAAGCCCGGCATGACATTTACCATCGAACCGATGATCAATGCCGGGCGCCGCGACGTGCGGCTGCTGCCCGATGGCTGGACGGTGGTGACCAAGGACCAGTCGCTCTCGGCGCAGTGGGAACATACGATCTTGGTCGTCGAGGACGGGTATGAAGTGCTCACCCTTGGCGCGGCCGCGGCGCTGCCCGCCGCCGCGGCAGCCTCTTGAACGCCGACGCCGGTTATCACGAGACCGCGGCTGACTGGGCCTACTTGAGGACGGTGCCTGAGGCGCTGCAAGGCGGTCAATTCTCTCCCTTCGCGTTTCGTCAGGTGCTCGATCACGGCGGCGAATTGCTGCGGGAGCGCTTCCAGGCCGACGACGCGATCGAGGATCTGGTCCGCGACCGCGCGCGTCTGGTCGACATCGCGTTGCGCACCGCGTGGGTGCGCCACGCCGGCAAGTTCGCCGAGGACTTGGCTTTGGTGGCGGTGGGCGGCTATGGGCGCGGTGAACTGCATCCGAGCTCCGATATCGACATCATGGTTTTGCTGCCAAAGAGCGATTCGGCCGACTGGCAACCCGATATCGAGAAATTCCTGACTTTTCTCTGGGACATCGGCCTGGAGGTCGGTCACAGCGTGCGCTCCATCGATGATTGCCAGTGCGAAAGTCTCGCGGACATCAGCGTCGCGACCACCCTGTTCGAGGCGCGTCTGCTGGCCGGGCCCGAGGCGCTGTTCGCCGGCATGCGCCGCGCGCTCGCGCCCGATCGGCTCTGGTCGTCGCAGGATTTCTTCGAAGCCAAGGTGAAGGAACAAACCGAACGCCATCACCGCTATTTCGACACCGCGTACAACCTCGAGCCGAACGTCAAATCGAGTCCCGGCGGTCTGCGCGACATTCAGACCATCGGCTGGGTCGCGAAGCGCCATTTTGGAACCGACACACTCGACGAACTGGTGGCGCACGGCTTTTTGACGCGCGACGAGTTGCGCAATCTCAAGGCCGGTCAATCGTTTCTTTGGAAAGTGCGATTCGGCCTGCACGTGCTCACCGGCAGGCGCGAAGACCGCCTGTTATTCGATTATCAGATCAAACTCGCGAAGCTTTTCGGCTACGAGGATGCCAGTTTCACCCTCGCGGTCGAACAGCTCATGCAGAAGTACTACCGCACGGTCATGGATATCAGCTTGCTCAACGAAATGCTGCTGCAGCTGTTTCGCGAGGCGATCCTCACGCAAAGCGGGCCGCCGGTACCGATCAATCCGCGCTTCCAAATCCGCAATGATTACCTGGAAGTGACCAACCCCGAGGTCTTCGCCCGCTATCCGTCGGCGCTCCTGGAGCTGTTCGTACTGCTGCAGCAGCACCCGACGCTGCGCGGCGTGCGCGCCGAGACGATCCGTTTGATCGGCGCCCATGTGCGGCTGATCGACGAGGAGTTCCGGCAAAACCCGCGCCACCACCGGATTTTCATGGAGATCTTATGCGCACCCGTCGGGGTCACGCACGAGCTGCGGCGCATGAATTTGTACGGGGTTCTCGGCCGCTATATCCCCTCTTTCGGCCGGGTGGTCGGACGCATGCAGTACGACCTGTTCCATGCGTACACGGTGGATGCGCACACGCTGTTCGTGGTGAGCAATTTGCGGCGCTTGGCCATCCCGAAATTCAACGAGGAATTGCCGGCGTTGAGCCAAATCATGCAATCCCTTCCGCGTCAGGAACTCGCTTACCTGGCGGCGCTGTTCCACGACATCGCCAAGGGCCGCGGCGGCGATCACTCCGAGCTCGGTGCCGTCGATGCGGAAGCGTTCTGCCTGGAGCAGGGGCTCGGCCGCTACGAGGCGCGCCTTGTCGCTTGGCTGGTCCGCCATCATTTGATTTTGTCCATCACCGCTCAGAAGAAAGACATCAGCGATCCGGACGTCATTCATGATTTCGCCCGGCGCGTCGGCGATCAAACTCATTTGGACTATTTGTACGTATTGACCGCCGCCGACGTCCGCGGCACCAATCCGAAACTGTGGAATGCCTGGAAATCCCGCCTGTTCGAGGAGTTCTACGAGCGCACCAAGCGCGCGCTGCGCCGCGGGCTGGAAACCCCGGTCGATCAGGATGAACTGATCCGCGAAACTCAGGAGCATGCGCGGGCGAAAATGCCGACGATCCCGCATGAGCAGATAGCGCAGGTGTGGTCCCAATGGACCGAGGCGTACTTCCTGCGCTACACTCCGGAAGAGATCGCCTGGCAGACCGGCGTATTGGCGAGCCGCGACCCCGGCGATGACGCTCCCCTGGTTGCCGTACGGCAACTGACGGACCGCGGCGGCACCGCCGTGCTCACCTATACGCCGCATCGTCTGCACAGCTTCGCGCGCACGACCGCGGTCCTCGATCAGATGGGGCTCAATGTCGTCGATGCGCGTTTGATCACCAGCGCCAATGGATTCAGCCTGGAAACCTACGTGGTGCTCGAAGACAACGGTGCGGTGATCGCCGATCCGGCGCGCATCAGCGAAATCGAGCACGAACTGTGGCGCAATCTGCAGCAACCGGAGGATTCACCGTTGCACGTGACGCGCCGCGCTCCGCGCCAAGTGCGCATGTTCTCGACCCCGACCCAGGTCAATTTCACTTTGGATAGCCGCAATAATCGCACCATCCTCGAATTGATAGCCGCCGACCGTCCCGGACTGCTGTCCGAAGTGGGCAAGGTATTCAAGACCGGGGGTGTAGCGATCAACGGGGCCAAAATCATGACCGTCGGCGAACGCGCCGAGGACGTTTTCTATATCACCGACTTGGATGGCGGCCTGCTGCAAGAGGAGGCCTGCAACCGGGTTCAGGATTCCTTGGTGCGCGCCCTCGATCGGCGCGACGCGGCGGCGCGGATATGAACCCAGAGATGCGGGAACTGCGCAGCCTCATCGAGAGCGCCTACGAATCGCGGGCCGAGATCACGCCCGAAACGGCCTCTGCGGCAGTCCGCGCCGCGGTCGAGGCCTCCGTCGGACTGCTCGATGCGGGAAGCGCGCGGGTGGCGGAGAAGCACAGCGGCGGATGGCGGGTCAACGAGTGGTTGAAGAAGGCCGTGCTGCTGTCGTTTCGCATCGCCCGAAACGCGCCGATGAGCACGGCCGGCCTGAGCTTCTACGACAAGGTGCCCTTGAAATACAGTGGTTGGACGCAGGCGCAATTCGCGGCGGCGGGGGTACGCGTGGTGCCGCCGGCGACGGTGCGCCGAGGTGCGTTCATCGCGCCCAACGTGGTGTTGATGCCGAGTTACGTCAACATCGGCGCCTATGTCGATTCCGGCACCATGGTCGATACCTGGGCCACGGTGGGATCCTGCGCACAGATCGGCAAGAACGTACATTTGTCGGGCGGCGTCGGCATAGGAGGCGTGCTCGAGCCGCTGCAGTCGAGCCCGACCATCATCGAGGACGATTGCTTCATCGGCGCCCGATCGGAAATCGTCGAAGGCGTCATCGTCGAAGCCGGCGCGGTGATCTCCATGGGCGTATTCATCGGGCAGAGCACCCGTATCTACGATCGCGAACGCGACCAGATCCTCTACGGACGGGTTCCGGCGGGTGCCGTCGTGGTACCGGGCACGCTGCCGTCCGCCAACGGCAAGTACGGACTTGCGTGCGCGGTCATCGTGAAGCGGGTGGACTCGCAGACTCGCGCCAAAACCGCGCTGAACGAACTATTGCGCAACATCGATGATTGACGGGGCCGGCGCCGAGCGCCGGCTCAGCCGAAACGGCCTGTAATGTAATCTTCGGTGAGCTTCTGCTGCGGATTGGTGAAAACGAGATCCGTCGGTCCAACTTCGACCAAATGACCCAGATGAAAGTACGCGGTACGCTGCGATACGCGCGCCGCCTGGTGCATGTTGTGGGTCACGATCACAATCGCGTAATTCGCGCGCAACTCGTCGATCAGATCCTCGATTTTTGCGCCTGCGATCGGATCGAGCGCGGAGGTCGGCTCGTCCATTAGAATCACATCGGGATTTATGGCAATGGTGCGCGCAATGCACAGGCGTTGCTGCTGACCGCCGGACAGGCTCGTGCCCGGCTGCGACAAGCGGTCCTTGACCTCGTCCCACAACCCGGCGCGTTGCAAACTGACGTTGACGAGTTCATCCAGGTCGGTGCGATGCTTCGCAAAACCATGTATACGCGGCCCATAGGCGACATTCGCGTAGATCGAGTGCGGGAAAGGCGTCGGCTTCTGAAAAACGATTCCGACCCGCGCGCGCAGCTGCGCCACGTCTTGAGTGGGATCGTAGATGTCCTGACCATCCAAGGTTATCGTTCCGTCCACGCGTGCGCTGATAATCGTGTCGTTCATGCGATTGAGGCAGCGCAGAAACGTCGATTTCCCGCAGCCCGAAGGGCCGATCATGGCAAGCACCTGATTTCGCCCGATGTCGAGACTGACATTTTTCACGGCGTGCTTGTCGCCGTAATGCACATTGACGCGTCGAGCCGTCATGACCGGGTCCTGGACCTTGTCGCGCGCGGCCGCATCACGCTCGCCCGACGGCGGCGCGGCGGGATCGGCCGGCAATGGCTGTTCCTCGTCTGTCACAATATTCCGGCTCGCCTATCCGAAGCGCCCGGTGATGTAATCGTCCGTCCTGCGATCCTTCGGCGTGGTGAAGATCTCGCTGGACGGCCCGATTTCCACCAGCTCGCCCAAGTACATGAAGCCGGTGACATTGGACACGCGTGCCGCCTGTTTCAAATTGTGGGTCACCATCACGATGCAATATTTTTCGCGCAGCGCCTGCAAGGTTTCCTCCAATTTCAGCGTCGAGATCGGATCGAGCGCGGCCGTGGGCTCGTCGAGCAGCAGCACCTCGGGTTGTACGGCAATAGTTCGCGCGACGCAAAGCCGCTGCTGCTGCCCACCCGACAAACTACGCCCGTCGGCATGCAATTTATCCTTCACCTCATCCCAGATCGCCGCATCCCTGAGCGCGGACTCCACGCGCAATCGCAGATCGGCGCCGCGCATTCCGCCCGCGAGCCGCAGGCCGAAGGCCACGTTATCGAACACCGACATCGGAAACGGCGTGGCCTTTTGAAATACCATGCCGACCCGGTAGCGCAATTCCGCCACATCGACCGCCGGGCCCAGAATGTCCCGGCCGCCGATCAATACCTCGCCTTCCGCCCGTTGCTTCGGGTAGAGCGCGTACATTCGATTCAGCACGCGCAGCAGCGTCGATTTTCCGCAGCCCGAGGGGCCGATGAACGCGGTGATCGATCGATCGGGCAAGGTCATATTGATGTCGTTGAGCGCCCGCAACGCTCCATAGAAGAAATTGAGTTTGCGAATTTCAATCTTCGGCGGCCCCGCATCGACCGGTTCTTGCACCGCGGCGGCCGGCCGCGGCCCGCGGGTCTTCAAGTGTTTCGGCAGCTTTGGCGAAGGTATCGTCATCTCGCGGAGCCGCCATTCGATTGCAGCAGAGCCAACAATACCCGGGCGGAAACGCTCAATAGCAATATGGTCAGGGTGATGATCAGGGCGCCGGCCCAGGCCAAATCCTGCCAGTCCTTGTAGGGGCTCAGGGCGAACTGGAAGATGACCACGGGCAGGTTCGCCATCGGCGCATTGAGATTGGTGCTCCAGAATTGATTGTTCAGCGCCGTAAAGAGCAGCGGCGCGGTCTCGCCGCTGATACGAGCAATCGCCAGCAGCAAGCCGGTCACGATGCCGCTGCGCGCAGCCGGGTACAATACGCTGATGGTGGTTCGCCAGGGATAGGCGCCGAGCGCCGCGGACGAATCCTTCATGCCGATCGGCACCAGATTGAGCATGTCCTCCGTGGTTCTCAAGGTCACCGGGATGGCGAGCACCGCCAGTGAAAGGGCTCCGGCAATCGCCGAGAAATGCCCCATGCGCACCACGACGATTTCATAAATGAAAAGACCGACGATGATCGACGGCGCGCTCAACAGCACATCGTTGATGAAGCGCACCACGACGCTCAAGCGCGAATTTTGGCCGTATTCCGCCAGATACGTCCCCGCGAGCACGCCGATCGGCGAACCGATCAAAATACCGAGCAGCGTCATGATGGCGCTGCCGTACAGCGCATTGAGCAATCCGCCCCGGCTGCCGGGAGGCGGCGTCATTTGCCTGAATAAATCCCACGACAGGCCGGCGACGCCATGGGATATCAACGTCCATAGGATCGCCGCCAGGCAAGCGAGCCCCGCGAGGGTCGCAATCAGCGACAAAGCCAGGAAGGCGCCGTTCTTGAACTTGCGGTATTTGCGCCGGCTCATAGCGCAAGCGACGCGCGCCGCTCCATCCTGCGCAGCATCGCCTGGGCGGCGGCGATGACCGAAAATGTGATCAGAAACAGCAACAGCCCCAAGGCGATCAGCGACGAAGTGTAAAGATCGCCGACCGCCTCGGTGAATTCGTTGGCGATCGACGATGAAATCGTGGTGCCCGGCGCGAGCAGCGATGAACTGATGCGGTGCGCGTTGCCGATGACGAAAGTCACCGCCATCGTTTCGCCGAGCGCACGCCCCAACCCCAGCATGACGCCGCCGACGATTCCGACTCGCGAATGCGGCACCACGACATGCCAGATCACTTCCCAGGTCGTCGCCCCCAACCCATAACCCGATTCCTTGAGCATGGGCGGAACCGTATCGAACACGTCGCGCACGGTTGCCGCGATGAACGGCAATACCATGATGGCCAGCACGAACCCGGCAGTCAGCACGCCGATACCGTATGGCGGGCCCATGAATAGTTTGCCGATGCCGGGCACTGCGCCCGCATATTCGATCAACCAAGGCTGCACATGACGCTGCAGCAACGGCGCGAGCACGAACAAACCCCAAATGCCGTAGATGATGCTCGGAACGGCGGCCAGCAGCTCCACCGCGACCCCGATCGGTCTTTTTAGCAAGGCAGGGCACAGCTCGGTCAAGAACAGCGCAATGCCGAATCCCGCCGGCACCGCGATCAGCATGGCGATTACGGAAGTGACCACCGTGCCGTAAATCGGAGCCAGCGCTCCGAATTCGTCGGTGACGGGATTCCAAATTTCGCGGGTCACGAACGAAAATCCGAAATGCTTCAGCGCCGGCCAGGATCCGTGCACCAACGAGACCCCAACACCGCCGAGAATCACCAATACCAGAATCGCCGCCATCAGCGTCGCTGCGCGGAAGACTCTTTCGTAGATCAGCTGCTTTGCGGCGTGCCTCGGATCGATGATCGCCACGGTGTCGGTGTCGCTCCCGCTAAACGCGAATCATTTGCCGGTCCACACCGGATGACCACCCGAGGTGATCGCCGTGGCCCAGGTCTTCTTCACCTGCTCGATCAACGCTGCGGGCAACGGTACATAGTCGAGTTCGGACGCCATGGAAGCGCCATCCTTATAGGCCCAGGCGAAGAATTTCAATGCCTCGTTGACCGGCGCCGGCTCGGCCGGCTCCTGGTACACAAGAATAAAGCTGGCGCCGGTGATCGGCCAGCTCTTGGCGCCCGCCTGGTCGGTCAAAATCACATAGTACGAATCGGCGCCGGCCCAATCGGCATTACCGGCAGCCGCTTGAAAGGACTCGGCACTGGGGGCCACCGCCGCACCGGCCTTGTTGGTGAGCAGCGCAAACGCCATCTTATTCTGCTTGGCATAGGCGTACTCGACATAGCCGATGGCGCCGTCGGTTTGAGTGGTCATATTGGACACTCCCTCGTTGCCCTTCGCACCGATGCCGATCGGCCATTGCACCGAGGTGTTGGCGCCGATGGTCGATTTGAACTTGGGACTCTCCTTGGACAGATAATCCGAGAACAGAAAATTGGTGCCCGAACCGTCGGAGCGGTACACGGGGGCTATCGCGGTGGCCGGCAGCGCCAATTTGGGATTCAAGCGCTTGATCTGCGGGTCATCCCACTTGGTGATGTCACCCAAATAGATGCTTGCCACCGTGGCTCCGTCCAATTGCAGTTGGCCGGGTCCGACCCCCTTGATATTGGCCACGGGAACGACCCCGCCAATGATCATCGGGAATTGCAGCAGCCCAGCGGCCTTCAAATCATCCGGCTTCAGCGGCATGTCGGAGGCGCCGAAGATCACGGTCTTCGCCTTGATCTGCTTGATGCCTCCGCCTGAGCCGATGGACTGATAGTTGAGACCGATTCCGGTGAGCCGCTTGTACGCGTCCGCCCATTTGGCATAGATGGGGTAAGGAAACGTGGCGCCGGCGCCCGAGATATCCGCCGCCGCGGCGAGCACGGCTGCGAGACCTAAAACCGCCGCGGCCCCCGCGATGGCGAAACGTTTGCGAGTATTCGACGACATATGACTCCCCGATTGAACTAAACCGACGTGATCGATCTTGGCGGACCGCGCAGTAACCCTCAATTCATCGATCAACCGCTGATTATCGGTTACGCATGTGTCTCTTTCATGAAACACGCATTCATGGGCACCACGGTTTGAATGGCTCGAAATTCGGCCACGCCGAACGCCGCGGCCCGGCTCGGATCCGCGCGATGACAAGGCGCGACGACAAATATTATAGGGATACTGGCGCGGGGATAGTAGCTAAAGCTGGACATCACGATGTTTTCCCTGTTGTTGTGCCGGCGAACTCAAGGGTGGTAATCGGCCGCGACGGTCTCATCCAGGGGTGCTCGCCGCGCGAGCATCGCGTTGAACACCGGCGTGAGCGCGATCGCCACCGCCAGATTCAGAAGAATCGTAAAGAAGGCCGTGTAGCCCGGGAACGTGTAGCCGCCCAAAGCGAGCGGAAACGTCGGCGTCAGTTTGGTCGCGACGGCCATGGCGGTCCCCGTGACCGTTCCGGCCGCCCACCCGGCCAGCAGTGCCCAATCATTGAACCAGCGGGTATAGACGCCCAGCATGACCGCGGGCAGCGTCTGGACAATCCAAATACCCCCGAGCAATTGCAGCTGGATGGCGTATTGGGTGGGCACGAACAGAATGAATATGAGCGCGCCGAACTTGACGACCAGCGACGCCCATTTCGCCATCTGCGCTTCCTGCTTGTCGGTCGGATTGTTGTTGATGAATTCACGGTGAATATTGCGCGAATATAGATTCGCCGCGGCGATCGACATGATGGCCGCCGGCACCAGCGCACCGATGCCGATCGCCGCAAAGGCGATGCCGACGAACCACGAAGGGAAGCTGTGCAGCAACAGCGCCGGTACCGCGAAGTTGTTGCCGAATTGCTTGAAGCCATGAGCGTATTCGGGAAGATCGGCGATGCCCGCGGCGATCACGAAGAAGCCGACCAGCGCGAGCAGACCGAGCATCAGCGAGTAGCCCGGCAACATGGCTGCATTGCGACGGATCGCCCGGCCGCTGCTGGCGCTCAATATCGCCGTGAGCGAGTGCGGATAAAGAAAAAGCGCCAGCGCCGAGCCGAGCGCCAACGTCGCGTAGGCGCTGTAGGCGCCGGTGGTGTGCGGCCCGGGAACCGCCAGGAGAAGCTTTTTCGCTGGTACGGAGGCGAAAATCTTGCCGAAACCGCCGAGCTGCAGGGGAACGACGATGATGACGGCGAAGGCGGTTATATAGATCAGGACGTCTTTGACGATTGCGATCGACGCGGGCGCACGCAAGCCGCTCGAATAAGTGAAGGCGGCCAGCACCATGAAGGCAATGACCAGCGGCAGATCGGCGGCGAATCCGCCCCCCGAGATGCCGAGCGCGCCGAGCACCACCTGAATGCCGACGAGCTGCAAGGCGATGTAGGGCATGGTGGCCACGATTCCGGTCACGGTCACCGCCAGAGCCAGCCAGCGATTGCCGAAGCGGCCGCGCACGAAATCGGCCGCCGTGATGTACCCATGCTTGTGGCAGACGTGCCACAGGCGACGGAAGGCGAGGAACAGCAAGGGGTAGATGACGATCGTGTAGGGCACCGCGAAAAACGCGATCGCGCCGGCCCCAAACGCGAGCGCAGGAACCGCGATGAACGTGTACGCCGTATACAGGTCGCCGCCGATCAAGAACCACGTCACCATGGTGCCGAAGCGCCTGCCGCCGAGGCCCCATTCGTGGAGCAGATCGAGATCGCCCTTGCGCCAGCGGGCTGCGGCAAAGCCCAGCCAGGTGATGAAGCCGAACAGCAGCACGAAGACGCACAGCGCAACCCAATTCACGTTCGGCAAGTCACTCCCCCGCGGCGATACCGCGCTACTCGTCGGTGGCGAAGTAGACCAGCGCCGTGAAGGCGGCTCCGACAATAACCCACAGGAGCTGAAACCAATAGAAAAACGGTATGCCCATCCAGGTGGGTTCTATTCGATTGTACAAAGGCGGCCATAAGATGACGGCGCTCTCGACTATGAAGAGCAGGTACCACCAGCTCCAGCCGCGGCGAACGGACCTCATGGCTCATTCCGTACCATGAGATCCGCCTGTGCGCAACGCTTTCTTAGAACGAATACCGAACGCCGACCGTCGGGTCGATGTTGGATGTGTTGAGATAGCCGTTGGCGAGGCCATTCTTCACACCGGAGTACATCGCACCGGCGTACGCATCGAAGCGCTTGGTGAGTCGATAGACCGCCGCGAAGGAATAGGCCCAGAGATTTCCGCTGCAGGCAGCGTTGATGTTATTGCTGCAGCCCGCTTCCTTGCCGGTGGCGTAGCTGTTCTGCTTGTAGCCGTAAAAAGCGGCCGTCAGATCGAGATTCTGGATGACCGGGTATTTCACGCCCGCCCAATACACCTGCAGCACCTTATCGGCCTTCGCGTACGCCGTATTGTTGACGAACGCCAGCACGTAGCCGCCGATATCGTTGTAACCGACCGGCAGCGGGATCGACGGATTCGAATAGGTGACGTGCTCGTAGCCGACATACGCCTTGGGGCCGCCGAAATCATAGAGGCCCAAGATGCTCCAAGACTCAGTGTCCGCGACCGTGCCGGACACTGAATTGGCCAGCGAGAAGCCCGCGGGCATCGTCAGAAACTGCTTTTGGCTGATCGCGGACGCCAAGACGGCATCCTTGGTCTTGAGGTAGTACCCATCGACGGACGCGCCCGCGTAATTGAAGCCGAGTTGCGCCTGAAAAGCGGTATAGGCCTCACCGCTGCCGCCGCCGCTGCGGAACGCCTCGGCGTTGCCGTTGCTGAATTTGTACATGAGGCCCAGGTGGGCGCCCATGTAATTCACGTTGTACTTCAACGAGTCATCGAGCCTGCGATCCTGCGTGGCGCCCCCACCGGCGGGGGTTCCCGACAATCCGATCACCGAGAAGGCCTGCGAAGCGCCCATCGGGTCATACTTGGAGATGCCGTCCGCGTACAGCGTGTTTTGACGGCCGAAGGTGAACGTGCCGAAGGTCGGAGAGCTGAACCCGGCGAACGACTGCTCAAACGCCTGGCCCGCGACACTCGAGTCAATATTCGTGCTTTGGGATGCCAGCGGCTTGCCGTTGTTCTGGACCAGGGATTTCAAACCATCGCTGATTTCTCCGGACTGCGGATTGAAGAAGGTCTCAAGCTTGAATACCCCCGACCAATCCATGAAGGGCAGCGCCTCTTTGCCTTGCAGGCCGACCCGCGACTGGCTCAAGTTGCTGGGCGTAATTCCGGTCACCGAGCCATTGCTGTTCTTCTGCACGACTGCCCCGCTGCCCGCGGGATAATAATCGTTGATCGGAGCCATATGACTGTCGTATTGCAAGCCGACGTCGACAATGCCGTACAAGGTGATGCCGTGCCAGGTCAGGCTGTCGTCGCTGGTGGAAGCACCCGCCGGGGCGGTGCCCGAACTCTGCGCCTGTGCGACGCCCGCTGCGCCCAGGGCCAACAAAATCGCCGGCAAAAAGCCAAATCCGCGCACAGCAAAGCGGTCGCGGTCACTCGATGCCCTGCTTTGAGAGGCAATTTTCAGGTCAAGGTTACGCACAAGCTTTACTCCGTGAGTGATTATTGATTGTTGCAGTTAGCATACAGGAAACTAAATATTATGGTGGCCAAGGATAATTCAATGTGTCTTTTTCGCAACAAATGCTGTGTCAGCCAGCATGGTCCGAGAGCGGTCAGGTCAGGGTCCGTTGCGGTCCGTCGGCGCTGTATTCATGAGATATTTTCTGAGTTGTCTCAATTCGTGGCGCGCTCGCCACGATGGCGGACGCTGGCTTGGGCAGCAGCTATGGTCAACAATGAATGTTTCATTTCCATGACATGGAACCAACGTTAGGGGCCGAGCCGCTCAACAGACGGCGAAAAGCCGCAACGATCGCCGGTTGAGGCTGCCGGATGCCGGGGACTTGTTGGTAATTTTGCCAGCCGCCGCCAAGGCTCTTGTAAAGCTGAACGAACTGCTCCGCTTGAGCGATTTGGGCTGACGCATACTGTACCTCGATGTCGTAGAACTGACGCTCGGCATCGACCACATTGAGGAAATCCGTCAGCCCCCGGTTGTAGCGTTCGGTCGCCAAATCGACGGCACGCTGACCCGCAAGCATCGCCAAACCTAGATCCTGCAGGCGCGCCTGCTGAGCCGCATAGGCGTCGAGCGCACTATCCACTTCCCGCACGGCGGTCAAGATGGTTCTACGATAATTTATGAGACTGGCCTGCGCCTCCAGATCTGCGATATCGACCTCAGCGTCGAGCGCGCCGAAGTCCAATAGCGGCCATATTGCCGCCGGTCCGAACGACCAGATGTGCTTGCCAAGGGTACGACCGGTTTGCGATGCCTGTCCTTGTTGGCTTCCGATCGAACCGACGAGCGCCACTTGGGGAAACAGATCCGCGGTGGCCACCCCGATGCGTGCGGTGGCTGCGGCGAGCTCGCGCTCAGCCTGCTGAATGTCGGGGCGGCGCTTCAAAAGATCCAATGGTGTTCCGGGCGCCGCCGGACCCGGCATCGAGGGAATCAGATCCGCGGCATGAAGCTCTTGAACCATGCTTTCCGGATACTCGCCCAACAGCACCGCAAGCGCATATTGCGCGGCGCTCACCTGCGCCTCGGCGGGAGCAATTTGCGCCTCGAGCGTATCAAGTTCCCGGGTCGCAAGAGCCACGTCCAGCTCGTTGGTGATGCCGCGTTGAAAGCGAATATCCACGATGCGCAGCGACTCACGCAACACATCGGCCGCCCGCCTCAGAATGCCCGCCTGCACCTGAAATCCGCGCAAATCCACATAGGCGCGCACGACGTCGGCGATGAGCGAAGTGATCACGCTATAGCGGGCTTCGGCCGCAGCTTGTGTGTCGAAGCGAGCCGCCTGGATTTCCCTGCGGTATTTGCCGAAGAGGTCGATTTCCCATACTGCGTCGAATCCGGCGATGCTGTTGATGTGCTGCAGCCCGGCGGAGTTATCGGCCGATACCAGCGATTGTGTCGCGCGTCCGCGCGCGAGATCCGATCCCGTGCCGTGTGCATCCGCGGCGCTTGCGTCCACCCGAGGTAAGGCATGGCCCACCACGACGGCTTCATAGGTTCGCGCTTGTTGAAGCCGGGTCAGCGCGATGGCCACATCCAGGTTGGACTTAATGGCCCGCTCCACCAGGGAATTCAATTCCTCGTCATCGAGGGCGCGCCACCAGGCCGCCAAATCCACGTTCGAAGTTGCCGAAGTCGCCGCCGAGGTCGATTGCGTTGCGTCGGCCGTCGCGGCGAACTTCGCCGGCAGGTCGGGCCGCGGAGCGCGATAGGTGGGGCCTACCGCGCAAGCGGTCAAGCCGGCGATCATTCCCAAGGCAATTACTCGAAGGGCGTTCACCGTGAGGTCCTTTCAGCGCTTGCCGGTCGAGGCTTTTTCCGCCGACGCCGCGTGTGCGGCGACGACTTGGCCGGCGGCAATCTGGCTGCTGATGTTCAATACCAGCCGGTCGCCCGGCCCAGCCCCGGAACTCAGCTCCAGCATGCTGCCGTTGTCGCGAGCGATGGTGACGTCGACAAATTCCACTTTGCCGCCGCTGTTCACCCGTGCAACCCGCGGGCCGCCCGCACGAAAGCTCAACGCCGCTGCCGGCACTTCCACCAGCCCCTTGGGTTGGAGCCGGAACCCCACGGTCACGTACATTCCGGGGACCAGGGCATTATTGGCATTCGGCAGGTCCACCTCCACGCGCATGGTACGCGCCTGCGGATTGATCGCCTGCGAGGAACGCGCAATCTTTCCAAGGAAAACTTGCGCCGCAGAGCCCATTGACCTTATCTCAGCGGGCACGCCCTGCCTCATCAATTCGTCCGCGGAGCTCTGCGGGACATCGACGAATACCCGCAGCGGGTCGTTCTGCGTCATCCGATAAAGGGGAGTCGTCGTCGAGCTGCTGCCGGCCGTCACGAGATTGCCGACATCGATCTTGCGTTCGGTGATGGTGCCGTCGAACGGCGCGGTAACTTTCTTGAATTGAGTCAGCGCGCTGTATTGCTCGACGTGCGATTTATCGAGCGCGACCTGCGCCTTGGCCGCGTACAGGCGGGCGGTCGCGGCGTCGTAGTCCGCCCTTTTTTCCTCCCGTTCCTGTTCGGAGACGACGCCCTTGGGGGAATCCCGCCAGCGCTCATTGGTCGTTTTGGCAAGCTCGGTCTCGGCCTCGCGGGCCGAAACTTGCGCCTGCGACACCTGCAATTGCGATCGCGCAGCGGCCAGCTCGGCATCGAGCTCCGGCGTATCGATGGTTGCGAGCAATTGGTCCTTCTTCACGTGGTCGCCGATATCGGCCAGCCATTTCGCCACGTAACCATTGACGCGCGCGTAAATGGTGCTTTCAAACCATGCAGCTGTTTGTCCGGGCAGCACCAAGTCTTGTCCCACGGTCACCGGCTGCACGATTACCACATCGACCGGAGGCGGCGCGGCGTAAGCAGCCTCGCTGATTCTTGCCACACCGCGCTCATCAAAGAATCGCACCAAGCGAACCGCCACGAAAACGAGCAACAAGACGACGGCCGCGACAATGACGCCCTTCTTCAAGCGACGGCCGGTATCGGGATCAAAGTCCGTGGACACCGCGCCGTGTTCTGTTCGGGAAACATCATCAGGCAGGCTTTCGGGTGCCGGGCCCTTGGCCGATTGGACCGGCGTGAGGGGGCGTTGAGGGTCAGGGGGTTGCATTGGCGTTACCTATGGCGGTGGATTCAGCGGCCGCGGTTGATCGACCGTGCAGCAGGCGATACATCGTCGGCACGAAGAGCAGCGTCGCAAAAGTCGCAAACAGCAAGCCGCCGATCACCGCCCGCCCCAGCGGCGCATTTTGTTCGCCGCCTTCGCCGATGCCCAACGCCATCGGCACCATTCCGACGATCATCGCACCGGCGGTCATCAATACCGGCCTGAGGCGGGTGTACCCGGCGGAGGCCGCCGCCCGCAGCGGACTATCGCCCTCAGCCACGCGCTGGTTGGCAAAGGTGACGACCAGGATACTGTTGGCCGTGGTCAAACCGATACACATCAAGGTGCCCATGAGCGCCGGCACGCTCATCGGCGTCTGGGACAGGAACAGCATCCACAGCACGCCGCCGAGCGCAAAGGGAACCGCCATCAATACGATCAGCGGATCGATCCAGCTCTGGAAATTCATGACCAGAAACAGATACACGAGGACAATCGCCAGCGCGATGCCGGTGAAGAGTCCGGTGTAGCTCTCCCGCATCGTCTCGACCTGGCCGCTCAGTTCGACCGACAGCGCCTTTGACGCCTCGGGCCGATGTGCGGACAGCACCCGGTCGATGTCGCGTGCCGCCGAATAAAGGTCGCGCCCCTGAACGTCCGCATGCACATCGAACACCGGCCGGATATTCAGCTGCGATGCGATCATCGGAACGGTGCTACGGCCAAACGCCGCCAGGTTCGCGAGCAGTTGGCTCTCGCCCGAGGACGCACCCGAGGTCACCGGCATGGTCTGCAGATCTTGGGACGAGTTGATGTGGTACGTGGGAACCTGGACTACCAGGGGATAGCTCACGCTGTTGCGGGGGTCCACCCAAAAGTTAGGCGCAGTCTGCGCGCTCGAATTGGTGGCCACCAGCACGTTGTTCGCAGCCTCCTGTTGAGTGATTCCGGTCAACGTCGACATCGCACGATCCATATCGACTGTCAAAGCCGGAGCATTGGGCACCTGGAAAACGTGCGAATCGACGACGCCGGGCACGCTCACCAAGGCACGGGCGATTTCCGCGGCCAGAGCGAAGGCGGCGTCCTGATCCGGCCCGGATACTCTGACGTCGATCGGCGCCGGCTGACCGAAGTTCAGCACCTGGTCGACGATATCCGCCGGTTGGAAGAAAAACTGCAACCCGGCAAACCGCTTCGGCAGTTCGCGACGCAACATGGCGATGATTCTTGCCGTCGGCCTATGCCGCTCGTTCAACGATATCAGGATCTCGCCGTCCATCGGACCCACCGTCGCGGAATCGCTCAGCGCAATATTGATGCCGCTGTAGGGGAGCCCGATGTTGTCGAGCATGATGCTGATCTGATCATTGCCGACCAGTCTGCGAATTTCCGCCTCCACCTCGGCAAAGTATTGCTGCGTCTTCTCGATTCTGGTTCCGGGAGGCGCGCGTACGTGCAAGCGCATTTGGCCGGCGTCCACCTGCGGAAAGAAATCACGCCCGAGCTGCGGAAATAACAGAGCCGAGAACACCATCAGCACGACGAATGCCGCCACGGTCTTGACGGGCTGCGAGAGCGTGAATGCGAGCACATCGCGGTACCTTTCGCGGAAAGACTCGAACGAAAGCTCGAATGCCCGCTGCACCCGAACGAACGGATTCTTGGAGGGGCGATGCTCGCCAATCCGCCTGTGCTCCGCCTCTTGGTCATAGCCATGAACCGATTTGGCCATCAGATAATTGAACAATACCGGCACCATCGTGAAGGCCAGCACCAGACTTGCCACCAGCGAGGCGATGACGGAGAGCGACAGCGGCGAGAACAGGTACTTTGCGGTGCCCTGCAGCAGAAACACCGGAATGAATACGATGCAAATGCAGAGCGTCGATAAGAACGTCGCAACCGCGACCTCGTTCGCCCCGCTCACGATCGATTGACGCAGCGGCTCGCCCATTGCGACATGGCGCTCGATGTTTTCGATTACGACCGTACCGTTGTCGACCAATATCCCGATAGCGAGCGCGAAACCGCCGAGGGTCATGGTATTCAATGTTTGTCCGGCAACATCGATGACCAATACGGCAGTGACGATCGACAAGGGGATTGCCACCAGGATGATCAACGACAGGCGAACATTGCCGAGAAATAACATGATGACGATCGCGGTCAAACCGGCCGCCATGCCTGCGCTCATGAGAACGCTATTCAGGGCTCCTTTTACGAATACGGACTGATCGAACAGCGCAGCGACCACAACGCCCTTGGGCAGCACGTTCGCAATATCCCGCATCGCCGCCCGCACCCCATCGATCACCGCCAGCGTAGAAACGCCGCCGGTCTTGCGGATCACCATCAGCGCACCCGGAGTTCCATTGACCGAGACCGAATTGGTCTGCACCTGAAAACCATCGTGAACGTGCGCCACGTCGCGCATGAATACCATGCGCCCGTCGACTTGCTTGATGGGAAATGAATTGATGGTCTCGATGACGTCCGGCGTATTGTTCATCGTCAAGGTGTAGTCTTTGTCGCCGATCTTGACGTCGCCGGCCGGGAGAATCACGTTTTGATGCTGCAATGCCGTGCTCACGTCGGACGGCGAAAGTCTGCGCGCTTCCAGCGCCCGCGAATCCAGATCGGCCATGATCACGCGCGGCTTACCGCCGTAGGGATAGGGCACTTCGGCGCCGTGAACGACCGCGAGCGCCGGACGAATGATGTTCTGACCCAAGTCGTTGAGCTTGGTGTCCGGCAGGGACTTGCTCGACAGGCTGAGCTGTATGATCGGCACATCCGTGGCCCCGTAGCGCAGCACCAAGGGCGGCGTGATGTTGGGCGGCATGTACTTGAGCACCACCAAGGCGCTGCTTGCGAGTTGAGCGATCGCGCGAGTGACGTCCGCGCCTTCATGCAGATAGATCTTCTCGACGCCGACGCCCTGGTAACTCTCGGCCTCGATGCGCGAAATGTCATCCACCAGCGACGCGAGCTGCCGTTCGTGCAGCGTCAATATGCGGTTCTGCATATCGCGCGCACTCATGCCGTTGTAGGTCCATACCACCGCGACCACAGGGATGTTGATTTCCGGAAAGATATCGATCGGCATTCGCAAACCGGCGCCGATACCCATCAAGGCGATCAAGATCAGCGAGGCGGCCACCGTGTACGGCCGCTTCAGCGCAATTTCTACGACGGACATCTATATCGTGACCAATTTATTCTTGGCGCCGCTGCTTGGTCGACATGACCGCAAGCTCGGTCCGGGTGCTGGCGTGCAGCTTCTCCATGATGCGGCTGACGTAGTTCTTAACGGTTCCTTCCGCCAGGTAAAGCGCAGCGGCGATCTGGCGGTTGCTCCTGCCTTCGGTGATGAGGTTTAGGATCTTTTCCTCCTTCTCGCTCAACGTCTCGATGACGGACGCGGGGCCCCGCGATGCCGGCGCATCGGGCGATGTGTCGCCCGCTGCATCTTGCGCAACACGCGGGTAGTCGGAGCAACGAGCGAGGCGACGGAACTGGTCCATCACTTTGCGCGCGATCTGCGGCGTCAGGCGCGACTCGCCGCGCCGCAGCGCCCGTATCGTCTCGAGCAATTCCTCTTCGGTGGCGTCCTTGAGCAAATACCCGTGAGCGCCCGCACGCACCGCTTCGAACACCGTCTCGTCGTCGTTCAACGTGGTCAATACCAGCACCTGCGCACCCGGAACCGTCAGCGAGATTTCGCGCGTCGCCGCCACACCTCCCTTTCGCGGCATGTGCAGATCCATCAAGATGATGTCCGGATGCAGCGATTGCGCGAGCGCGACCGCTTCGATTCCGTCGCTCGCCAGCCCCACCACCTCCATGTCCGGTTCCAAGGAAAGCAACAGCGCCGTACCTCGCCTCACCAGCGCTTGATCCTCGGCGATGACAATGCGGATTCTCGCTTCCGTCTCGCTCGTCATCCGTAACCGGCTCCTCTCATGCACCCCTGTGCGATTCGATCATCCCCCCGGAAGCGCTCATTTGTAAGTGACTTTGGTCATCTGTTTGGCTGCGCGCCAGCAGCGCACAGCGGGTTTTTAGGCCCGTGGCGATCAGGCCGGCGACGTTTTGAAGTGACCTTCGTCACCTGCTAACTTACGCTGATGAGTTCCACCCTCGTTTCCCAGCGCCTGAATTCCCTGCTGACAGCCATGGATCCCAGGCGCAGCCTCATGGCCGGCATAGTCTGGCTGATCATCGGACTGACGGCGGCCTTCTCGGTCGCCGCCTCGCTGTGGGTCGGCAGCATCGCTCGGGAGAACGTATTGCAGCAACATGTGCGTCGACTTTCCCTCGAGACCGACCAGCGAGCCTCGGATCTGAGTCAGGCGGTGGCAGCGCGGCTCGATGCGGTGCGCGCGGCCGAGGATAATTTGGGTGCCGGCGAGACTTCCGACGTGCGGCGCGCATTGCGTAACGTGTTCGAGCGGCTGCAATCCGCGTACCCCGATCTCGATTGGATCGGCTTGGCGGATGCGGCCGGTATTTTGGTGGCCGCACGCGCTGACCTTCACGACGGGGACAGCGTTTCCGGACAAGATTGGTTCACGCATGGTCTGCAGAGTCCCTGGATCGGCATCATCGATGTGCCGGCAGCGCCTGCGCTCGATCCGCGCAGCTTCGGCGATCTCGCCGTGCCGATACGCGACTCCCGCGGCAGGGTCCTCGGCGTCATCGCTGCGCACTTGAGATGGCGATGGGCGGATGCCGCCTACCGCATTCCGCAAGCGGGCGAGGTGCCCGACCCTCGCGATATCGCGCGGGCCCTGGTGTTGGATCGACAGGACGTCGTTCTGGTCGGGCCGAGCGGGCTCCGCAATCGCAAATGGCCGGGGGTCATGCTCGCCGTCGCCGTTCCAGGCGGCGCGGTGGCTTCAGGACCTTCAAGCCTCGACCCAACCGCGACTCCACGATTCGAACGGCTGCCGAACGGCTGGGCCGGACTGATCGCCCGCGCGCCGGTGACCATCGCGAACGGGCTGCCGCCTTTGGGCTGGCAAGTCCAGATCAACGAACCCAACGAGCAGGTTTATCGGCGCGCAAATGCCCTGGGCGTGAGAATCGTATGGATCTCGATTTGCTTGGGAGCCGCCACCGCCTTCTTCGGCGCCTTGGGGGCGCGTCGCCTGACCGAACGGCTGAAGCGGCTGACGCGCTCTGCCGGGGCCGTCGGCCGCAACGAATCGGCACGAATCGAAGTGCCCCAAGGCTTGGACGAAGTCGCGCAGCTGGCGGCGGCTTTCGCCAAGACTCTGGACGATCTGCAGCGCGAACGCAGCGACCTGCGCGCCCTGAGCAGCGACCTCGAGCGTCGCGTCGCGGTGCGAACCCAGGAAGTCGAGCGTCTAGCCGAGGAGTCGCGCTACGCCTCGATAGTCCGCGAACGCTTGAACATCGCCCGCGATTTGCACGACACGCTGGCTCATTCCATGATGGCGATGCTCAGCGAGATCCGGCTGCTGCGCAAACTTCAGGCGCACGATCCCGCCGCGGTGCCCGAGGAACTGGCACGTGCCGAACAAGTGGCTCACGACGGATTGAACGAAGCGCGCACCGCAATCGCCCAAATGCGCGTCAATGCGGTCCGCGATACCGGGCTGGGCGCCGCATTGGCGAAGGCGATTGAACGCTTCGCCGACCGCACGGGAATCGACCTGACATTCAATGCCGATCCCGCCGCCGCGCGTTTCGGCGATGAACGCGCGGAGAGCATTTTCCGCATGGCCGAAGAAGGGCTGCGGAATATTGAGCGACATGCCAAGGCGAGCCGCGTCAGCGTCACGCTGCGCACTGTCGGTGAGTCGCACCTGGAATTGCGAATCGCGGATGACGGTGTCGGATTCGACGTGACCACCAAGCATCCGGGCCACTTCGGACTGGTGGGGCTTCGCGAGCTGGCGCAGTTGATCGGCGCTGAGCTCGAGATACTAAGCACGCCCGGCGAAGGCACCGTGCTGCGGCTGGTTCTGCGTATGACCCCGGAAATGCTCTAAACCGGTTGCGCCTGCTGCCCCTCGGCCAAGTGGCGTTTGCGGCGAGCCGTGGCCACCCGCTCCGTCAAGGGCATGCATCCCGCCTCGCTGAGGCGCAGAACACCGGCCAATTGAACAGATGCCGATTGAACCGATGGGGCAATACGCGGTCGTAAACAGTGACAAGGGTCCAGGCGCGCGGATAGCGGTTATCTTAAGATTCGCTCATAATGGTGACGTCATGAAAAGTCGAACCTCGGTCCATAAGCTCTCGATCCTGTTGGGCGGCTGTCTTGCCGCGCTTACGTTGAGCGGTGGCGCGCTGGCGCAAGCACATGGCGGCGGCGGCCATGGTTCTGGAGGGGGCGGCGGCGGCGGCCATGGTTCTGGAGG
>Ga0207927_1000130_pt1 | contig 29766 bp, 24 predicted proteins | sample NGESurdeep072012_2_FD_184456 | JGI IMG/M metagenome (GOLD analysis project Ga0207927, IMG submission 184456) | Arctic peat soil microbial communities from Barrow, Alaska - NGEE Surface sample 210-2 deep-072012 (SPAdes) | ecosystem: Environmental > Terrestrial > Soil > Wetlands > Peat ... | reverse complement strand
GTAAATAGGAGCGTCGCGCAAGGGCGAATCGAATGGAAGAACATGCTGCGTCGATTCTATTGGATTTGTGGTCTGATCGTCGGTCGCCCGCTGCCAATCAGCAGAGCTCTTCAACTCACTGGAAAGTGAACGACGTCAGCTTTGCACATCAATAGGCAATGTAGCTCGGGGTATAATCCAGCCCACCTATGCCACTCGCCGCAGGCACCCGACTCGATTCCTATGAGATCATCGCGCCCTTGGGTGCGGGCGGAATGGGCGAGGTCTATCGTGCCCGCGACGCCACGCTGAAACGCGACGTGGCGATCAAAGTTCTTCCCGAGTACTGGTCGCGCGATCCCGAACGTCTCTTCTCCCAGGATGGACAATGGGTTGCCTACACTTCTTACCCGGATCATGCCGTTTGGCGCAGCCGCAGCGACGGATCGGAACGCCGGCAACTGACCTACCCACCAGTGGTAGCGCATCGCACTACCATTTCGCCGGACGGTACGAAAGTCGCGTTTACGACCTCTGACAGGGGAATTTATGTGGTCAGCACGGATGGCGGAACTCCGCAGACGATTGCGGAGAAGCTTTCCGCGGGTACGGACTGGTCTCCTGACGGGAACCTCTTGCTTTTGACCACGCTTACCGATACGCCTGTCGCTGGCGGGAAACCCTCGTTGCAGATATTCGATCTACGCAGCGGGAAGATGTCCGTCGTGCCTTCCTCCGAGGGCATTGGGGGAGGCATGTGGATCACCCAGGACGCTATAGTAGCAGCCGCTTTCAGGCGCACAAAGTTCCTGACTTTCGATTTCAAGACCCAGAAATGGAGCGACCTTGTCGAAGGCAACTTTGGGAACTGGTACGTGTCTCCGGATCGCAAGTATTTCTACTTTACGACCGGAGGCACGGAACCCAAGATCCAGCGCCTGCGGTTCGCCGATCGCCAGGTTGAGACGATCGCCAGCTTGAAAGGCCTACGTCGGGTGGAGGATTCGGCACTGTTCAGTACTCAAATCAATGTTGCGCCCGATGGCTCCCCGGTCTTCACACGCGACATCGGCTCCCAGGAAATCTACGCCCTTACCGTGAAGTGGCCGTAGGTTATTTCGAAACTGAGATCCGTTCCCGACTTGCTCTATCGGGCAGATTGCCTGGGTGCACTACCAATCGGCACCTGCAACAGCGCCAGCCCGCAAGGCGGCACAAAGATAGCCCAGGGTGAAGCGGATTTCCCCGATTCGCCCCTCCTTTGGGCGAATTGGGACAGCGGAACCCTAGGTAGGCTGCGACTAGAGATTGGGAGTCGGTTCTAACCGGCGACACTGTTTCGCGAGGGCGTAAGCCCGAGCGCTGCCGCTGAGATGCTCGCGGATGCTACAACTTTGGAACCGTTTTAGCGAATGAGCTTCGCGCTGGCTTTACTGAATCACCGGGCTGGTCACGTCGGCTGGTCCCGAGGCGTTGTAATGGATCTCGCCCGACTCGTCTGCAAAAAACCGCCGCTGTCCGGTTGTCCCCACCTGGTCCGGTACGGCCGTAACCGTGTAGGAGCGGATCGCGCCGTTCACCTTTTCTCCCGGAGTGTAGGTAAAGGTGTAACCGCTCTTGCGCCCGCTGGCCAGGTTGGTGTCGATGGTCTGCTCGCCTCCACTCTGCGAAGTGCCTCCGAGAGAGATGAGATCGACTGTGAAACCCACGTCGGGATGGCTGCTGGAGTAGATCATCTCTCCTGCGCTGATGGCCTTGATGCTGGCAATGGCCGAGGCTTCGTGGGCCGGAATCTGCGACTTAGTGATCTTAGGAATAGTGAAGGCCGCGATGATCAAGATGATCGTTACCACGATCAGCAATTCGATCAGCGTAAATCCGCGATCGCGATTACGTCTGCGCATAACTGTGGTCCTCTTTCGTCATCTCGCGGAGAGTTGCACAGGAATGACGTTAGGAAAGCTGTAACGGTATCCGCGACTGAACAGGAAATTATTGAGCACCGCTCTGCCCATGTCAAAACACTACCATGTTGTCGCATGGCGCATCACCCCAACACCCGACGGGGCCGAAGCCCCTCCATCGGAACTGAGCCGGTCGGCGACTGCTCTTGGCTTATTGCTTATTGCTGACTACTGACCGCCAATTGCTAATCACCAATTACTAATTACCAATTACCAATTGCTTCTTCAGCACGCCAGCGAATCACGCGTGATCTTCAGCCCGTTGAGGTTCCCCAACACCGTCACCGCAATTGCTTCTGGCTTAAATAGTTCGTTCGCCGTCTGCATCACGTCTTCCAGCGTAACTGCCTGGACGCGCTCGATGATCTCATCCATTCCCAGGAACTGGTCGTAATACATCTCCTGCCGTGCCAGGTTCGACATGCGCGCCGTCGAGGATTCCAGACTAAGCATCAGGCCGCCTTTCAACTGGTCCTTGGCGCGCTTAAGCTCTTCGGCTGGAATCTGGCTTTGCTTGACATCGTGAAACTCGCGCACAATCGACTGCACCACTTTCGGTGCAGATTCCCGCGACGTTCCGGCGTACACCGCCAGGCATCCCGTATCTTTATAGGGATTCAGCTCCGAGAAAATCGAGTACACCAACCCCTGCTTCTCTCGCACGTTTTGGAACAGCCGCGAACTCATCCCCCCACCCAGCAGCGTATTCAGGACGTAGGCCACAAACCGTCGTTCGTGGTTGATGCGGTACGCCGGAACTCCTACGCAGATCTGCACCTGCTCCAGCGACTTCTTGTTGCGCAGCGTAATGCGCGAGTTGGTTTTGGGTGGGGTGTCGTGCAGTCCGTTGGATCCTCGACGGAGCGGTTCAAACTCCTTGCTCAACAATGCGACCAGATGTTCGTGCTCCAGGTTGCCGGCTGCCGAGATTACCAGGTTCTCCGGCACGAACTTGCTCTGGTAGTACTGCTGGACCGCCGCCTGCTCGAACTTGCGTACCGTTTCCTTAGTGCCCAGAATTGGCTTACCGAGCGGATGACCTTTATAGAAATTCTGCGTGAAGATCTCGTGCACCAAGTTGTCAGGATCGTCCTCGTCCATCTTGATCTCTTCTACAATCACGCCCCGCTCGCGCACCACATCGTTCGCATCGAAAGTCGGGTGCAACACCATATCGCTCAGCAAGTCAACGGCTATAGGCAAATGTTCGTCTAAAACTTTAATGTCGAAGCAGACCGTCTCTTTGCCGGTGAAGGCATCCATGTTGCCGCCGATAGAGTCCACCTCGCGCGCGATGTCCTCAGCCGAGCGATGAGTAGTTCCTTTGAACACCATGTGCTCGACGAAATGCGAGAGCCCGTTGACTTCCGCCTCTTCGTCGCGCGAACCCGCCTTCAGCCAGATTCCCAGCGACACCGAGCGAATGTGGTCCATCTTCTCGGTAATAATGGTGAGCCCGTTGGGCAATACCTCCCGCTGGATGGTCCGGCCGGTTGCGACCGCTAATGCTTCCGCTGCCATATATACCTATTTCTGTATGAATGAAGTCTCGAACCTGCGAACCTTACTTCCGGCTCCAGCCGCCGCTTCACTGGCCTGGGATAGAATGAATGCGCACTGAGCGCTGCTCCCGAGGTGGGGTCGGGAAGACGGACTTTGAACTAGCCAGCATATTGGATGCATGAGCGAACCGCAACAACGCGAACTATTAAACCTTTCGAATCAGCAACTTGCCGATTTGGTAGAAAGCCTTGCGCAAGCCCCGTACCGCCTCCGCCAGCTATTGGACGGCTTGTACCGGCAAAGGTGGCATCGGCTCGATCAGTTCTCCACCCTACCCGCGTCGTTCCGTCAGCAGCTCATCGCGGCTGAATTCTCGGTCGGCCAGCCCGTCATTGAAAAGCAGTTCACGTCTGCAGACGGCACGGTACGCTACCTCTTCGCCTTCGCCGACGGACAATCGGTCGAGACGGTCTGGATGCCCGACGGCGATGGCGGCGAAGCCGGCGACGGCTCGGAAACCGGCGACGAAGAACTTGCCGGACTCGCGAACACTCGAAACTCGAAACTAGAAACTCGAAACTTTCTCGATTTGTCTTCCCGAACGCGTCCGGTGCCCCGGGTTCGCGCTCCGGTGTTGGGCGCTAACCTGGGTCCCCCGCGTAATGTATTCGAGGGGCCGGCTTTTACTGGCAACCGGCAACTGACAACTGGCAACTTTTCTCAACGCGCCACCGTCTGCGTCTCCAGTCAGGTCGGCTGCGCGGTGGAATGTGCCTTCTGCATGACCGCCCTTCTCGGCCTTCATCGCAACCTCACTGCGGGAGAGATCGTCGGCCAGGTCCTCGCCGTCCTCAACGACCAGCAGGTCGAAATCGAGCGCGACCGCATCAATCTCGTGTTCATGGGACAAGGCGAGCCCTTCCTCAACTACGACAACTTCATGCAGGCGGTGCGACTCTTGGTGACCGAAGTCGGCATTCCTGCCTCACGCATGACCGTCTCGACCTCGGGCATCGTCCCACGCATCGCCGATTTCGGCGCCGAAGAAGTCCGTCCCAAGCTTGCCGTCTCGCTGAACGCTCCCAGCGAAAGCCTTCGCACCGAAGTCATGCCCATCACGAAGAAGTGGACCATCGAGAAACTTCTGGCAGCCTTGCGCGACTTCCCTCTCCGCAATCGCGAGCGCCTTACGTTCGAGTACGTCTTGCTCGGCGGAGTCAACGACGGCGTGACGCATGCCCGCGAGCTAGTCGAACTCATCCGTGGACTCCGCGCCAAGGTGAACCTCATCGCGCTCAATCCCGGCCCGGAGATTCCCTTCTCCATGCCCGAGCCAGCAGGTGTGCTCGCGTTCCAGTCGGTGCTCACCGCCGCAGGCATTCCCGCGTTCGTACGCCGTCCTCGCGGACGCGACATCTACGCCGCCTGCGGCCAACTGAAACACACCACCGAACTGGTACATTTGAAATAGATAGCCGCCGAGACGAACGGCCTCGGGTAGTGCTGGCCTTTAGGCCAGCGTTCAGGCGATCCAAAAAACGAGGGGGCTTTAGCCCCCGCACAGAACCACCCTCTGTTACTGGCAACTGACAACTCTCTTATGAAACAAGTCCGCGTAGGAATCGTCGGCTTCGGCACCGTAGGACGCGCCACCGCCGACATCATCGCCAAGCACTCTGAGCTGATCCAGCGCCGTAGCGGCGTGAAGCTGGTAGTCACAGCCGTCTGCCGCCGTCAGACCGTTAAGCCTGCGGATATCCCAGAAGGCGCTCGCGTCACCACCGGATGGAAGGAACTCCTCACCTCCGACGATGTCGACGTGATCGTCGAGACCATGGGAGGTGTCGATCACTCCCTGCAACTTCTTCGCGGAGCCCTCGAGCACGGCAAGCCCGTGGTCACCGCCAACAAGAAGTTGCTGGCAGAGCATGGTGACGAGTTGTTCGCCCTCGCCGTCTCGCGCAATCTGCCGATCGGCTTCGAAGCCAGCGTCGCCGGAGGAATTCCCATCCTGCGCGTTATCCAGGAATCCACCGCCGGAGACCGCCTGCGCGCCCTGCACGGCATCCTGAACGGCACCTCTAACTACATCCTCACCCAGATGGAGAACCGCGGCATTGACTTCGACGAGGCGTTGAGCGAGGCGCAGAAGGCCGGATACGCCGAAGCCGATCCCACCTTCGACATCGACGGACAGGACGCGCGCGACAAGCTCTGCATCCTCGCCCGCATGGCTTTCGGCGGACGCCTCGCCGTGGAGCGCATTCCCACTTACGGCATTCGCCAGATTCGCGCCGTCGATATTCGCTCCGCCCAGCGCCTGAAGCGCACCATTCGTCTGGTTGCCTCCGCCGAGCAGACCGACAGCGGACTCGATGTTTCCGTGCGTCCCTGGCTGGTCGATCGCCGCTCCATGCTGGCCAAAGTTGAGGACGTAAACAACGCCGTCTTCCTGATTGGCGATCGCCTCGGCACGCAAATGTTCTATGGACGCGGCGCAGGCGGCGACGCCACCGGCGCGGCCGTGGTCTCCGATTTGGTAGAGATTGCCCGCGACCTCGCCGCCGGACGGCTGAGCTCGAAGAACGTTGTCGGCTTCCTCGAAAGCAACGAGTTGAAGATCTGTCCCAAGCCCAGGCCTGTAGGATGGTATCTCCGCCTCACCGTTCACGATCAGCCCGGGATCATTGCTCGAGTCGCCGAAGTCCTCGCCCGCCAAGGCATGAACATCGACTCCGTGCAGCAGGAGCCGCATTCGCCCAAAGAGCGCCTGTCGCTGTTCATCACCGTCGAGCCAGTCTCCGAACCCACAGTGCGTGGCGCGCTAGAAATCATCAACGCCTACGACTTCATGGTCGAGCCAGTTCTGCTGTTGAGGATTGAATAAGAACTCACGTTCCAAAGCGGTTACCGGCTACTTCTTTCGATTTGGCGTCCTGAGCGCGGACGCGCCTAACAGAGCGCGTCCGAGTCGAAGTATCTGCTATTCGCTCTTCGCTGACTTTCAAGGATTGAGTGAACCTCACGTGCCGGATTTCGGCGATTCCCACAATCGCTCGATGCGGCGCTGAAGTGCCGCTCGTCCACCCTTCGAGTCCGCCGATTTCCTGCACCTCGCTGCCCCATTTCCTCATCTAAAACCTTGACAGTAATAGACTCAAGTTCTATAGTGGAGTTGTTATAAAGCGGCTCCTGTATTCTAAGTTCATACTGTTCATTAAGTTACGGAATCATCAAGATTTAGGAGGGCGGCAACAATGGGAAAGATTATCGGAATTGACTTGGGTACCACGAACTCCGTGGTCGCCGTGATGGAAGGCGGCGAGCCTAAAGTCATCCCCAACGAAGAAGGTGGGCGGACCACGCCATCGGTCGTCGGTTTCACCAAGAACGGCGAGCGTTTGGTCGGACAGGTCGCCAAGCGCCAGGCCATCACCAATCCGGAGAACACGGTTTTCTCCATCAAGCGCTTCATGGGACGTCGTTACGACGAAGTCAATGAAGAAATGAAGATGGTGCCTTACAAGGTAGTGAAGTCGGGCGATCACGTCGCGATCGTGGCACAGGGACAAGAATTCACTCCGCCGCAGATCTCGGCGCTGATTCTGCAGAAGCTGAAGAAGGCCGCGGAAGACTATCTCGGCGAGAAGGTTACGGAAGCCGTCATCACCGTGCCGGCGTACTTCAACGACGCGCAGCGGCAGGCGACGAAAGATGCCGGCCAGATTGCCGGTCTCGACGTAAAGCGCATTATCAACGAGCCGACGGCGGCCGCGCTGGCTTACGGGCTCGACAAGAAGAAGGATGAAACCATCGCCGTGTACGACTTCGGCGGCGGTACGTTCGATATTTCGATCCTGGAAGTCGGCGAAGGCGTGATTGAAGTGAAGTCGACCAATGGTGATACTCACTTGGGTGGCGACAACATCGATCAGCGCATTGTCGAGTGGTTGATTGCGGAGTTCCAGAAGGACGAAGGCCTCGACCTGCGGGCCAAGGGCAACGAGATGGCGCTGCAGCGGTTGCGTGACGCAGCTGAGCGCGCCAAGATCGAACTCTCGACCACCATGCAGACCGAGATCAACCTACCGTTCATCACGGCGGATGCTTCCGGGCCGAAGCACCTGGTGAAGACGCTGACGCGTTCGAAGCTGGAAGAGATGGTGCGCGACCTGATCGATCGCTCCATCAAACCGTGCGAGCAGGCGATCAAGGATGCTGGCATCACCGCCGACAAGATCGACGAGGTAGTGCTGGTCGGTGGACAGACCCGCATGCCCGCGATCCAGGCGCTGGTGAAGAAGCTCTTCGGCAAGGAGCCGCACAAGGGCGTGAATCCTGACGAAGTGGTCGCGATTGGCGCGGCGATCCAGGGTGGCGTGTTGGGCGGCGAGGTGAAAGACCTGCTGCTGCTCGACGTGACTCCGCTGACGCTGTCGATCGAGACGCTGGGTGGAGTGGCGACGCCGATGATTCAGCGCAACACCACCATCCCGACGAAGAAGACGGAAACGTTTTCGACGGCCGCGGACAACCAGGATTCGGTTGAGGTGCATGTGCTGCAGGGCGAGCGTCCCATGGCGAAAGACAACCGGACACTGGGCAAGTTCCACCTGACCGGCCTGCCGATGGCTCCGCGAGGCGTGCCCAAGATCGAGGTCACGTTTGACATCGACGCCAACGGCATCCTCAACGTGAATGCCAAGGACATGGCCACGGGTAAAGACCAGAAGATTACGATCACGTCGTCTTCCGGCCTGAGCAAAGAGGAAGTGGAGCGCATGGCGAAGGAAGCCGATGCGCATGCAGCCGAAGACAAAGCACGGCGCGCGGAAATCGAGTCGCGCAACCAGCTCGACGGCATGGTGTATCAGATCGAAAAGATGCTGCGCGAGCATGGCGACAAGATCTCCGGGCAGGAGCGTAGCGATGTCGAGAACGCGCTTGGCGACGCCAAGAAAGCGCTCGAAGGCACTGACCCCAAGGTCATGGATACGGCCCGTGAACACCTGACCCAGGCTTCGCACAAGCTGGCCGAGGCCATGTACAAGGCGCAGGCGGCGCCTGCGGGTGGTCCGGCTCCGGGTGGAGACGGCGCTGCCAGCGGCGAGCAGGAGAAGAAGAAAGACGAAGGTGTCATCGACGCCGAGTACGTGGACGTGGAAGACAAGAAGTAACTGGTAACTGGTAATTGGTTAATGGGGAGGGGCGCTGCGTGCGCCCCTTGCCGCAAGCGTTGAAATTTCAAAAAGGAGAGATTGCATTGCTTTCAGAGACGAACGAACATTCCTACTTTTTCACGTTCAATCATGAAGAGCGGCGCTGGTATGTGCTGACGCCCAACTTCGGGCACATGCAATCGGTCCGCGTGATTAACGACGACGACGCGGCCGTGACGGTTGACGTCACCATGGATGGCGAGGGCCAGGCGATCATCAACTAAGTTATCCGGGCGCGCGGTTCACGATGTATTAGAGCGGGGTTCAAAAATCAAACTGGCGCGAGCCATGCAATTCAAAGCCCGGTTCTTCGATGTGCGGCATGACTAAAGTCGGGCCCTTTTACAAGGCTTCATCAGGATGGGAAGTTTGGGTTAGAGGGAATTTGGGTTGGAGGGTAGAGAGCCATGAAAAATCAGCAATCACAGGTCACGTGTAGCGGACTCGGCAATAGCTTTCGTGCAAAGGTCGTGGTTGTGACCTTCGCAGATGATGATCAAATCTTTCGCTACGCAGCCGAGCTACAGCGGAGTGAATTGGATCGTTTCTGCGAGTATGCTGGCTTGCCAAACGACAAGATTGCAGTCGATCAGGATGGGCGTACCGGATACGACCATGAGGCGATAATCAGCGATGCAATACTGATCAAGCTCGGCTTCCAGAGGGCGAACGAATAGTTCAATGGCCACTACGGACAAGAAAGACTATTACGCGGTTCTCGGGGTCAAAAAGACGGCATCGGCGGAGGACATCCGCAAGGCCTTCCGCAAACTCGCGCGCAAATATCATCCCGACGTGAACCCCGGTGACAAGTCCGCGGAAGAGAAGTTCAAGACACTCTCCGAGGCCAACGACGTTCTCAGCGAACCTAAGAAGCGCAAGATCTACGATCAGCTTGGCTTCTACTCCGACAACATTGATCCCGCGACGGCGGAGGCCTACGCTCGCGGAGGTGGACGCGCGGCCGAAAGCGGTGGGCGCGCCGGCGGCCACCAGGAAGTCCCGTTCGATTTCGGAGGCTTCGACTTCAACGATTTCTCCGAAGGCGCCGGCGCAGCGGGCCGCCGTGCCGGCGGCGGCGGATTCAAGGACATTTTCTCTTCCATGTTTCGCGGTGGCGGACACGGCGAACAGGAACTCGAGCAGGAACCCGGCAGCGATCTCGAATACCAGATGAACGTTGGATTCTGGCAGGCCATCCAGGGCGCGGAATTGCAGCTCAGCGTGCCGCATCTCGAGAGCTGCGCGCATTGTCATGGGCGCGGCTATCTCGAAAGTCCCGGCGTCTGTCCCGAGTGCAAGGGCAAAGGCCAGGTCACGCAGAAGAGCGGCAGCATGAAATTCAACATGCCCTGCCCGCGTTGCGGAGGCAGCGGCAAAAACCGTACCGTGTGCTCCGTCTGCCACGGCGCGGGACGCGTGGAACGCAACGAGTCGCTCAAGGTGCGCATCAAGGCGGGCACCCGCGATGGCCAGCGCATCCGCCTCGCCGGACGCGGCAACGCCGGGACCATGGGAGCCCCCGCCGGCGATCTTTACATCGTGGTGCGGGTCGGCGAGCATCCACTGTTCAAGCGCGATGGCGACGATATCTACATCACGGTGCCGGTGACGTTCACCGAAGCAGGACTGGGTGGCAAGGTCGAAGTTCCCACTATCGATGGCCGTGCGCTGCTGAAGGTTCCGCCGGGGACGCAGAGTGGACAAAAGCTGCGCCTGCGCGAGAAGGGCGTCCCGTCGGCGGTGAAGGAAGGCGTGCGCGGCGACGAGATTGTCGAGATCAAGATCACTGCGCCCATCATTGGCGACGAGCGCTCCAAAGAAATTCTGCGCGAGTTGGCCAAGCTGAATCCCGAAGATCCGCGGGAAGCGTTGTGGGAGAAGGTCAGTAATTAGTGGTTGGTAATTAGTAATTAGTCGTTAGTAGTTGCTAAATGGTGACTGGTAACTGGTCACTCTCGGAAAACAGTCAATCGGCAGCCAGAGTGAGAACAGAGATTCAGTCCGCGGCGGGTGAATTGGTGCTGGAAACCGAGCGGCTGCGGCTGCGCCGCTTTAGCCGCGAAGATGTGGAGGCCATCTTTGCCATCATTGGCGATGACATCGCCATGCAGTACTACCCGAAGACCTTCGACCGCAGCGACGCGGTGCAGTGGATTGAGCGCAACCTGCGGCGCTATAGCGAGCACGGTTACGGGCTGTTCGCGGTGACGTTGAAGGGCAGCACTGACGTCATCGGCGACTGCGGCGTCATCAAGCAAGAGGTCGAAGGCGAGACGCGGCTGGAAGTCGGCTACCATTTTCGCCGCGACCAGTGGGGACACGGCTACGCCACGGAAGCGGCGCGCGCCTGCATGGGGCTGGCGTTCCATGCCTTCGGCGCCGACAAAGTGATCTCGCTGATCCGCCCGGAGAACCTGCCTTCGCGGCGGGTGGCGGAGCGAAATGGAATGAAGTTGGAGCGGCAGGTCACCCATTACGGGCTGCCGCACCTGGTCTATGCGATGAAGCGTGAGGACTATGGCCAAGCGTAGAAAACAGGGTGCGTACATGATCAGCTCGGTTGCCGAGATGTACGGCATCCATCCCCAGACCCTGCGCCTCTACGAGCGCGAAGGGTTGCTCAAGCCGTCACGTACCGAGGGCAACACCCGCCTCTACACCGACGAAGATCTGGAGCGACTGGAACTTATCCTGTCGCTGGCGCGCGACCTCGGCGTGAACATCTCCGGCATCGCCATCATTCTCCAGATGCGCGAGCGCATGGAAGAAATGCAGCGCCAGATGTCGGAGTTCGTCAGCTACGTGCGCACCGAAGTCATGAATCGCGCCCATAATGCGACGAACGATCCGACGCGCGGCGCAATCGTTCCCGTTAGCCACTCCATCCTGGTGAAGACAGAAAAGAAAAAGTAGCGGTTTACTCCGCCCGCTCCCATACCAGCACACGTTTCTGAATTGCAGGATTGGCCAGACCCTTGGTTGCGGTGATGATCAGCTTGTTGCCTTCGAGGCGAAACGGGCGCGGCTGGGTCGAGCCGACATACGCCGGCGACCAAGCAACCGAAGGATAGTGCGTCACGGTTGAGGTCGTGCCGTCGAGCTTGAAAGTCCCACAATAAGCGATGAAAGTATCGTAGTAGGCGATCTTCTCCGCGTCGGTGGCTTTGGCCGGGTCTTTCCAGGCGGGGCGATCGCCGTTCGCGATGGTGGCACACATGTGTCCGTCGGGTTCATACATGATGAAACCCTGCGGATGCGGGCCGAACTGAGCGGAGGGCTGCGCTTTGCCGTCCGTCATGGTGTCTTCGATAGACACCAGTTTCCACGTGCCCAGCAGTTGCAAGACCGTGGGAGCGGTTGCGGCGGTTTGCGCCAGCGCAGATGATGCCAGCAGCAGAATCGCCCCTATAGACTTCATGTTGATTCCTCCGACGACTCGAATTTGCCGAGACTGCGGAGAACGATGATCTCATAGCGCTCATGAATCGCGCGACTTTTTCTTGCGGGTATCGAAAATGAACATCGAACCGTCGGTCGTTGGCCGCGACGGCCCCGATTATGCTGTTCCATTCCTTGACTCAATGTGTGACAATCGCCGGACGCCGATTTCAAATCTCTTGATACGTTTTCGACGAGGCAGGTACGGATGTCTAACACAGCAGTAATGCGCGGCCTCACCGTAATGGTTGACCGCACCAGCAAGGTGCCCGTGGTGCGCTGCAGCGGCAGGTTGGTGGCGGGCGTGAGCGATCGTCTCTACCGTGAGGTCAGCCATCTGACTCCGGAATCAAAGCGAATTGTGCTTGACTTCACCGACATCACCCACATGGACAGCATGGGCCTCGGAACGCTGGTGCGGCTGTATGTTCATGCCAAGTCCGCGGGCTACGTTCTGGACCTCACGAACGTTGGCAAATCGGTGAGGCAACTGCTTGGCATCACCCACATGATGTCGGTATTTCAGATGATCGGCGAGAATAACATCAGGATGGGATGAGGCAGTGGCTACTGGTCCGTGGAAAGATGACTCCAGCAGCAGCAACTATCCACTGGCAACTCACGACTTAGTCTTGCGCCCGCGTGGACTCAGTTCGCCATTAGCTTGGCTTGGGGGTTGACTGGGCCGCGCTCACGCCGGCCTTGGTTTTCAGCCGGTCAACACCCTTCTGCGCCTTTTCGGCATACGGGCCCTTGGGCAAGAGCTTGAGGTAGGCCTGATAGTTCCCCATCGCAGCGGCGAACTCGCCAGTTTTCTCCTGAACTTCGCCGAGTTTGTAGGTGGCCTCGGCGTCCTTCGGCTTCCACTCCAGCGCTTCCTGGTAACGGCTGACGGCGCCGCGGTAGTTGCCTTGCTTGAAGTAATAGTCGCCAACCTCGATGCACTTCGCGGCCTTGTGCGGGTCCCAGGGATGGAACTCGTTGAACTCGCTATCTTCCGCGCCCGGATGCTTCTCGTCTCCCGAGGGCGGCGCGACATCGATCTCTGTCTGCTTGCTGGAACTCTCATCCGGAGCGATCTTGTCGGAACGAGGCGGGGCCTTGCGATTGTCCTTCGGCGGCGGGGCCGACTTGTCCACCGGCACGCGCGTGATGGGCCCATCGTCAGTGCCCTGCGCCACGGCCGCGGCCGTCAGGCATAGACAAAACATCGCGAGAAGCAAGGGGCGTAGCCGCACACTCATATTCTATTGCAACCCGAAGATGGCGCGAGTGACTCGGTCACTCGAAATCAAGCTCCGGACCTGCGACGGTTCGATTACAGCGACGAGAGCGTTGCTTGAGGAAACGACTCGCGAGTCAGGCTACTCCGCCAGGAAGGTCGTGCGGTTGCGTCCCTGGTTCTTGCTTTGGTAGAGCGCTTGATCCACCCGGCGAAATAGCGATTCTTCGGTATCGCTCCCGGTGATGACGGTCGCACCCACGGAGACAGTGGGGTACAGCGCCGTACCACCCACCATTACAAATGAGCTTCGCACCAGGGTCCTGCATCGTTGTGCCAGGTGGAGCGTGCCTGCTTCATCGACATCGGGCAGGATGGCGAGAAATTCGTCGCCGCCCCAGCGCCCCAACGTGTCCCCCGCCCGAACGCTGGAGGAGAGCGTACGGGCCACCAGTTCTAAAACCATGTCACCGCATTTGTGACCAAAGCTGTCGTTCACCTCTTTGAACGCGTCGAGGTCCGTCAGTACCACACCGAAACTCCTGCCAAATGTGCTCAATTCATTCAGCGACTGGCGAATTCTGGAGTCGAGGAAGCGGCGATTCACCAAGTGGGTGAGAGGATCCAGGTAGGCCAACTTGCCCAATTCGACATTTCTGCGCTCCAGTCGCTTGCGCAGGGCAATGTCGCTGAACACCTCGACCGCACCCAGCGCCGTCCCGTTCTCGTCAAGGATGGGTACAACCCGGACGCTGACTGCCAGGCGGTGGCCGTCGCGGCATCGCAGGTACGCGTCCGCCTTGGAGGGGATGCCTAGCTTCATGCTTCGCGACACAGGGCATTCTCCCCGGCAGAGAGTGCGTCCTGACTCATCAACGTGGCAAAGCACGTCGTCACTGCAACGCTTCCCGACTACCTCTGCCGCCGCGTATCCGGTCAACGCCTCGGCTGCATGATTCCAGTACAAAATGTGCCGCTCCGGATCCACGAAGTAAACCGCGTCATACAGATCATCCAACAGCGTTTTGTAAAAGTCGGGGTGCTTTTCCAGAAACCGCACGACCGGGTTCGACATGGCCGAGATAAACGGCATTCGTATTCGCCCTCCCTGTTATGGACACTTGGTCAATAGTGAAGTGATCGGCGAGGAATGACAGTGACTTCAATCGTTGTCTGAGGTCTCGGAGGTTACGAAAGTACCCGCACAAATGGCACGAATTTCCGATGATGATCCATCCCGCGAACCGACCAACTGCTGCGACTCCGGCCAAATTGAAAGGCCGTCCGCTGGGCGAACGGCCTTGGATCTGACGGGTGCTGTCACCCATCCGCTTCAGGAGGCAACTTGAGGGCCCATTGCCGATCGCTGCGCTAGTCGGTTTGCGGCGGCACATTCGCTTTAGCCGAAGTCGACTCGAGCGAGTTGGTCAATAACGCAACATCAACACGGCGGTTCTTCGCGCGTCCGGCGGCATTCTTGTTTTCCGCGACAGGATTGTCCTTGCCCAATCCACTGATGTAAATCCGGTACGGCGGAACATTATGCTTCGCCGCGAGGTATTGAATCACGGCATCGGCGCGACGCCGGCTTAGCTGATTGTTGTACTCGGTCGAACCAACTCCATCGGTGTAGCCCTGCACCTGGATGATGTAGTGCTTCTGGCCGGCAACCTGTTGCGCAAATTCATCCAGCATCTGTTGGTCGGCCTTGGTGAGCGTCGCCTTGTTGAATCCGAACTGAATGGTGGTATTGGCAGTCGCCTTGTAGTTGTCCAGATTCTCGACCGTTCCCTGCAGTCCATTCAATCCGCTGGACACATGGTTGGCCTTCTGATTGGCCTGATCGGCGGAGTCTCCCGCGGCCAGCGCCTTCTCATCGGCCTGATTAGCTGCCTGGATCCCCTGCTGCGCCTTCCCGTCGACATCCTTGATATCGCGACTGTTCTTCGACGTAATATCGTCCAGCTCGCCAATCTTGTTATTGATCGGCGTGACCTGGCTCTGGACATATTTCTTAGTTGCGCAACCAATTGTGGAGAGCAGGCTGCCTGAAACCAGCACTGCGACGAGAGAGATTCTGCTCATTTGCGGTAACTCCTTCGAAGCTGACATCCATCCACTTAGGTGCACGTCAGCTGCCAATTGCCCATCGAGCAGCCTCGGTTCCCGAATGTATTGTTTTCAAGCACTTGGATACCTCACCAGCGGCCGTGTCAAATGCTGCTGGATAGTCCTGACGCGAAGTGTAAAATTTTTACAGGGTGGTAGCGCCGGGATTAAACCCCAGCACGCACGGGCTGCATCAAACTCATTACTTTCCTCCGCATGGACTTGCATCAGAAAATCCGCACTTTGCCGACCTCGGCGGGCGTGTATCTCTACAAGAACGCCGACGGCCAGGTCATCTATGTCGGCAAGGCCAACAATCTGCGCTCGCGGGTACGTTCGTATTTTCTTGAAGGCGCGGCGGAAAACGCCAAGACCGGCACGCTGCTGCGCGAGGCCGTCGATCTCGACTACATCGTGGTCGACAACGAAAAGGAAGCGCTCGCGCTCGAGAACAACCTGATCAAGCAGAAGAAGCCCCGCTACAACATTCTGCTGCGTGACGACAAATCATATCCCTACATCAAGCTCACCATGGGCGAGCGCTATCCGCGCGTGTACGCCACGCGGCGACTGCGCAAGGACGGCTCGCTTTACTTTGGCCCCTACTTCCCTACCAGCCTGGCTTATCGGCTGGTCGATCTCATTCATCGCAACTTCCTGATTCCCTCGTGCAAGATCGACTTGAACCGCAACCATCCGCGGCCCTGCCTGCAGTACTACATCGGACGCTGTCTCGGCCCCTGCGTCGCAGGGCTCACCACCCCCGATCGATATGCCGAGGCCGTGCATGACGTGAAGCTCTTTCTGGAAGGCCGCGGCGCCGATCTCTCACGTTCGCTGCATGAGCGCATGAACGCCGCCGCCGGACGCGAACAGTACGAACTGGCGGCCAAGTATCGCGACCTCATCTCCACCGTCGAACTGGTGGGCCAAAAACAGCGCATGCATGCCGTCGATGGCGACGATGCCGACGTATTTGGCTACCACTACGAAAACCACATGCTGGCCGTTAATCTCTTCCACATGCGTGGCGGCAAGATCATGGACAAGCGCGAATTCTTCTGGGAAGACATGCATGAGATTGTCGGCGAACATGGCTTCGCTCCCGGCGAATTCTTCTCGGCGCTTCTTAAGCAGGTGTATCTCGACCAGCAGTACATTCCGCACAACGTCTATGTGCCTGTCGATTTCGAGAACCGTACCACGTTAGAAGAAGTACTCTCCGAGGGTCGCGATCGCAAAGTGCAGATCCATGTTCCGCAGCGCGGCGACAAACGTTCGCTGGTCGACCTGGTCGGACAAAACGCAAAGCAGGCGTATGACCAGCGCTTCCGCGTGATGAAGCCAGCCGCCAAGGTCATCCAGGAAGCGTTGCAAGATGCGCTTGGCTTGCCGGAGTTACCTCAGCGCATCGAGTGCTTCGATATCTCGCACATTCAAGGTTCTGAAACTGTCGCGTCCATGGTTGTCTGGGAAGACGGCAAGATGAAGAAGTCGGACTACCGCAAGTTCATCATCAAGACGGTCGAGGGAGTAGACGACTTCGCTTCCATGCGCGAAGTGGTGACGCGCCGCTATGGGAGACTGCAGGCCGAAGAGAAGCCGCTGCCCAGCCTCATTCTCATCGACGGAGGCATCGGCCAGCTGCACGCCGCGGCCGATGCGCTAGAGGCGCTAGGCATCGTCAATCAGCCGCTGGCCTCCATCGCCAAGCGCGAAGAAATCATCTACGTGTACGGTCAGGAGGACGACCCTATCGTGCTCGATCGCCACTCGCCGGTGCTGCACCTGGTGCAGATGGTGCGCGACGAGGCCCACCGCTTTGCCGTGACCTTCCACCGCAAGCGCCGGGAGATGCGCGACCACAAAACGGAGTTGCTGGACGTTCCCGGTGTCGGCGCTGAAACCACTCGCCGCCTGCTGCAGCACTTCGGCAGCCTGGAGGCGGTCAAGCAAGCCGACGCAGCCGCGCTGGCGTCGGTTGTCAGCCGCCCACAGGCCAACGCCATCCTGCAGCACTTTCATGGGAAACCGGCGGACGCAGCGCCTGACGCCGATTGAAACTTGGGCTGAGTGCGGAGCGAACCTCGGTATTCGAACTAGCAAATCGGCCCTTCCGCTTGTACTCGCCATCGCGGCTCGGTAGTATTCTTCTCACTCACTCTAAGATCGCTAGAAGCAACCAGGGGGAATCATGTCAGCGGGTGAAGAGCTCAACGAACTGCGGGAACATGCCGAAGAAGCCAAGGAACGAAAGGAACTGGCTCCAGTGAGTCTCACCATGGCGCTGGTGGCCGTGCTGGTCGCGACCGTCTCGTTGCTGGGACATCGCGCCCACACCGAAGAAATCCTCCTGCAAAACCAGACCACCGATAAGTGGGCGTACTATCAGGCGAAAAACCTGCGGCTGAACAATCTCCAGGCGCTGAATGATGTCCTGGGTGCGCTCGAAGGCAAGAACGAAAAGGCCGAGCAGGTCCAGAAACGCTTTGAGAAGGACATCGAGCGCTACCGCCAGGACAAGGACAAGCTCCAGGACGAAGCGCACGAACTAGAAGCCGAGCTCCGTCACGAAACCCACCGCGCCAACCGTTTCGATCTCGGCGAAGTGTTTCTCGAGATTGCGCTGGTAGTGACCTCGATCACTCTGCTGACGGGACGCCGGCACTACTGGATGCTGGGAATGGTGTTTGCAGCAGCCGGAATCGTAACTGCGGCCACTGTCTTGTTCCTGCACTGAGCCGTCACGGCTCCCAGCCTTCGGCGCCCAGCAACGGCACGAAGCAACACAGAACGTGGCGGGAAACAACCATTTGGCCGTCGATTTTGCGCGCGACTAGCAACTGCTGCTCCACGCGGTTTCCTACGGGCACAACCATCGTGCCGCCCTCGGCCAGCTGCGCGATCAGGCTTGGAGGGGCTTGCGGAGCGCCCGCCGCGACTACGATCTTGTTAAACGGAGCTTGCTCGGGCAATCCCAGGCTGCCATCACCGTGAACCACATGCACGTTTCCGTAGCCGAGTTGCAATAAGATCTGCCGCGCCTTGTCGGCCAATTCGGCATGCCGCTCGATGGTCCATACCTCGGCAGCGAGTTCTCCCAGCACAGCCGCCTCGTATCCGGTGCCTGTCCCCACTTCCAGCACGCGGTCGGAAGGCTGTAGCTCCAGCGCCTCCACCATTGCGCCTACCATGTAGGGTTGCGAAACGGTTTGACCCTCACCAATCGGAAGAGGGCCGTCTGCATAGACCTCCCGTGCAAATTCGGGAGCGACGAAAGCTTCGCGCGGAACTTTGCCGATGGCCGCCAGCACACGCTCATCGCGAATACCTCGCCCGCGCAACTGCTCTTCAACCATGCGAGCGCGTAGCTGGATCAACTTCTCGGGACTCGGTGTGTGGCTCATCCAACCCATGAGTATCCTTGGCGAATCTGACCCAGCCGCGCTACTTCTTGCGCTTCCGGATCAGCAGGTCGAAACTCACTACGCCGTTCTCGTCGCGAATCCCCTGCACGGTGTATTCGGTATTGATGTTGTATTCGAACTGAATGACCTGCTGCGCCGACTGCGTCAGGTTAGTGATATAGGTGAGCGTCACGTCCTTGGAAACCTGCTGCTCGATAGTAAGGCGCGCACTGGGGTTGTTGTCGGCACCACCGACTGACGGATTGATGCGAATCGAGCTCACCCCGAACAGCTTCGAAACCCGGTTGCTCACCGCCTGGTTGATGGCCTGCCCCAGCACCAGGCTGCCGGCGCCCTCGCTCAGTCCGGTATTGCGGCCGGCGAGATTGCCCTCCTCCTGCGTCCGGCCAAAGGCCAGCAAGGCGATGATGTCGTCGCTCGACAGTGGTGGATCGGAGCGGTACGTGGTGGTCAGTTTCTCCATGGTGCCGTGCAGTCCGATGGTGATGTCGAAGTCGCGCACCCGGGTCGTTGCTTCCATGTCGAGGATGGGATCGATGCGTATGGGATTGGCAAACGTCACGTCGCCGCGGTCCAGGTGATACTTGGTGCCGTTAAGGTTGATGTCGCCTTCGGCAATGTTGATGCGCCCCAGCAGCACCGGCCGCATCCCCGTGCCTCGCAGGCGCAGGTCAACATCGCCCGACAATTTCGCCAGCGAGGTCTGCACCGTCAGTTCCGGCGCTGAGACAATCCGCACGTCCAGGCGCAGATTGTTCAGCGGCGATGAAGGGTTCGGCACCTCCACGGTTTGGCTGACGAAGGCGCCCCCGACGTCCATCGAGGGGATCTGCGCAAAGCGCGTGATGGTGATGTCGCCGGCCAGGGTTGAGCCCCGAAGCGTGCCATTGAGCCGCAGGCTCTGGTCCGCGGTGACACTCACGCCGCCGTAGCGGAAGCGAATGTCGGTTCCGTGGGCGCTCAGATCGAAGCCAATCGTGTTGCCGTAGGTGATGTAGCCGGAGACATTCACCTGGCCACCGCCCACGCGTCCCGTGAGATGCTCCACTTCCAGCCGGTCCTGGTTGAACACCATGGTTCCGTTGAGTTCGCCCAGTGCGGCTGGCAGGTCGATCAGCGAGAATCCGGCGTGCGCGATCACCACGCGTCCGTTCATGATCGGCTTGGCCACGGTGCCGCGCACCGTGATGTCAGCATCGGTCGAGCCGTAGGAGGTGACTTCGGGGTCCAGCACGTGCCATAGCCCGACGTTGATGTGGCCCTTGGCATAAAGATTCAGCGGACGGTCTCCCTTGAAGTCTACCGTGCCGCCGACGCTGAAGTTCGTATCCTCCGCCGCCAGCGTCAAGCGCTGCACGCTGACCACCTCATCGGCGAGCGTCAACTGGACAGGACCATCGCTGTGAATCGCGATCTTCTCCACCGCCACCGAGAAGGCGTCCACCTGCAGCGTGCCTTTAAGCGCGCGCGGCTTGCGCAACGGTCCCGTGACGCTGCCGGAACCGGCCATGGAGGAGTGGCCGGTGATCCTGCCCTTAAGTTCAGATCGCAGCAGTGGATCGATGTCGAGTTGCGCGAACTTCAGGCGCAAATCGCTCTGCATGTCGCCCGTCAGCTCCACCGTTCCATCGAGAGCCAGCGTCGCCTCGGCGAACTTCGAGCGCGCTGTGACCTGCAGCGTGCTGCCGTGGCTCACGGCATCCAGTACCAGCCCTCCGGCGTATTCGTCGTTGAAGACAAGATTCACCACTTCAAAATGTGCATCCACCTGCGGCTGCTCGAGCGTGCCCGACGTCTTGATCGTGAAGCTGGCAAGGCCGCGCTCCTGCAGAGGCGCAGATTGAAGCTCGGTGACCTTTTCCAGGTCGATGTTGTCACCGCGCAGGTCCGCGCGTACCTGTCGGCTGTTGATGTTGTAGGCCGCAGAACCGACCACTACTCCGCCCAGGGCTTCGAGACGAATGTTTTCAAAACCCGCCTCGTGGTTCGCCAGCACGATGTCGGAGGTCAAGGTTTTGATGGGATGCCCATAGGCCTCGCCTCCGCTGAGCGACAACTGCCCTCGCCCGTGCGCATCATTCTCCGTGCCCGAAACCTGCAGACTGAAGTTCACTACGCCTGATAGCGGATAGTTGGTGCCCACGGTCCGCTGTAAGTCGGCGACACTTGCGTTGTGGATCGCGGCCCGTAGCTCGAATGGCGTATTAGAAGTGAAACTGCCATCTTCCAAAGTGGCTGATCCGTCAACGTTCAGGTGAGCGCTACCCTGCTCGATCACTCCGTTACGAATCGCGACCGCGGTCCTGTTGTACTGCACATCGCCCGCAAACGAATCGACGTGAACGCGTCGCGCTCTCGGTACCGCCGAAGGCTGCGGCTCGGGCGGAGTTTGCTGGATGTGGAGCAGCGATTCCACGGTGCTCAGCTTTGACGGATGCGGCGGTGCCGCCGATGCGAGCGTTGGCGTGTAGACAAAGCTGAAATCGGTGGCCAGCAGGCGTCCCACAATGTCAGGGTAGGCGAGCTTCCCGTTCATCGTGCCATTGAAGCTGGCCCTGCCATTGAGTTCCACCGGAAGCGGCGACTGGCCCGCAGCAGTCAGCAACGGCTGGAACTCCTGCAGGTTGGTAGTGGTGACGGCGATCTTCAACTGCGCTTCACGTGGTCCCAGCTCGCCCGATGCATTCGCTTCGCTGTGCGGCGTCGCCAGGTTCAACTGGGCGATCGCGAGCACTCCAGAGCGCACATCGTAGCGGCCGCGCAGCATTCCACTCACCGGCAACTGGTTGGTCGCGCTCTGCGCCGGAGCGGTAGCGTCGAGCGCCAACTCGGTGGTAGCGCGCGCAATCGACTCCCGCCATGCCACGCTGACCGTCCCATTCACCGTGCCGACGGCGTTCAGCTTGTCCAACGGGACCGACTTGCTCGACAGCATTCGCACCACTTCGGTCAGGGACGCGCCGCTGACTTTGAATCTTGCTGCACCTTGCTGCACCAGAAGAACGCTTGCCTTGGCAATCGATGAGTTACCCGATGTCCGGGTCGGGCCACTCACCGAAGGCTTCCCGCCCTTCTCCGGCTTCTCGCTCCTGACTTGTGCCGGTGTGACTGCCAGCGTGGGAGCGTAGTTCTTCACCTCCGCGTCGCCCGTCACCGTCCCACCCAACAGGTGCGCAGTGATTTTCTTCAGCAGGATGTGATCGCGATCGAGCGCGAAGTCGGTACCCACGGTCGCATCGCGCAGGGTGAGATTTTCGTCGTGGTAGTTGACACCACGCAGCACCAGCTTGCCGCCCGCGGTCAAATTATCTTCGACAAGACTGCCCGAACCGGTAATGTTCAACGCTCCCGCTTGCAGGCCCTTCACCCTGGTAATCGCGCCCACGTTCGCCATATCGAGTGTGCCGCCAAGCGAGAATTGCACACGCGGGCTCTTGAAATCGTCGACGGTTCCGCTCAACTCAACCGACGACCGCTGCGAGGTCAGCTTCAGCGACCGCACCTGGACGCGGTTCTGCCACAGACTGAATGTTGCGTCGGCGCTGGCGGCGATGTCGCGATAGTTCTCAAATTGCGCATCCATCTTTCCGACGCGCAGTGTACCGTCGTAGCGCCGGTCGAGGCGGGTATAGTTCATGTCGGCGCCGACGTCCGCCAGGCTGAAGTCGAGAGGGTACTTTCTCTCATTCAGCAGCAGAATGCCGTCACGCAACTCAGTGCGGCTGATGGCCAGGTCGAACAATTGATGCACCGCGCTGCGGTTGCCGACGGGCTTAACCTTGGGCTCGGGCACATTGCTCGATCCGTCCGGATTCACCATCAGGTGGACCACGGGATGTTCGAGCCGCAGTGCCCGCAGGTTCACTTCCCGGTCCACGAAGGAGATAACCCGCACCCGCGCGTAAAGCCGGTCCACATGCGCGAACGGCACTTGTCCGGCCGGCTCGAGCCCGTGAATGGTGAGATTGTTGGCCTCGATTTCGAGCTTGGACAGGTTCCAATGGAACGACTGCAACTCCACTTTTCCGCCTGTCACTTCCTCCAACACGCTCACCAGCCGGTGTCGCACTACTTCTTCGAACCTCGCGCTGCGCAGGTAAAGCACGGCCCCTACCACCATCGCCAGCACCACGGCGGATGCCGCCAGCCAAACGATGAGGCGGGTGCGCGAGCGTCGAATTGGAGTGTTGCCAGTCATGCTACTTTCCGCCCAGCACCTCGTGTTGCGATGACGAAATCTGCGACGGCAATGGCGTCAGGTTCTGGATTTGCGTCTGCTGACGCAGGTTATGCAGCCACGCATCCAGCAATTCGTCCATGTGCTGCTGCACCAGCAACTCGCGGATCTTCGGTCCGACTTCTTGCAGGGTCACGATCTTGACCCCGGCTTTTTCCATGTCGGGCAGAACCTGAGTGCGGTAGTAGGCTTCAACCTCTTCGGGCTGCACGTGCACATTGGGCCGCAGGCGCACTTCGATGAAGTTCATCATCTGCATCTCGCGCCGTACGTTCGCTTCCATCTCGCGCTGCGAGAATCCGTACGCCGCAATCATCTTTTGCCAGCCTTGTTCATCGCTGGCTGCCCGGATCTGTGCCCGTAACTTGGCCAGGTTGGCGCGAACTTCTTCGCGCGACGGCGCCAGGTAGTTCGGGTCGGTCATCTGGATTTCCAGCACCGCGCGATCGATCAGCCGCTGCAAGGCGCTGGCCCGGTCCGCCTCGGTCACGCTGGACAGAGGTTCTTGTCGCATGAAGGCTTCAAAGCGGACGGCGTCGTCCCAATCGCTTTGCAGCAAGGGTTTGCGATTCACCGTGGCAATCACGCCGTCGATCACTTCTCCGGCGAAGGCTGCGAGCGGCGCCAGCAGCAAAATGCATATCATGATGGGTAGAAGGCGTCTCATCAGAAGGTTTGTCCAATACTGAAGAAGTAGTTGAAATGCTTGAGTGTCTGTACCGTGTCCTGGTCGCGGACGGGATACCGCGTAGGACTGAAGTTGTAGCTGATGTCCCCACGCACCGGCCCCACCGGCGTCTTGTAACGAATGCCAATGCCAATCGCCTGCGGGTTGTAGCTGAAGTTGCAGGCCACCGTGCTGTCGGGCGGCGTACAGGCCGAGATGGAAGGCTGGTTGAATCGCACCAATCCACTTAGCATCTTGTTTGGCGTAGCGAACACATTGCCCATGTCATGAAAGAAGACGAAGCTCAGGTTGTCGGCGGCGTACGGCAACAGCACAGGCGGCGTGCGGATCTCAAAGTTGTTGACGAACAGGGCCTGCCCACCGATGGGATAGCCGGTCTGCAGGTCGCGCGGACCTGCCTGGTTGATGGCAAAGCCGCGCAGCGAGTTGCCGCCTCCGGCGAAGAACAACTCCGGCAGAGGAATGGCCGTGGCCGATCCTCCCGGGTAGTAGTTCGTTCCATAGGGATACTCGAGGCCGATCTGGGTGTTACGCGCCAGCACCCACTTCTTATGAAGTGTGTAGTAGGTGGAATTCTGATACAGGAACTTCCCGAAGTTCGACTCCGACCCCAGCGCGCTCGTCGCCAGCCCCGTGTCCAGCAAGTTGTAGCTGCCCTTGTGCGTATCAACGGGATTGTCGCGTCGATCGCGTACCCAGGTGAAGCTGGGCATTGCGATGCGCACTGGCCGCGAATAGAGCGGGATGAGGTTGGGATCGATGACCAGGCTGGCGGGATCGACGCGCACCCGCTGGTAACTCATGCGATAGAGGAAGGTCGTAGCCCGGCTGTATCGTTCTTCCGCGCCGAATGAGCCCTCGAGCCGCTCCGAGGTAAACGTATTGACGTTGACTGTGTTGTCGTAAAAAGCGCTCAGCGTCAAGCGCCATTTTTCACTATTGAAGAGCCGCGGCGCATCGTAGCTGATCACTGCCCGCCGCGTGAGCAGTCCGACGCGCGCCCGCAAGCTCAACGTCTGGTCGCGCCCGAACATATTCAGACGCGTGATTTCCAGCACGCCGTTGGGACTGACACTCGACGTGCCCTGGGGATTGTTGATGGCCGGCGTATTGCCGGTCGCGAACTCGATTCCGCCGCCATAGCGGAACGTCCAGCGCGGGGCTTCCGCCAGGTTGAACAGCACGTTCTTCTGCGGCTCGATGCCTTCGGGATTTTGTATCGCCATGTCTACCTGGTTAAAGATTCCCAGGTTGTAAAGACGGCGCTGCGACTCCACCATCGCCGCCTGGCTCATTGGGTCACCCGGACCAATCCGTATTTGGCGGTTCAGGATGTACTGTCGGGTATGCTCCAGCCCGGTGACGATCAAGCGATCGACATTGACGCGTTGTCCCTCCGCAATGGTGTACGTCAAGTCCATGCGGTACGGCTCGCCTTCTACCGGCTTGGCCGCGGACTCAAACTGCACATCCGGAAATCCACGATTGTAGTAATAGTAGGTCAGCGCATCACGATCGTTCATGATGTCGACTTCGCTGAATGGTTGTCCAGGAACGCTGCTCAGCAACGGAGCCAGTTGTTCCGTCGTGAAGCTATTGTTGCCATCAATCACCAGGTTCTTTACCAGGGTTTGCGTACCTTCGGTAATTTGAAACACCACCGCCAGTTCGCCCGGATGCGACTCGTAGCCCTCATCCAGTGACGCATCGACCTTCACGTCATGAAATCCGTTCGCCTGATAGAGCGCGCGAATGTTTGCCGCGTCGTCCGACATCATGCGCTGGCTGAATCGTCCATTGGTCAGGATCCAGCTCTTTGGTTGGATGGACATGCGCTCGCGAATCGTGGCCTCGTCGAAATACTTGTTGCCCACAATCTTGATCGCCGCCAGTTCGTGGCGCGATCCCTCGTCGATCTTGTAAACAATGTTGACCTGGTCTTCATCTGACACCGGACGCCGCTCTACTTCCACCGTGGCGTCGGAGTACCCCTTGGTCTGGAGATAGTTGCGCAGGTTACGGCGTCCCTCGTTGAGCAGGTCATCGTCTACCGCGTTTTCCTGGTACACCGGCACCAGCTTCTTCATCTCGCCGGTCCTGATCTTTGCGCCTTCGGTGGTGATCACGACCTTCGAGCCTTGTTCCACTTCAAACGTGTAGTTCAAAGTATTGGTCTCGGGACGGTAGTCGCGATCGGTGAGCGATACCTGCGCTTCCAGGTGCTGGTTCTTCTGGTAGTACTTGCGCAGCCGCTCCAGGGCGCGCGTCAGGTTCTCGTTCTTCACCTTCGCACCCGGCTTCAGCTTTGTGATCTGCAGGATCTGTTCCTGTGGGATGCCGGTGTCGCCCTCGATCTTGACCATGCCCACCCGTGCCAGTTCGCCCGGCGCCACGCGAAAGTCCATATCCATTTGCCGGGTGGTATCGCGCGGCTTCAGTTCGTAGCTGATGGCGGGCTGGTAATACCCGTTGTCGCCCAACACCTTGGTCATGCGCTGCATCGCCTGCTTTACGTTTTCCTCGGAGAACAGTTCCCCGAGATCGAGTTTGCTGGCGTTGACCAGTTGGTGCGGTTTGGGAAGCGTCTTCTTGTTCAAGCCATCGACGTTGACATCGCCGTTGAAGTAATTTTCCGTGGCGACGAAGGTTAGCGTGATCCCGTTCGGCTGGGCGGGTGACGCTTCCACGTGCAGGCTGGAAAACCGTCCCGTGGAGTAAAGCACTTTGATCGATTCCCTCAGCGAGTCGCGATCCAGAGGCTCGCCCGGCTTCACCAGCATCAGGCTGCGCAGCATCGTGGCATTCGTGCCGGCAATGCCGCGAAACTGAATGTCCCGCACCATCTCGCCCTGGTATTTGGCAGCGCCGTTTAGCTCCGGAGCCGGATGCGTCTGGGTGTCGACCGTCTGATTCTCAGGAATGGGGACTGGCGGAGGATTCTGCGTCCACGCCAGCGGAGTTACGAGCGCCAGAGCGGCGCCCAGCAGGCCGATCGCGATGATGAATGGCGTGGTTGGCTTCCTCAAACTCGTAACCCTTGCTGGACCCACCAATTTCCCGCCGCGGTCGAAGCGGTAGCACTTGTAAAGGCCACTGAAAAAAGCTGCTTTCGCGGCGTCTTGAAGGGGCACGGCTAAACCGTGCCGTAAAGATCCCTCTTCTTTTGTCATCCCCCGGGGGCGGACCGGGGCCCCCGCGAAGCGCCGCACTTGCGCTTCGTGGGGTGATGTTCAGCCCCTGAGGGATCTGCTTTTCCGGCTTTTTCCGGCTCTTGCCCCACGCGCGACCGTCCCGCCGCCAGTCTCAAGACGAAACCTCTATCGCGTTCCTATAATAACGAAGGATGCATCCAGAGAGCAGGTAGCGCTGTTGGAATTCACCGAGCGGTACTCCCGCCAAACCCTATTCTCACCCGTCGGACCCGAAGGCCAGAAGAAGCTGTCCGCCGCCCGCGTCGCCCTTGTCGGCTGCGGCGCAACTGGTTCGGCCCTCGCTTCCCTGCTGGCGCGCGCCGGAGTTGGCTACCTGCGCATCCTCGATCGCGACTACGTCGAGCCCAGCAATCTGCAGCGCCAAGTGCTGTTCGACGAAAGCGACGCGGCTGAGTCGTTGCCCAAGGCCATCGCCGCAGCCCGCAAGATCGCTGCTTTTAACTCGGAAATCGTGGTTGAGCCGCACCCCGCCGACCTCGTCCCCGGCAACGTTCACGATCTGCTCGCCAACGTGGAGCTCATTCTCGACGGCACCGACAATTTCGAAACTCGTTATCTGATCAACGACTATGCGGTCAGCGAGAAGTTGCCGTGGATTTACGCCGCCGGGGTCGGCAGCTATGCCGTGACCATGACGGTCCTTCCCGAAGATACCGCCTGCCTCGCCTGTATCTTTCCTGATTCCCCCAAAGGAATAGTGGAGACCTGCGACACTTCAGGCATCCTCAATTCAGCCGTGAACCTGGTGGCGTCGATTGCGGCGACCGAGGCAATGAAGCTCATTGTCGGCGCGCGCGACAAAATTCGCCGCACCCTGCTCTCCTACGATGTCTGGAGCAACCAGCACGCGGAGGTCAGCGCCGCCCACCCTCGCGCCGATTGCCGCGCCTGTCAGCAGCACGACTTCGTGCACCTCGCCGGAGAAGGCCGCCCTCCCATCTCGCTGTGTGGCCGCAACTCGGTGCAAATCCATGAGCGCCAGCGCCCTATCGACTTCGCGGAAATCACTCGTCGCCTCGCTCCTCACGGCCAGGTGAAGTACAACGAGTTCGTGCTGAAGTTCTGGCACGATCCCTACGAGATGACGCTCTTCCCCGACGGCCGCGCCATCATCAAAGGCACCACCGACACCGCCGTTGCCAGGAGCCTGTATGCGCGCTACGTCGGATCGTAGGAAGGAGCATCTGCCAAGTTGACGTTGCACAGCCCAACTTGAATTTTGGGCACCTCACTCCAAGCTGTGCCCTCAGTCACTGCTCTAGCCCGCAACACCGTGACAGAATGTGCGCTAGTCGTAGAAGTTCTCGGCCCTCTTCTTGTTCTTGAATCAACGCAAGTCCTGGAGGTGTCTTATGACTCGCACCCATCGGTCTGTTCTTCTGTTGGCAGGTCTCCTGGCGTTTATGGCAGTCTCGGCCTCAGCAGGCACCATAATCTGGGGAGGCACCCCGGATTACGGCGGGTACTTCGTTGACCCGGCATCTGGTACCACGCTCCCTGCACCTGGGGGCATACTCACATTTGGAGCTAGCTCTTCGCCCTATGGCGGATGGGTCTTTGTCACTACCCCGATCAACATTTGGAAGGTTCCCGTGATGGCTGCGGGGAACCCGCAAGCACTGGGCTCGTGCTTGGACTGTGGCGACCTTGCTTTCGACACTCAGGCAGGCGCACTCTATGCTATCGGCCCTGCAGGCCAACTCTACACAGTCGACTATAGCTGTCCCTTTTTCGACTGTACGCCCACTCCGCTTGGCGTCAACATGCCGGGGGTGCAGGGCATTGATTTCGTTTCTGGTCGCGGCCTTTATGGCGCTGACATCAACGGGTTGCTTTGGTTCCTCGATCCGAAGACACTCCAGCTAAAGCCGATTGGCGACACTGGTGTTTTTGGCATCACGGATCTTGGCTACGACTCTCTCAGCCAGCGACTGATCGCCGTCTCCGTTGGCATAAAGTGTTTCCAGTGCGGCCCTCAGTCCGGGATGATTTGGTCGATCAATCCTTTGACAGCACAAGCTGTTCTGTTAAATGACAATGCGCCTGCTATGTACGGATTGGCGGAGATCACACCGGAACCTGGATCCATGATCCTATTCGCGACGGGAGCGGCTGGGCTTCTTGCATCTATGCGAAGACGCCTGCGCTGACGCGCCTCAGAGGCGCGGCCTACCACGGCGCAGACCGCTGCGGTTCAGGCTCTTGGCAAGGCTTCGGGGTCTAGTAGTTTCATTACTATTTAACGGTGGGTTAGTAACTAAATTACCAATAACCGCAACTTTTTGCACATTCCCCTCTGGGTAAAACCCGTAACTGCTTATGTTCTCAAACCAAGTATTTGGTTGCTAACGTGCAATGTTCCTTGCCAACAGTCTCACTCTGTCGACGGGGTGAGCATGCCCGGCACTTCGGGACCCCAATTAGGTCTGGCCCACAGTTTCTTGGAGGACTCCAATGGGAAAGACACTCACTGCGACACAACGGTCCGTAAGGCTGGTAGGTGTGCTGACGATGGCCCTGTTAGTGCCGCTCGCCCACGCTTCCACACTCGGCAATGGAACTTCCGTACCACCTAGCCCGCTGTTTCCGACAGGCCCGGTTATGGCCTCGATTATCGGCGGCACGATCTCGACCCCGACTTTCACTGTCACCTACAGCGAATGGGTTATGGCCGACCCATTCAATACCTGGTGCGCTGGTTGTTTGGATTTCGTGTTCCAGTTCACCAATAATGGTGGCGACTCCAACGAACGGTTCTCGATGC
>Ga0207927_1000128_pt1 | contig 29988 bp, 32 predicted proteins | sample NGESurdeep072012_2_FD_184456 | JGI IMG/M metagenome (GOLD analysis project Ga0207927, IMG submission 184456) | Arctic peat soil microbial communities from Barrow, Alaska - NGEE Surface sample 210-2 deep-072012 (SPAdes) | ecosystem: Environmental > Terrestrial > Soil > Wetlands > Peat ... | reverse complement strand
CCGGTCGCGAGCCAGCGGATGCCCGCCGCGCGTGCGACCACGAGCGTGCCGCCGACGGTCGTCGCGCCGATGGCGTTCTGCACCACCGCTGCGGCGAGGTCGCGCGGCCCTACCTTCTTCGCGTCCGCGCCGAAGCGCGTCAGCTCGTCGGCGGTGAGGCCGACGACGATCTCGCCGTCGAGCACGCCGATCGTCGCGGGGACGGCGCCTGCCGCGCGCACCTGGCGCTCCGACTCGAGTCCGACCTCGACGCCCTCGCCGGGCGGGAACCCGTGTGCGATGAGCGTCGTCTCGAGGGCGACGGCGCCTTCGCGGGCGATTGCGTCACGAATTTCCTCCGAGATGCGCATCACGGGAGCGACCCTACGTTCGCGACGCAGCGGGCCGCTGCCTCCAACCCGCGCCGGGCGGCGTCCTCGAGCGAGCCGCCGAGCAGGAAGCCGGCCGCGAGCGCGTCGCCGGCGCCCGTGGTGTCGACGACGTCCGCGTCGACGGGGGAGAGGTCGAGCCGCGCGTCCTCGGTGACGACGACGCAGCCGCGCGCGCCGCGCTTGATCACACCGGTGGGCGCGGTCAGGTACGCGCCGCCGAGCATCTCCCATTCCGCCTCGGTCGCGAAGAGAACGTCCGGCGCCACGACGTCGAGCAGCTCGCGGAAGAGAACCGGCCCGTACGACCGGATCTCCGTCCAGGCGGCGACGTCGTCTGCCGTCGTGATCTTGTGCTCGAGCAGGTAGCCGGCATCCTTGTAACCCAGTTCGACAAGAGCCGGAAGGGTGAGCGGGAAGGCCTCAACAAGCTCTCGGGCGTCCTCACGCAGCCGGTCAACTTTTGCGGGATCGGCGCAGAACTGGGTGCTCCATTCGATCCCCTCGCGCCCTCTGTACAGCCGCCAGCCCTTTTCGCCCTTCACCCAGTAACTGCTGCCGTGATGCATCTCCCACGGCCCGGGACCATACGGCAACTCAGCAAGGCTGATCTCATCGAGGATTGCCTTGGCCGCTTCCTTGGCCGCACGGAATGCCTTTGACTCAAAGCGCGGCGGATGATCCACCAGCTGGATCGCCCACGGATAGTCCTCCTTCTGACGATGCGTGCCATCCGATGGCGCAGTCTTCGCCGACGACGGTTCCAGGCGATCAATCTGAGCCATGACAAGTCCCCCCGATATCTCACATGAGCGTCCTGCGATCCACGATAGGCCGATGACGACGTCACGGGCCATCACCATGAGCAGGATCTTCGTCAGGTCTTGTCCGGGACACGGACCTTCCGAGTGCGCACCTAGTCGGAAGACCCAGCCAGCCATTCTCTGACTCGTTCGCCCGGCCGGGCGCAGACCGAGTCGCCGCCAGAAGAGCTGCCCTCGATACGCACGCATCCTGCATGGCCAGGCAAGGGATTCGTCAGGGCACCGTGTCGATTCGCTCATCCGGCACATATCGCACATACGGTGCGATGGAGGGGACCACTCAGTGCGAAACAACCGGGGTCCCCGACAGATCGAGCTCAACCGGAGGAAGGGCGATCATGAGCGCGAGTACGCAGGCAGACACGTCAACCAATTCCCCTTTCCCGGTTCGGGCCTGGACCGTGTCACCAGAGGACGACGGCGACGTCGCGACCGCGCCCGCCCTGCGAACCGACCGAGCTCATAGGCAACGGAAGCACACAGCAGCAGTACCTCAACACGTACCTGATGCGCCTCGCCGACGACACAGCGTCCCGGGTCTTCATCGGCTACAACGAGGCGCCCGGCAGGTCAGCCACCCTGGAGGAGGCGCGACGGTTCGCCCTCGCGATTCTCGCGCTGGTCGATGGGGTCGCGGTCTAACCTCACCTGGCAAGCGGATGCGCCGGAAGATGCAGACATCTGGTGGCCGCCGGGTCGAAAGGCAGTTCATGGCGGAGAAGTCTGCGACAGTCCAGAACTACATCAGCTCATTGCTCGGGGACATCCAGATCATCCTTCAGGAGGTTCGACGGACGATCCGGGACGCTGCGCCCGGAGCCGACGAGAAGATCAGCTGGCAGATGCCCACCATCACCCTCAACGGCCAAAACGTGGTGCACCACGCGGCGGGCAAGGACCACCTCGGCCTCTACCCGCAGGCGATGAAGCCTTCGAGCGTGAGATCGCGTCCTGCAGGGCAGCCAGGAGCACTGTGAGGTTCCCTCTCTCAAGGCCCATTCCGTGCGGCCTCATCAAAGGAATGGTCGGGCTCCGGGTCACACAGCGAGCGGACGGCGAGCAATGACCGAACCCCCTGCACACTGGTGACCAATCGCATCTGAGGTCGGCCTCGAACATCACCGGTGCTTTCTTCGACACGTGCCTGGCTCAAGATCGGCAGAAGGCAGAGCGGCTCCTGGCGGACGACTTCTCCTTCACCAGCCCGCAAGACGACCACATCGACAAGACGGCATTCCTGGAGCCCTGTTTCCCCACGGTCGACCGGCTCAACTCTCAGGAGATACTAGAAATCGTCAGGGCGGGTGAAGATGACGTGTTCATTCTGAGCGACCATGAGCCGAAGAACACAGACCGCTACCGCAACACAGACTCCATTACGGTGCGCAAGGGCCGGCTCGTCCAGGCCCAGGTCTTCCTCCGGGGGGCGCGCACACCGAAGCTGACAGCCATCCGTGTGGCATCTGATTGACTGCATTGCATGGAGTTGCTGGTTCTTGGTGGTACGGGGTAGCTGGGGCGCGAGCTTGCCCGGCAGGCGGTGGGACGTGGACATCGGGTGACCTGCCTGGCCCGGGGCCGCAGCGGGCCGGTCGCCGACGGTGCAGTACTGGTATCCGCGGATCGGCGCGAGCCCGACGCGTACACCGCGCTGGCCGATCGGAGCTGGGACGCTGTGGTCGAGGTGTCGTGGCAGCCCGGCATGGTCCGTGGCGCGCTCGCCTCACTGCACGGCCGGGCCAGACACTGGACCTATGTCTCCTCAGGCAGCGTCTACGCCTCGCACGCAGCACCAGGAGCTGACGAGAGCACACAGGTGCTCCCGGCAACCGATCGCGACGAGGTCGACATCGAGCAGTATGGCGAAGCGAAGGTTGCCTGCGAGCAGGCGTCCCACGACATGATCGATGACCGGTTGCTGGTGGCCAGGGCTGGCCTGATCGGTGGACCGGGTGACCACTCCGGCCGCTCCGGCTACTGGGTGGCGCGCGCAGCACGTGACCGGCACGGGCCGATGCTCATCCCGGACACCCCCAACGTGCCGACGCAGGTGATCGACGTCCGGGACCCGGCTGCGTGGTTGCTCGACGCGGCACAGGTCGGAACCACCGGCACCTACGACGCCGTTGGCCCGAGTCTGCCGTTCACCCGCTGGATCCAGATGTCACGCGCGGTGGGCGGACACCGGGGACCGGTCGTCACGGCCCCCGCCGACTGGTTGCTCGGGCAGGGTGTCGCCGAGTACATGGGTCCGGAATCGCTGGCGATGTGGATGGTCGAGCCGGGTTGGGAGGGCTGGTCCAGCCGATCGGGAGCTAGCGCCGCCGGGGTCGGTCTGCGTCACCGCCCCCGGGAAGCCCTGCTCGCCGACTTGTTGGCCTGGGAACGTGAACAGGGCCTGGATCGGCCACGATCCGCCGGCCTGTCCACGCGGCGTGAAGACGAGCTGCTGGCTGCCCTGTCCCAGGCGAATCGATGATCTCAGGCGAGAACCATCGGGTCGACAGATCTACGGCCGGGAGTAGCAGTGCACCGCGGCTTTGAGGTCCTTGCCCATACGGGTCGTTCCCGTCAGTTGCACTCCCAGCGCAACCCGCAGCTCAGTACCCGCAGTGGCGTTGGCGGGTATGGCAGCGATCAAGGTCCTTGCGACCTCTGGCGCGTGGTCCAGAAGTCCTACCTGGAGGCCACCGTGAGGTTCGGCAGCCTCAGTCATCGCTGCGGCAGTACCTGAGCGGCCTCGTCTTCCTTCTCAGACATCGTCATCCTTGCCCTCGTTGTCACGGGTCCAGGGCCTGCGCGGCGCGACGTGACCAACTTCGCAGCAACGGCTGCGAATTCTGGAGAACACGTCAGGGTAGGCCCGGAAGTACTGTCGGCGGGGGAGTCAGTATCGGCGCCGGCGTCAGCCCTGGCAGCGGGAGAAGGGGTGGGATCACGATCGGGGCCGGCGTCAACCCTGGCAGCGGGAGAGGAGGTGGGATCACGATCGGGGCCGGCTTGATGGTGCTGTGACCGACGGTCACTGGCGGCAGGATCACACCCCCTCCTATCCCTGCGGTGCTAACAGACGAAGGGGGCGCGGCCGGAGCGACCACCACTCCGCCAGGTCCGGTGATGGCCGCCGTGAGGCCGGCGACCGGCAGGCCGCCGGCCGTGCGGCCGCGGGGTAAGCCGCCGGCCGTGCGGCCGGGTATGGGCGGGCCGATGGAGGGAATCGAAGGTTGCGAGCTCCCCTGCCTGAGGCCCCCGAACACAGCACACTTCTGCCCGCACAGGGCGATCTTGTGGGCTACCGTGGCCCGGGTCTGGTTGAGCAGGGCGATGAGCGCGTCGACATCGGGTCTGGATGCTGCCGGGACCTGGGTGCGCAGTGCGCTCAACTGAGGCAGTGCGCGAACGGCAAAGTCTCGGACAGCGATCACTGCCGCAGGGTTACCGGTGCGATCGAAGTCGCCGAACAGCGCTCGCTGTCCAGTGCTGACCGCATCGTGAGCGCTGAGCAGGGCCTGGTCGACCGAAGCCGGATCTGCCAGCCCTCTGTCACGTTCGACCAGTGCTCGGGCGTCGCCGATGTGTTCCTGGGCCTGGGAAAGCAGGGTCGCTCCACGGTCGAAGTCAGAGCCGGCCAGCTGAACCGCAGCCGAGTCGAGCATCTGCTTCATGGGATAGAGCAGACCGCCGGGCAGGGCGGATCGTGAGGCGACGCCGAGGACGGCGCCGATCAGTAAGAGGGAGGCAGTGGCCCCGGCAAGGACCCGCAGCCCCCTTCCGATCACGAGGACCACGGGTCTGGCGGCCGTACGAGGTGCCACCGGGGCCGATAAGGATCGGCGGGCGTCGCGGGCGGGCAGGGTCAGCGCCTCGGCGCGGAGCTGGAGCCCAAGCGCGCTGACGAACTCATCTCCAGGAGCGCAGGCGGGGGAGGTCAGCGCGGGGATCCGACGGGCGGTCGCCACGAGACCTCGGACCTCGCGATTCCTGCTCGGCGGGCCTTGGAGCGACCGCTCTAGGAGGTCTGCGCGCCTGCTGACAATTCGCATCCGATGAGACCTCCTTCCTTCTGTGACGATCAGTTCTCAAACTCTCGGGCTGCTATGACGCCCACGACTGGACGCTCACGGCTCGTGGATCCGGTTACGTAGTTACTGCTGCTTTGAGAACGAGCGGGTGTTCTCGAAGTTACGTGGGTGTTGGCGTGGCGCGTCTCACGGCATCTCGCCCCCCAGCTCGCGGTGAAGGGCCCGCATCGCCCGCAGCTGGAGCTGCTTGACCGCACCCTCCGACTTGCCGATGATCAGCGCGGTCTCGGCAAGCGACAGGCCCTGCATGAACCGCAGGACCACGCATTCAGCCTGCTCGGGTTTGAGGGTCTTGACCGCCTCAAACAGGCGGGAGTCACGCAGGTGCGCGAGCACCTCGTTCTCCGGACCATCGACCCGCCGGTCGGCGTCGATCATGTCCGCTGTGGTCACCTCCATGCGAAAGCGCGCCGACTTGACGTTGTCGGTGATCAGGTTGCGCGCGATGGTGACGAACCATGCCGCGATGTCCTTGCCCTGCCAGCTGAAAGTGTCGATCCGGCGCAGGGCTCGGATGAAGGTCTCGGAGGTGAGGTCCTCAGCCAGGTGGGAGGAGCCGACCCGCACGTAGACGTAGCGGTAGACAAGGTCGACGTACCGTTCATAGAGCAGTCCGAAGGCGTCGGCGTCTCCGCCCTGAGCGAGCTCCACGAGGGCGGCGACGCGCTCCATGTCCACTGGCGGGCCGGCTGTGGCCTGAGCTGAGGTGCCCGGAACTTCGGACGTGGCCGTGTCGTCGCTGACCGAGAGGGCGATCCAGAGACTGTCCAGGAACGCCCGAGCCGCCATGGGGAGGCCGTGACCAGCTACCGAAAGTTCAGGGGCGGTGGGGCCAGGGAAACCCGCTCCACCAGCAGTCAGGTTCGCGGCATGACCAAACGGCGTCGGCAAACTCACCCCGCCTGTGCGTTCATGCCACCCGATACTGACCTCCTTGTCTTCACAGTCTCCCCGAGAATGCAAGGTTTGTCTGCGTCTGCGTCTGCGCCGGAGCTTGTTCCGAAACCGCACCGTAACTTGTGAGGCTCCCCTATCGTTCTTCTCTACAACATACGGACAACGACGCGAAAGGTGTCGCAGTGGGTGTCGAGATTAGGGTCGAGGGACTGACCAAGTCGTTCGGGTCCCAGGTGATCTGGAGGGACGTCAGCCTGACCCTTCCCGCCGGCGAGATCTCCGTCATGCTCGGCCCGTCCGGGACGGGCAAGTCAGTGTTCCTCAAGACGCTGGTTGGACTGCTCAAGCCCGAGCAGGGCTCGATCTGGATCAACGACCGAGATCTGACCACGCTGCGCGAACATGACCTCTACGCGGTCCGAAAGCTCTTCGGCGTCCTGTTCCAGGACGGCGCGCTCTTCGGGTCGATGAACCTCTACGACAACATCGCCTTCCCCTTGCGCGAACACACGAAGAAGACCGAGGCGGCGATCCGGTCGATCGTCGGAGCGAAGATCGAGCTGGTTGGCCTGCAGGGCGCGGAGTCCAAGCTGCCGGGCGAGATCTCCGGTGGCATGCGTAAGCGGGCCGGCCTTGCCCGCGCCCTGGTGCTCGACCCCGAGATCATCCTCTTCGACGAGCCGGACTCCGGGCTCGACCCGGTTCGGACGAGCTATCTCAACCAGCTGATCGTCGATCTCAACGCCCAGATCACTGCCACCATGCTCATCGTCACTCACGACATCAACACGGCGCGTACCGTGCCCGACAACATAGGCCTGCTCTACCACAAACACCTGGCCATGTTCGGGCCCCGCGAGATGCTGCTGTCCAGCGAGGAACCCGTGGTCCGTCAGTTTCTCAACGCGCAGCGGATCGGTCCGATCGGCATGTCGGAGGAGAAGGATGCCGACGAGCTCGCCGCCGAGTCAGGCCAGGAGCTGCCGCCGTTGCCACCCATCCCGCTGCAGCTCGAGGCGAGCAACGGCGTGGCCCGCCCATCAGCACGTCCACCCGGCGAGTGGGGTCGGGCCAACGGCGTTGCCCCGCCTCCGGGGTCCTTCGAGTCCTCGAACACCGCGGGCAAGCCGGCTCCGAAGTGAGCCTGGTCGCAGGTGCCACAGGTGCCTTGAGGCAGGCGGGTTCCCTGTTCGCGTTCGCACTTGACGTTCTGCGGGCACTTCCACGGCGACCGTTCCAGGGAAAAGAGTTCCTCCAGCAGTCCTGGTTCGTTGCCAGCGTCACGATCCTGCCGACCACGTTGGTGTCCATCCCGTTCGGGGCCGTCATCGCCCTGCAGCTCGGCACCCTCACCCGCCAGCTGGGCGCCCAGTCCTACACCGGCGCAGCGAGCGTCCTGGCGGTCATCCGCGAGGCGTCCCCGATCGTGACGGCGTTGCTCATCGCCGGCGCCGGCGGGTCGGCGATCTGTGCAGACCTTGGCTCGCGCAAGATCCGCGAGGAGATCGACGCCCTGGAGGTCCTCGGGATCAGCGCGATCCAGCGCCTGGTCGTGCCCCGCGTGCTCGCCATGATGCTGGTCGCTGTCCTGCTCAACGGCCTCGTCTCTGTGGTTGGCGTGTGCGGCGGCTACTTCTTCAACGTGATCATCCAGGGCGGCACACCGGGGGCGTACATTGCCTCGTTCACCGCGCTGGCCCAGGTGCCAGACCTGTATGCCGGCGAGATCAAGGCCCTGATCTTCGGTGTCATCGCAGCTGTGGTCGCCGCGTACAAGGGCCTGCGAGCCGGTGGCGGTCCAAAGGGTGTCGGGGATGCGGTCAACCAGAGCGTGGTCATCACCTTCATGTTGCTGTTCGTCGTCAACTTCGTGGCCACCGCGGTGTACTTCCAAGTCGTTCCTCAAAAAATCTGATCGTTGATCTGTCCTGTTTCTCCATACCTGTCTACATCTCGCCCCAAGGAGGTGAACCCATGACCAGTCTCAAGACCCTGGCCGGCCGGCCCATCGCAGCCCTCGACGATCTCGGAGGTCAATTGCGTTTCTACGCCACCTCCCTCGCCTGGAGCGGGCGAACACTGCGTCGGTACAAGAAAGAGGTCGTTCGTCTGCTGGCCGAGGTGAGTCTGGGGACCGGTGCCCTCTCAGTGATCGGCGGCACTGTCGGGGTCATCACCTTCTTGGCCTTCTTCACTGGCACCGAGGTGGGACTGCAGGGCTACTCCTCTCTGAACCAGTTGGGCACGGGCGCCTTCACCGGCTTCATCTCCGCGTACCTCAACACCCGCGAGATCGCACCACTGGTCGCCGGCCTCGCGCTGGCCGCCACGGTGGGATGTGGCTTCACCGCGCAACTGGGTGCCATGCGCATCAGCGAGGAAGTGGACGCCCTCGAAGTCATGGGTATTCCGAGTGTTCCGTTCCTGGTGACCACACGGATGATCGCCGGCTTCGTCGCGGCAATGCCGCTCTACGTCCTGGGCCTGTTGTCCTCCTATGCCGCCACCCGGTTCATCACTACCAGCTACTTCGGGCAGTCAGCGGGGACGTACGACCACTACTTCCACCTGTTCTTGCCGCCCGTGGACGTCTTCTGGTCGTTCGTGAAGGTTATGGTCTTCGCGGTCGTGATCATCTTGATCCACTGCTACTACGGGTACACAGCCTCCGGTGGTCCGGCCGGGGTGGGCGTGGCCGTCGGCAGGGCCATCCGCACCTCGATCGTGGCCATCAACATCATCGACTTCTTCTTCAGCCTCGCAGTCTGGGGCGCCACCACCACGGTCCGGATTGCCGGGTAGTGGCCGTGAGTGCCCCCATCGGCGGTTCCCTGTCCCGCCTAAGCAACCATGCCCTCGGCGTGGCCTTCCTGCTCACCCTCGCGCTCCTAGTCGGGCTGTCCGTCGCGACCTTCCAGAAGAAGTTCACTCCGGTTGTAATGGTCACGCTCAGGGCCGATCGGATCGGAAACCAGCTCCAGGACAACTCCGACGTCAAGGTCCGCGGTCTCATCGTTGGCGAGGTCCGGTCCATCACCAGCACCGGAAACGGGGCCAGGATCGACCTGGCATTGCAGCCCGACCAGGTAGCCAACATCCCGGTCGACGTGTCAGCCCGGATCCTGCCCAAGACGCTGTTCGGTGAACGTTTCGTCGACCTGGTGATTCCGACGAACCCGTCGCCCCGGGCCATCGCCGAAGGTGACACCATCGGCCAGGACCACACCACCGTCGCGATCGAGATCGAAAAGGTCTTCGACAACCTCCTTCCACTGCTACGCACGGTCAAGCCCGAAAAACTGGCGGCAACCCTGGGCGCGCTCGCCACCGCCCTTGACGGCCGCGGGACCCAACTGGGCGCCAACCTCGTCCGCGCCGACAAGTACTTTGCCGCGCTCAACCCGAAGATGCCGACCATCGCGGCCGACATCAGCGCGCTGGCGGATGTGGCCACGACCTACGCCGATGCCGTGCCCGACATCCTGCGGATGGTGAAGGCAATGACCACCACCAGCAACACGCTGGTGGCCAAGCAGGACGCCCTGGCCGGGTTCCTGGCAGGAACAGCGGGATTCGCCAACACCGCCACGACGTTCCTGAACTCCAACGGCGATCGCATCATCCAGGTCGGGTCCGTGCAACGCCCCACCCTGGCGCTCGCGGCACGCTACGCACCGGAGTACCCCTGCTTTGCAGAAGGACTGGCGAACTGGATTCCCCGGGCAACCCAGATGTTCAGCAACCACTACTTCCACATCACCCTCGAGGCGGTCAAACCACGCGCCGCCTACCAGCCCGGGGAGGAGCCGGCCTGGGGCGAGCACCGCGGCCCCAACTGCCGGGGCCTGCCCAGTCCGCCCTACAGCCAGGCGAACCCCAAGCCCGGCTGGAATCTCGCCGACGGCACCAACGGCTCCGGCAACCAGTCTCCCAGCGCCTTTCCGTCGGCGGCCTCTGGGCTGCCGTCCTACTTCGCCTCGCCGACGGCCAACACCATTCCTGGCGCTGACTCGGGTCTGGCCGGCACCGCAGGCGAACAGCAAGTGATCGCAAGACTGCTGGCCCAGGATGACTCCGGCGCTCGCCCTTCGGCCATCACCACGTTGTTGGCCGGTCCAATCCTGCGCGGGATGACGGTGAACCAAACATGAAGACCACGTCGAGCCTGGTCAAGCTGATCATCTTCGCCCTCGTCACCATCGTCACCTTCGGGACACTGGCGGCCACCATCGCCAACATCTCCTTCGGTGACCGCTTCACCTACCGAGCTGTCTTTCGCGACGTGACGGGCCTGGCTGCAGGGCAGGACGTGCGCATCGCAGGCGTACGTGTGGGAGAGATCTCCACCATCGGCATCTACAAGGACCGCACCAGCGCAGTCGTGGACTTCACCGTAGACAGAAGCAGCGTGTTGACCCGGGGCACCATCGCCACCATCAAGTACCGCAACCTGATCGGCGAACGCTACCTGGCGTTGGATCAGGGGCAGGGCCCGGCCACCGCCTTGCGCGACGGCGACATGCTCGCCAGAGACCACACCCAGTCCGCGCTCGACCTGACCGTCCTGTTCAACGGTTTCAAGCCCCTCTTCGCAGCGCTTGCACCCAATGACGTCAACCAGCTCTCCGGAGAGATCATCTCGGTCCTACAAGGTGAAGGCGGCAACATCAACGCGTTGCTGTCCCACACCGCTTCCCTCACCTCCACCCTCGCCGATCGTGACCAGGTCATCGGTGCCACCATCACCAACCTCAACGCTGTGCTCGGGACGGTCGATGCCCACGACAAGGCTCTGGGGGACCTGCTGGACCAGCTCCAGCGGTTCGTCTCCGGCCTGGCCGGGGACCGCGCCGCGATCGGCTCGTCACTGACCAACATCAACAACGTGGCAGGACAGACCGCAGACCTGCTCGTCAAGGGCCGGCCGCCGATCAAGCAGGACGTCGCCAACCTCGGGTCGCTGGTCACCCTGCTGAACAAGTCGTCCAGCACCGCCGCGTTCGAGAAGTTCCTTTCGACCAGTCCGGGCAAGATCACGGCGCTCACCCGCACCGCGACTTACGGCTCATGGTTCAACTTCTATCTGTGCCGCGCCAACGGCCGCGTGGTCCTGCCGACGGGCGCGACCACCTCACCGTCCTATGCCGTGACCGCAGCGAGGTGCTCCTAATGATCCCCTTCCGGGAAAGAAACCCCATCCCGATCGGGGCGATAGGCCTCGGCCTGATCGGCCTGCTTCTGTTCGGCGCCTTCAACGCCCAGAACCTCCCGTTGATCGGCAGCGGGGACATGTATCACGCCGCGTTCAGCGAGGCCGGGGGCATCCGCAAGGACGACGACGTGCGCATCGCCGGCGTCAGGGTTGGCAAGGTGACCGGGATCGAGCTTGAGAACGCGCACGTAAGAGTCGATTTCAAGATCACGACTGACGCCGCCTTCGGTCCACAGACGAGCGCATCGATCCGGATGAAGACCCTGCTGGGGCAGAAATATGTCTCGCTCGTACCGAGTGGGGCAGGACAGCTGCCGCCGGATTCTGAGATCCCGCTGGTGCGCACCGTCTCGTCCTACGACATCGTCAACGCCTTCTCGGACCTGACCACCACAACGGAGCGGATCGACACCGGGCAGCTGGCTGGGTCGCTGGACGTGATGGCCAAGGAGTTCCGGGACAGCCCTGCAAACGTGAAGCTGGCCCTGAACGGAATGTCCCGCCTGTCCAGGACCATCGCCTCTCGTGATGCGGGGCTGCGCACGCTGCTGGCCCGGGCCAATCGCGTCAGCGCCACCGTAGCCTCCAGAAACGCCACGACGGCCAAGCTCATCACGGACGCAGATCTGTTGCTCGTCGAGCTGCAGGCACGACGAGAGGCGATCCACACCCTGTTCACCAACACCTCGGACCTGGCCATACAGCTCACCGGTCTGGTGCGGGACAACCGCGCGGCGCTGAAGCCGGCTCTTGACCAGCTGACCACAGTCCTGGCCGTTCTGACCAGACACGAGCGGGACCTCGACAAGACCATCGCCGAGATGGCGCCCTTCACCCGGGTCTACGCCAATACCCTCGGTACCGGACGCTGGTTCGACACCTTCGTTGCCAACCTGACGGTCCCGGTTGGGGTAGTGAAGCCATGAGGATCCCCAACCCGATCAAGTGGATCGACGCGCTGATCGTCAAGGTCGGCGGTAGGCGAGCTCGCGGCGCCAAACCCCGCACCATCGCAGTGCTCGGTAGGGTCGTCGCCTCAGCCGTCGTGGTGGCGCTGGTTGCCGCGGCGTTCGCCGTGTGGCCGCGCAATCAGACGATGCACGTCACAGGGATGTTCTCTCGTGCGGTGGGTCTCTATCCGGGATCCGATGTCCGCGTCCTTGGCGTGCCGATCGGTACCGTCATCTCGGTGACCCCGGAGGGGGACCAGGTGGCCGTGGAGTTCGAGTATGACGCCGCCGTCAAGATTCCGGCCAATGCCATGGCGGCCGTCGTGTCCCCGTCGCTGGTCAGCGATCGCTACGTCCAGCTGTTGCCGGCGTACACGTCAGGACCCGTGATGACCAGCGGCTCAACCATTGACCGGGACCACACCGCGGTCCCGGTCGAGCTGGACCGTATCTCCCAGAGCCTGGATGACCTGATGGTCGCCCTCGGTCCTGACGGTGCGAACAAGAACGGTGCATTGTCCCGGTTGCTCGACACCGGTGCCAAGAATCTGAACGGCCAGGGGAGCGCGATCCACGACACCACCCACGACCTGTCGCTGGCTTTGCAGACACTGGCCGGCGGTAAGGACGACCTGTTCTCGACGGTCAAGAACCTGCAGTCCTTCACGAGCACCCTGGCCACCAACGACTCCCAGGTGCGCAGGCTCAACGGCGACCTCGCCAGCGTTTCCGACCAGCTCGCCGGGGAGCGAGGGGACCTTGGCGCCGCGCTGAAGAACCTGGCCATCGCGCTGAACGAGACGTCGACGTTCGTACACGACAACAGGGCCGTTCTCACGACGAACATCAGCCAGCTCACGGCCGTGACGACCACCATCGCCAGGCAGCGCGACGCCTTGGACGAGGCCCTGACGAACGCTCCCGTCGCGGTGAGCAACCTGCAACACGCTTACAACCCGATCAGCGGGACATTGGACACGCGCAACAACGCCGCACAGCTCGACGACCCGGCCCTATTGATTTGCGCGCTCATCAACGGTCCGACCGGCACGGGCAACACGGACCTGTGCAAGAACATCCAGAAACTACTGAAGGTTCCGGCGCCATGAGCAGGGACTCCTTGATGATCCGCGTAGCTGGTATTTCGCGCCGTGTGGCGACCGCCGCTGTTGCTATCTTGTCGATGGCAGCTCTGAGCGCCTGCCAGGGCATTTATGACCTGCCCCTTCCGGGCGGTGCAGCCAGTGGCGGTGATGTCTACCGGGTGACTGCGGAGTTTGCCGATGTCCTCGATCTGGTGCCTCAGTCGTCGGTCAAGGTCAACCAGGTCACCGTGGGCACCGTGGAGAAGATCGAGCTCAACGGCTGGACGGCCCGCATCACGGTGCGTCTGCCGGACTCGGTCAAGCTGCCCAAGAACGCGGTCGCCGAGTTGAAACAGACCTCACTGTTGGGCGAGAAATACGTCCAGTTCGAGGTACCGACCGCCGTGGCGCCGGTCGGTACCCTGCGCAACGGTGACAACATCCCGTTGGCCCATACCGGACGCAACACCGAGGTTGAAGAGGTCCTCAGTGCGCTGTCATTGCTGCTGAACGGTGGCGGCGTCGCACAGCTCAAGGTGATCGAGACCGAGCTCTCCCATGCGTTGGGCGGCAACGAGACCCAGATCCGCGACCTGATCGTCCAGCTCAACACCTTCGTGGGCGGCCTGGACAAGCAGAAGTCCGAGATCATTCGCGCGATCGACGGCATCGACGCACTATCGGCCAAGATTGCCGCGCGCAAGAGCGACCTCGCCGCGGCCTTGGAGGCACTACCTAAGGGCCTGAAGGTGCTGGCTGACCAGCGGAAGCAGCTGACCGCGATGCTGACGGCTCTGAGTAACCTGGGCGCGGTGGGGACAAGAGTCATCACTTCCACCAAGGCGGATACGGTGGCTAATCTCCAGGCTCTCGCTCCGGTGCTGAGCCAGCTCGCCAGCGCCGGTGACAGCCTCCCTAAGTCTTTCCAGCTGTTGCTCACCTATCCGTTCCCGGACGAGGCGGTCAACACCATGCGTGGCGACTACACGAACCTTTATGCCACGGCAGATCTTGACCTGCGCACTGTGCAACAGAACCTGGGACAGCCTGGACTACCAACAGTTCCCGTCCCAGGATTGCCCGGCGTCCCGCCCCTGCCATTGCCATCCCTGCCACCCCTGCCGATCCCGTCCCTCCCGCCACTGCTGCCACTCGGTCCGAAGCCGGCGCCGTCATCGTGCATCGGAGCGGTGTGTCTCGGGCAGGGGCCGCAGGGGTCCGGGTCTGGGTCCACGGACTATTCGTGGCTGTCGCTCATGCAGACCGGGGGTGCCGCGTGATTCGGCGATCGACCAAAATCCAGCTTCTGGTGTTTGCCCTGGTCACTCTCGTGACCGTGTCGATCCTGTCGGCCCGGTTCGTCGGGCTGACTGACAAGATCATGGGCGGAACCTACCTGGTCTCTGCTGACTTCGCTGACTCTGGCGGCATCTTCAAAGGTTCCGAGGCGACCTACCGCGGAGTCACCGTCGGCAAGGTCGAGACCCTTCAGCTGAAGAAGGGTGGCGTCCTGGTGCAGGTGCGGTTCGACCGCGGCACACAAATCCCCAAAGACACCCTTGGCGTCGTCGAGAACCGCTCAGCAGTCGGCGAGCAGTACATCGATTTTCAGCCCAGGACTGCCCATGGCCCGATGCTGGGCGCCGGCTCCGTCGTGCCGCGCGTTGACACCCGCTCTCCGGTGCGCATCGACAATCTCCTGCTGCACATCAACAAGACCGTGCAGTCAGTGGACCGCAAGCAGCTTGGCATCGTGGTCGATGAGCTGGGCACGGCCTTCGCCGACGGGGGCACAGACCTGCAGCGCCTGCTGGACTCCGGGGATGCCCTCTCGAAGGCGGCCACCGAAGCACTGCCACAGACGATCAAGCTGATCGACGACGGCAAGATCGTTCTGGACACCCAGAAGGCCACGTCGGGAAACATCAAGGATCTGTCCAAGAACTTCGCCGACCTTTCCGAGACGCTGCAGGGCAGCGACGGCGACCTGCGACTGGTCCTGGACCGAGGAGTGGTTGCGTCCAGAGAGCTCGATGGCCTGATCAAGGACAACCAGAACTCGCTGGCCACCCTGCTCACCAACTTCATCACCATCGGTCAGGTCACCACCGCTCACATCAATGGAATCGAGCAGCTCCTGGTCACCTATCCCGACGTCGTGGCAGGCGGCTACACAGTGGTTCCCGGTGACGGCACCGCACATTTCGGCCTGGTCCTCAATGCCAACAACCCCAAGGCCTGCACGGCTGGCTACGGCGGCACCCAGCGGATCGGCCCGGACCAGACCACGAACCTGCCGCCAGTGAATACAGGCGCGCGCTGCACGCTGCCGCGTGGGTCCTCGTCGTTGGTCCGTGGTGCGCAGAACGCGCCTTCAGGTACGACGGGAGCAGGTACGACAGGAGCGGGCTCGTCCTACCCGCTGGCCCTGTCTGGGACACCGGTCCCTCTGGGCGACCCGGCCGTGACCAGCGACGGCGCGACCCCAGCGCCTGTGATCTCCATGCCGACCGCACCTGCGGGTACCACCGGCACCGACCATTGGATTTGGCTCATGACAGGAGCGGCTCGATGAAGAACCCCATGAGGGCAGTGAGAATCGGCCTGCTGACGGCCCGGATAACTCCGACTTTGGCTCTTGCGGTGGCCGTTCTGCTGCTGCTCGTGACCGCCGTGATCGGCGTAACCAAGGTCGGGCCCTATTTCGCGGGACGCGATCGCGCGGATCAGGGTGCGGCAGCCCTGGCCGCTGGCAGGCAGCTCGCCATCAACTTCGTGACCATGGACTACCGCACGTTCGACTCCTACAGCGCTCAGGTGCTCAGTGGCGCGTCCGGTTCCTTCCGTAGCGACTATGCGGCAAAGCTCGCCGACTTGAAAAAGGTGGTCGTGGCCAACCAGACGCGCTCGTCGGTCAAGCAGGTCGAGGCGGGGCTGGTGTCTTCCGATCCCGCCTCCGCCGTGGTGATTGTTGGTCTGGTTGCCCCCACGTCCAACACTGCCACTCCGAACGCAGTCGACAAGACCTACCGACTGCGCCTCGACCTGCATCGAACCTCCGATGCCAACGCGCCCTGGAAGGTGATCAGCCTTGACTTTGTCGAGTAACCACAACAGACAACGGCGCCCTCTGCCTGGGGAGCGGAGGCGTCCGCGACCGGCTGGGTCCAGGCCGGTTGTCGCGCGACAGCTACCAGCGAGGCCGATCAGGTCCTTGAAGACTGGGCCGCCACAAGAACCAGCGCCCCGGCCCGAAGCGCCTGCCAAAAGACGGGCTGCGACATTCGTATTGGCCCCGAGCTGGATGTTCGCCGGCTTGTCCTTGTTGGTGGCCACGGCGATCTTGGCCACGTCGTTAGTCATGTGGAAAACCGCGGACGACCGCCGCACCCTGGCCAGCAACCAGGCGGCGGCGTCGTCAGCCGCGAGCAGCACCATCGAGAAGATGCTCGGCTATGACTACAAGAGCTTCGACCGGCACACGAGCGAGGTCAGTACGCTGCTGACCGGGCCCTTCAGGAACGAGTTCATCCAGGCAGCAACCAAAGTGGTCAAGCCTCTCGCGGTTCAGAACCAAGCCGTGATAGCAGCCAAGGTCAGCGAGGTCTCGGTGATGAGCACTCCTGATCAGACCCACGTCAAGATCCTCGTATTCGTCGACCAGAGCACGACCTCAGCCAAGCTCCAACGCCCACAGATTGACCAGAATCGCGTCATCCTCACCATGTCCCAGGTTGGCGGTCGTTGGCTGGTCTCCAAGATCGAGGCTTTCTAGCGCCTTCTCGCAAGGATGCTGACTCATTGCTTCGATGAGTTGCTACCTGGCACCGATACAGCACTGTGCGCGACCTTGCGGTTCCCTCTCGCGCCGCTGTCTGTCAGGCTCGTGTGGGGAACGCGGCAGGGATGCCAGGAGCCGCTCATGGCCGACCCTTTTGACGAGGGCAGCCGTAGCTTGCAGGAGCGCTTCGGCACCACCGCACTAGCCGACCGGATCGACAGTGTGCTGGTCCAGGACACGATCAGCACCGATGATCGGGCTTTCCTCGAGGCTCGGGACATGTCCTTCCTGGCCACCGCCGACGGCGCCGGCCGGCCGACGTGCTCGTACAAGGGTGGTGAGCCGGGCTTCGTCCGGGTCCTCGACGAGCGAACCGTTGCCTTTCCGAGCTACGACGGGAACGGGATGTGCCTCTCGGCGGGCAACGTCCTTGTCAACCCCGAGGTTGGGATGCTGTTCCTCGACTTCGAGAAGGGTCATCGGATGGCTTGATGGTACGGCGAGCATCGCCGAGGACGACCCAACGCTAGAGACCTACCTCGAGGACCAGTTTGTTGTCCGGGTGCGGCCCCGTGCCGTCTACCCGAACTATCCGAACTGCCCGCGCTATCTCCACCGCTACCAGTTGGTTGAGCGCTCCCGTTTCGTCCCGCACACCGAGACTCTGACTCCGGTGCCGGAGTGGAAGCGGTCGGACTGGGCAGCCCACGCGCTGCCGCCCGCAGGCCTCACCCGAGCCTGACACGTAGGGTCCGGGTGCCCGTGACGTGATCGGTCGGTAGGCGCTTATCCAGCTGACAATGTGACCCCTCATCCGCCCGGTCTCGCTACCCCATGTCGGAAACCCGAGAGCCGTCGGTCACAGCTCAAGGACAAACGCGATGTGCTCCCCGGCACTGTCCTCGCTTGTCAAAGATGCTGTTCCTTGGGCCGCGGCCCGCCGGAAACCGCATTTCTCAAGCACCCTCATCGAGGCGATGTTGTGCACTGCGACATAGGCATACAGAGGTCGTGCCTTCACCTGGGCGATGAAGAGCGCGAGCGCTTGGGTCGCAATACCGCGACCCCAGTAGTCCCGCCCGAGCCAATAGCCAATCTCGTGGTGTCCCTCCTGCTCCCAGCTCACGAGGTTGCCCGCCACCTGGCCGTCCACGCCGATCGTCTGAGTTACGACGCTCTTGTCGGCTCTGATCCTTTCCCAATGGGCCATGAACGCTTCACGTTCCCGTACCGGGAATGCCGCCATCCGAGTCGCCTCGCCGTCCAGCTGATGTTCGAAGAACGCCGCGAGATCACTGTCCTCAATACCCCTAATATGCACGTGACCCGGCCTCGGATCGGACTGGGCCATCCGCTTCCTCCCTCGTTCTTTCGCCGCGGCTTGAGTGTCGCACCAATAGAGCGTGAAGGGACCCCGCCCGCCCGGGAGGATCGTGAAAGGGCCCGCTGTTCAGGCAAGTCGTCTCGCGACCCCGACGAAGATGAGAACCGCCAAAGAAGCGAACACAAACGCAGAGTGAAGCCTTCGGCGTTCGCACGGTTTCGGGCCTTCGGAACACCCGCTCACGGAACGCCCCCGCAGCCCAGCCAACGAGCGGGTCAGCAAGGAGCCTAGACACCTGAAGAAGGACGCCCAGCACCAACAGCTGCAGTGCGGGGCTGGGGTGCATGCGCGTTGCGTCCAACATCGTCGTTCCCGATGTCGTCATCCCGTCCGCGGCGCTGACCTGGCTGGTGAGACTGGTCAACGAATACGCCCAGCCAGCACGCGAGGCCGCAGGCGAGGAGAGCGACCCCTCCCGGCGTGATGGGCGACCCCGGCGCCACGCGCATCTGGCGGATGACGCAACGAGACCTGATCTCCACGGCGCAGCGCCCACGGCCGCTGTTCGCAACCATCAGCGAGGCCGAACGCACGGCCCGGTTCAACGACATCCTGCAGGACGCCGACTTGTCGCCGAGGGTGAGTAGGCGTTGAGAGCCGCGTTGGAAGACCAGACGCACGGGCTCCGGGGCACTACTGCTGGCCGGGTGCGCGGCTCCGCTGATGGCCGCAACTCGGAAGTACGGCTGGAGCCGACTGGGCATCTGCGCCGGCGACGATTGCCTGGATGGGTATCTCGATGAAGCAGGGCGCCGTACGCGCCGCTATTGCTCGGTGACCTGCCTCAGCCGGGCCCGCGTCCGGGCCGGGTCTGCGGGCGGCAGCGCGTCGGAGCGTGCTGACCGGTCCCGCCGGCCGCTGAGCGGGCTGCCAGGTGCCGCCCGTGACCGATCCGCGACTAGCGGTGGTTGGTTGACCGCCTGTTGAGATCCGCTCGGAGCCGTTCGTTTGCGTCCTGCAGGTCCAGGACCAAGGCAACGCCGGCCAGATTCACTCCGGTGTCGACGAGGCGGGCGATGCGGCGGAGTCGGTCCAGGTCTTCGCTGCTGTAGCGGCGGGTGCCCCCGCCGGAGCGCGACGGCTCAAGAAGGCCTCTGCGCTCGTACAGACGCAGCGTCTGGGAGCCCATGCCCACCAGCTCCGCTGCCACAGAGATGGCGTATACGCCACGTCTTGGATCCGGATCAGCGTTGGTCGCGGTCATCGGGATCACCTTCCATCAAGACCTGCAGCAACATCTTGAATTATGGTGACACAGATGCTATAAAAAATCTATGGAGACCGTGCCAGATTATGACTCTGTCGGCCCCGCTGAAGAGCACAACAAGCAGGGGAGTGATGAAGATGTTGATGCGCACCAATCCCTTCCGTGAGCTTGACCGGCTCACCCAACAGGTCTTCGGCACCGCCACGCGCCCAGCGGCCATGCCGATGGATGCCTGGCGCGATGGGGACGAGTTCATTGTGGAGTTTGACCTGCCAGGGGTGAAAGCTGAAGACGTCGACCTCGACGTTGAGCGCAACGTGCTCACCGTGAAGGCCGAGCGCCCCGTCCTCGCTGCCAAGGACACCGAGATGATCGCCGCCGAGCGCCCTCGCGGCGTGTTCAGCCGGCAACTGTTCCTGGGGGACAACCTGGATACAGACCGGGTGCAAGCCGCATACGACGCCGGGGTACTACGGTTGACCATTCCTGTCGCGGAAAAGGCCAAACCACACAAGGTCGAGATCACCAGCAACGGCAAGCGCCACTCCATCAAGTCCTGAACACGTCATGACCCTTGTGGAGTTCCTCGAGGCGCGACTCACCGAGGATGAGCTGACGGCAAGCGCCGCGATCGAGGGCACCCCCGACTGGCACGTGTTCTATGCCTACCGGGACATCAAAGACGGCGATGGCCACTACGTCGTACTCGCCGACGGCCAACGTCCGACGGCTGAGCAAGCCGCGCACATAGCCCGGCACAGCCCTGCCCGGATCCTGCGCCAGTGCGAGGCCTCACGTGTGGTCATCGCCGAGTTCCTCCGTGTCGATGCACTCGGCGACCTGCCAGGTCGGGCCGTCGCCGAGACAGCTCTGAAACAGCTCGCCTCTGTGCACTCCGATCACCCTGACTTTGATCAGACCTGGCTCTGACCAGCTTGCCAGGTTGACTGAGGTCCGCGACCACCAAACGCTCCCTGAACTGCGGAAACGCGAGCCTGTGCCACCTCTCACGCACCCCTCGGTGGTCCTGGACGAGGTGGATCAGGCACCCGTCACGAGTCCGTGGTCAGCTGTTGTCGGTTTGGGTGTATTTGTGCTGTATGCCCGATGGGTCCCCCGGCCGCTTTTCCGAGTAGTGTCCACTTTGAGCATGTGGCGCCTGAGCGGTGACTCTCGATCCTTCGGTTTCGGTCCCGCGCTGCGATGAGCCGCCAACCGGCGGCGCAAACCGAGGGGCGCCCAAGATCTATAACCAACCGCTGTTTCTGCAAACGTTATCCAGATTCGCCGTGGTTCTGCCGGCGCGCTATGACCTTGAGGCAGCTCTTACTGAGCTCACGGAGAGTGTCACGGCAGTGTTGAGCCTGAGCGGTAGCGGCGTCACGATGGCCGAGGAGGGACGGCTACGTTTCGTGACTGCCGTGAGCCAGGCTTCCGGAGAGCTGGAGCGAGTGCAGGAGGAACACCAGGCGGGTCCGTGCCGGGACGCGTACGAAACCGGAGAGGTGGTCAGGGTGACCGACGTACGGGAGGAGTCTGCCCGATGGCCGGTGTTCTCGGCCACCGCCACCCGCCTGAGCGTGGCCGGCGTCGCCGGGATCCCGATGCGGCTTGACGATCAGATCATCGGCGCACTCAACCTCTACTCGCCCCAGCCGCGAGAGTGGTCGGATGTGGACATCGCCGTAGCCGGGGTGCTGGCCGACGTGGCGACCAGCTACGTGGTCAACGCCTCCAAACTGCGCCAGCAGGAGCAGCTGAGCGAGCAACTGCAGGAGGCCCTTGAGTCGCGGGTCGTCATCGAACAGGCCAAGGGGATCACCGCATACAAGAACGCCATCACGATCGATCAGGCCTACCAGCAAATGCGCAGACATGCTCGCAACAACAACGCCAGCTTGCGGATCGTTGCCGAGGCGATTGTCGCTGTGGGGCTTCAGGTCTGAGCTCGGAGGCCTTCGGACTCGAGTTCTTGGTGCGGGTGGCGTCTGGGGTGTAACGTCTGGGTCGCGGCGTCCCTCCAGACCCATGGTGGCGTCGGTTGATCCTCGTGCTACTCCCGAACCTCGGTGGCCCGTGTCCTTCTTTCTGGGACCACCGAATCGAGTTCGCGATGGCGCAGCAACCGAGCAGTGCGTTCGACCTCCCCACCGGCGTAGACCACCACGTGGTCCAGTTGCCAACCCGGTATGCGGCCTACGTCCCGACCGAGCCCCTTGGGCAGTCAGCCATGGGTCCGACCACTGGACCGCGGGGACGGGTCAGGAAATACGTCATCCGTCAGGTAGTGGTCCTTGAGGTTGCCTGCCGTCTCAGTGATGTGGTCGAGGAACTGGACCTGGCGATCCAGACCGCTCTGGCCGAGGGGCCCGCCGGTGTGGTGTGTGACTTGTCGGCAGCCCTCGAGGGAGCCGTGCCAGGCGCCCTCGAAGCGCTTGCGACGGCAGGTCGGCACGTTCGCGACTGGCCCGGCATCCCCGTGGCCGTTGCTTGCCCAGACCCGCAGGTTCGTGAGGGGCTGCGCGCTCAGCCCCTGGGCAGTCACCTGATCGTGACCGCTTCACTTTTCTCCGCGGTGACCGCCGTGCTGGCGACCCCCACCCTGACCGTTGCGAGGCTACAGCTCGCCCCCCATCCGACCGCCTCGCGCGCCTCTCGGGAGTTCGTCACTCGCACTCTGCTGGACTGGCGGCTGGGTCGGGTCAGCCCCTTCGCAACCCTGGTGATCAGCGAGCTCGTGGCCAGCTCGACGATCAATGCCGGCACCAACATTGAGCTTTCCGTAGTCTGGAACCTCGGCGCACTTCGCCTGACCGTTCGAGACCACGGCCCTGGTCTGCCCGGTCAGCGGCCTTCAGCTGTCTACCTGCACGGCCGACGGCTCACTATCGTGGCCGGCCTCTCACGGGCGTTCGGGGTTCTGCCCACCTCTGACGGTGGCAAGGTCGTGTGGGCCGTACTCGAAGCCCCCCGGCCGGGCCCCTCAGACAGCCCGCACGCTTCCGCCTTGGAACGCCAAGAGGCACTCATAGTCCAGCACGCTCGCGGTCAGGCCGAACTGTCGTTGGGAGATGAGCCCAGCCAGAGCTCGACCTGAGATTGCAATCACCAAGCTCCGGGGGGAGGCGGGCAGGCGGACGTTGGTGCGACCACGAGAATGGGCCGTGCCAACGTCCGCACTCCGCAACGGCTCGTCGCCCCGGTTAGGCCTCGGTGCTCGAAGAGTGCCCCTCTGCTCGTTCGGCACCAGTGAGCTCGACCGTGTCGTGCAGGTGCCGGCCTACTCCTCGGTCCGGGCGCACGATGAAGAAGTACAGCGCCCCGACAACCGCAATGATGAAGATGACGAGCAGCGTGATCCAGTCCAGGTTGAAGTAGGCCCGCGGGCTCGTCAGACCGGTCGGGGCAACCACGTTGACCAGCATCAGGACGAGGTACACCACCCCGGCGATGCTCACCGGCCAGGCCCAGCGGCCGAGCCGGAACTGGCCCTCGGGCACCCACCCCCGGGCACGCGCAACCATCGAACCGATCACGGTCATGAGGAACGACAGGTAGATACCACTGACGCCGAAAGACACCAAGGCCACCAGTGCGTTGACGTTCGCCGGATAGGTGATGAAGCCGATCTTCACGTCGTGGTTGGGGGAAGGGAATACGAGAAGTATGAACAGGATCGTGACGCCGGCTCCGGCGAGCAGGGCGTTCACCGGGGTCTTGAACTTCTTGTTCACCCGAGAGATCCAACCTGCCCCCGGTAGGGCGCCGTCGCGGGCGTAGGAGAACGCCAGCCGGCTGCCTGCCCCCTGAACAGACGTCCCACAGGAGAGGAAGGCAAAGATGATCAGCAGGAGCAGGCTGTCCTGCAGCCAGCTCGGCAGCTCGCTCAGGATGAACGGCACCCCACCGCCCTTGACGGTCTGAGCGACAGCGTGGGAGCCCGCAGGCATCGCCAGGAGCAGGGCGGCGACGAGAATGAACGACGCGATGCCGCCCCAGATCAACGCGAGGCGCATGGCGCGCGGTACCTGTCGGCCGGCGTCCTTGGTCTCCTCCGCGATGTCCCCGGCCGACTCGAAGCCGTAGAAGATGAAGACATGGGCGAGTACTGCGATGAGCGCCGCCCCGGTGATCCAGTTGCCGCCGAAGTCGAGTCCCAGAGGGTTGGTGGCTGCGTGGGTGACCCCCTCGCTGGAGAACAGGAAGCCGAGGCCGTGGTGGAAGCCCGAGATGGCCAGGATGATCGCGATGCCCAGGGTGCCCACAATCTCCACGTACACGCCGAACTGAGCGACCAGGCCCATGACCTTGGCGCCGGTGATGTTGAGTGTGGTCTGGATGGCGAGCAGCACCAGCGTGACCACCAGGATCGTGGCGTGCTTGGTTGCGTCGAGGTTGGTGCTGAACCAGTTGTTGCTCAGCGAGACGACGTAGGTGACCACGCCGGTGTCCACGGCTGCGACGGTGACCAGCAGCGCGATGCCGTAGAACCAGCCGACGAACCAGCCGTAGCCGGGACCAACCGAGAACTTGCCGTATTGGTAGAGCGCCCCCGCCACCGGGTAGTGGCTGGCGAGCTCCCCGAACACCAACGCGACGAACAGCATCCCGATCACCGGGATCAGCATCAGCCACAGGTAGGCAGGGCCCCCGGTGCCGACGCCCAGGGCGAAGAGCGAGTAGATACCCACCATGGGTGAGAGGTAGGTGAAAGCGACGCTGAAGTTGGCGAACAGGCCGAGCACGCGGTTCAGCTGAGGCTTGTAGCCGAGGCTCTTCAGACGTGCGTCCTCATTTTCGAAGACGGTAGGAACCGGGGGAGTCGACTGGGACACGGGATACCTCCGTGGGAAGAGGACATCGGATGATCCTCCTCTGCGGCCTCAGAGGCTGTCAACGACCACGGATGGCGTTTCCTGGCCGGATTGAATTCGACGTGTGGGCCAAGTGAAGGCGCCGCTGCGCCGCATCCCGTCATCTCTTCCCGTTGGGCCCGGAATGAACAGAGCCTGCTGCGCCAGGGATGAACAAAGTGGTCGGAACACCGATCCACAACGTTTCTCGGAACCGATCGACGGCTAAGGACGCCGGTCGGCGAAGCGGGGATCGGTCTCCCACCAGGGTCGGTCGAGCACAGGCTCCGCCGTCTCTGTCTCGTGCGCGTCCAGGAAGGCATCCGTCTGACGGGCATCAGCGTCGTCGGCGCGGACCCATGATATGAAAACCGCTGCCAACAAGGGCAGGCCGACGACCTCCGCGACAGCGATCATGGCGCCTCCGCCGAGCCTCTGGTCCAACGCCGCCTCCGGCCCCCAGGTCCGGTTGGTGAAACCCGCAACGCCAGGCGCCAGAATTGTCGGGGCGGTCATCACCAGGATGCCTGGGATCGCGTCGATCAGCCCATCAACAAACGCAACCAGTGCCCGCACCGGATGGGTGCACCACGACGGTAGCAAGTCCTCACCCAGCAGGGGCAGGACGACCAGCAGGCCCGTGAACAGCAGCTGCAGGTAAAGCACGTCACGCACCACCGTGTTGGACAGCGACGATGTGAAGTACCCAGTGAAGAAGAAGACTACGAGCGACCCCACAGCCAGCAGCGAGCTCACCAGTGGAAACATCAGGATCCGGGGGAGTGGTCCTGTCAGCGCACGACGCAAGTGCCCAGCGCCCCTTGCTCCCAACGCTTTCTCAGCCAGCGCGATAGGTTCCCCGAGCGCCAGGCCCATGGGCGTCACCGAGGACAGGATGGCCGCCTGGATTGCGGCCACCCAGAACAAAGACGAGCGGTACACCGCGAGCGCGCCACATGTGCCGAAAACTAACGAGCCGACGCCCAGGATCATGAACGCCGCGCTCCGCAGCCAGTGCCACTTCGCGCCGAGCCTGCGCGTGCGGACCAGAGAGACGACATACAGGCAGGTGAGAGCCAGGGCAAGCACAGCACCCAGAGGATCGAACATCCAGGAAGTCAGCAGGGTCACAGGAGTCAGCGGAGGCAGCACGCATGCATCATGCGCCAAATGAGCAAGATTTGGGGCTTTTTCTCAGGTCTACGAGTACGAAAGATCGGTTCGTTACCCCTCATGCTGTTACTGGTGCGTAGGGATATTCGCTGCCCCCCGAAGGCGGAGGTGACGGCGATCTTGGCACGGACGATCATTGGCCGGGCAGAGTCTGCCGCCATTCGGTTCCGTCGTCCTTGATTGCGCGGAGGTGAGTCCCCAGGCGGAGCGTCGCATCCTCCGGATCACTGCTTCTCCCGCTGCGCGTCCGACGTGGAAGGCGGAATTGACAACCCAGCTGTGCCCTTGCGTCTCAAGCCACTGTTCGGAATCATCTCCGGAGTAACGTGCGGTCTAAGTGACACGTGAACTCGGGGTGGAGGACGACATGCTGATCACGACTGCGAACGACTTTCCGGATCATGAGATCGAGCGTGTGCTCGGTGAGGTTTTCGGTCTGACTGTGCGGTCACGCAATCTCGGATCTCAGATCGGAGCCGGCCTGAAGTCGCTCGTCGGCGGCGAGCTGCAGGGTATGACGGCGATGTTGGCACAGGGTCGTGAGCAGGCGATCGAGCGGCTTGTCCAGGAGGCCACCCGGCGGGGCGGGAACGCGATTGTGGCCATGCGCTTTGACACCAGCGAGCTGGGCAGCACCTGGACAGAGATCTGCGCCTACGGCACTGCAGTGATCGCACGCGGGCTGTGACCTGCCCCATGGCTTCACGGTCGCGCTCACCGGCACTGAAGTCAGATGATGACGGGAGCTCGACGCCGTGAAGAAACGGGTCTACGAGAAAGAGCTTCTCCGCCTGCAAGCCGAGCTCGTCGTCCTGCAGGAGTGGGTGCGGGCGAAGAACAAGCGGGTCATCGTGATATTTGAGGGACGCGACGCCGCGGGCAAGGGCAGCACCGTCAAGCGCGTTACGCAGTACCTCAACCCCCGGGTGGCCCGCATCGCAGCGCTGCCCGTTCCCACCGATCGCGAGAGGACACAGTGGTATTTCCAGCGGTACATCGAGCATCTGCCCGCGGCCGGCGAGATCGTGCTGTTTGACCGAAGCTGGTACAACCGCGCCGGTGTCGAGTGGGTCATGGGTCTGTGCACCGCCGAGGAACACCAGAGATTCCTCCACCAGTGCCCGATCTTCGAGAGGCTGCTAGTCGAGGAAGGCATCATCTTGCGCAAATACTGGTTCTCCGTCAGCGACGGCGAGCAGGAGCGCCGGTTCCGGTCCCGGGTGACGGACCCGATGCGGCAGTGGAAACTGTCGCCGATGGACGTGGAGTCACTGAACCGTTGGGAGGACTACTCGCGGGCCAAGGACGAGATGTTCGTCCACACCGACATTCACGAGTCCCCCTGGCTCGTCGTTGAGAGCGACGACAAACGACGCGCCCGGATCAACATGATCGCCCACCTGCTCTCAAGCATTCCCTACGAGCACGTGGAGCGCCCCCCGCTGAAGCTGCCGCCGCGCCCGCCGCCGACCGGCTATGTCCGCACGCCACGCCACCTGCAGACCGAGGTGGCCGACTACGCGGCCACGATTGGATGAGGGCGCGTGCAAGCCATCTGCATGCGGGTGCAGGCCTGCCGAGCTGAGCAGCTCTGATCGATTGATGTCGGCGACGTCTTGAAGGGTGGCCCAGGCTGCGGAATGCGCACGGCGGTTTATCGGCTGACAGTGAGCAGACGGCGTTCTCCTGGAGATGATGCGGGCCGCGCGGCGGCTTCGGCGGGCGTCGTAAACACGAGGAGGACGTGCATGGCACAGGTTCGACCCCCATCGTCCGGGAATACCGCATCCGGTAACACCGACTGGACCTGGCGCCGCGAAACGCCGCTGAGCCGGTTCCTGTCAACCGAGAGCGGCAGTGCGGTGGTTCTGCTCGCGGCCACCGTCGTGGCACTGGTCTGGGCGAACGTCGCCACCGCCTCATACCAGGCTGTCTGGCACACCACGTTGTCGGTTCAGCTCGGTGGCTCGGGTCTGACGATGGATCTGGTCGGTTGGGTGAACAGCGGCCTGATGACGTTCTTCTTCTTCGTCGTGGGTCTTGAGGCCCGTCGCGAGTTCGACCTGGGTGAACTTCGCGAACGGCGCCGGATGGTACTGCCCGTCACCGCCGGGATCGCTGGCATGAGCATGGCAGTCCTGCTGTACCTGGTGGTCAACGCTGGTGAGTCCTCGGCCCGGGGCTGGGGGGTGGCCATGTCAACCGACACCGCCTTCGCACTAGGGATGCTCGCCCTCATCGGCCCGCGGTTCCCCGAGCGACTGCGCGCATTCCTGCTCACCGTGGTGGTCATCGACGACATGGTCGCGCTGCTTGTCATCGCGACCATCTACTCAAACCGGCTCAACGTCGCAGCACTTGGGGTGGCCTTCGCCCTGTTTGGGGGAATCCTGGTGCTACTGCGGTTGCACGTCCGCCAGGGGGTCGTCTACCTCGTCGTCGGCATCGCCACCTGGGCCGCGCTGCACCTCTCTGGGGTCGACCCGGTGGTCGTCGGCCTTGCCATGGGTCTGCTGACCTTCGCGAACCCTGCCGGCCGTGAGGAGCTCGAGCGCGCAAGCGACAGGTTCCGAGACTTCCGCGAGCAACCCACACCCGAGCTCGCCCGCTCCGCCCGAGCAGGTCTGCAGCAAGCCATCTCACCAAACGAACGGCTCCAGGATGCCTTCCACCCCTGGACCAGCTACGTCATCGTGCCGCTGTTCGCGCTGGCCAACGCCGGCATCTCCATCCACGGCCAGTTCTTGTCGCAGGCGTACCGTTCGCCGATCACCCTCGGCATCATCGGTGCCTATGTGGTCGGCAAGCCAGTGGGCATCCTGGCCGGGTCATGGATCGTCACCCGGGCGACCAAAGGACGGCTGCGTCCACCGGTGGGCTGGATGGCGGTCGCGGGCGGCGGCACCATCGCCGGCATCGGCTTCACGGTGAGCCTGCTCCTTGCCACCCTGGCGTTCAGGGGACGCGACCTTGAGGAAGCCAAGCTCGGCATCCTGACCGCAGCCCTGGGCGCCGCCGGGCTGACCTGGGTCCTGTTCCGCATCACCGCCGCACTCCCACCAGCACGGCGAGCGCGCGCTTTGCTGGGCACCGCGGAATCCATCGTTGACCTCGCGGACCCGGTCCACCCCGACCGTGACCATGTCCGAGGTCCCAGCGAGGCGCCCATCACCCTGGTCGAGTACGCAGACTTCGAATGTCCGTACTGCGGCCAGGCCGAGGCGATCGTCCGGGAGCTGCTTGCCGACTTCGGCGACATTCGGTATGTGTGGCGCCACCTTCCACTGCGCGACGTGCATCCACACGCGCAGTTCGCAGCCGAGGCCGCAGAGGCCGCCTCACGACAAGGCGCATTCTGGGCGATGCACGACCTCCTGCTCGACCATCAGGGTGACCTGCTCACGTCGGACCTGGTTGGCTACGCGCAGCAACTGGACCTGGACGTCGAACGCTTCACCACTGACCTCCGCCGCCACGCTGGCGCGGCCCGGGTCGCCCAGGACGTCGACAGCGCCGATGTCAGTGGGGTCTTGGGCACTCCGACCTTCTTCCTCAACGGCCGACGCCACCACGGCGCCTACGACATCGAAACGTTGTCCAACGCTGTCCGTCTCGCGCGAGCCAACGTGGCGATCAGGCCGTGACGGGCCAGTACTGGCCCGCTCTCGGCACGAGAGCCGTCGGGAACGAACCAGCATTCGCCTACTCGGCGAACTCAAGGAGGAGTCTTGACAGCTCACTGGACCACCGCGGACATTCCGGATCAGAGCGATCGTGTGGCTGTGGTGACCGGTGCGAACTCTGGCCTCGGCTACCACGTCGCTCTGGCACTTGCGGTGGCCGGTGCCGAAGTGGTCCTCGCCTGCCGCAACACCGATAAGGCGCAGTCAGCCATAGCGTCGATCCGAGCGTTCGCCCCTGCCGCCAGCGTGACTTTCACGCGGCTGAACCTTGCTGACCTTGCGTCGGTCGCGGCATTTGCCGACAGTTTCAGAAGCGAGCACGACCGGTTGGACCTGCTGATCAACAATGCCGGGCTCATGGCGGTGGACCAGTCACGCACGGTGGACGGGTTCGAGACTCAGATCTCCTTGAGTAGTGACCCGTTCACCGTTGAGATTTACGCCTCGGCGAGCTGGTAGGTCAGTGGCCGGGGGTCGGTTGGCATGACT
>Ga0207927_1000126_pt1 | contig 30222 bp, 30 predicted proteins | sample NGESurdeep072012_2_FD_184456 | JGI IMG/M metagenome (GOLD analysis project Ga0207927, IMG submission 184456) | Arctic peat soil microbial communities from Barrow, Alaska - NGEE Surface sample 210-2 deep-072012 (SPAdes) | ecosystem: Environmental > Terrestrial > Soil > Wetlands > Peat ... | reverse complement strand
TTATTGGCGTGATTCCGGTTCTTCTGTTGGTGATGATTTCGCTGATCACGCTCTATCTTCTTGCCTGGCAGTTCGCCGGCTTTATCGTAACTTCCGACATCACCACCCACCTGCGCAACATGGAAGCAGCGAATCGAGCCATCGCCCATCACCTGGCGGCACAAATCGCCGATAGTGGAAAGCTCGATGCCGGAATCGTCGCCCGGACAAGGCCGCACCGGACGGAGTGGTCGCGACGGCAAGTGTGCGCTTGGTATCGCAACCAGCAGCCTTACTGCTCCGGGCCTGAGGGCGCGGCTAGCTTTGATTCTCCTTCGTTTATGACTGGGGATTTCCGCGACCTCGTGAGCGACCACGGCAAACTCTATCTGCGCACGGCGACCGTGGTCGCGGCCAACCCAGAGTCTTTGCGCGTGATTTCGAGTGAGCCGCTGGACAAGGATTTTGTCGAGCCCATCACGGCCAACCTCGGCCGGATCACGATCTACGGAGCGGAGAGCTCGACGGCAAGCTCAACCGCTACCGGACAGCCGGACGACTCGAAGGCCCTTCTAACCTACGATTACCGGACACTGCGCAAACAGATCCTTTCCGCGGGGAAGATTCCACCGGCGAACGGCGCGCTCGATCGTGCCCGCCCACGCCGCGAACTCCTGGCCGAGCCGGATCGGCATCGCGTCCTGCAGGTGCGTGCGGCCGGCCTTGAGCACGTGATCGAACTGTTCCCCTTTCGCGGCGAGCGATCCGCGCAGCGCCGAGAGCGATGCGGCGAGCGGGGCGAGCTCTCCGAGAATGCCGAGCCGTATCGCCGTGGGGATCACGTCGTTGGTCGACTGCGCCATGTTGACGTGATCGTTCGGGTGAACGGGCGCGTACACGCCGCGCGCCGCACCGAGCAGCTCGTTCGCGCGGTTCGCGAGCACCTCGTTGACGTTCATGTTGTGCGAGGTGCCCGCACCTGCCTGGTACACATCCACGACGAACTGCTCGCGGTGCGCGCCGCCGAGAATCTCGTCGCACGCCTCGACGATCGCGTCGGCCAGGCGCGCGTCGAGGCGCCCGGTGTCCTTATGGGTGAGCGCCGCCGCGCGCTTGATGCGCACGACGGCGTCCACGAACGCCGGAAGCGGCGCCAGGCCGCTGATCGGAAAGTTCTTCACGGCGCGCAGCGTCTGCACACCATACAGCGCGTCCGCCGGTACTTCGAGAGCGCCGAGCGGATCGCGCTCGGTGCGGGTGGCGGGCACGGGACTCATTATGGCGAAACCGGAGTCGGCACTTCGAACGTCGAGACGATGTTCATGTACGCCGACTTCGAGGCCTGCGAAACGACCAGGTTCGAGCGCACCCGCTGCGCGCGCACCACGAACGGCACGGACGTCGACGCGAGCGCGCCGAGCAGACGGGCTTGTACGGTTCCCTGCCCGGCGTCGTGGAAGTCGCAGAAGATCTGCGCGTTCAGCGCCGTCCCGCCGCCACTGTTGTAAATCAGCGCGAGGTACATCGCGGCGTTGGCGTCCGTCGCGGGCGTCCATTGGACGACCATCGGCTGGCCGGAGGGCGGAATGGTCGGCCGGATGATGGTGAACGGTTCCGCGGTGCGCGCATGCGCCTGCAGCTGCGGGAACCCGGCCAAGTCGCCCGCAATGTTGAAGAAGACCGAATCGCCGGGAGTGAACGGCAGTCCGGCGATGTGGTTCGAGTGGTACGTCAGGTCACCCGTCGCGGCCTTGTAGAGCGAATCCGTGTCTGCCGACACCGCCGCGATCATGTACGCGCCCGCGCCGATCTGCGTCGCGGTGTTGGCAAGCACCGCCGTCGAGTCGTACACCGTCGTGATGCAACTGTCCGAGGTGATCGTCGAATACACGAACGTCGCCGATCCCACCGAATAGAAGTTCACCCGCGGATACGTGGTGTATCCGGCACCCTTCGTGCGCGCGTCCATCAGCACGATCCCGACTGGCGTGCCGGAGCTGGCCCCGAGACCGGTGAGATTGTCGCACGAGGCGACCACCGTGATCATGCCGAGGACGAGGAACGGAGACGAGCGACGGAGCATATGCGGTTCCAGTCGAATGAGGAAATTCAGTCAAGAGCGCGGACGCATTGCGACGAGCAGGAAGCCCAGGCAGACAGCGGCGCCCACCATGGCGACGCCCAGCCCTGCCACGTTATACCCATGAAGGAGCCCAAATGCCACGCGGCGGGCGTCACCAGCCGGCAACGCGTCCACCGGACCCCCGATTCCCGCTCTCAAACGGTCCAGTTTCGGGGTGATCCAGAACTGGGCGACGCCGCAGGCGAGCGCAGCCAGGAGGGCGCTCGCCGAAGCCCAGCGGGGCGCGCCAGCCGATGGCGCGCCGGTCGACGGCGCGCCGCTCGTCACCACGGCCACGAGGATGCCGATCACCATCCCCGCAACGAACAACGCAGGCAGCACGCGGCCGACCATGGTGCCCGCCATCGTTCTCGAGGGGAGCACCGCGAACGCGCCCGGCGCCACGACGGCGACGGTGATCAGCGCCGCGCCGATCCACGCCGCCACGAGCAGCGCCGCCGCCTGCAGTCGAACCGAGCGGTTCATCGGCGCGCGATCCGGGCCACGCGCGACAGGAACGGGTTGGTTCGCAGCTCGTCGCCGATCGTCGTTGCAGGTCCATGGCCCGCATGGACCTGGGTCTCGGGCGGCAGGATCGCGAGTCGTTCGAGCGAGCGTTCGAGCTGGGCAGGACTCGAGAGCGGAAGGTCGGTCCGGCCGACCGAGCCGGCGAAGAGCACGTCGCCGCTGAACAGCATGCCATGACCGTAGAATGCGACGTGGCCGGGCGCGTGCCCCGGCAGGTGCATCACGCCGAAGCGAAGCGCGCCGAGCGCGAGTGCGTCCCCCTCCGCGAGCTCGAGATCGGGCGCCGGCGGCGATTCAAAGGGGATGCCGTACGCAGCGGCCTGCTGCGCGCCCCGATCGTAGAGCGGCCGGTCGAGCGGATGCAGGTACACCGGCACCTTCCACTCGCGGAGCACCGCCGCGATGCCGCCGATGTGATCGAGATGCGCGTGCGTGATCCAGATCGCCTGCAATTGCGCGCCCGCCGCGTTCACCTCGCGCACGATCCGCGCGCCCTCGTCGCCGGGATCCACGAGCACCGCCAGGCGCGAACCTTCCTCCATCAGGAGATGGCAGTTCTCCGCGAAGGGGCCGACGGTGACCGACGAGACGATCATCCGGCCTTCCGCATCAGCATGGGCATCGGCGCTGGTGCACCTTCGCCGTTCTTGCGCGCGGTCAGGTATTTCTCGACCGCGATCGCGGCCGTCGTCGCGTCACCAACGGCGGTGGTGACCTGCCGGGTGAGCTGCACGCGCACATCGCCGGCGGCAAACAGCCCGGGGATCGACGTCTGCATGTTCGAGTCGGTCAGCAGGTAGCCGGCCGCATCGTGCTCGACGTGCCCGTCGATCACGCCGGTGTTCGGCGAGAAGCCGACGAAAATGAAGATCCCGGTCGAGGGAAGGTCGCGCCGCTCGCCCGTCTTCACATGACGGAGCGACGCGTGCGTCATCAAACCGTCCGCGCCGGCGATCTTCTCGACCACGGTGTCCCGGATGACCTCGATCTTCGGGTTTGCGAAGAGGCGCTGCTGCACGATCTTCGAGGCGCGGAACTCGTCGCGACGGTGAATGAGCCACACCTTGTCGGCATAGCGCGTGAGGAAGTCCGCCTCTTCGCACGCCGCATCGCCGCCGCCGACGACCGCGATGGTATGTCCCTTGAAGAACGCGCCGTCGCAGATCGCGCAGTACGAGACGCCCTTCCCCGCGTACTCGATCTCGCCCGGCACTTCGAGCTTCACCGGCGTGCCGCCCGCGGTGACGATCACGGCCGGCGAGCGGAACGCGTCGCCGTTCTCGACCGTCGTCTCGAAGGACCCGTCCGCGAGTTTGCGCACCTTCCCGACGCGCACCGACGTGCGGATTTCCGCGCCGAATTTCATGGCGTGCGAGTTGAACTTCTCGGCGAGTTCCCAGCCGAGGATGTGTTCGAACCCGATGTAGTCCTCGATGACTTCGGTATTGAGCAGCTCACCGCCCGGAAGTCCCTGCTCCAGCACCACGGTCCTGAGCATCGAGCGCCCCGCGTACATCCCCGCGCACATTCCCGCGGGTCCGGCTCCGATGATCACGACGTCGTAGTCGAAACTCGCCACGGCTGATTCCTCTCATTCAAGTTCCCGCAATTTCGCATGGTTGCGAGTGCGGGGCAATGAACGGCAACAAATAACTGCAACGCTCTCAGACGACAGCCGCCAGCCCTTAGCCGCCGGACAACGGCCTCTTTACCGATCCGCGCGCCGGTCGGTAATGAGGCCGTTGTCTGAAAGCTGTCCACTGACAGCTCGCGTCTGAGAGCGTTGCCGTTACGTCACGACCAGCACTCCCAGTGCTCCATGGCAATGCGAAACCGTTCCGACGAGCAGCCTCGCCTCTCCGCGCTCCGCTGCCTCCACGAGCAACCGCTCCGAGCCGAGCACATCCCGCACGTCGATCATCCCCACGCCGTACGCGCGGTGCGTGCAGTGAAATATCGCAGGCCCGTCAAGCTGCTCGCCGTTTGCGCGCGCCGCCTCGACATGCGCGCGCACCGACGGCGGCAGGCTCCACGTGCGCACATCCCTCGTATGCGGGCAGATCCGTGGCTCGATGCAGTTCACGGGGCACATCCACTCGGCAAAGCTCACATAGCGCGTGGATTCGCCGCCCTCCTTCTGCCACGGAACACCGGACAAGGCACCGGGCATCTCGATCGAAACGCGCCGCGACGGCCACCGCTCGCGCGCGCGCTGCTCGAGCCACTCGAAGAGGAGGTGCGGCATCAGCGGCGATGGCACGATCGCGTCCACATCCCGCGCCTCGCCGCCGAGATACTCCGCGAAGAACCCGGACCAGTCGGAGACGGCCAGCTCGAGATCGGCCGGGTGCTCGCGCGCGACCCCACAATCCTCGTCGTGATCAACGACGATCAGGCGCTCCCACGTGAGCGCCTCGCGCTCGCGCGCGCGCCGGAGCTGGCGCACGTAGTAGCTGCCATAACAGCCGCCGCCGACGACGACGATCGTGCCGTAGTGCTGGGGCGCGGCGGGGGCTTCGTCCGCTATGGCGTGGTCAGCGCGCGTCATGGCGGCCGCCGTCGACGAACAGCGTCTCGCCCGTCACGTACGTCGCGGCGATCAGGTAGCGAATCGCGCCGATCACGTCGTCCGGCGTGCCGATCCTGGCGAGCGGAGTCTCCTTCGCGTATCGCTCCTGCTCCGCCGCCGGCCATCCCTCCGGGGCGAGCACCGCGCCCGGCGCGACGGCGTTCACGCGAACGCGCGGGGCGAGCGCGGCGGCGAGCGCGCGCGTCATCGCCGACACGCCGGCCTTGCTCACGCCGTGCGGCACGAACGCCGGCCACGATTCGAACCCCATGTGGTCCGAGATGTTCACGATCACGCCGCCCTGCGCGCCCATCGCGCGCGCGGCGGCGATCGAGAGAAAGAACGGCGCCCTGAGGTTCAGCGCGAACACTTCGTCCCACTGCTCGGGTGTCACCGTGTCGAGCGGCGTGCGCATCATCGTGGCGGCGGAGTTCACGAGCACGTCGAGACGCCCGCACGCGCGGCAAACGTCGGCGGCGAGGCTCGAGGCGGCCCCGGCATCGCGCAGGTCCGCCCGAAAGACCGAGGCGGCGCCTCCGGCGCTTTCGATCGCCTTCACCGTTGCGCGCGCCGGCTCCTCGGAGTCGTGATGGTGCACCGCCACATGCGCACCGTCCTCTCCGAGCGCGACCGCGATCGCGCGTCCCATGCGGTGCCCGGCACCCGTAACGAGTGCCACGCGTCCTGCGAGCATGCTCACGCCACGGCGGCGGTGCGCCGCTTCTCCAGTCGCGCGTCCTGGCGATCGAGCCACTCCTCCGGCACCTGCATTCCGCCGAGCACACGCGGTCCGTTCGTCGCACCGTGCCAGTCGGATCCGCCGCTCTTCACGAGTCCGAAGAAATCCGCGAGTGCGGCGATGCGGAGCGTGTCCTCGCCCGAGTGCCCCGGATGCTTCACCTCGAGCCCGTCGAGTCCGAGCGCAACGAGCGGCTCCACACGCTCGCGCCGTCCGTCGCCGCCGGGATGCGCGATCACGGCGAGTCCGCCGCACTCGTGAATCAGGCGGATGCCGTCGGCAATCGTGATGCGCTGCTTCTCGACGTTCGCGGGACGCCCGGCCCCCAGGTACTTGTCGAACGCTTCGCGCTGGTCGCGCACCCAGCCGCCGGCGATCAGCGCGCGCGCGATGTGCGGCCGTCCCACGGCTCCCCCCGCCGACTGGGCAAAGACCGCATCAACCGTCAGCGGCACGCCAAGCGCGTTCAGCTTCGCGACGATCTGCTCGGCGCGTGACTTGCGCGAATCGCGAACGGCCTCGAGTTCCGCCTGCAGCACGTCGACCCGTGCGATGTGCAGGCCGAGCATGTGCACTTCCTTGTCGCCGTCCATCAGGCTCAGCTCGACGCCCGCGACGATCCGCACGCCGAGCCGCTCACCGGCTTCCCGCGCCGCCGCGACGCCGGCGAGCGTGTCGTGATCGGTGAGCGCGAGCGCGGCGAGCCCCGCGCGCGCGGCGGTCTCCACGACCTCGGCGGGCGCGAGCGCGCCGTCCGAGGCGGTGGAGTGCGAATGGAGGTCGACGAAACCGGGCGGCCTGTGCGCGGCGGTCGGATTACCGCCGGCTGGGTCCGCGTCCAAGCGAGCCGTCACGGTGCGTAACCGGCCTCGGGCGAGGTGAAGCTCGCCTGCGACTGCCCGAACAGCGCGCGAACATCCGCGTCCGTCAGCGCCGCGAGCGACTGCTCGCGCGAATGCGCGCCCTGCGGCGAGTAGCGGGTGATGCGCACGACGCGATCGCCGGCGGTTCCCTTCACGAACAGCAGGCCGAACTCATCGGCGTCGTACTGCGTCGTGTAGCCCGACGGGAAGACGTTCCAGCGTGCGCCGTCGATGTCGATGCTGCGCGTGGGCATGTCAGGTGAGCTCCACTTCAGTGTAGATGCGGGCGGGATCGAGCACCGGCTCGGGAGCGGCGGAGTGCGCGGCCTCGAGCGTCGAGGCATCGGCCGCCTCGACGAACTCGATGAACGCGCCCGTGAGCGCGGCCTCCTCGAACACCCAGAACTCGCAGCTCGCGTGCTGGTAGTAGTCCTTTCGCGCCTTCAGGCGCTCGAGATACTTGGCCCGCTCCGAGAGCGGAACGATCGAACGCTTGATCGAGAGCGCGCGCGGCATCGGCTAGAAACCCTTGTCGGGGATCGACTCGAGCGTGCGCTTCAGGTCCCCCATGAAACGGTCGGCATCGGCGCCGTCCACGACCTTGTGATCGAACGAAAGGAAGAAGTACGCGCAGGTGCGGATCGCGATCGTGTCCTCGCCATCCGTTCCGGTGAGCACCTTCGGCCGCTTCTCGATCGTGCCGAGTCCGAGGATCGACGTGGTGCCGACTGGAATGATCGGCGTGCCCATCAGCGACCCGAACACGCCGGGGTTCGTGATGGTGAATGTCGCGTCCTGCGCGTCGGCGGGCCCGAGCTTCTTCGAGCGCGCCCGGCTCGCGAGATCGTTGGCGGCCTTCGCGATGCCGGAGAGCGACAGGTCTTCCGCGTTCTTGATCACGGGCACGATCAGCCCGGTCGGCTCGAGGGCGACCGCGAGGCCGATATTGTACCGGCGGCGGAAGATGATCTCGCCGCCGTTGACCGCGGCGTTGATGATCGGGTGTCGCTTGAGCGTCATCACCACGGCCTGAATGATGAACGGCAGGTACGTGAGCTTCTGTCCCGTCTGCGCCTCGAAGTCCGCGCGCAGCGCCGAGCGGACGCGTGCGACGCGGGTGAGGTCGAACTCGAAGAACGTGGTGACGTGGGTCGCCACCCGAATCGCCATCCCCATGTGTTCCGACGTGAGGCGCCGCAGTTTCGACATCGGCTCGACGAGGTCGCCGGGCCACGCCGTCGCGGTCGCAACGGCGAGCGGGGCGGGCGCGGGCGTCGCGACCGCTCCGTGTCCGCCGTTGCCCGAAGCCGGCATCGGCGCGCCGCTCTCCAGGAATCCGAGCAGGTCGCGCTTGGTGACGCGGCCCGCGATTCCGCTTCCGGCGAGCTGTGAAATCTCCACGCCGTGCTCCGCCGCGATGCGGCGCACGAGCGGCGAACTCTTCGTGCGAATGCGCTCCTCGAAGCCGCTGTTCGGCGCACGAGGCGCCGCGTGCGCGGGTTGCGCGACCATCAGCGGAACGGCGGCCCGTTCGGGCGCGCGGGGCGCCGGCGCAGGAGCGGCCGATGGCGCCGCGGGCGCGGGTGCCGCGACAGGCGCGGCAACCGCTGCGCCCTTCTCGGTTTCGATGCGCGCGACGACGGTCTGAATCGTCACCGTCTTCCCCTCGCCGACGATGATCTCGGCGAGCACGCCGGCGGACGGCGACGGGATCTCCGCATCCACCTTGTCCGTGGAGATCTCGAAGAGCGGTTCGTCGCGCTTCACCTCGTCACCGACCTTCTTCAGCCAGCGCGAAACGGTCCCCTCGGCGATCGACTCCCCCATCTGGGGCATGATCACGTCAACTCGAGCCACGACTACCTCCCCCAATTTAAGTCCCGCACTCCGCATCCCGCATTTCTAGAATCCCGCATCCGGTCTCCCGGATTTCGCAGGCTTCCCGAGCACCCGCAGCACCAACAGCGGCAGGGTCACCGCGCCGATCAGCCCGCCGATCCCTGCCCAAATGTACCAGTTGCACGAAGGAATCCCATCACATTCGCCCGCCCTCGTGAGGAACGTGGTGAACTTCGAGAGGAGCGCGGCCACCATCGCACCGCTCACGAAGCCGAGCCACGACGTAAAGCAGCCGATCGCGACCTTTCGGACGGTCGATACGCGAGGCGGCGCTTCGGCTTCCATCTTCGATCCTCCATCTTCCATCGTAGTAATTTAGTACCTCCCCACGCGCTGCGCCGCCGCCACGATGTCGGCGGTCTGGGGCAGCACGAAATCTTCGAGGGCGGCGGCGCTGGGCAGCGGCACGTCGTGCGCGGTCACGCGCAGCACCGGCGCGTCGAGCCACTCCCAGCAGAGTTCGTTGATGCGCGCGGCGATCTCACCCGCAATGCCGCCCGTGCGCGTGTCCTCGTGCACGATCACCACGCGGTTCGTCTTCTTCACGGTCGCGACGATCGCGTCGTCGTCGAGCGGCGCGAGCGTTCTCAGGTCGATCACTTCGACCGAGACACCTGCCTGCGCGAGCTGGTCCGCGGCTTCGATCGCCTTCCAGACGGTGGCCCCGTACGTGATGATCGAGAGATCCTTCCCTTCCCGTGCGATACGCGCCTTGCCGATCGGCGTGAGGTGATCGCCCGGGGGCATTACGCCCTTGATGCGGCGGTACAGATACTTGTGCTCGAAGAACAGCACGCAGTCGTCGTCACGGATCGCGGATTTCAGGAGGCCCTTGGCGTCTTCGGCCGTCGCGGGGCAGACGATCTTCAGCCCCGGCGTGTGCACGAACGCCGCCTCTGGATTCTGCGAGTGGAACGGGCCGCCGCGCACGTAGCCGCCGCTCGGCGCGCGCACGACCATCGGGCAGGCGAGCCCCGTGCGATAGCGCGACGTCGCGACGTAGTTGGTCAGCACGTCGTACGCGCACGAGATGAAATCGGCGAACTGCATTTCCGCGACGGGGCGCAGGCCCATGTGCGCGGCTCCAGCGGCCGCGCCGACGATCGCGATCTCCGAGATCGGCGTGTCGATCACGCGGTTCTCACCGAACCGCGCCTGCAGCCCCTCGGTGACCTTGAACGCGCCGCCGAACACGCCGACGTCCTCGCCGAGGCAGAAGACGTTCGCGTCGCGCTCCATCTCCTCGACGAGCGCCTCGCGAATGGCTTCGAGGTAGGTGATCTCGGCCATTGTTACTTGCGGTACCAGTGCGGCGCGAGGCGCGACGCGCCCGCGTACACATCCGTGAGCGCGTCCGGTCCCGAGGGTGGCGGCGAACGCAGCGCCTGATCGGCGGCGGCGTCGACTTCGGCGGTTGCGCGCGCATCGATCGCGTCGAGCTCCGACTGTTCGACTTTCTCCCGGTCGATCAGCACGCGCACGTAACGGTCGATCGGATCGTTCTCGGCGGCCCAGCGCTCGACCTCGCCACCCGGAACGTAGGACTGGTTGTCGTGCTCCGCGTGCCCGCGGCGCCGGTATGTCACGAGCTCGATCAGCGTGACGCCGCCGCCCGAGCGCGCGCGATCGACCGCGCGCTTCGTCACCTCGTACACCGCCAGCACGTCGTTGCCGTCCGCCCGATCGCCGGCCACCCCGTAGCCCGCGGCCTTGTCGACGAACTGTTTCGCCGCGCTCTGCTTCGCCGTCGGCGTGGAGTACGCGTACCCGTTGTTCTCGGCGATCACCACCAGCGGGCAGCGCTGCACCGCCGCGAAGTTGATCCCCTCGTGAAACGCGCCGGTGCTCGTCGCGCCGTCGCCGAGGTAGACGAGACCGACGCGCGGTTCACCGCGCACCTTGAACGAGAGCGTGACGCCGGCCATCACCGCGACCATGTCGCCGAGCGGCGAGATGTGACCGATGAACCCGCGGCCCATGTCCGCGAAGTGCAGCCCGAGATCGCGGCCTCGCGTGGGCGAATCGGCGGTGGCCATGTGCTGGCGGATGACTTCGACGGGCGTCGCGCCTTTCACGAGCAACGACCCGAGGTTTCGCGTGAGTGACGAGAGCACATCGTGCTCCTCGACCGCGAACGCCGAGCCGACGGCGTCCGCCTCCTGTCCGAGCGAACGAAAGAGGCCGCCCACGAGCTTGTTCTGCCGGTGCAGGTTCACGAGCCGCTCCTCGAGCGTGCGCGTGAGCCGCATCCAGTAGTACAGCGAGAGCTTGTCGGAGTGCGAGAGTCTCCCGGCGACGCCAGGCGCGGCGGCGTGTTTTTCTTTCCGCTTCGCGCCCCGGGCGTCGCCCTTCACCGCCACGCTCAGTACGACGCGCTCAACGCGTGCCTCGGGTCGGCCATCCGGTGCAGGCGCGTGAAGAAGTTCTTCACACCGCGGTCGAGCCGGCTCTCGCCCTGCGCCGACGTCTTCGCCTCGACGAACGTGTAGTGTCCGCCCTCCATCTTCACCGAGAGATCGAGCGTGACGTGGTCAGCGGGCTCGCCCACGGTTCCCTCGAACCTTCGCGTGCGCGCGCCGGCCGCCGTCTGCTTCATCCCGATCGTCGGGAAGAACGCGTCAGCGTCCGCGAGCACGGTATCGGGAACGACGGTTGTGCGATGAAAATGCTTCATGGCTTGGAACTCCCGGGTTCCGCAGCGACGAGTACGGTCTGTCGCCAGTCATTGTCGGGTTTTTGGAGGGCCTTCGTGGAGTCGCGGCGGAACTGGACGTTCATGGCCCAGTCGCCGGCGGTGATGAACATCAGGGTCGCGTGGTAGACGCCGACCTCCGGGCCGTACCGGAACCCGTCGTTGATCGAATGCCCATCGGCGTTCGTCGCGAAAATTCTTCCCTGCCCGTTCGCGATCGGCTCGTGCGTCTTGTTGTCACGCACGGTGATCGTGTAATGGATCTGCTCGAGCGCCTGCGGCGGCACGACGTCGGACGCGATCCGGAATTCGAATTCCGGGGTCCAGGCGCGCATATCGGCGTTGGACAGCGACGGCCCGCAGGCGATGCCGAAGATCACCAGCGCGTACACCGCTGCGTGAGCGAAGTAATGCTTCTGGGAGCTGTCACCTGACAGCTGTGAGTTGACAGCTGTCAGGAAGTTGCGAAACCGCCCTGTGCTCATGCGTAATACTCCAAGCCAAGATGCGTGATCTGCTCTTCGCCCATGAGGTGTCGCAGCGTGTTCTTCAGCTTCGTCTGCTGAATGAAAAGATCATGCTCCGGCTGCAGTCCCGCAGCAGTCATCGGCGATTTGTAATAGAAGCTTAACCATTCCTGAATCCCCTTCATCCCGGCGCGGTGCGCGAAGTCGGAGAAGAGGGCCACGTCGAGCACGATCGGCGCCGCGAGAATCGAATCGCGGCACAGAAAATTCACCTTGATCTGCATCGGGTAGTTCATCCACCCGACGATGTCGATGTTGTCCCACCCTTCCTTGTTGTCGCCGCGTGGCGGGTAATAGTTGATCCGCACGACGTGCGAAAAATCCTTGTACAGGTCGGGATACTTGTCGGGCTGCAGGATCGTGTGCAGCACGGAGAGCTTCGATTCTTCCTTCGTCTTGAACGACGCCGGATCGTCGAGCACCTCGCCATCGCGATTCCCCAGGATGTTCGTCGAGTACCAGCCCTTCAGTCCGAGCATGCGCGCCTTGATACCGGGAGCGATGACGGTCTTGAGCCAGGTCTGCCCCGTCTTGAAATCCTTGCCCGAGATCGGCACGCCCTTCTCGTTCGCGAGCTCGATCAGCGCGGGAATGTCCACGCAGAGATTCGGCGCGCCGTTGCAGAACGGGACGCCCTCCATGAGCGCGGCCCACGCGTACAGCATCGACGGCGCGATCTGGTCGTCGTTGCTCTCCATCGCCTTCTCGAAGGCGGCGATGGTGGCGTGCTGCGGTCCGGGCTTCAGGTAGATCTCCGTGGACGCGCACCAGACGATCACGAGCCGGTCGAGCGCGTGCTTCGCCTTGAAGTCGCGGATGTCCTTGCGCAGTGCTTCGCCGAGCTCGCGCTTGTTCTTTCCCTTCTTCACATTCGCGCCGTTGATGCGCGTCACATAGTGGTTGTCGAACACCGCCGGCATCGGCGTAATGGCCTGCAGGAACTCGGCGACCGGCGCGAGGTCGCGCTCATCGAGCACGCCCGCCTTCCGCGCCGCCGTGAGGGCGTCGTCGGGGATCGGATCCCACGCGCCGAACACGATGTCGTCGAGCGACGCGAGCGGGATGAAATCCTTGATGAGCGGCGAGCGATTGTCTGTGCGCTTGCCGAGCCGGATCGTCGCCATCTGCGTCAGCGAACCGATCGGCTTGCTGCGTCCCCGGCGGATGCTCTCGACGCCGGCCATGAACGTCGTCGCGACCGCGCCGAGCCCCGGCGTGAGGATCCCGAGACGGCCGGTTGCCGGACGGACTGCGCTGTTCTTCTGTTTCGAGGTCATGGCCGCGGGGAAGGCGCGTGCACCGCGGCGCGCGCGCCGTCCGGTGAGGCGGTGGATTGAGAGGACAGGTCGACGGACTTCTCCCGGCGGTCGGCACGCGGCGTGGTCGCGGCGTGAACGAATGCGATGCGCTGCACCGCCGTGATCCACGACGTGACCGCGAGCAGTATGACGATCGCCGCGAGCACGAGCCCGTGAAAGGCGAGCCCGAAGAACGCCTGCGGCGCCGAGAGCAGCACGACTCGCTCGGGACGCTGGAGCATGCCGACCCTGGCGTCGATGCCGAGCGCATCGGCCCGGGCGCGCGTGTACGACGTGAGGAACGTGCCGATGATCGCCAGGAGGCAGATGATCACCATCGCGACGCTGTGACGCGGCGTGTTGGTCGCGTAAAAGACCGTGAGGCCGCCGAGGATCATGCCGTCGGAGACGCGGTCGAGCGACGAATCGTAGAACGCGCCGAATTTCGTCTCGCGGCCGGTGCGGCGCGCGACGGTGCCGTCGAGCACGTCGAAGAGCGCCGTGAGTCCGAGGACCCAGCCCGCGATGCTGATGTGGCCGAAGGCGTAGATCACTGCCGCCGCGATCGTGCACAGGGTACCGATCGTCGTGATGACGTTCGGATTCACGCGGTGGCGGACGAGGTAGTCTGCAACGGGCTCGATCAGCCGGAGATATCCTACTTTGATCGAGTCCCAGGGAGATTTCATACTCCGGCAAAGTTACGGGGGTGACTCGAGGGCGGCAACGGGAGAGCGGTCACCTGTAGAGCAGATACGCCTTGATCGACTCCCTGAAGGCGATGGTGGCGGGTAGTTCGCGATCCAGCACGCTGTCGGGATCCTCCCCGCGCAGCAGCGCCTCGCGAACCCGCGCCGCGCCGAACCGCTCGTCGAACGCGGCATCCCGAATCTTCAGCGAGTCGCGCGAGGTCTGCGCGATCGCCCAGAACAGCGCCGCCCCTACTCGCGCCGCGTTCACGCGGTCTCGATCCGTGACGACGATCTTCACTCCCGGAATCGATTGTCCCCCGAACTTCCCGTCCGTCGGCGCGCTCGGCGTGAAATGCTCCGCAAGGAATTTCACACCGGGGATTCCGCGATCCTCCAGCAGGTCCACGATCTCCCGCGCCCGGAGCCAGGGCGCCCCGACGTGCTGGAACGCATCCGAAGTTCCCCGCCCCACCGAAACGTTCGTCGCCTCAAACGCGACCAGCGCCGGATAGATCAGCGCACTCGTGAGCGTCGGAAGGTTCGGCGATGGCCGCACCCATTTGAGACCGGTTTCGTCGTACCACGCCGAGCGCCGCCACCCCTCCATGGGAACGACGGTGAGGTCGGCGCCGATCTTCAGCCGATCGTTGAACAGCAGCGCCATCTCGCCCATCGTCATTCCGTGACGCAACGGCACGGGATATAATGCGAATGCCTTTCCAGGCTTGCCGGGCGCGGGATCATCCGGATTCGCGATCGCGGAATCGAGGAGCGGGCCCTCGGTGCGTGTGCCGGTGATGGGATTCGGCCGGTCGAGCACGAGGATCGGGATGTGGTTGCGCGCCGCGGCGCGCATGGTGTACAGCATGACGCCGGTGAAGGTCCACGTGCGCGTTCCGATGTCCGGCAGGTCCACGATGAGCGTCTCGACCCCGGCGAGCAGCGAATCCGGAGGACCGATGGCCTGCGACCCGTACAAGGAGTGCACGATCAGCCCGCTCTTGGCGTCGACCTCGCTCGCAACGTTGCTGTGGTCCTCGGTGCCGCGGATTCCGTGCTCCGGCGCGAACAGCGCGACGAGCCGGACGCCCGCATTCACAGCGCGCGGATCTGCGCGCAGGATATCGACGTCGGACCGGCCCCGCTCGTCCTGCCCGGCCTGATTCGTGACGAGGGCCACCCGGCGATGCTGAATGAGCCCGACGCGCTTCTCTAGCAGAACCGTGATGCCCGGCGTCACTTTCGCGATCGTGAGCCGTTCCGGTTCGGACGCCCGTTGGGCGCCGAGCGCACCTGCACAGACAGCCAGGAGCCCGATCGCGCGATGAAGATTCACCGTCTGCTCCCGTCGTTGTTTGTGGTCGGCTCGATCGTCCCGTTGAACCTAGCGCGCGATGCGTCGATGTACGACTCGATGCGCGCTTCGCTCGATCGCGCCGTCGCCGACAGCGCCTTCCCGGGAGCGTTCGTCATCGTGGGAACGCACGACCGAATCATCGCGAAGTACGGTGCGGGCCACCTCGACTGGGCGCCAAAAAAGTCGCCCGTTCCCACCGAAAGCACGATGTGGGACATGGCCTCGCTCACCAAAGTCATCGCGACGACCTCGTCGATGATGCAGCTCGTCGAGGCGCACCGGGTCGAACTCGACGCGCCGGTGCAGCGCTATCTCCCGAACTGGACGGGCCCGAACAAGGAGAAGGTCACGGTCCGCCATCTGCTCACGCATTCGTCCGGCCTCCCCGCCTGGCGGCCGTTGTACAAGGAGGCCACCGACGCGGACGCTGCGATGAGTCTGGCATACGCCACACCGCTCGACACGCTCCCCGGCGTGCGCATGGTCTATTCCGACATCGGCGGCATCCTCATGGGAGAAATCGTCCGCGCGGTGAGCGGCGACCGTGTCGATACGTACTTCGCGAAGCACATCGCGGGTCCGCTGAAATTGCACGACTCGATGTTCCTCCCTCCCGCGTCACTGCTTCCGCGCATCGCCCCGACCGAGATCGATCCGTGGCGCCAGCGCCACCTTCGCGGAGAGGTGCACGACGAGAACGCGTCGATGCTCGGCGGAGTGTCCGGGCATGCGGGACTCTTCAGCAGCGCGCGGGATCTGGCCCGCATCGCGCAGGTCTACCTGAACCGGGGCGAACTGCAGGGGGTTCGCATCTGGAAACCGGAGACGATCGAGGAGTTCACCACGGTGCAGGACTCGGCGTTCTCGAACCGGGCGCTCGGGTGGGAGACCCCGACCGGAACGAACTCGGCGGGTCACCTCATGAAACGGCCGGCATTCGGTCACACGGGGTTCACGGGGACGTCGATCTGGATCGATCCGGCGCGCGACCTGTTCATCGTGATGCTCACGAATCGGGTGAATCCGACTCGGGCCAACACGAAGATCACGGCGGTGCGGCAGGCGCTGGCGGATTCGATCGTGAAGTACAGCGAGGCACCGAAGTGAACGGTGCGTACTCGCTTTTCCAGCCCCACTCCCGCCTCGCCTCCCGTCAACTCACCCGATAGAACCATGCATATCTCTCCGATCGACTGGGCCATCGTAGTCGCGTATTTCGCGCTCAGCACCGGAATAGGCTTGTGGTTCACCAAGCGCGGCGGCGAATCACTCGACCAGTACTTCCTCAGCGGGCGCCAGGTCCCGTGGTGGCTCGCGGGGGCCGCGATGGTCGCCACGACGTTCGCCGCCGACACGCCGCTCGTCGTCACCGGACTCGTCGCGACGAAGGGCGTCGCCGGCAACTGGCTCTGGTGGAACTTCGTCATGAGCGGAATGCTCACGGTCTTCTTCTTCGCCCGCCTCTGGCGGCGGGCGAACGTGATGACCGATGTCGAACTCGCCGAAGTCCGCTACAGCGGGAGGCCCGCCGCATTCCTGCGCGGCTTTCGCGCCATCTATCTCGCCATCCCCATCAACCTGATCATCCTCGGCTGGGTCACCCGCGCGATGATCAAGATCCTGACCATTTCCCTTGGCCTGCGGGACGTTTCGATCGCGGGCATGACCGTGAGCGGCGAAGTCGTCGCCGTCGGAATCTGTTTTCTCATCACCGTCGCGTATGCGGTGGCCGCGGGCATGTGGGCCGTGCTCTGGACCGACCTCGTGCAGTTCATCATCAAGATGACGGCCGTGATCATCCTCGCCGTGTTCTCTGTTCGGGCCGTCGGCGGAATCGACGTGATGAAGGTGAAACTCGCCGAACACTTCGGGAGCGAGAAGGCGGCGCTGTCGGTGCTCCCGGTGAGCGTCGGCCCGCTCGGGCTGCACGCCTACGCCTGGATGCCGCTGCTCACGCTCGGCGTCTATCTCAGCGTCCAATGGTGGGCCGCGTGGTACCCGGGAGCGGAGCCGGGCGGCGGCGGCTACATCGCCCAGCGGATCTTCGCCGCGAAGACGGAACGCGACGGCGTCCTCGCCACGCTCTTCTTCAACATCGCGCACTACGCCCTGCGCCCGTGGCCGTGGATCGTCACCGGCCTCGCGACGGTGATTCTCTATCCGAACCTGAAGGACAAGGAAGCCGGCTACGTGCAGGCGTTCGTGGACCTCCTGCCGACTCCCTGGAGAGGCTTCATGCTGGCCGGCTTCGCCGCCGCCTACATGAGCACCGTCGGCACGCACCTCAACTGGGGCGCGTCGTATCTCGTCAACGACGTGTATAAGCGCTTCCTCAAGACGGACGCCACACAGAAGCACTACGTGGCGGTGAGCCGCGCGACCACCGTGCTGCTCTTTCTCGCGTCCATCGCCGTGACGAGCCAGCTCTCGAGCGTCGAGAAAGCGTGGGAGCTGCTGCTCGCGCTCGGCGCCGGCACGGGCCTCGTCCTGATCCTCCGATGGTACTGGTGGCGCATCAATGCTTGGAGCGAGATCTCGGCGATGACCGCGAGTTTCGTCGTGAGCGTGCTGGGCTTCATCTACATCAAGCCGCGCTTCGCGCCGGACGATCCGAACGCGACCGCGACGGTGATGCTCGTGACCGTCGTGATCAGCACGGTCGTGTGGCTCACGGTCACGCTGCTCACGAAGCCGGAGCCCGACGAGAAGCTCGACTCGTTCTATCTCCGCGTTCGCCCCGGTGGCCCCGGATGGGCCGTCGTGTCGAGGAGGCTCGGGTTCGGAGTGGAGTCCACGCCCGGCGGCGCGCTCGCGTGGACCAACTGGATCGCCGGAATCATCGCCGTCTACGCGACGCTGTTCGGGATCGGCAAGATCATCTTCGGCTATAACGGCACCGGGCTCACGATGCTGGCGGTCGCGGCCGCGAGTTTCTACTGGATCTCGCGCTCGTTCAGGGACGAACAACCGCCGGCGCAGTCTTCTGCGACGCACCCTCCGGGGCCACGATCATCACGAACTCCATCGTCTGCCTCGGCGGCACCGTGATGCCGACGCTCGTCGCGCCGGAGCGCGTGAAGGTGCTGCCGGTCCAGCCGATCGTGATCGTCTCGCCGCGCAGGTCGGGCGACGTGACGCGAAGCCTGTAGTCGCCCCATACCGGGTTCTGCAGCGTGATCGTGGCGGTGCAATCGCTGTCGTCCTGCTTGCCCGACCCGAATCCGGCGCAATCCACGCGTCCCTCGGCGCCGGCGGCGGGCGTGATCGACGTGTCCCGCCGCGAGGCCGTGTGCACGCGGCGGCCGTCGGGCGCGATGAGTTCGAGATCGACCGCGGCGACCGCTACGGTGAGCACGCCCGGCCCCAGCCTGTCCGTCTGGACGATGACCTGCTTGGGCCTGGGCTGGGGCTTGGTCAGTCCCTTCCACGCCAGCGCGGCGCTGCCGACCAGCACGCCGGTTCCGAGCACGATTCGTAACCCTATACCCGCGCGCCTGACCAGCCGGTTTCCTTGAGATTCGATTTCCATTGGTGTATAATTACGGCGTAGCGCGAAGAATCGCTCGTCAAGGTTGCACCAAGGAGGTTTTGAATCATGAGCACGATCAATCAGCCCGAAATCCTGCTGGCGATGACACCCGCCGCGGTGGTCGAGGTCAAGAAGTTCATGGTGGCGGAGAATGTCGCGCCGGACGTCGGCGGACTGCGCGTTTCAGTGCAGCCCGGCGGTTGCTCGGGTTTCAAGTACAGCCTGCTGATCGAAGACAAGCCGGCGGACGATGACACGGTCGTTGCGCAGGACGGATTCAACGTGTTCGTCGATCCGTTCTCGGTGCAGTACCTGGGCGGCATGACCGTCGATTACGTCACGTCGATGCAGGGCTCCGGCTTCACCTTCAAGAACCCCAATGCGACCGGTGGCTGCGGTTGCGGTAGTTCCTTCTCCGCGTAAGCCTGGAACAACACTTTGCCGGCGAGCGGGTTCGGCGCCGTAGACTTCGCAGTCCTCGTCGCGTACCTCGCCGGCACCACCGCGCTCGGTGTCTGGCTCGGAAGAAACCAGAAGGACGCCCAGAAGTACTTCGTCGCTGACCGCTCACTGCCATGGTGGGCGGTCATGTTTTCTATTGTGGCCTCGGAGACGAGCGCGCTCACGTTCATCTCCATCCCGGGGCTCGCATACGCCGGGAATCTCGGATTCCTGCAGGTGTGCGCCGGGTACATCCTGGGCCGGGTGGTCGTCGCGCGCGTACTGCTCCCGCGTTATTTCGACGGCAAGCTCGTGACCGCGTACACCCTTCTCGAGACGCGATTCGGCCCCGAGACCCGGCGGTTCGCCTCGATCGTGTTCATGGTGACGCGCGCGATGGCCGATTCCGTGCGCGTGTTCGCGACGGCGATCCCGATCGCGCTGATCATGGGCCCCGTGCTGCCGCGCCAATACCTGATGCCCGCGGCGATCCTCGTGCTCGGCGCGCTCACGATCGTGTACACCTGGCGCGGCGGGATGCGCGCGGTGGTGTGGACCGAGCTGCTGCAGGCCGCGATCTACGTGACCGGTGGAATTTGCGCGGTGGTCATTCTCGGCAACGCCGTGGGCGGAGGCTGGGCCGCGATTCTATCCTCGGCCGGCACGGCAGGAAAGCTCAAGGCGGTGAGTTTCTACACCGGCTTCGACCAGCCGCACACGATTTTCGCAGGGCTCATCGGCGGTGCGTTCCTCGCGATGGCGTCGCACGGCACCGACCAGCTCATCGTGCAGCGGCTGCTCTCGGCGCGTTCGCTGAAGGATGCCCAGCGCGCGATCATCGGCAGCGGGCTCGCGGTGTTCGTGCAGTTCACGCTGTTTCTCATGGTGGGGATCGGACTCTGGGCGCTGTACGCCGGCCGCGATTTTGCGACGCCCGACGCGATTTTCCCGACCTTCATTCTCGAGCGAATGCCGCACGGGCTCCTCGGCCTGATCGTCGCGGCGATCGTCGCGGCGACGATGAGCACGCACTCGGGCGCCATCAACTCGCTCGCCGCGGCCACTACGATGGACATCTGGGTCCCGCTGACGCGGCGCGGGCCCGACGATGCCGCGACGTACCGGGCGGGGCGGCTGTTCGCGCTGATGTGGGGCGTGGTGCTCACCGGCGGGGCGTTGCTCTACCCCGAGAGCCGCACGCCCGTGGTGATCGTTGCGCTCTCGATCGCGTCGTTCACGTACGGCGCCCTGCTCGGCGCGTTCTTCCTCGGGATCTACAACGTCCGCGCGAGGCAGCGCGACGCGATCCTCGGGATGTCGGTCGGGATCGTCGCGATGGCCGCGGTGGTGTTCGCGAAGCAGCTGTCGGTGGCTTTCCCCGCCGTGGCGACCGTGCTCGGCCCGTTCGCCGGCATAGCGTGGCCCTGGTACGTCCTCATCGGCACGACGATCACGCTCTTCACGGGCACACTCTCCGCGTTGCGAAAGAGTCCGTAGACACTTTGCTTTCATCGCATATGACAAACATCGTGGTTGGAGTCGATGGCGGCGCATCGAAGACGCACGTAATCGTGGCGGACGGAACCGGCGCAGAACTCGCGACGGTCACCGGTGTGGCGAGCGCGGTTCGACCGGGCGAAGCCGAACATTCCGCCGACGTGATCGCGCGGCTCGTGGGCGAGGCGCTCGCGGCGTGCGACATGGACGAGGCGATGCCGTCTGCGATCTGCGTGGGCGTCGCGGGTGTGGGTCGCGATGCGGAGTACTCGGCGTTCGAGGAGGCGCTCTCGAAGCGAGCTCTCGCCGACGAGCTGGTTGTCCTCCCCGATGCGGTGATCGCGCTCAACGATGCCTTTGCCGAGGAGGCTGGGATCGTCCTGATCTGCGGCACGGGCTCGATGGCGTACGGCCGAGGTCCGAGCCAGAAGATGGCGCGCTGCGGCGGATGGGGCCCCGTGTGCGGCGACGAAGGAAGCGGCGCGTGGATCGGACGCAAAGCGCTGAGCGTCATCACGGGTTCAGCCGACGGTCGCGAGCCCGAGACCGGACTGCTCGCGGCGATCCTGACGCATCTTCAGCTCGAGAGTCCGGACGAGCTGATCCCGTGGGCCGCGAACGCGACGCCGAGAGATTTCGCGCAGCTCGCGACACCGGTGGTGACCGTCGCCGCAACGGGCGATCTGCGCGCGAACTCGTTGTGCACGCTCGCGACGGAAGAACTCGTGCTGCACGTGCGCACGCTCGCCCGTCAGCTCTTCACCGATGAGCGTGCGGCGGTTCCGGTGGCGCTCGCCGGCGGCATGTTCGGCCACGGGAGCTGGCTGCGCAAGCTCGTGGAGATGCGCCTCAAGAGCGCCATTCCAGGAATGGTGCTTCACGCGGAAGATGTGGTGCCGGCGCGCGGGGCGGTGCGAACGGCTCTCGGCTTGTTGGCTCGCGCTTAGCGCGGCTTACTCGGGATCGGGCACCACCGGCAGCGTGTACACTTTCTTCAGCGCTTCCTGATACTCCCCGAACAGCGCGTGGATCCCTTCGAATTCCTTCTTGACCGCCGCGCGATAATCCGGATGCGTCGCAAAATCGAATAGCAGCGACGCCATCGCCTCGGCATCGATCACGAACCCCTTGTGCCCGACGTCCGTGAGCGCATCGGCGAGCATTTCGTAGGTGTGGTTCGGCGCGGTGCTCGTCTGCGCGCTGAAGCCGAGCCCCGGAACTGCGCTCGCGACAGTGCCGGTCTCCTCAAAGCCCTGCACCTTCCCCGGTTCTGACAGCACGTTGGTTCCGCCGTACTTCTTCAGGTACGCGAACCCAACTTCCGCGAGCGTCGCTTCGGATACTCCGTCGCGCATCTCGCCGTAGTGGTCGATCTTCACTTTCGTGCCGGTTCCGAGCGCCGCCGCGCGCGCCGCGTCGTCGACCATTTTCGTCAGCTGCTCGAGATAGACGGCGTCGGGGTAGCGAATATAGAAATCGGCGACCGCGTGGTCGGGCACCACGTTCGGCGCCGCGCCGCCCTCGGTGATGATCCCCTGCACCCGCGATTCCGGACGGATGTTGCTCCGGATCCCGTCGATGTTGTCGAAGAAGTGGATCGTCGCCGTGAGCGCGTTGCGTCCGTTCCACGCCGTCAACTGGTGCGCGGGCGCGCCGCTGAACGTGTACTTCGTGCCGTTGATGTTCATGCAGCACGATCCGAATCCCGGCGCGGGTCGCGACGTTGCCACGCTCGAGTGCGAGCGCACGATGATGTCCGCCTCCTTGAACACGCCCGCCTTGAACATTTGCGTCTTCGCCGCCGGCGGCATCATCTCTTCGCCGGGCGTGCCGTACATGATGACGCTGCCCGGCAGGTGATTCTTGGTGAGGTACTCCGCCATCGCGATCCCGGCGGCCATCCCGATCGGTCCCTGCGTGGAATGCTGGTCGCCGTGGAACGCGCCCTTGGTGCCGCGCAGCGCGTCGTACTCGAGGATCACGCCAAGGTTGGGCGCGCCGTTGTTCTTCTTGTAGCGCGCGATGAACGCCGTTTTCAGGCCGCCCACACCAATCTCGACGTCGAAGTCGTGCGCCTTGAGATAGTCGGTCAGCTTCTTGACCGATTCGTACTCGACGAACCCGATCTCGGGATGTCTGGTAAGATCGTCGCCCATCGCGAGCAGCTCTTTGTCCATGAGCTCTTTCGCGCGCGCCGCGACCTGATCGCGCGCCGGGTTCGCGACGGTGAGTTTCGTGACCCAGCCGGGCACGTCGAGCGACTGCTCGAGCGCCGCCATTTTCTTGAGGACGTCTTTCGCCGCCTCGCGCTCCGTGGGAGTGTCCTGCGCCGCGAGCGACGACGCCGCGGCGAGCGAAAGCAGAGCAAGGAGTCGGAGCGAGCGCATCGATATTCCGGGAGAAGGGTGTCCCGGAATCTGCCTGCCGTGATGTATTATTAGCAATGTTCTCTGCGATCTCGCGACGCGTTCCCGGACTGGCGCTGGTCGTCGCGGTGTCGGTTCTGGCATGGATCGCCGAGCGGGCGCTCACGGCCGCCGTGGGTCACCCGACGCTCGAAGCCATCGTCCTGGCCATCCTGATCGGCGCGATCGTGCGCGCGTTCTGGTCGCCGCCCGCCCTCTTCGCATCGGGCGTCGCGTTGGCCGCCGGATTCCTTCTCGAGCTCGCGATCGTCCTGCTCGGATTCGGCGCCGATCTCCAGCAGTTCATCAAGGCCGGCCTGCCGCTCGTCGCGTCGATCGTCGGCGTGGTCGCGGCCGCGATCGTCACCGGCGTCATCATCGGCCGCGCGCTGGGCCTGTCGCCGGTGCACGCGCTGCTGGTGGCCTGCGGCAACGCGATCTGCGGCAACTCGGCCATCGCGGCGCTGGCTCCCGTGCTCGGCGCGAAGAAGGACGAGGTCGCCTCGGCGATCGCCTACACCGCCGTGCTCGGCGTCGTGGTGATCCTCTGCCTTCCGTTCCTGGCGCCGGCCTTCGGACTCAACGACTACCAGTACGGCATCCTCGCCGGCCTCACCGTGTACGCCGTTCCGCAGGTCATCGCGGCCGCGTACCCGGTCAGCCTCCTCGCCGGCAACACGGCGACGTTGGTGAAGCTCGTGCGCGTACTGCTCCTGGGTCCACTCATCGTCGCATTCTCGTTGCGCGAGCGGAACCGCGCGCGACGCGAACACAAAGCGCTGGCGGAGACGCCCACGCACGCCCTCGTTCAGACGGGATTCGGCGCACTCGTTCCGTGGTTTGTGGTCGGCTTCATGATCGCAGGCGCGATGCGGTCGGCTGGGGCGGTGAGCATGCCGTTCGTCGACTCGGCCCGAGATTCGGCGAGGGCCCTGACCGTGCTCGCCATGGCCGCGCTCGGCCTGAACGTCGATATCCACGCGATTCGCAAAGTCGGCCCGAAGGTCGCGATGACTGTTACGGGCTCACTCGCCGTGATGGTGACGATCGCGCTCGTGATCGTGCGGTGGCTTCCGCGCTGAGCGGCGGGTCAGCTTCGCGACCCGGTCAGAAGATCCTGCTCAGGCCAGCGCCTTCCGGAGAAAAGTAAGCGTCCGCGAAAACGAGAGCGCCGCCGCGGCCGCATCGTACACCTGCGGCCGCGTGTCATTGAAGAAGGCATGATCCGCCTCGTACTCGTACACGTCGAAACTCCCGCCGGCCTTCTTCACCGCGTCGGCCAGTGCGTGCACAGAAGCCAGCGGCACACCCTTGTCCCGAGTCGCGAAATGTCCGAGCACCGGCACCTTCACCCGCGCCGGCACGATCTCCACCTTCGGATGGATCCCATAGAAGTCCACCGCCGCGTCGATCACATCCGGATGCTCTTGAGCCGCGAACAGCGCGAGCTGCCCGCCCATGCAGAATCCGAGGATCCCCACCTTCTTCGGTTTCACCGCGCCGAGCGCCCTCAGATACGTCGCCGAACCGCGCATGTCCTTTCCCGCCTCCGCGATGTTCAGCGCCATCAGCAGTTTCCCCGCCTGATCCGGGCTCGTCGTGCGCTCGCCGTGATACAAGTCCGGCGCCAGCGCCACGAATCCCTCGGCGGCAAATCGGTCGGCCAGTGTCTTGATGTGATCCACCAGGCCCCACCACTCCTGAACCACGATCAACCCGGGTCCGCTTCCCTTGGGCGGGAGCGAGAGATATCCGTCACACGTGTGCCCGTTCGCCGGGAACTGCACCATCGATCCGCTCATATCGGTGCTCCTTTGACCTTGTCCGGGAACTCCCCTTCCCACCGCGCCATCACGGCGGTCGCGAGACAATTACCAAGCAGATTCACGCTCGTGCGCGCCATGTCCATCAGCGCGTCCACACCAAGAATCACGGCCACCGCCTCGAGCGGAAGCCCGAACATCGCCAGCGCGCCCGAGAGAATCACGAGGGCGGCGCGCGGCACCGCCGCGACTCCCTTCGACGTGAGCATCAGCGTCAGCATCATCACGATCTGATTGCCGATCGGCATGTGGATCCCCGCCGCCTGCGCCGCGAAGACACTCGCCACCGCGAGATACAACGTCGAGCCATCGAGGTTGAACGAATATCCCGTTGGCAGCACGAACGCGACGATGCGCTTCGGCAACCCCATCGCCTCGAGATTCTCCATCGCGAGCGGCAGCGCGGCCTCGCTCGACGCCGTCGAGAACGCGATGAGCCACGGCTCCTTTACGTATTTCCAAAAGCGCGCAATCGGAATCCGCGCCACAAGCGCCACGGGGAACAGTACCAGCAGGATAAACAGCGCCAGCGCGCCATAGAGCGTCCCCACGAGCTTGCCGAGGCTCACCAGCACGCCAAGCCCGCTCGCGCCCACGGTAGTCGCGATCGCAGCGCCGATGCCGAACGGCGCGAACGCCATTACGAGCCCCACGAACTTGAACATCACGTCCGACAACGACTGGCACAGCTTCAGCATGAAGTCCTTCGACGGCCCCTTCACACGCGACAGCGCGACCGCAAACAGAATCGCGAAGAATACGACCTGGAGCACTTCGTTCTTCGCCGCCGCATCGAAGAAACTCTGCGGCACCATGTGCTCGATCACCCCGGTGAAGCTCACCTCGGTCTTCGCGAACTCGGCGCCCTTGTCGGTGCTCGCCACCGCGAGGTTCACGCCCGCACCCGGCTTCACGACGTTCACCACGAGCAGGCCGATCGCCAGCGCGAGCGTCGTCACGACCTCGAAATAGAGAATCGAACGAAACGCGAGTCGGCCGACTTTCTTCATGTCGTCGCCGTGGCCCGCGATCCCCACCACCAGCGTGCTGAAGAGCAGCGGCACGATCAGCGACTTGATCATCCGCAGGAACACGGACGACGTCGCCTTCTCCACCATCGCGACGGTCGGATGGCCGGCCGCGGGCAGCGCGACGCCGAGGATGATGCCGACCACCATCGAGATGGCGATCCACTGCGTGGAGCTGAGTTTCTTCATCTCAGTTCGTTCTGGGTTGGTGCTCAGGAACGCTGGGGAGATCCGCTGCGAAGCGTCGAGTTCTTGTACCCATAGAAGAAATACAGCACGAGCCCGATCACGAGCCAGATGCCGAACCGCTGCCACGCCTGCACCGGCAGGCCCTGCATCACGTATACGCACGCAAGCGCGCCGCCGATGCACACGGGCCACACGAACGGAACCCGGAACGGACGCTTCCGGTGCGGATCGGTCTTTCGCAGCACGAGCACGCCGATGCACACCAGCGCGAACGCGAACAGCGTGCCGATGTTCGTCAGGTCGTACGTCTCGCCGGCGTCGCCGACCAGCGCCCATGTCGCCACGAACACGCCCGTGATGATCGTCGTGATGTGCGGCGTGCGGTACTTGGGATGGATCTTCGCCGCAAACCGCGGCAGCAGTCCGTCGCGCGCCATCGCCATGAAGATGCGCGGCTGACCGTACTGGAACACCAGCAGCACCGCCGACATCGAGATCACGGCGCCGAGCGAAATGAACCAGCTGAAGCGCTGAAGCCCGGCCTGGTTGAACGCCGTCGCGAGCGGGTCGTTCGAGAGCAGCTTCTGGTAGGGCACGATGCCCGTGGCCACGGCGCCCACGATCACGTAGATGACCGTGCACACCGCCAGCCCGATCATGATCCCTCGCGGCATGGTCCGCTGCGGATTCTTGGTCTCCTCGGCGGCCGTGGAGATCGAGTCGAAGCCGATGTACGCGAAGAACGCGATCGCCGCGCCCTGGTGGATCCCTTTCCAGCCGTGCGGCGCGAACGGGTGGTAGTTCGCCGTGTCGATGTGCTGCACGCCGATGAACACGAACACGGCGAGCACCACCAGCTTCACCGCCACCATCACGTTGTTCACCCGCGCGCTCTCCCGCACGCCGTGCACGAGCAGCCAGGTGATCAGTCCGACGATCACGAACGACGGCACGTTGATCAGCACCGCCACGCCGCCGACGTGCGGCGCCGTGTGCATCAGCGCCTTCAGCGGCGAGTCGGGAGGCGCGAGCAACACCTCGCGGTATCCGTGCACCAGCCAATCCGGCATGGTGATGCCGAACCCGCTCATGAGCGACACGAAATAGCCGCTCCACGCGATCGCCACCGCGACGTTCCCCACGGCGTACTCGAGGATCAGGTCCCACCCGATGATCCAGGCGACGATCTCGCCCAGTGTCGCGTACGAATACGCGTACGCGCTTCCCGCCTGCGGAATCATCGCGGCGAGCTCGGAGTAGCACAGGGCAGCCAGGGCGCACACGGCGCCGAGCAGAATGAACGAGACGATCAGCGCCGGGCCCGCGCCGTACCGGATGATGGTCACGCCGTCGGGCCCCACCTGTCCCGCGGCCGCAGTCCCCAGCGTAGAAAAAATACCGGCGCCAATGACGGCGCCGATACTCAACATCACCAGATCACCGACGCCGAGCTCGCGGCGCAGGCCGCTGGTCTCGCTCTCGGCCATGAGATCGGCGATGGGTTTCCGGCCGAAGAGAGTTTTCATTGCTCAGAAGGCGGATGGAAGATGGAAGATGGAAGATGGACGTCAGTTCTCACGCGAAAGCCTTCCATCCTCCATCTTCGATCTTCCATCGGGTTAGATGAACAGCGGTGCAAGCACCAGCGTGATCGTCGAGAGCAATTTTATCAGCACGTGCAGCGACGGGCCCGCCGTGTCCTTGAACGGATCGCCAACCGTGTCGCCCACCACCGCCGCCTTGTGCGCGTCGGACTTCTTGCCGCCGTACACGCCGGTCTCGATGTACTTCTTGGCGTTGTCCCAGGCGCCGCCGCCGTTGTTCAGGAATCCGGCCATCAGGATTCCCACCACGGTCGCGATCATCAGGAAGCCGGCCACCGCCTCGGCGCCGAGCAGGTGATCGTCACCGCCGAGCGCCTTGAAGATCAGGCCGACGGCGATCGGGAAAATGAGAACCAGCGCGCCCGGGAGCACCATCGCCTTCAGTGCCCCGACCGTCACGATGTCCACGCACGTGGCGTAGTCGGGCTGCTCGGTGCCCAGCATGATCCCGGGACGCTCCTTGAACTGGCGGCGCACTTCGGTGATCACGCTCTGCGCGGCCTTCGACACGGCCGTGAGCGCGAGCGACGAGAACCAGAACACGAGCATGCCGCCGAGCAGCGCCGCGCCGAAGACCTGCGGCTTGCTCAGGTCGACGTGCATGCGGACGCCGTTGTTGTAGTTGCGAACTTCGTCGAGATACGCCGAGAAGAGCAGGAACGCCGCGAGGGCCGCCGATCCAATGGCGTAGCCCTTCGTGAGCGCCTTCGTGGTGTTGCCAACCGAATCGAGACGGTCGGTCTTCTCGCGAATGCTCTCCGGCTGCTTCGACATCTCGACGATGCCGCCGGCGTTGTCCGTGATCGGCCCGAACACGTCCATCGCGAGGATGTAGCCGCACGTGCCGAGCATGCCCATGGTCGCGACCGCGGTGCCGAACAGGCCGCCCGCAGCCTCGCCGTCGATCATGATGCCGCTCGCACGCCCGATCATGAAGCTCGAGACCAGCGCGATGACGATCGTGATCACCGGCATCACGGTGGACTCCATGCCCACCGAGAGACCCATGATGATGTTCGTCGCCGGGCCCGTGCGCGATGCGTCCGCAATCGTCTGCACCGGGCGATACCGCTGTTCCGTGTAGTACTGCGTAATGAAGACGAACGCGATCGACGTCGCGACGCCCACCAGCGCGCAGAGGAAGAAGTGCCACCACGCGTCCGGCGCGGCGTCGGACACGAGCAGCCACTTGCACGCGAAGAAGATGCCGACGGACACGAGCGCGGCGGTGAGGTAGTAGCCGCGGTTCAGCGCGTCCATCGGGTCGGCGTCTTCCTTCGTGCTAACCGACATGATGCCGATGATCGAGGCGACGAGGCCGAACGACATGATCACGAGCGGCAGCAGGATCCCCGCCACGCCGAAGCTCTTGTACAGCACGACGCCGAGAATCATCGCGCCGATGTTCTCGGCGGCGGTGCTCTCGAACAGGTCGGCGCCGCGGCCGGCGCAGTCGCCCACGTTGTCGCCCACCAGGTCAGCGATGACGGCCGGATTGCGCGGGTCGTCTTCCGGGATCCCGGCCTCGACCTTGCCCACGAGGTCGGCGCCGACGTCGGCCGCCTTCGTGTAGATGCCGCCGCCGAGCTGCGCGAAGAGCGCGACGAAGCTCGCGCCGAACCCGTAACCGACGATCAGGAAGGGAATCTTCGTGGACCACACCTGCGGGTCCACGCCCGCGGGCGTGAGCGCCGAGAGGAGCGCGAAGAGTCCGCCCACGCCAAGGAGCGACATCGCAACGGTGAACAGGCCGGACACCGCGCCTCCGCGAAGCGCGGTCTGGAGCGCCGCGTTGAGCGACGTGGTCGCGGCCTGGGCGACGCGAACGTTCGCGCGAATCGAGACCCACATCCCCATGAAGCCCGCGATGCCGGAGCTGAGCGCGCCGAGCAGGAACGAGAACGTGATGAACATCGCCAGAGACGTCGTGCTGCCGACCGGATCGGTCGGCGTGCTCTTTCGAAGCACACCGTACCCGACGGCGAGGAGCACGGCGACGAGGACGCCGATCAGCCCGTCACCAGCCGCGGCGACCGGGCCGGCTCCGAGAGCCCGAAGCACCCTCCGCTCCTCGTCTCCCCACCGCAGTTGGCGCGAGATCGCCTGTATCCCCAGCACCAAGGCGACGAGGCCGGCGATGACCCCGAACGCACCGAGGGCGATCGACTCCGGCTTGACGGCCAGCTCCACCTGGGCCGCCACCACCGAGGTCGCATGGATCTCATACGCCGCGCCCGGCGGCAGGGTGCGGATGAACTCCTGCTCCACCGTGCGGGCAACCCCGCTCCCACGGTCGAGCTGGAGCCCGTACTCCACCGGCGCAGCAGCGGCAGGGGACAGGCCGACAACCCGACGGATGAGGGCGGGGGTCACCACCATGAAGCCGTACGCCCGGTCGATGTCGTCTTGGACCACTTGGTTGTCGAACACGACGATCCCGA
>Ga0207927_1000119_pt1 | contig 31447 bp, 25 predicted proteins | sample NGESurdeep072012_2_FD_184456 | JGI IMG/M metagenome (GOLD analysis project Ga0207927, IMG submission 184456) | Arctic peat soil microbial communities from Barrow, Alaska - NGEE Surface sample 210-2 deep-072012 (SPAdes) | ecosystem: Environmental > Terrestrial > Soil > Wetlands > Peat ... | reverse complement strand
CGGCGTGGGCCTTGGCATGTACTTCGCGACGCTGCCTCTTTATTACTCAACCTATTATTGGGGCGGCGTTCCCTACTATTACGCCAACGATGTCTATTACAACTGGGACCCGAACGTGAATCAGTACGTCACTGTGTCTCCGCCGGCCGGATTGCAAGCGCAGGATGGGCAAGCGCCGGCCGGGCAAGCGCCGGCTGGCGGATCGCCCACCTCGAGCACCAACATCATGGCCTACCCGAAAAACGGACAGACCGGCGAGCAACAGGCAACGGACAAGTTCGAGTGTCACCAATGGGCCGTGAGCCAGAGCGGTTTTGACCCTGCGGCGGCGGCGGCCGGAGCAGCGAATCAGCGCAACGATTACATGCGCGCCCAAGCGGCCTGCCTAGAGGGCCGCGGCTACAGCGTGCAATAGCCGACATCGCCGGCCGCCGAGTCGCTATTCGGTGAGCAGCAGTTCCAGGATGCGGCGGTAGAGGCCATGCAGTGCATCGATATCGGCGACGCGCACGCTCTCGTTCGCCTTGTGAATGCTCGCGTTGATCACACCGAGTTCGATCACCTGGGCACCCATCGGCGCAATGAACCGACCGTCGGAAGTCCCGCCCCCGGTCGATAGCTTGGGGCTGATCCCGAGTTGTTCTTGCACGGCGCGAGAAACCGTCTCCGACAGTGTCCCGGGGTTGGTTAGAAACGGGTAGCCCGAAACGAACCAACCCAGCGAATAGTTGACCCGATGCTCCCGCAAGATGCGCTCGACGGTCGCCTTGAGCGAATCGACCGTCTGCTCGGTCGAGAACCGCAGATTGAAGCGCGCCTTCAATTCGCCCGGAATCACGTTCGGCGCTCCGGTTCCGGCCGAGATATTCGAGACCTGAAATGTGGTGGGCTGGAAGTGACGGTTGCCCTGATCCCAGGTTCGCGACGCCAATTCGGCAAGTGCCGGCGCCAAGGCGTGAATGGGATTGTCGGCGAACTGCGGATAGGCGATGTGCCCCTGCACGCCGTGCACCGTGAGCCGCCCGCTCAAGCTGCCGCGCCGGCCGATCTTGATGGTGTCTCCGAGGGCGCTCTCACTCGAGGGCTCTCCCACCAGGCACCAATCAATGGTCTCCTGACGCTCGCGCAGCACCTCGACCACCCGCCGCGTGCCGTCGACCGATGGGCCTTCCTCGTCGCTGGTGATCAGGAAGGCGATGCTGCCGCGGTGCCTGGGATGGCGAGCCACGAATTCCTCGCAGGCGGTCACCATCGCGGCGAGGCCGCTTTTCATGTCCGCGGCACCGCGACCGTACAACACGCCGTCGCGGATGTCGGGCGAGAACGGGGCGCTGTGCCACTCCTCGCTCGGTCCGGGCGGCACCACATCGGTATGGCCGGCGAAGCAGAACAACGGGCCCTCCCGTCCGCGTCTGGCCCACAGGTTGTCGACCGGCCCGAACCGCAGGTGCTCCACGCTGAAGCCGATCGCCGCCAGCCGTTCGGCCATCAACGCCTGGCAACCACCGTCGACGGGGCTCACGGACGCACGCGACATCAAGTCGCAGGTCAGCTCCAGGGTTTTCGACATCAGAAGCGCAGAACCGGCCGGCGGCGCCGCAGGTTGGCCCACAGCCCCCACGCTGCTAAGCAAAGTGCGGCGATGAACACCCACGCCGGCATCGCGAGGCCCAGAAACCGCCAGTCCACCTTGGCGCATTCACCCGAGCCGGTGAGCACTTTGACGAGCACATCAGTGAGCGGAAACACCTTGAGCATGAACTCGAGCGATGCCCCACAGGCTGGGACGCTGCCCGGCGGCAGGCTCTGGATGTACAGTTGCCGCACCGCGACCCCGATGGTTGCGGACGCCGCGAGCGCGAGCAGCCCGGCGTACAGCCGGCGCGACCAGCCGGCGGGATCGTGCGCCGCCGCGATCGCGAAGGTGAGCCCGATCGCCAGCACGCCGATGCGCTGAAAGATGCACAAGGGACAGGGCTCCAAGTGCATGACGAACTGCGCATAATAGGCATACGCCAACAGCCCTGCGCAGGCCAATGCCCCCAGAAGATTCGCGCTGCGTACGCTCATCAGCTGCGCGCAGCTGCCTGCGCCGCATCGATCTGCTTGGCCACATCCTCGAGCGAGGTGTGGCGAATGTCCTTGCCGTGCACCATGTAGATCACGTATTCGCAAATGTTCTTGGCATGATCACCGATGCGCTCCAGGGCGCGAACGATCCACATGATTTCAAGAGCCCGTCGAATGGTGCGCGGGTCTTCCATCATGAAGGTGATGCACTGGCGCTGAATCGACTCGTATTCCTCGTCCACCATCTTGTCTTCCTGCGCGGTCTTCAACGCCGCTTGGGAATCCATGCGCGCGAAAGCGTCGAGCGCATCACGCACCATCTGCGCCACCTGCCGGCCCAAATGCTTCACTTCGCGGTACTTGTCGGCCGGCCGCTCCATGGTCGCGAGCCGCGACGCGATATAGCCGATCTTCTCCCCTTCGTCGCCGATTCGTTCCAGGTCGGTGATGGTCTTGATGATGGCGACGATGACCCGCAAGTCGCCCGCCGCGGGGGCGCGAAGCGCGAGGATCCGGCTGCACTCCTCGTCGATCGACACCTCCATGCCGTTGACTTTGTAATCCTCGGTCGCAACGGACTCTCCCAAGCGGCTGTCGCCTTCGACCAAGGCGAGGATCGCCTTGTGCAGCTGCTGTTCCACGAAGCCGCCCATTTGCAGCACCTGATTGCGCACCTTTTCCAGGTCTTCGTTGAAGCGCCGGGAAATGTGATGGGTAAGATCGGCCGTTTCCATGATGGTTACCTTGAAGTCAACAATGTATCGACACTTACAAACACAAGCGTGCGTTTACATCCGATCACGCCGTACGTCAACAGCTTGGGGAATAATTGTGACGTTACGCGGTCCGTGAGCTTACGGATTAGACAGGTTCACGCGCTTGCCGCAGCCTGCACGCTCAGGTGCCAGATCCGCTGCGGCGGGAAATGACAGATAAACGTGCTGCCCTTGCCTTCGATGCTCTGCACTTCGAGCTCGCCTCCGTGGCGCTGCAGAGCATGCTTCACGATGGCGAGACCGAGGCCCGAGCCGCCTTGGTCGCGGGACCGCCCCGCATCGACCCGATAAAAGCGCTCGGTGAGGCGCGGGATGTGCTCCGGCGGAATACCGATGCCGCTGTCGATCACCGAGAAATGCGCGCCCTCCTGGTCGGTCCACCAGCGCATGCGAACGGTGCCGTCGGAGAGCGTGTATTTCAAGCCATTCACCAGCAAATTGGTGAATGCGGACTCGATTTCGTGGGCTGTGCCGAACAGGCCGTCGGCGGTCTCCACATCGAGCGACAAGTGCCGCGGCCGATCGGCTTTGGCCAGCGCATCGCGATACAGACGCTCCAGCATCCGCGGTACGTCGACCGGGTTGCGTGGCGCTTCGCCGTCGGCCGACTCCATGCGCGACAACTCGAGCAGCGCCGCTATGATGACGTTCATGCGCTGCGCCTGGGTACGCATGTCCCTGATCGGCCCGGCCCATGCGGGGTCGACGGACGGGTCGTCGGCCAAGGTGTCGAGGTAGCCCGAAATCACCGTCAACGGGGTGCGTAATTCATGCGAGGCATTCGCGACGAAATCCTTGCGCATGGCCTCGAGGCGCATTTGGCGGGTGACATCGCGCACCAGCAGCAGCGATTGCCCGGATCCATAGGGAACCACCTGCAGCGCCAAATGCAGATCCACTTGCACCGGCGGCCGGATGATCAACGGCATCGCAAAATCATCGCCGTGCAGATAGTGCACGAATTCCGGCGCGCGAATCAGATTGTCGATGCGCAGACCGACATCGACCGGGCGCTTCAGGCCCAGCAAGCGCGCGGCCTGACGGTTGAACCAAACGATTTCTTTTTGACTGCTCAGAATGATGACGCCGTCCGGCAGCGCCGCGGTCGAGCGCCGCAACTCGCGAAACAGCTGCACCAGCCGTTGTTTGTGAAATTGCTTGCGTCGATGCAGGCGCACCACCTGCCCGATGACATCGCCCCAGACTCCGCCGATGTTGGGCGGATCGAGTTGCGAGCGCAGCCGCAACCAGCGGTCCAGGCGATACAAATTGAGGAGCTGCCAGGCCAGATAGAGGCAGACCGCGGACAGAACCCAGGGCCAGATAGGCTTGAAGAACAGGCCTACGCCTAAACCCAACAGCAAAATGCCCGCGAGCCGCGCGAGCGCGAAAGTCCACATCGCTGCCATGATCTGGGGGTCGTCTCGCCTTGTTGAGTCTCGCCCTAGGCGTCCCGTGTAGAGAACCGATAGCCCGCGCCGCGCACAGTCTGCACGAAACGCTCCAGCAGGAATGGCTCGAGCGCCTTGCGCAGCCGCCGTATGTGCACGTCTACTGTACGCTCTTCCACGTAAGTATTGCCGCCCCAGACTCGGTCGAGCAATTGGCCGCGGCTGAACACCCGCTCCGGATGGGTCATGAAAAAATGCAGCAGTCGGTACTCCGTGGGTCCCAAGGCGATTTCGCGCTCGCCGGCGCTGACCCGATGGCTGGAGTCGTCGAGTTTCAGACCCTGCACCTCCATGACGTCGGCCGCACCCGCGGGCGCGGCGCGGCGCAGCACCGCCTGGATGCGCGCGAGCAGCTCGCGCGGCGAAAATGGTTTGGTGATGTAGTCGTCCGCCCCCCCTTCGAGGCCGCCGACCTTGTCCTGCTCTTCGGCTTTGGCGGTGAGCATGATGACCGGGATCTCTTTGGTATCCTTGGCGCGCTTCAGCGAGCGCGTGAGTTCCAGGCCGCTCATGTCCGGCAGCATCCAATCGACCAGCATCAAATCCGGCCGGCTGTCGACGATGCGCGCACGGGCCTCGCGGCAATCCTCCGCCTCCCCGACTTCGTATCCGGCGCGCCGCAAGCCGAAGGCGATCATGTCACGGATGGCCTTTTCGTCTTCGACCACGAGGATGCGTTTGGCGGTCATGTGATTGTGCTAGTCCCCTGATTCTTAAAGCCCGCTATTACAGACGCGGCATGTGACAGTTGCGTGACTCGCACCCGTGGTCCGCGTGGGCACCTCCAAGCGGCGCTCAGCGCGGGGCGCGGTGGAGGGCGGCCCGCTCCTCGCCGGTCAGCGCCACTTTGTCGCGCAAATACTGAGGCCTCAAGTCGGCCGGGTCCATCCCCGCCCCGGCCAATAGCCGAACGGTGCCGATCCGCGCCATCTCGCGCGCATCGGGCAAGGCGTGCGCCAGCACCTCCTCGATCCCCGGAAGCGCCGCGAGTTCGGGGTAGGCGGCAAAGCCGCGGCCGATGCCGCGCGCGCCCGCATGGGCCAATTTCACCTCGGCGGGGGACCCCACTCGAGGCGCGCCGCAGGCGACGAGAATTCGCGCCGCGTCGCCGTCGAAGCAGCCCCAGTACACCTCGCCCATGCGCGCATCCAGGCACGCAAGCACGTGGCCCGCCCCGCCATGCATCGCTTGCAGGGCCAAGGCCTCGAGCGTGGTCACGGGCACCACCGGCAGATTCGCACCGAAGCACAGGCCCTGGGCCACGGCCACGCTGGTCCTGACTCCTGTGAACGCGCCCGGCCCGACGCTCGCGGCAACGCCGTCGAGCATGGCCAGCGATATGCCGGCCTCGGCCAACACCGCATCGACCATGCCGAGGATCTGTTCCGCGTGCCCTCTTGCCACTTCGGCGCAGCGTGCGAGCAAACCGTCGTCGGTGAGCAACGCCACCGAGCAAGCTTCGGTCGCCGTGTCCAAGGCGAGTACGCGCATGCTAGGAGCCTGCCCGGGTATTGCGCGGGGCGGCCGGCGCCGCGCCCATGCGACTCAACCGCTCGGTGAGAAACTGCGCCCCCACGGCGCCATCCGCAATCACCGGACTCGGGGGCAGAGCCTCCATGAACACCCGGCCGTAGGGTTTGGTCTTGAGACGCGGATCGCCGAGTACGATCACCCCGAAATCATCGAAATCACGAATCAAGCGCCCTACCCCCTGTTTCAAGGCCAGCACCGCCTGCGGCAATTGATACTCGAAAAATGGATTGCCGCCGCGGCGCCGAATTCCCTCGAGGCGCGCTTTGAGCAGCGGATCATCCGGAGAGGCAAACGGCAGCTTGTCGATGGCGACGATCGACAGGGCCTCACCCTTGACGTCCACGCCTTCCCAAAAGCTGCCGGTGGCGAGCAGCACCGCATTGCCGTATTCGCGAAATCGATTCAGCAGCGCTTCGCGCGGCGCTTGCCCCTGCACCAGGACCGGAAACGGCGGAGAGGGAAATCGCGCCGTGAAGGCGCGCACACCCTCCGCCAAACCGCGATAGCTGGTGTAGAGCAGGAACGCGCGACCGCCGCTCGCCTCGATCAGCGGCGCGCAGGCGTCGATGAATTTCTCGGCGAAACCCGGCTGCTGCGGTTCGGGCATGGCGCGCGGCAGGTAGATGCGCGCCTGAGTCGGATAGTCAAACGGGCTGTCGATCTTGAGCGTGCGCGCATCGGTGAGCCCGATACGCGCGGCGAAGTGCGTGAAGTCTTGGCCGACCGCCAAAGTCGCCGAGGTGAATACCCACGCGCACGCTCGCCCCTCCACATAGTCGCGCAGCCGGTCGGCGATTTCGAACGGCGTGAATTCCAGCGACAACCCAGCGGCGTCGGCCTCGACCCAGCGCAGGCCCAACTCCTCGGACGCTGCGTTCAACGCCGCAAGACGTTGCGCGAGCGCGGCGGCGCGGCGCGCGCACTGGGCGGTTCCGGCACCGGCACCCAGACCCTCGAGCTGCACTGCGATGTCGCCGATGGCCGCTTCGAGCCTCGGCAAGGCGTCCAAAAACGAATCCGGCAGATTCCGCCACTCATGGCGGCCGGGGCCCGCCGGCAAGCTCGCGCGCAATTCCGCGAGCATGGATTCCACCGCGGCCATGGCGCCGAGAACGGCCGGGGCGCGCACGCCTGCGGCGCTCATCTCGGAGGTCGCATCGCGCGACCAGATCTGTACCTGGCGCATCGACCAGGTTTGTCCGAAGAACTGGGCCGCGATATCCGGCACCTGATGCGCTTCGTCCAAGATGACCGCCTCCGCCCCCGGCAGCAAATCCCCGAAACCCTCGTCCTTCAGCGCAAGGTCGGCCAGCAGCAAGTGATGATTCACCACCACGATCTCGGCGGCTTGAGCCGCGCGCCGCGCCTCGAACACATGACAACGCGAGAACTGGGGGCACTCCTGGCCAAGACAGTTCTCCCGCGTGGAGGTAATCATCGGCCAAACCGCGGACTGCTCCGGCAAATCGGTGAGCTCGGCGAGGTCGCCGGATTTTGTCGCCGCCGCCCACCTCGACACTCGCGCCAGCACTCGTGCCGATCCGCGCTCGGCGGGGAAAAGCGCTCGCTGTTTGTCGGCCAGATCCAAGCGATGCCGGCACAGGTAGTTGCCGCGTCCCTTGAGTAAGGCCACGGTCACCGGCAATCCCAACGCCTTGGCGAGCAACGGCAGGTCGCGCCGGAACAATTGGTCCTGCAGCGTGCGCGTACCGGTTGAAATGATCACGCTGCGACCCGACAAAAGTGCCGGGACCAGGTAGGCGAAAGTCTTGCCGGTGCCGGTGCCCGCCTCGACGATCAAGGGCTCGCTGCGCGCGAGCGCGAGGCCCACCGCCTTGGCCATCGCGGATTGCTCCGGTCGATAGGCGTAGCCCGGCAGTGCGCGGGCGAGCGGCCCGTCGGCTCCGAAGACGTCTTTATAGTCGGTGTCGATGTGTCTCGCTCGCTGGCGGCGCAATTAAGGCAGGGGCCCCTAGCCTACGACGTTTTTGCCGCCGCTATTTCACTACTGCGCGAAACCGCGCAAACGCGACCGAATTGACGTTGAGGCGCTGTTTCAATTGCCACCGGATGTGGGTGTAGTCATCTTAACCATAAGATTTAGTTTAGTACTACGAGATCATAATCAACGGGTTACCGGCTATTTCGATATTCCACCCGAACTCCCGGGCCACCGCGCGCATGCTCACCGGCGCCCACCTCAGAGGAGTTGGCGGGTACACGGTCATCTGTCATCCTGCACCCTTTCCTTAAGCTCATCGACGAGGACCTTTATGGCCACTGCAGCCTTGCATGTCACGTCTCTCGCCTCGTTGAACCATGATGTCGCAGCCTGGGTCGATGAGGTCGCGCGGCTCACCCGGCCGCAGAGGGTGTACTGGTGCGACGGCAGCGATGCCGAGTATCAATCGCTCGAAGGCGAGCTGGTGGCGAAGAAGGAATTGCTGGGGCTCAATCAGCAGAGTTTTCCCGGATGCTATTTGTACCGATCGCACCCATCGGATGTGGCGCGCGTCGAGCATTTGACGTACGTGTGCACCAAGAACCGCGACGATGCCGGCCCGAACAATCCGTGGCTGCCTCCGGATCAGGCGCACGCCAAGATGGATGCCTTGTTTGCCGGCTGCATGCAAGGGCGCACTCTGTACGTGGTGCCGTACTGCATGGGACCGATCGATTCGCCGTTCTCGCGTTGCGGGGTTGAAATCACCGACAGCGCCTATGTGGTGCTCAACATGAAGCTCATGACGCGCATGGGGCGGGCGGCACTCGAGCGCATCACGCGGGACGGCAATTTCGTGAAAGGTCTGCATTCGACCGGGGACTTGAATCCCGATCGCCGTTTCATCATGCATTTCCCCGAAGAGCTGTCGATCAAGAGCTTCGGGTCGGGCTACGGCGGCAATGCCCTGTTGGGTAAGAAATGTCACGCGCTGCGCATCGCGAGCTGGCAGGCACGCACCGAAGGCTGGCTCGCGGAGCACATGCTGATCGTCGGCATCGAAAATCCGCAAGGTGAAATCCATTATCTGGCGTGCGCGTTTCCCTCCGCCTGCGGCAAGACCAACCTCGCGATGCTGATCCCGCCGGCAAGCTACAGCGATTGGAAAGTGTGGACGATCGGCGAGGACATCGCCTGGCTGCACCCGGGCGCGGACGGCAGGCTGTACGCGATCAATCCCGAATCCGGCTACTTCGGCGTGGTGCCGGGCACCAATGCGAAGACCAATCGCAACGCGTACCAGACCATTCGCCACGACACCTTATTCACCAATGTGGCGCTCACCGCTGACAACAAGCCTTGGTGGGAGGGCCTCACCGAGGGCAAACCGGCGTTCGATTGGCAGGGGCGTCCGTACGATCCGGCGAACGGGCCCGCCGCACATCCGAACTCGCGTTTTACGGTGGCCGCGCAGCAGAATCCCGCCTATTCGAAGCTCGCCGATGCCCCGGGGGGCGTGCCGATTTCCGCCATCGTGTTCGGCGGCCGCCGCCGCTCGCTCGCACCGCTGGTGTATCAAGCTCGAAACTGGCTGCACGGGGTGCTGGTGGGCGCCGGACTCGCTTCGGAAACGACCGCCGCGGCCACCGGCGCCGTCGGCGTCGTGCGCCGCGACCCGATGGCGATGAAGCCCTTCACCGGCTACAACTTCGGCGATTATTGGGCGCATTGGATCGACGTCGGCGCCAAACTCAAATCGCCGCCAAAGATCTTCCACGTGAATTGGTTCCGCCAGGATACCAGCGGCAAGTTTCTGTGGCCGGGCTACGGCGAGAATTTGCGCGTATTGAGCTGGATCATCGACCGCTGCAAAGGGGTGGCGCCCGCTCATGACGCGGCCATCGGACAGCTGCCCTACCCGGCCGACTTGGATACCAAAGGGCTGGACGTGTCCCCTGCAACGCTCGAGGAATTGCTCGCCGTCTCACCGTCCTCGTGGCGCACGGAACTTGAAGCAGTCGGCGCTTATCTCGCGGAGTTCGGCGACCGGGTGCCGCAGGCTCTCAAGAGCGAACTCGAGATTTCGCTCGCCCAAGTGAACGCGGGCACCGCAACCGGGGCCGCGTAGCCTCGTCGATCAACAAGAAGGGGCCGCCAGGCGGCCGCGCTCACTCTTCGCAGACGTAGCGAATGACCTGCGAGGAATTGCTGTGCGGCGCCTTGCCGAGACCGATCAAGCCCTCGCCGCGAATTTGCATGGAATCGCGCCGCACGAAGGCCTCCTCGCCGTCCTTACCGATGACGAAGGTGCCGTTGGTGCTCTGGTCGATGAGCGTGAACTTGTTGCGGTTGAATTCCACGCGGGCGTGCAGGCGCGAAATCAAATTTCCTTTGACGACCAGATCATTCTCCTCGGCGCGGCCCATGGTGATGTTCGCGCGCCCGTCTTGCACCAGCACCTCTTGTCCTTGATAGCGCAAACGCAGGCGCTGCGGCTTGTTCGACTTGTCGCGTGAGGTGGCGATCGCCGGCACCATGCTGGTGACGTCCTCGGCCTGCCACAGCACCTCGAACAGCGCCACTTCGCTCGAGCGTCCCTTGAGCGTCGCCACGTCGATCTGACGCACCGAGGCGCGCCATTCGCTCGACAGGTGTTCGACCATGGTGGCCGTGGTGATGATCTGGTTGGCCTTCGCCTGGCTGGTCATGCGGTTCGCGGTGTGCACCGTCGAACCGAACACATCCCGGTTCTCCAGCACCACCGGGCCGAAATCGCAGCCGATCCGGATGGCCACCGACTGCTCCGCGACTTTGAGCGACGGATGCAGGGTGATGTGCTTCTGCATTTGCGCGGCGGCGTTCAAGGCGTCGTCCGCGGTGGGGAACGTCGCCATGACCTCATCGCCCATCGTCTTGATCACGGTGCCATGATGCTCGTCGGTGGCGGCGCGCATCACATCGATGCAAATGGCCACCATGTCGCGCGCGCGGTTATCCCCCAGCAATTCATACAGCTTGGTGCTGCCGACCACGTCGGCAAAGACGATTGCGAGTTCAATATCGTGTCCCATTGCCGGCAAATTATACTTAATCGGGTTCGCGACGCTTCGGCCGTTTAGGACAACCCCTCGTTTAGGCCGCCATCCCCTGATTCAAGAGCGGAAGCGCCGAAAAGAGCGCCTCCGGCGGCGTTCCGGGTCGCGCCGCGGCCTCGGATAGAAAGCGGCGCCAGGCGCGCGCGCCCGGGCGCCCCGCCATCAGACCGTGCATGTGGCGTGTGATCGAGTGCAGTGGAACGCCCTGTCGAACCTGGGCACGCGCATAGGGCATGATGCGCTCGATGATCTGCCGGGGCTCCGGTATGCGCCAGCCGGGATCGAGCATCGCCTGTTCGAGTTCGGCCAGCAAGGCGGGACGGTGATAGGCCGCGCGGCCGAGCATCACGCCATCGAGTCCCGCCGCCATGGACCTGACCGCGGCGGCGCTGTCGGCCACGCCGCCGTTGAGTACAATGGCGAGCCGCGGCCGCTCGAGTTTCAGCCGCTGTACGTAATGGTATTTGAGCGGCGGAATCTCCCGATTTTCCTTGGGCGTCAAGCCGCCGAGTATCGCGGCGCGCGCATGGACGATGAGCGCGGCCACCCCCGCCCCTGCGACCGCATCGACAAACCTTGAGAAAAATTCGTAATCGTCGCGATCGTCGACGCCGATGCGGCACTTGACCGTGACCGGCACGGACGTCGCATCGCGCATGCGCCGCACGCACTCTGCGACCAGCGCCGGTTTCAACATGAGACAGGCGCCGAACGAGCCGCTTTTCACGCGATCGCTGGGACAGCCCACGTTCAGGTTGATCTCGGCGAAGCCTGCCGCCTCCCCGATGCGCGCCGCCTGCGCCAGTTCCTCCGGATCGCAGCCGCCCAACTGCAGCGCGACCGGATGCTCCTCGGGATCGTGCTCAAGCAGTCGCTGCGCCTTACCGCGCACGATCGCCGCCGATACGATCATCTCGGTGTACAGCAGGGCATGCGGCGCATACAGGCGATGCAGGTAGCGGCAGTGACGGTCGGTCCACTCCATCATGGGAGCGACTGAGATTCTCCGATCAATAGCATCAGCCTTTTTCTCGGATGAAATGCCTATTTCTATAGGACTTTCCATACTGCGCGTTCCTGCGGGATTTCTGCGTATTCCCGGGAGTTTACTGGTTGCCGAGGGGACATTTAGTCCGCCAAACCCATGACGAATGCCAAGGCGATGTTGAGTCGGGCGATGTCATTGTGGTCGAGATGTCCGACCTGCCGCCCGATTCGTTCGCGCCGAATCGTCACAGGTTTATCGGCCATCACCTGCGACCTCACTCGTAAGCCATTGTTCTCGGTCGGATCAATCGTCACCCGAAAATCCGGTGCGTCACTGCATTCAGAGGTCATCTGGCAGACCACCACCGAAGCGTGCTCGGCGGGAAGAGCATCCGTCTGCACGATAACCGCAGGTCGCGGCTTGCCATAGTCGCCGGTTGCTGCAACCGTCACCACGTCGCCGCGCCTCATCGGGCATCAAATTCCGAAACCGCCTCAATCCACCCGAGTACCTCTAACTCGCGCGATCGGTCCAGGCCTGCCACCTCCTTCGCGACGCGTCTGCGGACCGCCTTCGAGCGTGCATCGGGTACGATCAAGCGCAACTCGCGTAAGCCGCGCGCACGGCGCCGCTCACGCATGGCCTTCATTCGCTCGGCGGCTAACGCCATAGGATCCTCCAAATGTAACACGTGACAGTGTAACGCGTTACGATCTGTGAAGCAAGCTATGCTGGCCCCTGGTGTTGCTTTTGTGGATCTCAAAAGTCGAGCGTCAACTGCGCTGCCGCGGGCACGGGCGCACGAAACCTCGAGGTGTCGAGTGCGTGCCAATCGCTCGCGGAAGACAAGCCGAGCCTGCGCGCGGCGAGGCCGAATCGCGTGCGCAGCAGCTGCGCATAAGGACCCGTGCCGACCATGCGCTGCCCGAACTGCGCGTCGTAATCCTTGCCGCCGCGCGCTTGATTGATCAGCGACATCACGTGCCTCGCTCGATCCGGATAATGCACATCCAGCCACTCGCGAAACAGGGTTTTCACCTCGTGAGGAAGGCGCAGCAATATATAGCCGGCGGCGGTCGCGCCCGCCTCGCTCGCGGCCGCCAGAATGCCCTCGAGCTCATGATCCGTCACCGCCGGTATCACCGGAGCGACCAGCACTCCGACCGGAATTCCCGCCTGCGCCAATTGCCTGATGACGCGCAGCCGCGCCTGCGGCGATGCCGCCCGCGGTTCGAGCGTGCGCTTGATCTCGTCGGTGAGCGAGGTGATGCTGAGCATGACCGAGGCCAGCCGGTCCTTGGCGAGGTCGGCGAGCAAATCGATGTCGCGAACGATGAGCGCGCTCTTGGTGACGATGTTCACCGGGTGGCGGCAGCGCGCCAGCACGGCAAGGATGCTGCGGGTGATCTCCAGCCGCTTTTCCACGGGTTGATAGCCGTCGGTGTTGATGCCGAGCGCGATGGGTTTGCAGCGGTATGCCGGCTTGGCGAGTTCGGCTTCCAGAAGGCTTGCCGCCTCGGCCTTGTAGAAGAGCTTCGTTTCAAAATCCAATCCCGGCGAGAGGCCGAGATAGGCGTGGCTGGGGCGGGCAAAACAATACACGCATCCATGACTGCAACCGCGATAGGGATTGATCGAGCAATCGAATCCCACGTCGGGCGAATCGTTGGTCGTGATGATGCCGCGCGCACGGTCCGGCAAAACGATTTCGTTGAGGCTTTCGGGAGTTTCATCCCGATACCAACCGTCGTCCGCGGACTCGAACGACAGCGCGTCGAAGCGACCGGCAGGGTTTGATCCCACGCCTCGACCCTTGAAGGATTGATGCCCGATGAACCTGTCTGCCATGACCAAACTGTACGCGGCGCCGAAGCGGACGTAAATCCAGTGTCGATTGGAATGCATTACTGTATACCGCATGGGTCAGAGTAAATCCGCATGATTTCATATGTTCAATGAAAGCAGCCCGTCGGTAGCGGTTGCGCGGCGCTCTTTGGCCGCGTTCGCCCTCATCGCATTCGTCGGCGGCGGTTGCGCGAGCGCATGGGCGGTGGGGGATTCGAACCCACCGGCACCGGCGCTGCCGGAAGTGTCGGTCATAGGCACTACGCCGCTGCCGGGCACCCGCATCGATGCCGATAAGGTGCCGGGCAATGTGCAAAGCGTGTATTCCGCCGACTTGGCGCAGGACGGCACGGCAAGCCTGATAAGGGCGCTCGGCACTCGCTTGAGCAGCATCAACATCGACGACACGCTGGCGGACCCATTTCAGCCGGATATCCTGTACCGCGGATTCGAAGCCTCTCCGGTGCTGGGAAGCCCGCAAGGATTGGCCGTGTATCAGAACGGCGTGCGCATCAACGAGGCCTTCGGCGATACCGTCAATTGGGATCTGATTCCGGACATCGCCATCGATCGGGTCGACATCGTGAGCTCGAGTCCGCTCTATGGCCTGAACGCACTGGGCGGCGCGATGTCCGTGAGCATGAAAAACGGCTTTACCTTCCAGGGTGCCGACGGCGAATTGTCGGGCGGATCCTTCAATCAACGCACCGGTTCGGCGCAAGCCGGGATCAATCGCGGCGTTTTCGGGGTGTACGCCGCCGCGCGGGTACTCGATCAAGACGGCTGGCGGTGGTTCTCGCACGATTCGCTGCGTCAGTACTACTTGGACATCAGCCTGCACCAGGAGGGCGCGGCGCTCGATTTGAGCTATTCGCGGGCCGATAACCAATTATTCGGCCAGGGCGCGGCGCCGGTGCAATCTCTTGCCGTCAGCCGGGAAGAGGTCTTCACGGGTCCGCAATCGAATGTCAACTCCCTGGATTTTGTGACGCTCAATGCATCCTATGACCTGAATCGCGCGCTCGGCTTGCAGGGCGTCGCGTATTTTCGCAACCTCCGCCAAAGCATCGTCAACGGCAATAGCACCGGATACACTTCCTGCACCTCGCCTGTCGATGCAGGTCTGCTGTGCCAGCCCGGCGGAGCGACCCCGCTCACGAATTCAGCCGGCGGGTCGCTGCCCGACATTTCGAACGGCGGCGCGCAAACTATCGGCGAAAACGACTTCGAGTGGATTCACTCGCAGAGTCTCGGCGGATCGGTGCAGCTCACCGGCACGCAGCCGCTATTCGCCCGCCACAATCAGTTTGCGCTTGGCGCGAGCGTCGATTCCGCGCGGATCGATTTCTCCACCGCCACCGAGGTCGGTCTGATCAACCCCTCGCTCACGGTGCTGCCGTCCGGGCTGTCCGTCTACACGCCGGAAAATTCCGGGTACTCGGCCACACCGGTGAGCCTGCGGGCGACCAACGACTATTACGGCTTCTTTGCGACCGATACCTGGGATGCGGGGCCGGCGCTCGCCATTACCGCAAGCGGGCGCTACAACATCGCCGAGGTCGATTTATCCGACCGGCTGGGCGGCGATCTCAATGGCATCAATCGGTACACTCATTTCAATCCGGCCTTGGGAGGCACCTACAAGCTGGGCGCGAATCTCACCACGTATGCGGGCTATTCGATCAACAATCGCGCACCCACCGCGAGCGAGATCGAATGCTCCGATCCGCAGCGGCCGTGCCTGCTGCCCTCGAGCCTGGCCGGCGACCCGCCGAACCTGAAACAGGTTGTCTCGCAGACGACGGAACTCGGGCTGCGCGGGCAGCTGCTGCCGGCCGCTTCGGGACGTCTCAACTGGAACGCCGGCGTGTTTCGCACGACCCTCGACAATGACATCTATGCCGTAGCGACTTCGGCCAGCAGGGGCTATTTTCAAAACATCGGCTCCACCCGTCGCCAGGGGTTGGAAACGGGCATGACCTATCAAGACCGGGCCTGGTCGGCGTACGCCCAATACAGCTTCATCGACGCCACCTTTCGCTCGCCCTTGATCCTGTTCTCCCCTTTCAATCCGTTCCACGACGCCGGCGGCGAGATCCACGTGCAACCGGGGGATCAGTTACCCGGCATTCCCCGGCAGCGTTTCAAGGCCGGAGCCGACTATACGATCCGCGGCAACTGGACCGTGGGCGGATCCTTTGTGCTGGTGACCACCCAGTACTACCATGGCGATGAATCCAATCAAAATGCGCCCATGCCCGGATATCACGTGTTGAGCCTGCGCTCCTCCTACCGGGTCAACCGACGCTTCCAGATTTTCGGCTCCGTGCAGAACGTGTTCGACACTCGCTACGCAACTTACGGCTTGTTCAGCGATCCCACCGGCGTCGGCGCCCCGGGTATTCCGGCAGATGCCGGACCGAACGACCCCAGAGTCGACAATCGCTTCCAGAGCCCTGCCGCACCGCGTGCCGTATTCGGCGGAGTCAGAATTACATTTCAATGATCGATACGTCTCTTGATACCTGTCATCGCCCGGCATATACCTATTGAGCATGGACCATCACCGCCGACGCCTGAGCGGCTTCGCGCAAGCGCTCAGGGCGGGCGTTTGTCCCGAGCATACGGAAAAGCCAAGCTCGAGCGCGGCTCGGCGATGTAATAGCCTTGTGCGAAGCCGATGCCCAGCCGGCCCAATTCGGCCAACACTTGCGCCGACTCCACCCGCTCGGCAATCGTTTGAATGCCCATCGCCTTGCCGACTTGGCTGATCGCCTCGACCATGCTGCGATCCACCGGATCGCGACACACGTTCTCGATGAATTGACCGTCGATTTTCAAATAGTCGACCGGCAGGGTCTTCAAGTACATGAACGAGGATAGGCCGCTGCCGAAATCATCGAGCGCAAAGTGGCAGCCGCGCGTCTTCAGTTCGCGCATGAAATAAACGACATTGCCGAGATTCGCGATCGCGGCGGTCTCGGTGATCTCGAAGCACATCGCTCCCGGCGCGAGTTCGTGGGCGCTGAGCTCGGCGATCAGGTACTCGAGAAAGCGCTCGTCATTGAGCGAAGTGCCCGACAGGTTGACGGCAATGGTATACGGCTTCACGCCGGACGCGGACCGATGCACCACATGATCGAGCGCCTGGCGCACCACCCAGCGATCGATGGCGGGCATGACATTATAGCGCTCGGCCGCCGGTATGAATTCGGCCGGCAGCACCAGCGAACCGGACTCGTCGCGCAGCCGCAGCACCAGCTCGAAGTGCTCGCGCTCGTGAGCCGTCGCTCCGATCGACACGATGGGCTGGTAGTACAACTCGAACCGGCTCTCCTCGCAGGCACGCGTGAGCTTCGACACCCAGTGCATCTCGCGATGCCGCTCCGGTACATTGTCGGGCTTGTAGAGCTGCACGCGATTGCGGCCCTGGTCCTTGGCCGAGTAGCAGGCGACGTCGGCGGCGCTCATCACGCTCGCGACCGTAGGGGTGTCGCCGGTGATCTCCACGATGCCGATGCTCGCGCCGACCGCCATCGCGCCGTCCTGCCAAATGAATCGATAGTCGCGAATCGCCTGACGAAACGTTTCGGCCACCCGCAACGCCTGATCGAGCGCGCAACCCTGCAACAGAATGCCGAACTCGTCGCCGCCCAGTCGCGCCAGGGTGTCGCCGATGCGCGCCCGCGACTGCAGCACGCCGGTGATCTGCTTGAGCAACTCATCGCCCGCGGGGTGACCGCAGGTATCGTTGACGAGCTTGAATTGATCCAGGTCGAGGTACAGCAAGGCATACCGGCAATCCGCGTCTTGGCGCACCGATTCGACGGCCGTGGTGAGGCGATTCTCGAACTCGCGGCGGTTGATGAGCCCGGTGAGCGCATCGTGGCTTGCCTGGTAATGCAGCGCCCGGTGCAGCCGGCGTTCCTTGCTGACGTCATGGAAGACCATGACCGCGCCGATCAGGTTGCCGGCGCGATCGCGAATCGGTGCTGCCGAATCCTGGATCGCGATCTCCTGTCCGCGGCGGTTCACGAGCACCGTGTGCTCGGTAAGACCGAGCATTTGTCCTTCGCGCAGGCAGCGCGCGATCGGACTCTCGCTCGCCTCCCGCGTGGTCTCGTCGACGACCGTGAGCACGCTGCCGATGAGCTCGCCTTGCGCCTCGCGGTTCTCCCATCCGGTCAAGCTTTCGGCCACCGGATTCATGTAGTCGATGCGCCCCGCGGAATCGGTGGTGATGACCGCATCGCCGATCGACTGCAGCGTGATCTGGGCGCGCTCCTTGGCCTGAAACACCGCGGTTTCCGCCTTCTTGCGCTCCGTGATATCGGCGATCGTGCCCTCATAGCCCACGACCCGGCCCTGCTTGTCGCGCACCACGCGGCCGTTCTCGACGACCACCAGCATGGTGCCGTTCTTGCGACGCAACTGGGATTCGACGTCGCGCACCTCGCCATCGCTCTCCATGCGGCGCACGTAGGTGTCGCGATCGTTCGGATGCCAGTACAAGGAACCGACGGAAACCTGATACAACTCTTCGGCGCTCGTGTAGCCGAGCATTTGCACGAATGCCGGGTTCACCACCAGCAACCGGCCGTCGCGCGTGCTGCGGTACACCCCTTCCATCACGCTCTCGAACAGCCCGCGGAATTTCGCCTCGCTGTCGCGCAGCGCATCCTCGGCGCTGCGCCTCTCGATCGCGATCCCGGCAATCTGCGTCATGCGCGACATCAGCTCGCGATCGCGCGCCGCCGGCACCCCGGGCTGCCGCTGGTAGACACCGAAGGTGCCGACGACCTTGCCGTCCGAGGCGACGATCGGCGCCGACCAGGCGGCGCGCAGGCCGGCATGCTGCGCCGCCGCGCGCCTAAAATCCCAGAACGCGTCGGTATCGATGTCGGCCACCCACACCTGCCGGGACAGGTAGACGGCCGCGGAACACGAGCCGTAGCGAATACCGACCGGCGCCCGGTCCATGGCGGCGACAAATTCGCGCGGCAGATTCGGCGCCACGCCGAAACTCAAGAACTGATGTTCTTGGTCGAACAAATTGATCGCGCAAAAGCCGCCCGCCATGACGCGTTCGATCACTTCGCAAATCGCCTCGAGCACGGACGGAAGCGGCGCATTTGCCGCGATCTTCTCGAACACCCGGCGTTCGCCCGCCGCGATGGCCTCGCTCCTCTTGCGCTCGGTGATGTCGATGATGCTGGCGCGGATCAGGGGCCGATTGGAGCTCGGCAGGCGCACGAAGCGCACTTCGCAGGGCATGCTCTGGCCGAGCGCATCGCAGTGCACCCACTCGAACACCGGCGTCCCGCCGGCCAGCGCTCCGTCGATATAGCCGCGCGGCGCGCCGAACGACGGACTGCCGTCGGGCTGAAGCGTCGGGCTGATTTTGTCCGGGCCGCTCTGCAACAGAGTGGCGCGGTCCAACTTGAAGAAGCGGCAGGCGTTGTCGTTGACGTCGACGAACTTGCCCCGATCGACATCGAATACCACGATCACTTCCGGCGCGTGCTCCACCAAGGTCCGGTAGCGGGCCTCGCTTTCGCGCATCGATCGCTCTGCGAGCTGCCGCTCGGTGACGTCGCGAATGCAGACGATGTAGCCGTCGCGCTGATTGAGCCGCGCCTTGCTGACCGCAATTTCCACCGCGACCCGCGTCCGGCTCTTGGTCAGTCCCCACGCCTGATGGGCGGCCAGATCGATGTGGGTGTCGTCGATCTTCGCGGCGCAGCGTTCGAGAAAATCCGGCGTGCCGTGCGCATCGATGTCGGGCAGCAGGAAATCGAGCGTGCGGCCCAGGATCTCCGCCTGAGAGTAGCCGAATATCCGCTCGCCGGTGGGATTGAAGGTCTCGAGATGACCGGCATCGTCGACCGTGATGATGGCATCCTTGACGTTGTCGAGGATCGCCTGCAAGTGCGACGCGGACTGCTCGCGGATCTCGCGGGTGAGCGCCTGCGCCTCGTCCGACATCAGCTGCATGGAACGAACGATGCCGCGGCGCTCGGAGTCGAGTCGATCATAGTGCGCGCTCACGGCTCTGAGCAGCGTCGGCAAATCGATCTCGCCGCCGCCCGCGCGCGCGTCGGTCAGCTGGCGCTCGAGCAGGCGATTGAAGCTCTCCTGCGCTAGTGGTGGCTCACTTAAAATGGCGGCGGCGTTGTCGCGTGACACTCCTCGGATCTCCCGCACTCGATCGCCGGGCCTGGGCAGCCCGGATTGAGTGAATAATTAGGGAGATCCCGCAATCTCGGCGTGACCGGCGTCTCGATTCGCCCAATAATCGGTTAAATTAAACCGAGTGCCACGATCCGCCGGGAGCTTCGCCCTCTAAGAGCCCTGATCCGCCGTTTCGCGCTCCGACCGCTTGCGCTCGTTCTCGCGCAAATTGCGCTTGCGCAGGCGCACGGAAGTCGGCGTCACCTCGATCAGCTCGTCGTCGTCGATGAACTCCATCGCCTGTTCCAGGGAGAATCGAATGGGCGGTGTCAACACGACATTTTCATCCTTGCCGGCCGCACGCATGTTGGTGAGCTTCTTGCCCTTGAGCGGATTGACGACCAGATCGTTGTCGCGGTTGTTGAGGCCGATGATCATGCCTTCGTAAACCTCTTCGCCCGGTCCGATGCACAGCCGGCCGCGCTCCTGCAGACTGAACAAGGAATAGGCCAGCGCGACGCCCTGCCCGTTCGAGATCAACACGCCCTGCGGACGCTGACCCAGTTCCCGCTGAACCACCGGTCCATAGTGATCGAAGACATGGTGCAAGAGGCCCGTGCCGCGGGTCATGGTGCGAAATTCGGTCTGAAAGCCGATGAGTCCGCGTGACGGAACCATATAATCCAGGCGCACCCGGCCGCGGCCATCGGCCTGCATGTCCTTGAGTTCGGCGCCGCGGCTTCCAAGAGCCGACATGACGTCGCCCTGCGCGTCGCTGTCGGCATCGACCGTGACCTGCTCGTAGGGCTCATGGGCGACGCCATCGATAGTTTTGATGACGACGCGCGGCCGCGACACCGCCATTTCATAACCCTCGCGGCGCATGTTTTCCAACAGCACGCCGAGATGCAATTCGCCGCGGCCGAAGACCACGAATTTATCCGGGTCGGCGGTCGGCTCGACGCGCAGCGCCACGTTGTGTATCGATTCGCGCTCCAGCCGCTCGCGAATCTGCCGGCTGGTGACGAATTTGGCCTCGCGTCCCAGGAACGGCGAGGTATTGACCTCGAAGGTCATGCTGATGGTCGGCTCGTCGACGATTAGACTCGGCAACGGCTCGACGGTGGCCGGATCGCACAGCGTGTCGGACACCTTGGGCTCGGCAATCCCGGCAAACGCGACGATGTCGCCTGCGCCCGCCGACTCGACCTCGACGCGGGTCAAGCCGTGAAAACCCAATATCTGCGTAATTCGCTCGCTGCGCTGGCCGCCGTCCCGGCCAACCACGGTCACCGTCATGCCCCGCCGCAGGGTGCCGCGCTTGATGCGCCCGATGCCGATCGCGCCCACATAGCTCGAGTAGTCGAGCAGCGCGACCTGCAGCTGCAGCGGACCGTCGACGTCCACGTCGGGCGGCGGGCAATGCTCGACAATCGTTTTGAACAGGGGCTGCATGTCGCCGTCCCGCACCGTCGAATCGAGTCCCGCAAAGCCGCGCAACGCCGATGCATAGATCACCGGGAAATCAAGCTGCTCGTCGGTTGCACCGAGGCGATCGAACAGATCGAAAGTCTGGTCGAGCACCCAACCCGGACGCGCCTCGTCGCGATCGATCTTGTTGATGACCACAATGGGCCGCAATCCATGTTTGAACGCCTTTTGCGTCACGAACCGGGTCTGCGGCATGGGTCCGTCCACCGCGTCCACCAGCAGCAGCACGCAGTCCACCATGGCGAGCACCCGCTCGACTTCCCCGCCGAAATCGGCATGGCCCGGCGTATCGACGATGTTGATCCGATAGTCGCCCCAGGTGATCGCCGTGTTCTTGGCGAGAATGGTGATGCCGCGCTCGCGCTCGAGCGCATTGGAGTCCATGACGCGCTCCTGCACATCCTTGCGCGCATCGAGCGTGCCGGATTGGCGTAGCAGCTGATCCACGAGCGTGGTCTTGCCATGATCGACGTGCGCGATGATGGCGATGTTGCGAAGTTTCTGCGTCACAGTGAGCCCTAAAGGAAACCGCCTATTATAGCGGTATTCTGCGATCCGTGTCCGCTATAGTTCTATTTCTTTGGTTCTATATTCTTTGGTTCTATTTCTTTGGTCACTTCTTTTGCTTGACTGCGCTCGCCTCGTTCGCGGCCTCGGTCGTGCCCACGATGATCGGCACGGAAAAGACCCGCGTCTCGGTCGTTTCATCGTGTTTGAGGTGGACGCTCAAGGTCACGAACAGCACGCCTTCCGCGCTCGGCGTCACCACGATGCGGCGGCGGTACACCTGCGCCGCCTCGACCGAGGGAAACTCGATTTGCGCATCGCCGGCCGCCAACTGCAGGCCCTCCGAGCCGCTGACATCGATGGTCACCGGGCTGGCGGCGAATTGCGGCAGCAGGGCAATCGCGATCTCGAGCGGCTGGCCCACGGCCGGCCGCTGCAATAGGTCGAACTTGAGCGCGACCGGCGCTTGCGATTTGCCTTGGATGGCCGCTTCGACCATGCCCGCGGTCGATTCTTGAGGTATCGGCTTGCGCGCGGCCGCGGCGGGCGCCGCTTGCCCTGGGGAAGCGGGATTGGCCGGAGGAGCCTGGCCCGAATCGCCATGGCAGCCTGCGATCGCCGCCGCGCAAAGCACCAGCACTCTCGCCTTCATCATTGACCTATGATCGCGAAATACCCGGCCGATCACAACTCGAGCGGCGGCCCGAGCACCGCGGCGAGCTGATCTTCGAGAGCGCGGTAGTGCTCCTCCCAGTAACGGGGCTCGGCGAACCAGGGAAAGGCCCGCGGAAATGCGGGGTCGTCCCAGCGCCGCGCCAGCCACGCGGAATAGTGGATCATACGCAAGGCGCGCAACGGTTCGATCAGCGCCAATTCGCGCCGATCGAACGCCAGAAACTGCTCATAACCCTTCAAGATATCGGTGAGGTCCTTGCGCATCTCCTCTTGCATTCCCGCCAGCAGCATCCATAGATCCTGTATCGCCGGGCCGGTCACACAATCGTCGAGATCGACGAAATGCGGGCCAAGTTCGGTCCAAAGGATGTTGCCGCGGTGACAGTCGCCCAAGATGCGCCCTTGGCGCGCGCCGCCCCAATTGCTCGCTTGCGCCTCGATTTCCTGTAGCAGCGCCTCAGTCAGGTCCGCATATTTCGTGGCAAGATAATCCGGCATCCAGGCGCCCTCGAGCACGAAATCGCGCGCCCTGATGCCCAACTCTTCGATGCTGAGGTGCGCGCGTTCGTGGAACGCGGCGGCACGGCCGACGGCGTGAATACGCCCCAGAAAGCGGCCCACCCACTCCCGGTCATCCGCCGTCGCGAGTTCCGGCCAACGTCCACCGCGGCGCGCAAAAACGGCGAAGCGAAACCCCCTGTGAAAGTGCAGAGTCGTGCCGTGTCGCACCAGCGGCGCGACGACCGGAATCTCATGCGCCGCCAACTCCGCCGCAAAGGCGTGTTCCTCGGCGATAGCCGCGTCCCGCCAACGACCGGGCCGGTAAAACTTGGCAACCACCGGCTCGCCGTCCTCGATTCCGATCTGATACACCCGATTCTCGTAGCTGTTGAGAGCCAATACGCGCCCATCGCAGTGATACTCGAGGACCTCGAGCGCGTCCAATACCGCCTCCGGAGATAGCTCGGAAAAAGGTGCTTGCGCGTTCATCGATGGAATTCTACAGGTACCATGCCAGCACGCCGTTACCGGGTGCCTTAAGCTAGAATGCCTGCCATGCGTTTGCCCCGACCCAAGTCATTGAGCGGCCTCATGCTGATCGGTTTCACGATCGTGGCGGCACCGCTGCTTTTTGCCATCGTGAACGCGGCGGTGCAGATGAATCGACTGTCGAATCGCAGCGAGCAGTTGGTGGTGCATGGAATGCAGGATACGCGCAACAACCAGCGCCTGTTCGAGGAGATCGGAGCCCTTGAACGAACCGCACGGCTCTACCAGATCATCCCGAGCACCGAACTGCTCGAGGTCTACGCCCGCAACCAGCAACGGTTCGTGAGCACGATCGAGGAACTGCTCACCTTGCCGCTGGATGGGCAGTCGCAATTGGATGCACATGCGCTGCGGTCGGACGCGGATCGTCTCTGGGCCGACCTGAAATCCGCCGAGCCGAGCTCGCCGCGCATGGCCGAATTGATCAATTCGTATCCGCAGATGTCGGAGCTGGCATCCACCATCTCGAATCGGGTCAGCGCGCAAATTGACCGCGAATTGGGCTCACTGCGGCTCGCGACGCAGCTCGCGCAGCAGAAGCTTTTTTGGCAAACGCTGCTGTTGGTGCCGATGACCCTCGCGGTGGTGGCGCTTTTCACGTATCTGTTCGGCCGGCCCATACGCGCCATCGACCGGGCGATCAGCGAACTCGGCCGTGGCACCTTCTCGCGGCCCATTGTCATCCGCGGGCCGGCGGACTTGGAGCAGTTGGCCGCTCAATTGGAGTGGCTGCGGGTGCGCCTTTTGGATCTGGCGCAAGAAAAAAATCGATTCCTGAGACATATGTCACATGAATTGAAGACGCCTTTGGCGAATATCCGCGAGGGAACCGAGCTGCTGATGGACGGAGCGGTCGGCGAACTGCAAAGCGCTCAACGAGAAGTCACGGCGATCCTGCGCGAGAACAGCATGAAACTGCAGCGGCTAATCGAAAATCTATTGTCCTTCAGCGCCTGGCAGGCCAAGAGCGTCGGCTTGGAAGTGTCCGAATTCAAGCTGCGTCCATTGATCAAATCGGTCTTGGAAAATCAACAGCTGACCCTGGTTGCGCATCGCGTGCGGCTCGATGTGCAGGCTGAAGACCTGACGCCGCTCGCGGATCGCGGCAAAGTTCGCTTGATCCTCGACAATCTGCTCTCGAATGCGATCAAATTCACGCCGCGCGGCGGCACCATTTCGATGCGCGCCCGCGGCGAGCGAGAGCACCTGGTGCTCGATGTCATGGACAGCGGTCCCGGGATTCCCGACAACGAACGAAACCGGATTTTCGAAGCATTTTACCAGGGCAAAACGCCGCAGGGAGGCCATGTTAAGGGAACCGGCATTGGGCTATCGGTGGTCACGGAATTCGTCAACGCACACGGCGGAAGCATCGAAATCCTCAAATCGCCGACCGGCGGCGCTCATTTCTGCGTTCGTCTGCCCCTGCGCCAGTCGGTGACCGCCGCGCGTGAAAAGGCTCATGCAGCCTAGGACATTGCGCATTGCAGCATACGCATGCACACTCTATGGTGTGTGCGGTTGGGCGCTGTTCGGCTGCACTATGTCAAATCCCAAACCTGCCTCGCCGATGGTGCCGGCAAACTCGGCGACCGATATGGCATCGATCGAGTCCCTGCTCGAGCTGATGAGCGAGCTGCCGAAGGGGGACCCGGCACGGCAGGCCGAACTGTTCCAGTCGGCCAAGGATGCGGCGACGCTCTCGCCCACCACCAGCAATCGCCTCAAATACGCCCTCGCCCTCGCCACGCCCGGCCATGGCGGCTCCGATGCCGTCGCGGCACAGCGACAGTTGTCGGAATTGCTCGCAAGGCCTGAGACTCTGCTGACCATTGAGCGATTATTGGCCCAGGTGGAGCTGCAAGAGGTCGATCGGATGCTGGTTCTGCAGGCCGAGAACAAGCGCTTGCGTGACGATGAGTCCCATGACTCGCGCGATAAGCTGCTGGCCGCCAACCGCCGCCTGCAGGCGGAGTCCGACGAGAACGCAAAGTTGCGCAAGGCATTGGACGAGGCGCGAGCCAAGCTCGATGCGATCACGCACATCGAAGGATCGATCAACAACCGCGGCGCGGCGGATTCGCACACGCCCTAGCCCAAGTCACCTGGAGAGACCGCATTGAACGCTCATTCGATCGCCGCCATCACCCCCCTGTCGTTCGGCCTGCAGACCGGCTCGCGCGACGGCTCCACCCCGCAAAAACGCAAGGCGCGGATCCTGGTGGTCGACGACGACCCCGGGCTGCTGCGGCTGCTGACCATCAGGCTGCGCGCCGAGAATTACGAAGTCGAAGCGGTCGAGAGCGCCGCAGCGGCATTGGGCGCCTGCACTCGGTTCCGGCCGGATCTGGTTATCACCGATCTGCGCATGGATCAGATGGACGGAATCGGCCTGCTTAAGGAGCTGCAAAGCCGCTGGCCCGGCTTGCGGGTGATCATTCTCACCGCGCACGGCACGATTCCCGACGCGGTTCACGCGACCCAGAGCGGCGCCTTCGGCTTTCTGACCAAACCGGTCGACAAACAAGAGCTGCTCGACAATGTGCAGAAGGCGCTGAAGGTCTCAGGCTTCGCGCATGTGGACGAGGATTGGCGCGCCGACATCATCACGCGCAATCAGCTGATGGAAGACAAATTGGCGCAGGCGAACATGGTGGCCGGCACGGACGCCCGCGTGCTGCTGACCGGCGAGAGCGGAACCGGCAAGGCATTGCTCGCCGGCGCGATTCACGAGGCGAGCCCCCGGCGCAACAAACCGTTCGCCACCATCAACTGCAGCTCGATGGCGGAAAATCTCCTGGAATCCGAGCTCTTCGGCCATGAAAAAGGCGCATTGCCCAACGCTGCTCGCGCGCACCAGGGGCTGTTCGAGACCACCGACGGCGGCACGGTGCTGCTCGATGAGATCGGCGACATGCCGATGCGCTTGCAGGTGAAGCTGCTGCGGGTGCTGCAGGAAAATCAGATCCGTCCCGTCGGCAGCACGGAGGCGATACCGATCAACGTGCGCGTCATTTCCGCCACCCACCGCGACCTGCACCAAATGATGGTCGACGGACAATTCCGCGAGCACTTGTATTATCGGCTGAACGTCGTACACATAGAGATGCCGCCCCTCGGGCGCCGGCGCGAAGACATCCCGCTGCTGGTCGCTCATTTTCTCGAGCAAATCGCCAAGGAAAGCGGCCAGAGAAGGATTTACGCGCCGGAAGCTGTGGAGCTTTTGGCGACCGCCGAGTGGCCGGGCAATGTGCGCCAGCTATACAACGTCGTGCGGCAAAACGTCGCCCTCTCGAGTGGCGCGATCATCACCGCGGAATTGGTGCAGCAATCCCTCGGCGGGAATCCTGTCCGCCTGCCTTCCTTCGACGAGGCGCGCGACGAATTCACGCGCAATTACTTGTCGCAGATTTTGCAGATCACCGCCGGCAACGTGAGCCAGGCGGCACGGCTGGCCAAGCGCAATCGAACCGATTTCTACAAGCTGCTGTCGCGGCACCAGCTGCTGCCCGACGATTTCAAGAAAACCTGAGCCGTTCGCGGCCCGCGCTCGATCAGGCGAAGAATTCCGCCGTGCGGGCGACCACAGTCGCCAATTGCTCTTCGCTGAGCTCCGGGTAGACCGGCAATGCCAGAGTTTCTGCCGCAGCCCGTTCGGAATGCGGGAAATCGCCGTTCCGGTAGCCCAGATAGGCAAAACACTGCTGCATGTGCAGCGGCAGCGGATAATAGATCTCGGTGCCGATACCGCGCTCGCCCAAGAATGTCTTCAGGGCATCGCGGCGCTCAACACGCACGACATACTGGTTGAAGATGTGCCGGCCGCCGGGGGCCGCTCGCGGGGTGATCACCCGGGAACCCAATCCCGCCCGTGCAAACGCCTCATCGTAGTAGGCGGCGTTACGCTGCCGCGCCTGCGTCCAGCCGTCCAAGTATTTCAATTTGATGCGCAGCACCGCCGCCTGCAGTTCATCGATGCGAAAATTGCCGCCGATGAGCGCATGAAAATACTTCGGCTTGCCGCCATGCACGCGCAGCACGCGCATACGTTCCGCCAGATCCGCATCATTGGCGGTGCACAATCCGGCATCGCCGAATGCGCCGAGATTCTTGCTTGGAAAGAATGAAAAGCAGCCAACGTCGCCGATCGATCCCGCGCGCACGCCGTTTTTATATTCAGTGCCGATCGCCTGCGCCGCATCTTCGATCACCCGCAGACGATAGCGCCGCGCGATCTCCATCAGCGGGTCCATGTCGGCGGCCTGCCCATACAGGTGCACGGGCATGAGCGCCTTGATCCGGCCTCCGGTGGCGCGCCTGACGAGCCCCTTGCTGTCCGGCACGCACTCATCATCGATGAATGCCTGCACTGCAGCAGGCATTATGTTAAAGGTCTGAGGATCGATATCGCAAAACACGGGGCGCGCTCCGGCCCGCGCAATAGTCCCCGCAGTTGCGAAAAAGGTATAGGGTGAAGTGATGACCTCATCACCGGGGCCGATCTCGAGGGCCATCAGAGCCAGAAGCAACGCATCCGTGCCCGATGACACACCTATTCCAACCGATGCGCCGCAGTATCGCGCGATCTCCGCTTCGAGAGCGCGCACGTGCTCGCCCAAGATGAATTGCTGGCTTGCGCACACGCTCTCGATGATCGGAATGACTTCATCGCGAATTTGCGCGTACTGGGCCTTGAGATCGAGCAATGGAACAGGGGACATATATGACTAGAATAGCATTGGCGCCGTTGCCATTAGCGGAGAAACCACCTCAGGCATGCGGCAATGGAGAAGATGGATAATGTTTAATCTGCATGTCACGGTTATGCCACTCACGTAGAATATGGTGACTGTCGTTCGCGACTCAGTGGATACCAGATGACCCAACCGGCGCTGTTCAAGCAAAGCTTTCTGATCATGGCATTGGCGACGCTGCAGACGGTGATGCCCACCATCGTTGCCGTCGCGGCGCTGTACGCGACCATCATTCTATTCGGCGACGCCTTCGACCCCTCCTCTGCCACCATCGTCATCGTGGCTGTCGCGTGTTTGGTTCTGATCCAGCCGCCGCGCGAAACGAACACGCAATTCACGTCGCCGCGCATTTCGGCCGTTGTCGATGTGATTTTCAGATGGTTCTTGATATTGGCGCTGCTGCTCGCCATCGCCTACGTCACCAAATCGCAGTTACAAGCCTACCCCCGCCGTGTATTTCTGACATGGGCCGCGCTGACCCCGGTTGCGCTCATCGTCACCACGCTCGGCATGCAAGAGCTCATGCGGCGTTTTTTGACGAACGCGTCCGACGCTCGCAGCGCCATCATCGCGGGCTACAACAGTACCAGCCTGGAGCTTGCGCGGCGCATGAGAAAAAACCCTGCCATGCGCCTTGAGGTCACCGGCTTTTTCGACGACCGCAGCAGCGACCGCCTTGGCGTGGAATCCGACTCCCGGCTCATCGGCGCACTGAGCGACCTCGGCCAATATGCGAGGGAACATCGCACCGACGTCATTTTCATCGCGCTGCCCATTCGACATTTGATGCGCGTGATGAATTTATTGGACGATCTTCGCGATACCACGGCGTCCATTTATTACGTGCCCGACATCTTCGTATTCGACTTGATCCAAGCGCGCTCCGGCGAGGTTCACGGCATTCCGGTCGTGGCCATGTGCGAAACACCGTTCTACGGCTACCGCGGAGCCGCCAAGCGACTGACCGACATCGCGCTGTCGGTCATCATCCTGTTGCTTCTCCTGCCGCTCCTCGCGCTCATCGCGGTGCTGGTCAAATGGTCATCTCCCGGACCGATCATCTTCAAACAGCGCCGTTACGGCCTGGATGGGCAGGAAATCGTGGTGTACAAGTTCCGCACCATGAAAGTGACCGAAGATGGTGCGCACATTCGACAGGCGTCCAAAGCCGACGATAGGATTACCCCCTTCGGCGCTATGCTGCGTCGGTCGTCATTGGACGAATTGCCGCAGCTCATCAACGTGCTGCAGGGTCGCATGAGCCTGGTGGGTCCGCGCCCGCATGCGGTTGCGCACAACGAGGAATACCGCAAACTCATTAAAGGCTACATGGTCCGCCACAAGGTCCTGCCGGGTATTACCGGACTGGCGCAGGTCAACGGCTGCCGCGGCGAGACCTCGCAGCTCCATGAGATGCAAGCGCGCGTGAATTTCGACCTTGATTACCTGCGGCACTGGTCCCCGATGCTCGACATAAAAATTATACTGCTCACGATAATAAAAGTGCTTCGCGACGACAAAGCCTATTAGGGGCAGCAGGCGCGGGACAATGCCCCTGGGGATGCTGCGGGCGATGCGGACGCTTCCTGCGACGCCAGCAGCAAGGCACCGGCGGACACGAATCTTTCGTGGAAGCGATAAGCCCCCTGCATCGGCCCCGCCGCAGATGAGCGCGCGCGCAGGGACACTGCGAATCGATTGAAGAACGCAATCGGCCGCGCGGGCGCGACGGCAAACGCTCCATGCACTGCGCTCCACTCGAGCGGCCTCACGCACACATCGTGAAAATTCAACCTTTCGCCGACCAACGGATATTGGCACTTATAGAACGCCTCCTTCGCCGAGAAGATCATGGCCACAGCCTGCGCCTGCTTCCCGGGTTGCAGGGTATCGACCCACGCCAGCTCCGCGGCAGCACAGATGCTCGGCCACAGATCCGCTTTCACGGCCCCGACCACCTCGCTATCCAGCCCCAGGGCAATCACGTGCGCTCGATCGGCCACCGCCGCCGCGCACAGGCCCACCGTGTGGGTGATGCTTCCGACCAGAAACTCAGGCCACATCGGCTGCCGGTCGCGGGCCACACGGACCGGGAAATCAGTGACTCCGAACTTGGCCAGTGCGCGCCTCGCGCACAAGCGCCCGGCGGCGAACTCTTGAATCCGCTTGGGCACCGCGTTGGAGACGCTCGCGGCCTCCTCGGGCAGCAGCAGCGATGCGTCGCCCGGCGCTCGCAGCTCGGCCGCCACCACACCGCTGGGGAAGAGACTGGCGATCGTTGTGGAGAGTATCGCGGGATTGACCGCGGTTGCCTGGGACTCCATGACATCGCCGTGGGATTGGGTGGCAAATTCGGGCTTGGTCAATGTGGCGTCCCTAAGGGGAGAAAGTCAGCCAACATCATCAAGGTCATCCCATCGTTGCCACGTTCGTGCAACACCAGGGCGACATCAGCATCACTGTCCGGCCGCTGCTCTCCGCGCGCGCGCGAGCCAAAAAGTATCGCTCGATCCAGCCGTATATCAGCGGGAATCCGCGCAAGGAAGTCGCGTACAGCGCTCTCGGTTTCTGGATCCAAGAATTTCATAACCGGTATTTTGGACGCAACGCCGGGGGCGGGCAATTTTCGCGAAATTGGTGGGGTGCCGGCGATTGAGACTGTTCCGCCGGTTTCAGCCCGAGTAAAGCGGAATTTTTAAAATCTCCTGAATTGCTTTGCTTTTCAGATCCTTACGAAGATCCTCTGACAAGCACTCCGATAGTGGCGTCCCGACGGGTACTGCAACTTAACCCCCGTAAATGCCGGGCTCGAGGCGGTGCGCACACACCCCCCATCGAGCAGCAGTATGTGACAATGCACATTCAGGTTCAGCACACTGCCGAAGCGCTGGAATCAGCGTCACGGCCCCGCTCGCGGCCGCGCCGCCGCAGACCGGTCTTTCTGATCCGAAAGCCGGCGATCGTGCGGTAGGCGATCGATAGCGCCGTGAGCGCCGGCATAGCCAATGCGTGCGTCAACGCACAATCCGTTGCAAGGCATGGGAGTAGCATGCAGCCCGTATGAACCGCAGCCCCCGCGTGCCGAGCAATGAAGGTACC
>Ga0207927_1000116_pt1 | contig 31688 bp, 24 predicted proteins | sample NGESurdeep072012_2_FD_184456 | JGI IMG/M metagenome (GOLD analysis project Ga0207927, IMG submission 184456) | Arctic peat soil microbial communities from Barrow, Alaska - NGEE Surface sample 210-2 deep-072012 (SPAdes) | ecosystem: Environmental > Terrestrial > Soil > Wetlands > Peat ... | reverse complement strand
CCGGGAGGCCGTACTCGGAGATCGTGGATCCGAAGAGGTTCATCGCCGCCATTTTCGGGACGAGCTCCACCGGGAAACGACCCTCGTACGCGCACTCCTCGATGATCGGGAGGACGTCTTCGTCGACGAAGGCGCGCACGAGGTCGCGCACGGCCCGCTCGTCCTCGGAGAGCATGTCTTCGATCCCCAGGAAATCAACTCCGGAAAAGCTCACACGTCCTCCACGTCCGAAGAGTACCGAAGAATTTCTTAGAAGGGTGAATACAAGCCGCGGCAGCCGGCACCGATGGGCTGGCGCCCGCCGCCGGAGCCTCTTTCGACCATTTGAAAGAATCTTCCGGTGCTAATGTTCCTGTATGGCGACCCCTGCGTGGAAAATGGCGGCTGACCTCTCCGAGGGCTACGTCACCCTCAACCCCGTCAGTCTCAAGAAGTACGAGAGACACGAAGTCGACGCTCTCGCGAAGGAGCTCGAGAAGCTCGTTCGCGATCTTCGCGCCCAGACCGTGCCGCAGGACGACGCCGAGGCGAGCCAGACCAAGAACCGCAAGCTGCTCCGGCTCTCGCAGGCGACCGTCGTCCTGAACAGCTGGCGGATCCGGATGCCGAAATAAGATAGAGATTCTTGGAAAACTCGCTTTCGATTTCCGATCTCCCGTCTCATGCCGGCGAGACCGTCACCCTCAAGGGATGGCTCTACCACTGGAGGAAGGGCGGGAAGATCTGGTTTCTGGTCTTGCGCGACGGGAGCGGGTATCTCCAGTGCGTCGTCTCGAAAGCCGACGTGCCCGAAGCCGTATGGGAAGCCGCGACGGGCGCGACGCAGGAATCCACGCTCGAGGTGACCGGCCTCGTAAAGGCCGACGCGCGCTCGCCGGGCGGCGTCGAGCTGGGCGTTTTGGACGTGAAGGTCCTCGACCTCTGCCACGATTGGCCGATCACGCCGAAGGAGCACGGCGTCGACTTCCTCATGTCGCAGCGGCACCTCTGGCTGCGCTCTTCGAAGCAGGTCGCCGTCCTCAAGGTGCGCAGCGAGGTCGAGAGCGCGATCCACGACTTCTTCCACACGCGCGGCTACACCCGCGTCGATTCTCCGATCCTGACGCCCGCGGCCTGCGAGGGCACGTCGAGTCTTTTCGAGACGCAGTACACGGATGACGAGAAGGCCTACCTGTCGCAATCCGGCCAGCTCTATCTCGAGCCGGCGGCCGCGGCTCTCGGAAAGGTCTACTGCTTCGGGCCCACGTTCCGCGCCGAGAAATCCAAGACGCGGCGGCACCTGCGCGAGTTCTGGATGGTCGAGCCGGAGGTCGCGTTCCTCGAGATCGACGGCCTCCTGGACCTGGCCGAGGAGTTCGTCAAGGAGCTCACGGCCCGCGTCCTCGACCGCCGCAAGGAGGATCTCAAGCGCTTAGAGCGCGACGCCGCGAAGCTCGAGCCCGTCGTCTCGAAGAAGTTCCCGCGTATTTCCTACCGCGACGCCGTCGAGATGCTGCAGAAGAAATCGTTTCCGGTGAAGTTCGGAGATGACCTCGGCGGAGACGAAGAGACGGCCCTCACGGAGGGCTTCGACACGCCCGTCATGGTCACGCGCTACCCGGCGTCGATCAAGGCGTTCTACATGCAGCCCGACCCGGTGGACCCGGACGTCGCCCTCTGCCTCGACATGCTCGCGCCCGAAGGCTACGGCGAGATCATCGGCGGGTCGCAGCGCATCCACGACCACGACCTGCTGCTCTCGCGCATCCGCCAGCACGACCTGCCGCTCGAGGCGTTCCAGTGGTACCTCGACGTGAGGAAGTACGGGACGTTTCCCCACTCAGGCTTCGGCATGGGTCTCGAGCGCTTCGTCGCGTGGATGTGCGGCGTCCCGCACCTCCGCGAGTGCATCCCGTACCCGCGGATGCTCTATCGGATCTACCCCTAGCGATCCTCCGCGTCCAGCACCTCCCGCACCTTCTGAGCGAGACTGAAAGGCGTGAACGGCTTCTGAAGGAACGCGATCCCCGGCTCGAGAACGCCGTGCCTGGCGATGGCGTCGTCCGTATAACCGGACATGAAGAGGACCCGAGGGTCCCGGCGCAGCGCCCGCAACCGGTCCCAGAGCACGCGGCCGCTCATGCCAGGCATGACGACGTCGGTCGCGAGAAGGTGGATCTCTCCCGCGTGCGAGCGCGCGACCTTCAGCGCCTCGTCGCCCGAGGCCGCCTCGAGGACGACGTATCCCTGGGCCTCGAGAATCGTGCAGGACAGCCGGCGGACGCCGGGCTCGTCCTCGACGAGGAGGATCGTCTCGGATCCGCGCGGCGAGAGCGCCGGAGGCTCGCCGAGTCCGGAAGGCGCGGCGGCGCCGGCGGCGCGCGGGAAATAGATCCGAAACGTGGTCCCGCGGCCCGGCTCGCTCGCGACGGTGATGTATCCGTCGCTCTGCTTCACGATGCCGTAGGCGGTCGCGAGCCCGAGCCCGGTCCCCTTGCCCTGCTCCTTGGTCGTGAAGAAGGGCTCGAAGGCATGGCTTCGCACTTCATCGCTCATGCCGATCCCCGTGTCGGCGACCGTGAGAGCCGCGTATTCGCCGGAGCGTGCGCCCGGGTTGCCCGCGGCGAAGCCGGCGTCGAGCACCGTATTCGCGGTCTCGACCGTGAGGGTGCCGCCCTCGGGCATGGCGTCCCGCGCGTTGACCGCGAGGTTCATGAGCACCTGCTCGAGCTGGCCGGGATCGGCCCTGACGCTTCCGAGTGCGGGGTCGAGCCGGGTCACCAGCTTGACGTCCTCGCCGATGAGCCTGCGCAGCAGCTTTTCCACTTCCGAGACGATCGTGTTGAGGTCGAGGAGCCTGGGCTGAAGAACCTGCTTGCGGCTGAACGCGAGGAGCTGGCGGGTGAGGGCCGCCGCGCGCTCGCCGGCGCGGTGGATCTCGTGGAGCGAGGCCCGGAGATCCTCGTCGTCCGGAAGCTGCGCCTCCATCAACTCCGAGTAGCCGAGGATGGCCGTGAGGAGGTTGTTGAAGTCGTGCGCGATGCCGCCCGCGAGGCGGCCGATCCCTTCCATCTTCTGGGATACGCGGAGCTGGGCTTCGAGCTGCTGGCGGTCCGTCTGGTCCCGCGCATTGATGATCAGCCCCCGCATGCCGGTCTCTGGCGGGAGAGGCCTGCCGATGAATGACAGGGTCCGCCAGGAACCGTCGCGGTGCCGGATCCGGACTTCCAGCTGCTCGAACTTGGTGCCGGTCTCGAGGCTCCGCCGGAACTTGCCCTCCGCGAGGGAACGATCGTCGGGATGGATGAGGTCGAAGGCGTTCAGCCCGGGAAGGTCCGCGGCCGGATACCCAAGGATGCGCTCCCCCGAGGGACTGACATAGCGCAGCTCGCCGTCGGGTGCGATTACGGCCACGATGTCGAGGGAATGCTCGATGAGCGAGCGGAAGTAGACCTCTCGCTTCGCGAGCTCCTCGGCGGCACGTTTGCGCTCGGTGATGTCTTCCTTGCTCGCAATGAAATGGGTGATCTTTTGCTTTTCATCGAAGACGGGCGAGATGGACGCGAACTCCCAGAAGAGCTCGCCGTTCTTCTTCCTGTTGTGGAATTCCCCCTGCCATTCCCTGCCAGCCGTGATCGTGCTCCAGAGGTCCCGGTAGAAATCCGGTGGAGCTTCTCCCGATTTCAGGATGCGTGGGTTCTTGCCGACAACCTCCTCCGAGGAGTATCCGGTGACCCGCGTGAACTTCGGATTCACGTACTCGATATTCCCGAGCAGGCCGGTGATGACGATGGAGGCCGGGCTCTGCTCGACCGCTTGGAAGAGCTTGCGCAGCGTCTCCTCGGAACTTCTGCGCTTCTCGTCGGCCCGCATGAGAGCGGCGGCGGTCCCGAGCAAGATCACCGTCAGGATGAGGGCGTCGGAGACGGCGTCCAGCGCCCGTCCCAGCTCGGGGCTGTAGAGGCCGCTTCGCTCCCCGGCGATTTGGAGCCAGCCGAGGAGGAGGGGCACCAACAAAGCGGCCGGAAGGATCCGCCGGGCCGCCACGCCCCCAGCCGTGTCGCTGACGAGCAGCCGTGACAAGCCGCCGGCATGCACAAGGAGCACGCCGACCGCCAGGACCAGGAAGGCCAGCGCCGTGTGGATCGCCATTCCCTTGTAGACACCGATCCAGTAAAGGCTGCGCGCGCCAAAGGCGTACCCGGTCAGAGAGACCATGGCGAAAACGCCCGGGAGCAGGGCCAGCCCGTCGCTCGTCCACGGCGCCCAGCGAAGGTCCAGGGTCAGCAGCGCAGCCGCCAGGGCGACGAAGCTCACGGCCGTGAGCACGGCCATCCGGCCGGGGAAGACGCTCGTCAAGCCGGCCGGGTCCCGGAAAAGCAGCTCGTCGATCCCGAGGCTCGTGCCAAACACGTACTCGGCCAGATTCAGCAAACCGAGCAATCCCGCCAGCGCTGCCGTAGCACGCGAGAACGCGACGGGCGATCCCCCGGCGTGGCCCGTGCGCAGCCACAGCGCCAGGCCTGCGAGCAGAAAGGCGACCGCCGTGTTGGGCACCATCGCCACCTGTCCGGGCAGCACCTGCATGAGGGCCCGTACGCCAAAGAGCCATCCGGCGAGGACGAAAACGCCGATGGCGATTGCGGCCGCGGCGCAGAGTCGCGAAATTCTCCTGAGCGGCTCCGCTGGGATGGGGGTGGCCTGGCTCCCGGTCATCGGGCGGACGCTGCCCGACCCTCACCGTGGAAACCGCGGTGCGAATCCGTCGATTTGGACGGTCGCTTCATTTCTACTGAGTCTACGCCGCAGGTCCCTCTCGGGAGACTGGCGGGCGCCTCCGGTGCCAGTCCGTCTCCTTTTGATACGCCTTCGCGGCGGCGAGGCAGAGCGATTCGTTCCCCGCGGCCGCCATGAACGTGACGCCCAGAGGGAGGCCCGCCGTGTCGAAGCCGCACGGGACGCTCGCGGCCGGCAGGCCGCAGAGATTTCCCGGGGCGCCGAGCGGATCCGTGGGAAACGCGTACCACGTCTCCAGGTTCGCCTCGATCGGGCTCGCGGACGAGGGGAAGCTCGGGCCGGCGATCACGTCGACCACCGTGAAGAGCTCCGCCATCGCGCGGATCGCGAGCGTGCGGCGCCGGAGCGCGTTGACGTAGTCGGCCGCGGAAATCGTCGTGCCGGCCAGGAGCCCGGTCTTCGAGAGCGGGTCCACGAGATCGAGATGGCGCCCGCTCGAGATGAGGGGCTGGAAGGACGCCGCCGCCTCCGACGCGAGGATCGTGAAGAGAACCGCGTCGAAGGGGAATTCGGGCAGTGTGACGGGAAGGAGCCGGTGGCCCTTCGCCTCGAGCGTTTTCAGGGCGGCCGCGGCGAGCGTCACGGCTTCCCTCTGATACCCGTCCCAGGTCTTGTCCGGAAGAACACCGATCCGGAGCCGCTCGGGCGCGGGAGATCTCGTCCAGTTGCCTCGCAGAGTCGACGGATCGGCCGGGTCCTCGCCGGCGATCGCGTCGAGCACGGTTTCGAGGTCCTCGGCCGTGCGCGCGAGGGGACCGATCTTGTCGAGCGTGAAGCAGAGAGGCATCGCGCCATGCCGGCTCACGCGCCCGTACGTGGGTCTCAGGCCCGAGATGCCGCAGTAGCTGGACGGACACACGATCGAGCCCCACGTCTCCGAGCCGAGCGCGAAGGGCACGAGGCCGGCCCCGACGGCGGCGCCCGAGCCGCTGGAGGAGCCGCCCGTCCAGTGCTTCGGGTTCCAGGGGTTTTTCCCGGGCCCCTGCGCCGAGGCGGACGCGAACCGATACCCCGCGCCGCCCGCGAGCTCGACCATCGCGAGCTTGGCGACGAGAATGGCGCCGGCCTCGGCGAGCCGGGCGATCGCGGTCGCGTCGGCTGTCGGAACACGATCCTTGAAGAGGGACGAGCCCCACGTCGTCGCCACGCCTTTCGTGTCGAGCAGGTCCTTCGCTGCATACGGGATGCCGTGCAGCGGCTGGCGCGGGATGCCGGACTTCCGCTCCGCGTCGGCGCGCCGCGCGGCGGCCAGGGCGCTTTCTTCCATCAGAGTCGCGACGGCATTGAGAGAGGGACCGATTCTGCGAAGGCGGGAGACGAAGAGGGTCGTCAGCTCGACTGATGATGTCTTTCCCGCCGCCAACGCACCGGAAAGCTCAACGATCGACGCAAACGCGAGATCGATTTCTTTCCCTTTCGAAGAATCTTTCGTGCTCATCCCCGCCCGCTCTTTCTCATTCGAAGAAATTCTTCCCGCTATCGGCGCCCTTCGGGCAGGAAGACGGTCGCCGGGTCGGTCTCGTATGGCAGTTCGACGCGGCGCGCGTCCGCGAGCGCCTTCTGCACGGCGCGCACGCTGCGCCTCACGTCGAGCCGCTGCTCGGCGGTGAGGCTGGCTGGTGTTGCGGACAGTGCCGCTTCGACCAGCGCTTCGATTCGTGCTTCGGTCCTCTGCCCGGAAGGTAAGACGGGCTCCTCGCCTGCAGTCGCCGGTGCGGGCAGAATCGCGGCCGCCGCGGCGCCGCTGATTGCCCTGGCCAGAGAACGCCGCGTGAGGCCTTCCTGATCACTTCGAATCCTGAGAATCATCGGGCTTCTCCCTCGGATAGGATAAAGGTATGAGTGATTCCCGAACCGGCCCGGTAGAGAAACTCACGGAAGCCGACAAGCGTACACGCGTCATGCGAAACAGGATTTGCCCTGTTGCCCTTCTGTTCTGCCTGCTGGCGGCCTCCCGAAACGCCGCCGCCGTCACCGCCGAGGAGATCGTCGCGAGGAACGTCGAGGCGCGGGGCGGCGCCGCCGCGCTCGCGTCCCTCAAGAGCCTGCGGCGGACGGGCCGGTTCATGCTCCCGGGGCGCTCCCTCCTCGTCACGCTGTCCGAGGTGCGCGAGCGCCCCGGCCGGATCCGGCGGGAGGCCACCCGCCAAGGCCTCACGCAGATCCAGGCTTTCGACGGAGAGAAGGGGTGGCAGGTCCAGCCCTTCGAGGGCCGCAAGGAGCCGTCGATGATGTCCGAGGACGACGCCAAGCCGTTCCGGCTCGCGGCGGACCTCGACGGAGCGTTCGTGAACTCGAAGGCCAAGGGCCACACGCTGGAATACCTCGGGACGGAGGACGTGGACGGCACGCTTGCACACAAGCTGCGCGTGCGGCTGAAATGGGGGGGAGACGTGACGGTCTGGATCGACCCCGACACGTGGATGGTCATCCGCGACCTGCAGACGCTCACAGTCCGTGGGGCCGAACAGGAGATCGAGACGGACTACGGCGACTACGAGAAGGCCGGCGGCGTCTTCGTCCCGATGAGCGAGGAGAGGGGGCCGCGGAACTCCCCACCAGCCTCGCGGGAGAAATCGATTTACGACAAGGCCGAGGCCAATGTCCCCGTCGCCGCGTCCGCGTTTTCTTTCCCGGCGAATGCCGCGCCGGCGGGAGCGGGCCGATGAGAGCCGCCGTCGCCTTCGTCCTCGCCGCGTCCTCCTTCGGCGCCTTCGCCGCGCCGCCCGCCGTCGACTCCGGCGCGATCTCGGGCCTCGGCGCCCGAAACATCGGCTCGGCCGCGATGAGCGGCCGCATCGCCGCGGTCGCGGGCCGCGCCGAGGAAGACGGAAAGGTCACGCTCTTCGTCGGGTCCGCTTCGGGCGGCGTCTGGAAGTCGCTCGACGGCGGGACGACCTTCAAGCCCGCCTTCGACAAGCAGCCCGTCCAGTCCATCGGCGCGATCACGCTCGACCCCTCCGACCCGAAGGTCGTCTGGGTCGGGACCGGCGAGAGCTGGACGCGCAACTCCGTGTCCGTGGGCGACGGGATTTGGCGCTCCGGCGACGGCGGCGAGACGTGGACGCACATGGGGCTCCCGGAGTCCGAGCGCGTGAACCGGATCCTCGTGAACCCGAAGAAGAGCGACGTCGTATACGCGTGCGTGCCCGGCAAGCTCTGGTCGGACTCCGCGGACCGCGGCCTCTACAAGACGGCGGACGGCGGGAAAAGCTGGGCGCTCGTCCTCAAGGGCGGCAACCTCTCGACGGGCTGCTCCGGTCTCGCGATGGACCCCCGCAACCCGGACCGCCTCTTCGCGGGGCTTTGGGATTTCCGGCGTAGAGGCTGGACGTTTCGGTCGGGGGGCGAAGGACCGAAGGGGACTTCCGGGTCTGGCCTTTTCCTCACGGAGGACGGCGGCGCGACGTGGAAGAAGCTGGACGCGAAGACGGCGCCCGGACTGCCCGAGGGGCCCTGGGGCCGCCTCGACGTCGCGATCGCGGCCTCGAAGCCCGACCGCGTCTACGCGGTCATCGAGAGCGTGAAGTCGGCGCTCTTTCGCTCCGACGACGGCGGGAAGACGTGGGCGCGGAAGGACGACAGCCAGCGGATGGTCTGGCGGCCGTTCTACTTCTCGCGCCTCGTCGTCGACCCGACGAACCCCGACCGGGTTTACAAGCCGAACCTGACGCTCATCGCGTCCGAGGACGGGGGCGAGAGCTTCGGCGACGTGGGTGGCGGCACGCACGGGGACCACCACGACGTCTGGATCAACCCGAAGAACCCGAAGTTCGTCGTGACGGGCGACGACGGCGGGCTGTGGATCTCGTACGACGGCGCGAACCGCTGGTGGAAGTGCAACAACCTACCGGTTTCGCAGTTCTACCACGTGTCCGTGGACGAAAAAGAGCCGTACCAGGTCTACGGCGGCCTTCAGGACAACAGCTCGTGGGCCGGCGACTCCGCGTATCCGGGCGGCATCACGAACAGCCGGTGGGAGAACCTCTACAACGGGGACGGGTTCTGGGTCTTCGTGGACACGGCCGATTCGAACTTCGTCTACGCGGAAGGACAGGGCGGCACCATCGGCCGGATCGACCGGCGCACGCTCGCGGCGCGCGACATCCAGCCGAAGGCTCTCTACAAGGAAAAACTTCGCTGGAACTGGAACACGCCGATCCACGTCTCGCGTCTCGAGAAGGGCAAGCTCTACATCGGTTCGCAGTTCCTCTTCATGACGAAGGACGGCGGCCAGTCGTGGCAGCGGATCTCGCCGGACCTCACGACGAACGACGCCACGAAACAAGAGCAGGAGCGTTCGGGCGGCATCACGGTCGACAACTCCGCGGCCGAGATGCACACGACGATCTACTCGATCTCGGAAAGCCCGCGTGACGCGAAGACGATCTGGGTCGGGACCGACGACGGGAACGTCCAGCTCACGCGCGACGGCGGAAAGGCGTGGACGAACCTCGTGAAGAACGTCCCCGGCCTCCCGCCCGCGAGCTGGGTCTCGTGGGTCGAGGCCGGCCCGCACGCCGACGGCGCCGCGTACGCGACGTTCGACCGCCACACGTTCGGCGATCTGGCGCCGTGGGTCTACGCGACGAAGGACTTCGGGAAGACGTGGGAGCGGATCGTGGGCCCCTCCTCGGGCGTCCGCGGCTGGGCCTACGTGATCAAGGAGGATCCGGTCCGGCCCGGCCTCCTCTACCTCGGGACGGAATTCGGGCTCTGGATCTCGCTCGACGCCGGAAAGACGTGGGCCGAGTTCAAGGGCGGCAACTTCCCGTCCGTCTCCGTGCGCGACCTCGCGTTCCAGACGCGCGAGCAGGACCTCGTCGTCGCGACGCACGGGCGCGGGATCTGGATCCTCGACGACCTCACGCCGCTCCGCGCGCTCACGCCGGACGTGCTCGAGAAGGACGTCGCGTTCCTCGCGGGGCGCCCCGTGGTCCAGAGGCCGCGCGGATCGGGCGGCTGGCCGGAAGGGGACGCCTCTTACGTTGGCCCGAACCCGCCGTCCGGCGCCGTCATCACGTATTACCAGAAGACTCGCCACACCTTCGGGCGGATGAAGCTCGAGATCCTCGACGCCTCGGGCCGCGTCGTGGACACGCCGCCGGCCGGGACGCGCAAGGGGATCAACCGCGTCGTGTGGTCGATGCATGAGAAGCCGCCGCGCGTCCCGACGGCCGCGTCCGCAGCGGGCGCCTCCTCGGGGCCGCGCGTCCTGCCGGGCACGTACACGGTGCGCCTCACGAAGGGCAAGGACGTCGTCGAGACGCCGCTCGTCGTCTCGCTCGACCCGCGCGCGCCGTTCACGCCCGCGGAGCGCAAGTCCCAGTACGACGCCGTGATGAAGGCGCACGCGCTGTTCGGGCGCATGAGCGACGTCGTGGACCGCCTGAACGGCTACCGGGTGCTCGCGGCCGCGCGTGCGAAAGGCCTGCCCGCCGCAGACGGCGTCCGCAAGGGCCTCGACGCCTTCGCGGAGAAGGCGGAAGCGATCCGCAAGGACGTTGTCGCGACATCCGAGGGCGGCGCGATCACGGGCGAGGAACGCCTGCGCGAGCACCTCGGCTACGTCTACGACGCCCTCCTCTCGTACGAGGGCCGGCCCGGCGACTACCAGGTCGAGCGCGTCGCCGTCCTCGAGCGCGAGCTGAAGGAGGTCGAGGACCGCGTGGCGGCGCTCGCCGCGAAGGACCTTCCGGCCCTCAACGAGAAGCTGCGTGCGAAAAAGATCGCGCCGATCGGGGAGGCCGCTCCGCACTGACGCGGTTTCCTATTCGATGTAGACTTGGGGGGCTCCAGCGCGCGGGGTCGGCTCTTGCGCAAAGCTGCGATCCCTCTCACCTTTCCATGAAAAACTCTTCTTCCCTTTCCCTCCCGTCCGTGGGCATCGTCTCTCTGGGGTGTCCGAAGAACCTCGTCGACACCGAGGTGATGCTGGGGCATCTGCAGCGCGAAGGATTGACCCTGACGGATCCGGAGAAATCGCGGGTCGTCATCGTGAACACGTGCGGCTTCATCGATTCGGCCAAGGAGGAGTCGGTCGAGGCGATCCTTCGCGAGGTGGCGCGAAAGGAGGCGGGGGAGATCGACCGCGTCGTCGTGGCGGGCTGCATGGTGCAGAAGTACGGGAAGGAGCTTGCCGCCGAGATCCCCGAAGTGGACCACTTCATCGGCCTCGACGAGCTGGAGAACGCGCCGGCCGCCGCGCTGGGGCTCCCGTCGCTCCCGCGGTTCACCGACAAACCGCTCGCGACGCGCCTCTATGACGAGCTTTCGCCGCGAGTCCTCACGCACCGCAAGGGCTACGCGTACCTGAAGGTGGCCGAGGGCTGCAACAACCCGTGCACGTTCTGCACGATCCCCCAGATGCGCGGCCTCATGCGCTCGCGGACGGTCGCGTCGCTCGTGGTGGAGGCGCGGGGGCTCGAGGCGCAGGGCGTCAAGGAGCTCGTCCTCATCTCGCAGGACACGACGCGATACGGAGAGGACCTCAACCTCGGCCGGACGGGCCTCACGCAGCTCGTGCGCGCGCTCCTTGCCGAGACGTCCTTCCCCTGGATTCGCTTCCTGTATGCGTACCCGAAGACCCTTCACGCTTCCGTCTTCGAGCTCATGGCGAGGGCGCCGCGTTTCGTCCCGTACGTCGACATGCCGCTCCAGCACGTGTCAGGGCGGGTGCTTTCCGCGATGAAGAGAGGCGGGGACGCGACGAGCTACCGGAAGCAGTTCGAAAGAATCCGCGAGATCGTCCCGGACATCGCGCTGCGCTCGACGTTCATCGTGGGCTTCCCGGGAGAGACGGAAGGAGATTTCTTGGAAGTGAAAGAGTTCCTCGAGGCCGTACGCTTCGACAACGCGGGCGTCTTCACCTATTCGCCCGAGCCCGGCAGCGGAGCCGAGATGCTCGGCGACCCTATCCCATTCGAAGAAAAATCTTCCCGCCGCGACATCCTGATGGAAGTTCAGCAGAAGGTCTCTCTTTCCAAGAACCGCGCGAAGCGCGGCAAATCGTTCGACATGATCCTGGAAGGGCCGTCTTCGGACACCGACCTTCTCCTCGAGGGGCGCCTCGCAGGGCAGGCTCCCGAGATCGACGGCCGCGTTCTCGTCAACGAGGTGCCCGAGGGCTGGGCGCCGCGCATCGGGGAGATCGCGCGCGTCACGATCACCGAAGCACACCCCTACGACCTCGTGGGGAAGATCGTCGCTTAAGATCTCCCGCCGTTGCAGGTCATCAAGGATCCTTTCCGTCCCGTCGATCTTCCCCGAGGCGGCGTCGTGACCGTCGGGAACTTCGACGGCGTGCATCTCGGGCACCAGGCCATGCTCCGGGACGTCGCGAAGCGCGCGGGCGAGCTCGGCGCGCCGGCCGTGGTCGTGACGTTCGAGCCGCACCCGCTCAAGGTCCTCCACCCCGAGCGCGCGCCCCGGATGATCCAGATTCTCCGGCAAAAAGAGGAGGCGATCGAAGCCTGCGGGATCGACGCGCTCGTCCTCGTGCCGTTCACGCGGGACTTCTCGCTGACGCCGGCGGAGGATTTCATCCGGGACCTTCTCGTGAAGCGCCTCGTCGTGCGGGAGATCCACGTCGGGGAGCACTTCATGTTCGGGCGGGAGCGTGGCGGAAACATGGAGGTCCTCCGGCGCATCGGCGACGCGGCCGGCTTCACGGTGACGGGCATCGCCGACGTCACGGACGCGGCGGCAGCCATCTCGTCCAGCCGCATTCGGAACGGGCTCCTCGAAGGAGACGTCACCTCGGCGAACGCGCTCCTCGGGCGCGCGTACGCAATGGACGGACTGATCGCCAAGGGAGACCGCATGGGGCGGAAGATCGGGTTTCCGACGATGAACCTGAAGCCCGACAACGAGCTTTATCCGAAGGACGGGGTCTATTTCACGTCCGTGAGGATCGAGTCGTTCCAGCGCTCCTTCCCGTGCGTGACGAACATCGGACGCCGGCCCACCGTGTACGAGGATTTCGCGACGACGATCGAGTCGTACATCCTCGACTTCTCGTCGGACGTCTACGGCGAGCGCGTGCGCTTGTCGTTCTTCGACCGCGTGCGCGACGAGCAGACGTTTCCGTCCCTGCTGGATCTCACGGCGCAGATCAAACGGGACGTGGAGGCGACGCGCCTTTACTTCCAGAAACACCCCCTGCCATGAGCGCCGGGACCCTGGCCAGGCTCGTTGCCGCCGTTCTCGCCCTCCTTCTCGCGAGCCGGTCCTCGAATCGGTCCACCTCTTTCGTCACGGGCGTCCTCGCGGGATTTGCCGTCTTCGGAGCGCGGATCGCGGTCCTGCCCGGCCCCGGCTGGGCCGCGCTCCTGGCCGCGTGTCTCGTCGCGCTCGTCGCGCTCGGAGCCGCGCGCACGTGGTCGCCGATCGCCGGGGACGGCCTCACGGCTGGCGCGCTGGCCGCCGGAGGCGCCGCCTGCGCCGCCGCGTTCGCGGGACGGCAGCTCCCGGGATGGCAGGCGCCGGCCCTCGCCGCCATCGCCCTGGCCGCCCTGTCAGCGTTTTCGGCGGAGGCCACGCGCGCGAGCGCGGAGGCCGGCTGGAGAGAGGGAGCCGCCTGGACGGGCGCCGTGCTCGCGCCCGCCTTGCTTGCCGCCGCGTTCGCGGGCCTCTTCGCCGGGGTTCCGCGCCGACTCGAGCCCCTCGTCGTGGCCGCGGCGCTCGCCGCGGGCATTCTCGTCTGGATCCCGGCGCTCCTCGCCGAGCGCGCGCGCGTCTCGCGTGAGCTCACCGAGGAGGTGACGCTGGGCCTGCTTCCCGAGGAGGATGCGCTCGCGTTGCGGCTCCCGTGGACGCGCGGATTCGAGAAGCGCTTCGGGCGCCCGGACGAACGCCGCGAATACGTGAGGAGCGCGCTCCTCCTCGCCGTCGCGCGCCACCAGCAGAGGCACCGCTCCGGAGAGGCCGAGCGCCTGAGACAGCTCGAGGTCCTCACCTTCCGGACGCGGCTCCGAAGGACGCAGGAGGCGCGGGCCGCGCGATTTCACGTGCGCGAGTCGGGGGAGTTCGGGGAAGAGCAGACTCCCGAGGGCCCCGGCACCCCCTAGTCCTACGGGACTCCGGGCACGTCCGCCTGTGGCGTTTACGCCCGAGGGCCGTCCGCGTCCCAGAGCGTCGTGTTGCCAAACGACTCGAGGACGGGCCGGATCACCTTTGCGTCTCCAACCGCGGCGAGAATGCCGGTCGAGGGATCGAAGAAGTCCGCCGCCACCTGGCACGCCTCCCGCCGCGACACCGCACCCACGCGGTCCCGCCAGGTGGCCCATTCATCCTCGGGCAGCCCGTGGAGAAGGCGCGTGATCTCGTCCTGCGCGACGCCGCCGGGCGTTTCGCGCGGGATCGGAAAGCTGCCGAGCAGGTATTTCCGCGCGCGCGCGTGCTCCTCCTCGGCAGGCCCCTCCGCGGCGAAGGCGCGGATGAGGTCGAAGAGGCCCGTAAACGCCTCGTGCGTCACTTCGGTCCGGCAGTCGATCGAGGCGCCGAACTGTCCGCCCGCGACGCGCGCGGACAGCGACGAGTACGCACCGTACGTCAGGCTGCGCTCTTCGCGCAGGACGTGGAAGAGACGCGAGGAGGCGCCGCCCCCCAGCGACTGATTCGCGACGAGGCCCGCCGTGAAGCGCGGGCTCCGGCGTGCGAGCGCGGCTCGCGCGTAGAGGAGGTTCGTCTGCACGGAGCCCGGCCGGTGCACGAGGTGGATCGAGAAGCCGTCGACGTGGGGCGGCGGAGGAACCGCGGCGGCCGGAGCGCCGGAACCGGCGGAAAGGCCCTCGAACGCGCGGGCGCCCGCCCGGAGCAGTGCGTCCGGATCCGCCGCGCCCGCGAGGATGAGCGTGGCCCCCGCGAGCGAGAAGCGGTCCGCCGCGAAGCCGGCGACGCTGTCCCGGGTGAGAGCTTCGAGGCCCTTTTCCGTCGCGGTGAGGCGACCGTACGGATGGCCGGGGTAGAGCCGGTCGAGGAGGCGCTCGCGGGCGAGGAAGTCGGGCTCGGAGCGCTGCTCGGCGAGCACGTCGATCTGGCGTCTGCGGTTCTTCTCGAACTCGTCCTCGGGGAACGCGGATTCCGTCAGAACCTCGGCGAGAAGCGCGAGGCCCGCGTCGAGATCCTTTTCGAGAATGGAGAGGCGCGCGACCGACGAGTCGCTGCCCGCGGAGACCTCGAGATTCGCCGCGAGGTCGTCGATCGCTTCCGCGAGCGCGCGCGCGTCGCGCCGGTGCGTTCCGCCAAGAAACGTCTCGCCGGTGATCTCGGCCGTGCCCTCGCGTCCCGGCGGATCGGCCGCGCTGCCCGCGCCCGGGAAAAGCACCGAGACCGACACGGTGGGGCGGCGGCCCCAGCGGGCCGCGCGCAGCGCGAGAGAGTTCGCGAGCCGTGCGCCCGTGAAGGAGGGCAGGAGGAAGGGCAGCGGGGGCAGGGGTGGCGGGGGCAGGCGGCGCGAGGTGCTCATGCGGGGCCCTTGGACTCGCCGGGCCCGCTGGGCACGACCGTCACGACGGAGCGGCGGGGGGCGACGAGAAGCCGCTCCGCGGCGTCGCGGACCGCGGCCGCGTCCAACGCGAGGACCGCCTCGACATCGTGCGGGAAGAGGCCCGGATCGCCGTCGTAGAGGCCGTACTCGGAAAGCAGAAAGGCGATCGACTGAGTCGTCTGCGTGGCGCGCACGGCGCTCGAAAGGAGGAGCCGGCGGACGCGTTCCATCTCGCGCGGCGTCGGCCCGTCCGCCGCGAAGCGCGAGAGATCGCCGAGGATCTCCGCCTCGAGCCGCTCGAGCGTCACTCCGGGCCGTGCGAGAGAGAAGATGCGGAAGAGCGAGGGGCCGCGGCGCTCGTCGAGCGACACCGAGAGCGACAGCGCGAGCGAGTCGTCTTTCACGAGGCGGCGCCAGAGCCGTCCCGTTTCACCCGCTCCGAGGATGCGTTCCACTACCGAGAGGGCGAAGAGGTCGGGATGACGCCGTTCGGCCACCTTGAAGTTGACATGCAGCGCCGGCATCGCCGCGTGGCAGTCGTCCACTCTCTGCCGCCGCTCGCCCGAAGGGGCGGGCTCCGTAAACGCGAAGCGCGCCGGGGTCTCGCGCGGGGGCACTTCCTCGAAGGCATTCTTCACGCGGCGGAAGGCGTCAGCGGGCTCGACGTCACCCACGACCGCCAGAAGCGCGTTGGCCGGAGCGTAGTAGCGGCGGTAGAAGTCCCGTGCGTCGTCGAGCGAAGCCGCCTGAAGGTCGTCCATCGATCCGATGACGGGGTGCTTGTAGGGAAAGGCGTCGTAGGCGAGCGCGTCGGCGGTCTCGAACGACGAGGCGTACGGCTGGTTGTCCACGCGCAGGCGCTTCTCCTCCTTCACGGCCTCGCGCTGGTTGTCGAGCTTTTCCTGCGTGAGGACGAGGGCGCGCATCCGGTCGGCTTCCAGGAAGAGGGCGAGGTCGAGGGACTCGGCGGGTAGGGTCTCGAAATAGTTCGTCCGGTCCTCGGACGTCGTCCCGTTCATCGAGCCGCCCGCCTCGGCGACGAGACGGAAGTGGTCTCCCTTGCCGACGTTCTCCGAGCCCTCGAACATGAGGTGCTCGAAGAGATGCGCGAACCCGGTCTTGCCGGGCAGCTCGACACGGCTTCCAACGTCATACGTGACATCGACCGTCACGAGGGGAATTCCGCGCTGCGGCGACACGACGACCGTCAGGCCGTTCGCGAGGCGCTCGACGTGAAACGGAACTTCGAGATCGAGGGAAGAGGTGATGGTGTCCTCCTCGGAGAAACCCGCGCGAGGCGGGTTCGTAATATAACGATTGTGTTGAGGCGACGTGCGCTCCTCCTGGCGATCTTCGCCGCCGGCGTCGTTTCCGCCGCGCGGGGAGAGGACGCGCCTGAGCAAACGGAATCCGGCCTGCCGAAATTCCGTTTCGAAGCGGTTCTTCACGACTACGAACCGGCCTCGGACCGGCACGAACGCTTCGCGGAGTTCTTCTACGGCGCTCTCGCGGCGGATTGGACGCGCGGGGATTTTGCCGCGAAGGCCGAAGTGCGCGGCCGCGAGGGGCGGTTCCGCCCCTATTACGACGGCTCGGTCTGGCTCGAAGAGGGATGGGCCTCCGTCGCAACCCCGATCGGCGCCGTCAGCGCCGGTAAGATTCCTCGCGACTTCGGCCTCGCGGACGAGTCGTTCAACGGGACTCTCTTCTCGGTGAACGGCGTCACGCGGAATCCGGACTGGGGGGCCGGCCTCGTGGGCGAAAAGCGGTGGGGCTTCGACACGTGCGGCTGGAGTGCGCGCTACTACGGACAGAACGACCACGTGAGCTGGGAAGACGACGGGCGCAACGTGGAGTCGGATCCCCTGCGCGTCCTGCGCGACGGCCTGGAAGCGCGCGTTTTCTACCTTCTGAACCAGGGCCTCTGGACGCTCAAGCCCGGGCTCTCCGTCGCGTCCGCCCGGCTCGACGACCGCACCGGCCCCGACTCGTTCCGGCGGACCGACGCCGCGCTCGACATGACCGCGACGTTCGGGCCGTTCGCGCTCCTCCTCGAGGGTTTCACGCGCTCGGGAGAGCGTTGCGCTCCGGGAGCGGCGTGCCGGCTCGGCTACGACGACGCGACGGCGGCTCTCGTGGGGTTTCGCGCGGAATTTCCCACCGTCACGTATCGCTATCTCTACTCGGTGTGGCGGTACCGCGGGGCCGAGGCCACCGAGCAGCTCCATCAGCCAGGCATCGTCTGGATGCCGCGAAAGGGCCTTCTCGCAACGATCGAGTACAGTGCGCGGCTGATGACGACGGCTTCGGGCACCGGGGTCGTGAAGGCCTTTCAGCTCGGCCTCTCGGTGGCATTTTGAGATCCCCCGCCGTCCGCGCCTTCCCGCAATTCGCGTCTCACGCGTTCTCGAGGAGCTCATGAAGAAACGGGTCCTGATCATCGGAATCGCCGTCGCCCTTGCCGCGCTCGCGGCGATCCTGCTGTTCGCGCGCCGCGGGTCGGCCGAGCCGAAATTCCGGAAGGCGAAGGTCGACAAAGGGGAAGTGGTCGCCACGGTGACGGCCACGGGGACGCTTTCCGCGGTGACCACCGTGCAGGTGGGCAGCCAGGTTTCGGGCATCATCGCGAAGCTCCACGTCGACTTCAATTCGGTCGTGAAGAAAGGGCAGATCCTCGCCGAGCTCGACCCCACGCCGTTTCAGCAGGCGGTCGACCAGAATCAGGCGAATCTCGAGAAGGCGAAAGTAGAGCTCCGGAACCAGGAGATCTCCCTGGTCCGCACGAAGCGCCTGACGGACGAGCAGCTCGACGCGCAATCGGATCTCGACGCCGCCCAGACGGCGCGCGATTCCGCATCGGCTTCCGTCGCGCAAGCGCTCGCGGCGCTCAAGCAATCGCAGACGAATCTCTCCTACACGAGGATCACGTCGCCGATCGACGGCGTCGTCGTGTCCCGGCAGTACGACGTCGGCCAGACCGTGGCGGCGTCCTTCCAGGCCCCCGTCATCTTCTCGATCGCCCAGGACCTCACGAAGATGCAGGTCCTCACGAACATCGACGAGGCGGACGTGGGCCGGATCCGCGAAGGCCAGATCGCGAACTTCTCGGTCGACGCCTTCCCGGACATTAACTTCAAAGGGACGGTCTCGCAGATCCGGCTGTCGCCGCAGACGGTTCAGAACGTCGTCACGTACCCCGTCATGCTCGACGTCCCGAACGCCGACCTGAAGCTCAAGCCCGGCATGACCGCGAACGTCCTGGTTCCGGTGGAAGTCCGCAAAGACGTCCTGCGCGTCCCGAACGCGGCGCTGCGCTTCCGGCCGGACAACGCCGATCTCGTCCCCGACGCGCGAAAGGCGAAGGGTTCGCCCTCCGCAGGGTCCGCGTCGTCTGCGCCGTCTTCGGCGACCGGCGCTCCGGAAACTGGGCGGATCGCGCCGCCGGCGAGCTCCGCGGCGACCGGCGGCCGGCCCGGCACGGCGGGGGGTCGCGGGCCGGGCGCGCCCGGCGGCCGCCCGGGCGGAGGCGGAGGGCCGGGCGCGCGGCCGGGAGCGTTCAGCACGGGCACGCTCTACGTCGAGGTCCCGAACACGGACGGGAAGCTCAGGCCCGTCACGGTCAAGACGCTGATCACGGACGGCAATCTCACCGCGATCCGGTCGGATGACATCAAGGAAGGCGACGAGATCATCGTGAGCCTCGCGACGGCCCGTGCGGGAGTGCCAGGCGGAGGGACGGGCGCACCGGGCGGCGGACGCCGTCCGTTCTGAGGGAGCGCGGCTGATGGCCCGTCCCGTCATCGAGCTCGAGAACCTCACGCGCGTCTACCGGATGGGCGAGACGGAGGTGCGCGCGCTCGACGGCATCACGCTGCAGGTTGAGCCGGGCGAGTTCCTCGCGGTCATGGGCCCGTCCGGGTCGGGCAAGTCCACGTTCATGAACATCGTGGGCTGCCTCGACCGGCCGACCTCCGGCCGCTACGTCCTCGAGGGAGTCGACGTCTCGGGCCTCGACCGCGACGCGCGCGCGAGCATTCGGAACGACAAGATCGGGTTCGTATTCCAGAGCTTCAACCTGCTTTCGCGGACGAACGCTTTGGAGAACGTCGAGCTTCCGCTCCTGTACTCGAAGAAGTCGAAAACCACCGAGGAAGAGGCGCGCGCGAAGGCGCTGAGCTGTCTCGAGCGCGTGGGCCTCGGGGATCGCTGGGATCACACCTCGGCCCAGCTCTCGGGCGGGCAGCAGCAACGCGTCGCGATCGCGCGCAGCCTCGTGAACGACCCGGCGATCCTTCTCGCGGACGAGCCCACGGGAAACCTCGACTCGAAGACCTCGGTCGAGGTCATGGCGATTTTTCAGGAGCTGAACGACGAGGGAAAGACGGTCGTTCTCATCACGCACGAGCAGGACATCTCCGAGCACGCCAAGCGCGTCGTCACGTTTCGCGACGGAAAGGTTCTTTCCGACGTTCCCGTGACGAAGAGGCGGCACGCCGTCCGCCCGAAGGCCTTGGAAGGAGCCACGCCATGACGAAGACCGGAAACATCCTGAAGGTCGCGTTTCGCGCGCTCTCGCGCAACAAGCTGCGCTCGCTGCTGACGGCGCTCGGCATCATCATCGGTGTGGCGTGCGTGGTCGCGACGATCGGGATCGGCGAGGGGGCCCGGCTCCAGGCCGAGAACCAGCTCAAGTCTCTGGGCACGAACTTTCTCATGATCTTCCCCGGCACGACGACGTCGTCTGGGGCGAAGGCCGGATGGGGCTCGAGCTCGCGCCTTTCGGGCGACGACGTGGAGGCGCTCAAACGCGAGGTGGAGACGGTCGCGTACGTGTCGGCGACGATCCGCACCGTCGCGCAGGTCATCTACGGCAACCAGAACTGGTCAACGTCGATCCAGGGCGGCGAGGTCGACTGGCCGCTCATCCGCTCGTGGAACGTCGCGCAAGGCCAGTTCTTCACGGACCAGGACAACCGGTCGGCGAGCAAGGTGTGCGTGCTGGGGCAGACCGTGAACACGAATCTCTTCGGCGACGAGGATCCGGTCGGCAAGACGATCCGCATCAAGAACATCCCGTTCAAGGTCGTGGGCGTCCTCGAGTCCAAGGGGGGGTCCACGCTGGGGCAGGATCAGGACGACATCGTCATCGCTCCGTACGAGACTGTGCGCAAGAAGATCATGGGGACGACCGCGGTCGGAGCGATTCTCGTGTCGGCGGCCTCGAACGAGCTCGTCCCACGGGCACAGGACGAGATCACCGCGCTGCTGCGCCAGCGGCACCGCATCAGCAAGGCAAGCGGTCAGGACGACGATTTCATGATCCGCTCGCAGACGGAGATGCTCCAGCAGGCCGAGGAGCAGAGCCGCACGATGAGCGCGCTCCTGTGGTCGATCGCGGGCGTCTCGCTGCTCGTGGGCGGCATCGGGATCATGAACATCATGCTCGTGTCGGTGACCGAGCGGACGCGCGAGATCGGCGTGCGCATGGCGATCGGCGCGAAGGGCGGCGACATCCGCGCGCAGTTCCTGGTCGAGGCGGTCGTCCTCGCGATCACGGGCGGGGCGGTCGGGATCGGCCTCGGCATCGGAATCCAGCGCACGGTAGCGCGGTTCGCCGGCTGGCCCGTCTCGGTCCAGCCGGACGCCATCTGGCTCGCGTTCCTGTTCTCGGCCCTCGTCGGAGTCACGTTCGGCTTCTATCCGGCCCTGAAAGCCAGCCGGCTGGATCCGATCGAGGCCCTGCGCTACGAGTGACCCGGAACCGCGCTAACCTCTCCAGGTGATCCCGGAGATCTCAGGCGCGAATTCCGAGGAGTCCGGCAGTATCCGCTCGGGCGACACGCCGACCCTTCGGGATACCGGCATGTGGAACCCGCGGCGGTCACTCGTGGCGCGGCTGCTCTGGTACGTCGTCCCGGTCGCGCTCGTCCCGGCGGCCGTCTACTGGGTCATCGGGGACCGGATCGCCGCTGAGCAGCGGGAGAGCCTCCTGACGACACTCATTGCCGATGCGCGCCTCCGCGAGGCCAGGACGCTGTCCGAGGACGCGGCCGAGCGCGTCCGGGCGATCGAAAGCACGGCGGCCGAGGTCATCTCCATCGCCCGCCGAGGCGCCGAGGAGTCGCGGCACGCTCTGGAGGCGGGACCTGACCCCAGGCTTCCGGCGGAAGCGCTCGTCGACGAGCCGGGCGGCCTGCTTCGCACGCCCGGACGCGGCGTGAGCGCCGCGATCGTGAGCCGCCGGCGCGGGCTCGGCCCCGAGGCGCGCCGGGATCTCGCCGCGACGCGCCGCCTCGAGGCCCCGTTCGTCGTTCTCGGCCTCGGTCCGGTGGACCTGTCCGCACTCGCGATCCGGACCGCATCCGGCGTTCTTCGAATCGTGCCCGGCCTCGACGTCGAGCCGCGCGGAAAACCGATCGTCGACCCGGCGTTCCGATTCCCGAGCGAGTCGGCCGCCCCGTTCGCCGGCGGGACCGGCGGAGCAGGGCCGCCGCCCGTCGTCTGGTCCGCCGTGTATGAAGACACGTACGCCGGAAACGGGAAGATCGTCTCGGCCGTGGTCCCCGTGAAGGCACGGAACGGTCGGCTGCTCGCGGAGATCGGCGTGGATTGGGTCTTTTCGCGGATGTTTCAGGGATCGCAGGACCCGACGCGGCCGGACGACGTCGAATTCGTGTTCGCGGCGGACGGCCGGGCCGTGGTCGTCATGCCGGGAGACCGGTTTCCCGCCGAGCGGATTCCGGAGCTCGGCGCGAGCGCGTCGAAGTTTGGGAACGGCACGTTCGACACGAAGGTCGGTGAACAGACGTTCCTGGTGGCCACGCGCCGCGTGCCGGAGCTGGGGTGGACGTACGCGAAGGTGGCCCCGCGAGCCGCCCTCGAGAAGAAGGTCGCGGAGCAGCTCCAGCCCATCTTTGCCGAGAGTCTTCGCAAGCGCGACGAGCTGCGCCTCTTCTACGTCGCTCTCGTCGGGTTGTTCGCCGCGGCCGTCGTCGTGGCGACGCGCCGGGCACTCGCGCCGCTGCGCCGCGTGGCACGGACTGCGGACGCGGTGGCGTTCGGACGGCCGTCGCCTCGCCTGCCGGAGAGCGACCGGCTCGACGAGATCGGCCGTCTTTCCCGGGCGGTGATGGACCTCGATCGCCGGGTGCGCTGGCGGATCGCATCCATGGAAGGCGTGCATCGTCTCGCGCAGACGGCCGCTCTCATGACGCGCCCGGAGGAGACGTTCCGGCAGATCACGCGCCAGATCGCCGAGCTCGTCGGCGCCTCGAAGGCCTGGATCAGCCTCTGGGACCCCGAGACCCGCTCCCTCGTGCTGACGCCGCCGGGCTTTGGAGTACCCGATGAGGCCCTCCGCGGCCGGCACATCGGCCTGACCGATCAGAGCCTCGCGATTCTCTGCTACCGGACTGGCGAGACGTGCCTGCAGAACGACGTGGAGTCGGACCCGAGGATCTCGAGGAAGATCCGCGAGGCGCTCGGCGTCGAGAAGAACATCGTCTTTACGCCGCTGAAGGCCGAGGTCGGGATCCTCGGAGTTCTCGCCGTGGCCGACAAGCCCGGGGGCTTCGACGCGGAGGACCAGTCCGCGATCGACGGATATGCCGGCGAAGCCGCGCTGCTCCTCCGAAACGCGCGGCTTTACGAAGAGCTGCAGCGCAGCTACGAAAGGCTGAGGGACGCTCAGCGCAACCGCGACTACTTTCTCCAGAACATCAACCACGAGCTCCGCACGCCGCTCACGGCCATTCTCGGCTGGAGCGAGGTCCTCGCGGAGGATCGGCCCGACAAGGAAACGATGCGGATCGCCGTGGACCAGATCAACCGGTCGACCCAGTTTCTTCTCGCGCTCATCGGCGATCTGCTCGACCTGTCGCGATTCGAGGAGGGCCGCACGCGTCTCGAGCCCGAGGACGTGGACCTCGGCCCGCTCGTGGCGGACTCGGTCGAGCCCGTCTCCGTGATGGCCGAGGCCAAGGGCATCCGGATGTTGCTCGCCGTGCCGCCCGAAAAGACGCCCGTCCGGCTCGACCCGCTCCGCGTCCGGCAGGTGCTCTGGAATCTCGTTCACAACGCGGTGAAGTTCACGCCGAAAGGCGGCGAGATCCGCGTCGAGGCCGGGGCCGACGACCGCGGCATCACCTTCTCCATCGCCGACAACGGCGTCGGGATCGACGCGAAGGATCTGCCCCTCATCTTCGAACGCTTCCGCCAGATCGACGGCTCCTCGACGCGGGCGTACCGCGGCATGGGCATCGGTCTCGCGCTCGCGAAGGCATTCGTCGAGCTGCACGGCGGGACGATCCAGGTCGACAGCCAGCCGGGCCGGGGCACGACGTTCCGCATCCGGCTGCCGAGGATCGCGAGCGGCGCCGCGGCCACGCCGGAGCCCCGGCAGGGGACGCTGCTCTAGCAGCGATCCCGCCGAAACCGGGACCGTGATGGGCCGGCAGAACCATCCGCCTGACGTAGAATCCCGGCTCGTGACGCTTTTCGCAAGCGTTACGAGGTACCGATGAAAACGCCTCCTCCTTCGCTTCCCGTCTGGCCCTCCGCTGGAACGATCGCGCCGCCGCTCGGCCCGGGCATTCCCTCGTCGTCGGGCGCCGACTTCCTCACGACCAAGCTCGACGTCGCGGTCCAGTGGGCGCAGTCGAACTCGCTCTGGCCGATGCCGTTCGGAACGGCGTGCTGCGCGATCGAGTTCATGTCCGTGGTCTCGTCCCACTACGACCTGGCGCGCTTCGGCGCCGAGGTCGTGCGCTTCTCGCCGCGCCAGGCGGACCTGCTCATCGTCGCCGGTACCGTCGTCGACAAGCTCGCGCCGGTCCTGAAGAAGATCTACGACCAGATGCCCGAGCCGAAGTGGGTCATCTCGATGGGCGTCTGCGCGTCCACGGGCGGCTTTTACCGCGCGTACCACGTCGTGCAGGGCATCGACGAGATCGTGCCCGTGGACGTCTACGTGGCGGGATGCCCTCCCACTCCCGAGAACCTCATTTTCGGAATCATGGAGCTGCAGAAGAAGATCCAGTCCGGCGAGCTGGCCCGCCACCGCGAGTCGAAGACCTTCGTCCCAATCCGCGTCGGCGTGGACCCCGACCTCTCGATTCCGGCTTACTCCGACGGCGTCATGGCCCATCTGCAGGGGAAGAAGGAGCTTCCGGAGATGGCCGAAACGGCCGAAGGCGAGCTGGATGCGAAGGCCAGGGCCGCGGCGGGAGAAGGCCGGCGATGAGCGCGACTCTCGCCAAGCCCCCCGTCCCGTCCTCCATCTCGTTCGGCCCGGTCCTCGAGCAGAAGCTCGGCGGCCGCGTGATCGTCGAGCCGCGTCCGGCGTTCGACATCCCGACGCTCGTCACGGACGCGGCCACGCTGAAGGAAGCAGCGCTCTTTCTGAGGGACGACCCGGCGGCGGCGTACGACCTCTTCCTCGATCTCGCCTCCGTCGACCGCTCGAAGCTTCCGGGAGACCAGGCCCCGAAGGACGGGACACGCTTCCAGGCGAACTACATCCTCTACTCGACGAAGAGGAACGAGCACCTCAGGCTGCGCGTGAACCTGCCCGCGAAAGAGCCGGCCGCCCCGTCCCTCGTCGGCGTCTGGCCCGCCGCGAACTGGTTCGAGCGCGAGGCCTGGGACCTCATGGGGATCAAGTTCGACGGCCACCCGAACCTCCAGCGGCTGCTCACGCACAACGGGTTCGTCGGCCACGCGCTGCGAAAGGACTACGACAAGGCGCAGCGCTGGCTGTGCACCGAGGAGGACCTCCTCCAGACGGAGCTCGCCGCGAAGACGGACGACCCGGCGGACATGTTCGAGACGATGACGCTGAACTTCGGGCCGTCCCACCCGGCGACGCACGGCACGCTGCGCGTCGTGATGCGCGTGGACGGCGAGAAGATCGTGGCGGCCGAGTCCGAGTGCGGGTACCTGCACCGCTGCTTCGAGGGGATGTCGGAGACGCACACGTGGGTGCAGGTCGTGCCGTACACCGACCGGCTCAACTACTGCTCGCCCATGATCAACGGCAACGGCTACGTGCGCTCCGTCGAGCAGATGCTCGGAGTCGAGGTCCCGCCGCGCGCGAAGGCCGCGCGCACGGTGCTGAACGAGTTCTCGAGGATCATGGACCACCTCGTCTGCATCGCGGCGAACCTCGTCGACATCGGGGCGCTCACGAATTACTGGTACGCGTTCCAGCCGCGCGAGGAGATCTACGGCCTCCTCGAGGCCTGCTGCGGCGCGCGGCTCACGTCCTCGTACGCGCGCATCGGCGGGCTCGCGAAGGACGTGCCGGACAACTTCGTCGAGTGGTCGCGGTCGCTCCTGCCGGTGATCCGCGACCGGATGGCCGACGTCGACCGCCTCGTCACGAAGAACAAGATCGTCTGGAACAGGTTGCGCGGCACAGGCGTCGTCTCGAAGGAGCAGGCTCTCGCCTGGGGCTTCACCGGGCCGTGCCTGAGGGCGTCGGGCGTCGCGTACGACGTCCGAAAGGACAAGCCGTATGAGATGTACGGCGACGTGGACTTCGACGTCCCGATCTCGACGGACGGCGACAACTTCGCGCGCTACCTCGTCCGGATGGAGGAGATGCGGCAGTCGATGCGGATCATCGAACAGCTCGTCGCGCGGTTCCCGAAGGGGCCGATCAACTCCGACGACTACCGCGTCATCCTGCCGCCCAAGGAGATGGTCTACAACGAGATGGAGGCGCTCATCTACCACTTCAAGCTCGTCTTCGAGGGCGTGAAGGTGCCGCCGGGGGAGATCTACTCGTACACCGAAGGCGGCAACGGCGAGCTGGGCTTCTCGCTCGTGTCGGACGGCAGCGGTTTCCCCTACCGGATCAAGGTGAGGCCGCCGTGCTTCCCGCTCTTCGCGGCGTTCGAGAAGATCATCAAGGGCAGCATGGTGTCCGACGCCGTCGCCACGCTCGGCTTGCTGAACATCATCGCCGGCGAGCTGGACCGGTAGGCAGGACGAAGATGGCCGCACGCATCGTCACCGTCAACGCCCCCGCCCCCACGCTCCTCGAGAGTCTCTACCTCCCGGAGATCTTCAAGGGCCTCGCGCGCACGTTTCGCCACCTCGCGAAAAACCTCGCGAACATGAAGGGCCTGCCGACGATTCAATACCCCGAGATGCGGCGGAAGTACTCGGAGCGCTTCCGCGGGCGACACATCCTGAAGACGCGCGAGGACGGCACGCTTGCCTGCGTGGCCTGCTACATGTGCGAGACGGCCTGCCCGGCCGACTGCATCAAGATCGAGGCGGGTGAGCACCCCGTCCTTGCCTACGAGAAATATCCGACCGTCTTCGAGATCGACATGCTCCGGTGCGTCTTCTGCGGGTACTGCGTGGACGCGTGCCCGAAGGACGCGATCTGGATGACGAAGGACTACGAGCTCTCGTTCTTCGACCGCAAGAGCGCCGTCCTCGGCATCCCCGAGCTCACCGAAAAGCCGTCCGACACGGGCCCGGACGGCCCGGGCTACGGCTACCGGCCGTACGAGGGCGAGAGCCCGATGAGGAAGGCGGGGCAGTTCGAGCCCTCGGGCCTCCCGCTCCTGCCGGCTCTCGCCGAGCGCGGCCTCGCGATCAACCGCATGCCGCCCCCGCCGCCGCCGAAGCCAGCGGCGCCGCCGGCGGCGAAGGCGCCATAGGGCGGGCGCGGCCGCCCGACCGTCCGCACCCCCTAGCGTGCCGCGGGCTTGTCGCCGATGAGGACGTGAGGCTGGACGTAGCTCGTCAGCCGTGAGACCTCGTCCGTCAGCGCGGTCGAAAAAGTCTGCGCGCCGGCGCGCACCTTGAGCGTCGCGACGTAGGTGAAGCTCCTACCGGCGAGCGTGCCGAGCTCGGACTCGGGGATGTCGAGCGGCGCGCGCTGGGTCGTGACCGGCGAGATCTTGCCCTCGGGCGTCGCCACGACCGCCGTGAACAGGACGCCTCCCTTCGCGCGGCCCCCGTGCGGAACGAGCGTGAGCTTGTCGAACGGGATCTGGAACTGGAGCGGCACGAGCCACAACTTTCCGGACTTCTTCGGAGTCCCGATCTGGAGCGAGGCGCGCAGCGGGTTGACGACGTGCGGGATGTTGACTCCCGCGAGCACCGCATCGGCGACCTTCTGCTCCGGTGTCCTCTCGATGACGTCCCTCCGCGTCCTCACGCGCGCGCCCGGACGGTGCACGGTGACGCGCAGCGACCGCGGCGCTCCCGGCTTCGCCTCCGGACTCTCGTAGCCGAGCGAGTAATACGCCGTCCAGTCCGCCTCGATCCCCTTCAACGCGAGCGCGAGGTCGTTGCTGCCCTGGATCCTCGCCCCGCCGGTCTCGTCCGCAAGGAAGCCCATCGCGGTTTGCATGTCGAGCGAAGCGATGGAGGAGTCCATCCGCCCTCCGTAACCGGAGGCCACCTCCGGGGAAAGTGAATCGTTCAAGTCGATGTCCCCTGCGTCGATCGTGACGATCGAGACGCCGGCGGCGTTCGCGGCCGACGTGACGTCCTTGAACGACTTGTCGCGGTTCCAGTGAAGCCAGGTGAGGGCGCTTCCTCCGAAGCCCCTGGTGCCGCTCCCCGCGTTCTGCGGTCCATTCTGGAGATAGTCGAAAAGGTCGCGTGCCGGGTGAGGGGTCAGGCGCTCGGTCACGAAAAAGAGCACTTTGCGCCCATCGACGCCCGCCACGGAGGAGAGGGCGGAGCGAATCGCCTCGGCCGTGGAGTCGAGATCCGCGGCCTGCGCGTCGGCCCATGCCCTCACGTGGCTTATGGCCGAACCGATCGCCGACTGCCGGATCCGCGGGTCCTCGGAGAAGGCTTCGTTGATCTCCTCGATCAGCTTGATGTGCTCGCGGACGGGGAGGTTGCCGAGCGCGACCTCCTTCCCGAGCTCGGTCAGCATCGTGCGAAGGAGAGGCGCCTCACTGATGAACGGCCCGCGGATGCGCAGAGACCGGTCCCACGTCACGAACTGCACCTCCACGTTCGGCCCGACCAGCGCCGGGAGATATTTGTTCAGGCTGATCAGCGCGCGATTCCGGTTGACCGGGGTGAGGTGGAGGTTGTCGAGAAACACGATCAGGTGTGCGCGGGCCGCAGGGGGCGGGGCCGCTTCGGCGGGCACGATCGCAGCTTCGGGCGTCTGCCCGTGCTCGAGCACCGGCGGGGGCGGAGGAAGAGGGTTGCGCACGAATGAGAAGTTCGTGATCGGCTGGACCTTTCCGTCCTGCCGGATCTCGAAGTCGGCCGACGACAGATCCGTAATAGGCTTTCCCGCCGCATCCGTCACGACGACGTCCACGTTCGTCACGGAGACGCTGACCGAGCGCGAGACCGAGCCCGTCTGCGCGGCAAGAGGAAGCGCGAGGGCGACGGCGCCCGCGCAGGAGAAGGCAGATCTCATCCGGGGTCAGGCTACCAGACGAGGCGGGCTCCCAGGCGAAGCTGGTAGGGCCGCCCGGACCCGTCGAGGGGCAGGAAGCTGCCGGCAGCGCGGGGGCGCGTTTCTCCGAAGCCCTGGCTTGCGTCGGGCGGGATGGCCTTGAGGAAGATCTCGTTCAGCTCGATCGCGGCCTTCAGGTGCACCTGCCCCTCGGGCGTGGAATCGCCGAGAGTGAACAGCGAGTCGGGGTCGCCTGACTGGTGAAACAGGCGCTTCTCCTCGGTCAGCCCCGAGAGGTCGAGGACCGGGAGAGGAAGGGGCGTGAAAGAGAAAAGGCGGAATCGCTCGACGAGCGGCGGGCGCTGCGGAGCGGCCGGCGCATCCGGCGTGGGCGCTGTCGGGGGCGTTGACGGCTCTGCGCCGCCGGCTGCGACCGCCGGGATCAGGGCAAAGGCGAGGACCCACGCACGCCTGGACACGTCCGGAGTTGGAATTATCCGCCTGATTCCGCCGGGCGGCGCGAATTTCAAGGGGCGCTCAGTGGAGGGAGGAACCGCCCTCGCGGCGCGTGCGCGCGCGCACGAGCGCGCCGAGGGCGCCGACGAACTCTCCGTACGGGAGGAAGCGGGCCCGGGCGCCACCCACCGACGTGGCGAACGCCAGAATGTCCTTCAGGGCGACGTTCCGAATGAGCGTGGAGCCCGCGTACACGACGTCGAGAGGGCCGGGCGTGGTCTCCTGCTTCGACAGGGCCGCGGCGAGGAGCGCGACGTTCTCGCCGACGAGCCCCGTGATCGCGTGCGCGATGTCCCGCGAGTCGCGGGAGGACACGCGGCCGAGGTTCGACGCCGTGAGATTGCCCTGGAGCGGGAATTCGCCCGACTGATAGAGATCCCGCACGAGAAGGTCGATGCGGCGCCGGTCCCCCTGGCCCGCGAGCGCCGTGAGCGCGTCGTGGTCGACCTGGCCGAGGAGGAGCTGCCCGAAGCCGCGCAGGGTTCCGCCGCCGAGCCCCGTGCCGCCCGCGCGCGCCACGCGGCCTTCCTGCCCGACGCGCAGGATCGAGGTCCCCGTTCCGAGGCTCACGAGCAGGTGCGGCGTCGTCGGGACGAAGTCGGCCCGCGCGAGGAGGACGCGTTCGCCCGCGCCCCAGGCCTCGAACTCGTCCGTGAGCGCGATCTCTCCCGTGCTCTTCAGGACGTTCTGCAGGCGGCCCGAGCCCGCGCCCGTGGCCGCGAGAGATGCGTTCGGGTGTTGCATCAGAAAAGCGGAAAGTGCCGCCACGTCGCTGCTCGGGCACACGAGCGTCTGATAGGTGCCGGGGTCGTCGAGCGCCGCGCCCGCCGCCACGACGACGACCTTCGCGAGCGTGGCGCCGACGTCCAGGCCCACCTCTTCGCGAATCGGGGCCATCAGGACCTCTGCGGCGCCGCCGCCGGCAGGTTCAGAGTCGAAAGGATGCGCGACGCGATCTCCCCGTAGCCGTTCGGACCCGGGTGGAAGCGGTCCGACGAGAGGCGGTCCGGCCGCTCGTCGAAGAGGTCGGCGGTCGGCACGACGCTCGCACCGGAGACGGAATAGCTCGCCTCCTCGAGGGTCACGTTCCACTTCAGGAGCGTCTCTTTCGCCGTGCGCTTGTCGAATGTCTCGGGGAACGGGTTGTAGAGGCCGAGCAGGCGAATAGGGGAGGAGCCGTTCGCTTCGCGAACGGCCGAGAGGATCCTTTGAAGGTTGAGAGACGCGGTACGCAGGGCGGGTGCGGTGGGATCGCTCTCGGCGCCTGCGCTCGCCGTCGACATCGTCGGGAGCGAGTGACTCAGGTCGTTGCCGGAGATCGACATGAGGATGAGCTGCGCCTGAGCAATGCGGCGCCGCGCGTCCGGGTCGCCCACTTTTTTAAGCAAATCCCCGGTCTCGGCCCCGTCCACACCGAGGTTGTCCACGGAGACGGTCAGCCCCGCCTTCCGCAGCGCCGCGGCGACGCGCTCCGGGTATCCGCCGCCTCCCGCGACGTCGCCCGCGCCCCGCGTCAAGGAGTCGCCGAGCGCGACGATGCGGAAGGCGCCGTCGGCCGCCGCGGTCGCAAGTGGGACCGCCGGCGTCGGAACGGGAATCGCGGAAGGATCCACGGGCTCGCCGAGGCGGCCCTGCAGCGCCGCAGTGAAGCCCGCGGCGAGGATGGCTGCGGTCGCGAGACCGAGCGCGGCGGGGAAGAACCACAGGACGAGGCGGCGGCCGATGAGCGTCACGGGGCGTATCTTGCCGGAAGTACGAACTCCTGGCTTGACGCAGGGCGTACAACATGGTCGTGAGCGCCGCCGACGTCGTCCTCTCCGCCGAAGGGCTCGCGAAGCGCTATGGCGACCGGGAAGTCGTCTCGGACGTGTCCTTCGCGCTCCGCCGCGGCGAGGTGTTTGGTTTCCTCGGGCCGAACGGCGCAGGAAAAACGACGACGATCCGGATGCTCGTCGGCCTCGTAAAGCCCTCGCGGGGTCGCATCGTCATCGACGGCCATGATCTCGGGCGGGAGTTCGAGGCGGCGATGCGCCGCGTGGGCTGCATCGTGGAGACGCCGGACCTCTACAAGTTCCTGACGGGGCGCGAAAACCTCGAGCACTTCGCGCGCATGCTGGGAGACGGGGCGGCGGGGAGGATCGACTCTCTCGCGGCCCTCGTGCACATGGACGGTCGCCTCGACGGCGTCGTACGCACGTACTCGCTCGGCATGCGCCAGCGCGTCGGCATCGCGCAGGCCCTCCTGTCCGACCCCGCCGTCCTCATCCTCGACGAGCCGACGAACGGCCTCGACCCGGCGGGGATCCGCGAGATGCGCGAGCTCGTGCGGCGGCTCGCCGGTGAGCAAGGCCTCGCGGTCTTCGTATCGAGCCACCTGCTTTCCGAAGTCGAGAAGATGGTGGACCGCATCGCGATCGTCCACCGTGGGCGCACGCTCGCGACGGGGACGCTCGTCGAGCTGACGGACGGCGGCAGGCGCGGGCTCGAGGACCTCTTCCTCGAGCTGACGGGCGGGGAGAC